>POVV01000043.1_pt1 | contig 124194 bp, 121 predicted proteins | sample 1560271 | NCBI WGS metagenome assembly POVV01 (sample SAMN08337232, study PRJNA429181) | Bioreactor metagenome, whole genome shotgun sequencing project. | biome: cows' rumen and soil; feature: anaerobic; isolation source: anaerobic chemostat enrichment culture, galacturonate as sole carbon... | reverse complement strand
TCACGAGCCTAGTACGAAGGTCGTTCTTAGAAGCTTAGCGAGGTATTTACGAGGTTAGCGAGAAGAACAACACTGTAAGAGAAGTACTTGGCGAGGTATTTCACGAGCCTAGTACGAAGGTCGTTCTTAGAAGCTTAGCGAGGTATTTACGAGGTTAGCGAGAAGAACAACACTGTAAGAAGTACTTGGCGAGGTATTTACGAGGTTAGCAAAAAGAACTATAATGGTAACAAAGAAACTACATTACAAAATGAGGATGTGATGGATACATGGACAGGCTGGTAACAATTAAGAGCAACAAGTACGGGATTGAGGTTCATTTAAACCCGGAAGTATCCTTTGATAAGTTGTTGGAAAGTGTTGCTACTAAATTCAAGGATTCCGCAAAATTCTTTGAAGGATCCAGAATGGCGGTTACTTTTTTAGAGAGAAAACTGTCTGATGAAGAGGAAAAAATAATTCTGGATCTGATTGCTGAAATAACCGGTATTGATATTGTGTGTATTATTGACCGGGATGAAACCAATGAAATGACATACAAAAGCATTGTAGAAAACACACTGACCAATATACAAAAGAGGGAAGGACAGTTCTACAGAGGGACTTTGAGAAAAAGACAGGTGCTGGAATCTGACTCAAGCATCATCATACTTGGTGATGTTGAGCTGGGTGCGAAAGTAATTGCCAAAGGAAATGTTGTCATTGTGGGTTCTCTGACCGGCTCAGTACATGCCGGAGCGGGAGGAAACAGGGAGGCATTTGTTGCATCCCTGACTATGCAGCCGAAGCAACTTCGAATTGGCGATATAGAAGCAAAACGTCAGGTTATCTATCAGGAAAGCCTTGCCATAAGGGGGCCAAAGGTAGCAGTGGTCGATGGAAACCGGATCTATGTAGATCCACTTGTCGACTAAGCATCCCCTGTTATACAGCGCCGGCTTGAAAAGGCTGCACTAAGGGATATCTGATATTAGACATGATTAAGAAGTTGTAGGAGGAAGAAAACATGGGTGAAGTCATTGTCATTACATCAGGAAAAGGCGGAGTCGGTAAGACGACTACGACAGCAAACATAGGAATAGGTTTATCACAACTTGGGAAGAAGGTAATTGCCATAGACACGGATTTAGGACTTAGAAATCTGGATGTGGTAATGGGACTTGAAAACAGGATAGTTTATAATCTGGTTGATGTCATAGAAGGAAGCTGTCGTTTAAAGCAAGCCTTGATAAGGGATAAACGTTTTCCAGAATTGTATCTGCTTCCTTCTGCGCAGACTAAAGATAAAACTGCAGTTTCACCTGAGCAGATGAGAAAATTGATTGGTGATTTAAAAGAGGAATTTGATTACATACTTCTGGATTGTCCTGCAGGCATTGAACAGGGATTTGAAAATGCTATAGCAGGAGCTGACAGAGCAATTATAGTCACTACTCCTGAGGTGTCCGCAATTCGTGACGCTGACCGCATTATCGGGCTTCTGGAAGTACATGGAATTAAGAAAAACGACCTGATTATCAACCGCATACGAATAGATATGGTTAAGCGGGGAGATATGATGTCCGTTGAGGATGTAACAGAGATACTGGCAATTAACCTGCTAGGCGTCATTCCTGATGATGAGCAGGTCGTTATTGCAACAAATCAGGGTGAACCCATTGTAGGGACAAAATGTATATCTGGACAAGCATATGCCAAAGTCTGCAGTCGTATTCTGGGTGAGGAAATTCCAATCACTGATTTTAGCAGATCGGATGGCATTCTTGCAAGATTTTCCAACTTGTTCAAAAAGAATTAGGAGGGGAATATTATGAGTGTACCATCTGTTCACGTTGCAAAAGAGAGGCTGAAAACTCTGCTTATAGCAGACAGGATGCAGTGCACACCCGAAATAGCGGAAAAATTATCTTCGGATATTTTCCATACAATATCCAAGTATCTGGAGATTAATCCGGATGAATTTCACATTCAGATAACACATACAGATATACACATTAAGATTACAGGAGAGAACTATTGAAACTTCATTTTCTGAATATTAGGCAAAGGTATCATTTAAAAGATTATAAATTTGGCCTGGTTGCACTTGTAACTGCAATATCTATTATTGGAATTTTTGTAGTGGGAAGTGCACAGGCTTCTGTGCAAGGAAAACAGATTGTCGGAGTTATATTCGGCACCCTTATTATGATTGTTATTTCACTGATAGATTATAAGTGGGTTCTGAGTTTATATTGGCCGCTATATGGGGTCAATCTTGTTCTGCTTTTAGCAGTTCTGTTTTTTGGTGAGAAGATTAACGGAGCAACTAGATGGCTGAATCTTGGATTTGTACAATTTCAGCCTTCTGACTTAACAAAGCTTATTATGATTCTGTTTTTCGCAAAATTTTTAATGGAACGGGAGCAGGCCATTAACAATAAAAAAACGATTATTCAGGCGGTTGCACTTATTTTGCCATCTCTGGCTTTAATATACAAGCAGCCGAACCTTTCTAATACAATTTGTCTTGCGGCATTATTTTGTATTATGCTGTATATGGGGGGGTTGAGTTATAAAATTATTGGTACAGTCCTTGCCATTGTAATTCCAACACTAGCGCTATTTCTGGTTATTGTGGTTCAACCAAATCAGCCTTTACTGGAAAATTATCAGCAGAAGCGTATTCTTGCGTGGCTGGAGCCCGAAAAATATGCTACTGACGAGGCGTATCAACAGATTAATTCAGTAATGGCAATAGGTTCTGGTATGCTTACCGGAAAAGGGTATAACAACAACACAACCACATCTGTAAAAAACGGAAATTTTATATCAGAGCCTCAAACAGACTTTATTTTTGCAATTATTGGTGAAGAATTAGGATTTGTGGGTTGTTGTGTGGTCATAATTTTGTTATTATTAATTGTAATAGAGTGTATTCTAATTGGGGTTAAGGCTAAGGACACAGGTGGGAGACTGATTTGTGGAGGTGTAGCCACACTGATTGGTGTACAGACATTTATCAATATCAGTGTGGCTACGCAGATTTTCCCTAACACAGGGATATCCCTGCCGTTTGTAAGCTATGGACTGACTTCCATTGTATGTTTCTATATGGGAATTGGTTTTGTATTGAATGTAGGCTTACAGCCAAATAAATATCAATAGAGGAGAAAGCAGAAATGAATATAGGATTAGTAGCACATGATGCGAAAAAGAAACTTATGCAAAACTTTTGTATTGCATACAGAGGAATTTTAAGCAAACATCAATTGTTTGCCACAGAAACAACCGGAGTTTTAGTAGAGAGCGTGACCAACTTAAGCATTCACAAGTATCTGGCGGGACATTTGGGAGGGCATCAACAGATTGGTTCCCAGATTGAACACAATGAAATGGATTTACTGATCTTTTTTCGTGATCCGTTGACACCACGTTCACATGAACCAGATGTAAATGATATTGTAAAGTTGTGTGATATATATAATATTCCAATTGCAACAAATATAGCAACTGCGGAAGCATTAATTTTAGCATTAGACAGAGGAGATCTTGACTGGCGTGAAATGTATAAATAGAGTAATTGCAGCAATAGTCTGCGGCTTGCTGGTAGTGCTTTCAGCAGGGTGCAGCCTGAATTCTAATGGGGCATCTCCTACAGCCAAATATGAGCAGGAGAATTATAACACTTCTCTATACACGGATAAGCTGTTTGCCACAGATTTGTGTGTAACAGATTCGGATGTGGCATTAAATGGATATACTACAGATGAAAGCCTGCATGCCGCAGGTCTTTTTGATTTGAAAAATGAAAAAGTTTTATATGCTGATAAGATTCATGAAAAATTGTTTCCAGCCAGTACAACTAAAATCATGACGGCATATCTTGTGCTGAAATATGGTAATTTAGAAGATATGGTAACGGTAGGACCCAATGCCACAAATTTTGCCTATGATGAACAAGTATGTGGTCTGGAGACTGGTGATACGATCAGCCTTTATGATTTGCTCTGCGGACTTGTACTCTATTCAGGGAATGACAGTGCAGTAGCCATTGCAGAATATATGGCTGGAAGCGTAGAGGACTTTGCTAATATGATGAATGAAGAAGCCAAAGCATTAGGGGCTACCAATACACATTTTGTTAATCCTCATGGATTACAGAACAGCGATCATTACACCACAGCATATGATTTGTATCTTATGTTTAATGCTTGTGTAAAAGATCAGCGCTTTTTAGATATTATAGCTATGGATTCTTACGTTGGAACAATGACCTCTGCAGACGGTATAGCTCGCACTACGGAATGGTATCCCACAAACTATTATTCTCAGGGAATTGAAGAAATACCTTACGGAATAAATATATTTGGCGGAAAGACAGGGACTACAGATGAAGCAGGATCTTGTGTAATTTTATATAGTCAGGATATGGAAAATAACCCCTATATCTCAATAGTAATGGGGGCTGATGATAAAACGATTTTGTATAAAGACATGTCAGATATTTTAAGTACAGGAATAAATTAGCGATTATAATATTTCAAAGGGAAGGGGATGCTGCAAAAGCATTGTCTCACAGAAGATATAAATACATATCCTCTTTGAGATATCTACATTTTGCAACATCCCCATCTCTTTTACTTCTCTTAGTACCAATCCGCCAAGTAAAATGCGCCTGACAGCCTCTCTAACCCTTATTCGGACATGTTTTTAATTCGTCCAAAAAGGCTGATCAGATAGAGCCCACAAAGGCCAACAATCGTATAAATAATTCTGGAAAGCCAGCTTAAATTTCCAAAGAGAAAGGCTACTAAATCGAAACGAAAAATGCCAACCAGAAGCCAGTTGACTGCACCGATTATTACCAGTGTCAGAGCAGTGTTATCGAACCACTTCATATTATTTCCTCCTTTTCAATATCAATGCTCTTATTATTGCCACAAAAACTGGAAATATACATTTAAAAATGCTATACTGATAAAGTTATAAAAAAAGTTTTAACTTTGTAACAATTACTGGATTTTTGTTACAAAAGCAATATAGGAGGAGTATAGTTTGGCATCAGGGAAAAACAATTCCATAAGTATAAAGAAGTATAAACGAAAACGTGAAATGAATATTGGGATTTTTATTTTCACTATAGTCTTTATTTATCTTATCGTTACCATTTTTATGTATGCTACTACAAAAAAGATATCGGTATATGAAGTCAGAGAAGGAAGTATCCTGAAGGATAATTCTTATTCAGGACTTGTAATTCGTGATGAGGAAGTAATAAGTGCGGAAGCCTCAGGTTACATAAGTTACTACCAGAATGAAGGGAGTAAGGTAAAGTCGGGGGCTAATATTTATGCAGTAACTTCAAAAAAAATATCTGATGGTACAGAAAAAACGGATACTGAAGCAGTATCTTTGGGTACAGAGGCACAGAACAGTCTTGTTGTTAAAACACAGAATTTTAATGAAAGTTTTGACTCACAGAAATTTTCTTCTGTCTATTCTTTAAAAAATGAAATAAAAAACACATTTTTGACTGCAGCCAATCAAACCAAGACAGCGCAAATGGATGCATTGATATCTGAGAGTGGGGGAAATGCAGAGATCTCTAAATCGCCTCAGGATGGTATTATAATCATGGATTTTGACGGAGATGAATCACTGACCGTGGATTCCTTCAAAAAATCAGATTTTGATAAAAGCAATTACAAAAAAGTAAGTCTGGAAGATAATATGAAAGTAGACAAGGGGGAGCCAGTTTATCGTCTGGTAACCAATGAAGATTGGTCCGTTCTTATTCATCTGGATGAAGATATGGCCAAGCAATTAGCCGATGTTACCTACGTTAAAACTCGGATTGATAAGGATAGTGAATCAATATGGGCTGATTTTTCGATTTTAGAAAAAGAGGGAGAATATTACGGGAAATTAAACTATGACAATTCTATGATACGTTATGCCAAAGAAAGGTTTTTAAATGTAGAGTTGATTCTTGAGGATGAGAGTGGGTTGAAAATTCCTAAAAGTAGTGTGGTTGAATTACCTTTTTTTGAAGTGCCAAAAGAATATATTACTACCGGGGGAAACAGTTCTTCTACAGGTATAATGGTACAAACAAAAGGTGCTACTACAACATTTCAAGCTGCAGATATTTATAAATCAACTGAGGACGGGATGGTGTATCTAAGCACGTCACAATTAAAACAAGGGACAGTAATCGTAAAGCCGGAATCTTCAGAAACGATGCAGTTGTCAGAAACCAAAGCTTTAAAAGGTGTATATAACATAAATAAAGGTTATGCTGTATTTAGACAGGTATCAATTCTGGCTGAAAGTGATGAGTATTATGTAGTGAAAGAGGGAGATACTTATGGCCTCTATAATTATGATCACATAGTACAGATTGGTGATACTGTTAAAGCTGATGAGGTAGTGTTTTAAATATAGTATTGGTAAGGAGTGGTAAAGATGTTAAAAGAGCAGCTGGAAGAAGTTGAACAAAAAATACAGGCGGCTTGTAAAACCGCAGGAAGAAAACGGGAAGAGGTAACATTGATTGCTGTCAGCAAGACAAAACCGGTTTCATTACTTCAAGAGGCCTATGATTGTGGGATTAGAATTTTCGGAGAGAACAAGGTACAAGAACTGACCAATAAGTATGATGTACTTCCGGAAGATATTTCCTGGCATATGATCGGGCATCTGCAGACAAATAAAGTTAAATATATTGTGGACAAGACAGCGCTAATACATTCAGTGGATTCGCTCAAGCTGGCAGAGACAATCAATAGAGAAGCAGAAAAAAATGGATGTACGGCCAAAATATTGGTAGAAGTAAATGTGGCAGAAGAGGAAAGTAAATATGGACTTAAAACAAATCAGGTAATACCATTTATCGAAAAAATATCGCTATTTGAAAATATAAGTGTATGCGGGCTTATGACAATTGCACCATTTGTTGAAAATCCAGAGGACAATCGTTTAATTTTCGCTAATTTACAGAAATTATCTGTTGACATTAAGAAGAAAAACATTGATAATGTTAATGTGAGCATACTTTCAATGGGGATGACCAATGATTATGAAGTTGCGATTCAAGAGGGAGCAACTATGGTACGAGTAGGTACCGGAATCTTTGGGGCCAGAAATTATGTCGTTTAGATATAAGACTATGGAACAGAAAGATGCTTTCAAAATATATTTATGCGGTAGGAGAGCATAAGATAGGAGTGTAAAATGGGTGTGTTTGATAAATTTTTGGACATCATGAAATTAAATGACGATGAATATGATGACGATGATTTTTACGAAGACGAATTTGATAACGATGAATTTGATGAAAAACCGCGTCGTTCTCTGTTTGGAAAGAAAAGTGGCAGAGAGGATTACGACGATTTTGATATTCAGGAGGATAAGAAGTTTGCACAGGCAAGCAGTAAAGTAACACCAATGCGTCAGCCGGCTTCGAGAAGAAATGCAAACATGGAAGTCTGTGTTGTAAAGCCTGCATCTGTAGATGACTCCAGAGAAATTACGGAGACATTACTTGCAGGGCGTACCGTAATCCTGAATCTGGAAGGAATGGATCTGGAAATTGCTCAGCGAATAATTGATTTTATTTCCGGTGCTACATTTGCGATTAATGGTAACCTTCAGAAGATTTCAAATTATATTTTCCTTGTAACACCGACGAATGTAGATATTTCTGGAGATTTACAAGATTTACTCGGGGGATCTATGGAGACAGCTAACGTAAAAGGAAGATATTAATCACATTATGTTAAAAGAAGAGCAGCTATTGGAAAAGCGGTTGATTGAGTTATCAATGACAGCATATCACCGTGATATGATTACATATTCAGATTTTTTAACTTTAAATGAACTGAATATTTTGCATTCTTTACCGAAAGACAAGCTTTATGCCCGTTATATTACTTTCGGCGGATATGAGTTAGCAGAGCGTCAGATGGTAGCATTTCTACCTGATGCTCTTTCTTTTAGCGAAACAAAAGTAAATCCGGAGTTTCCGTTGTTTCCGTTAAGCATTGAAGTACTTCATGAAAAATATGCTCAGAATCTGACACACAGAGATTATTTGGGTGCTATTTTGAATTTAGGAATAGATAGATCTAAATTAGGCGACATTCTCGTTGAAGAAAACAAGGCAGTTATTTTTGTTCAGCGTAATTTAAGTGAATTTATCCAAAAGGAACTTACAAGGGTGAAAAACACGCCGGTGAGAATTACTGAGAATTTGATTCAGGATGATCAATATACTCCAAGGTATGAAGAAATTAAAGGAACAGTTGCCTCTGTACGTCTGGATAGTCTTTTATCTCTGGCAGTTTCCTCTTCCCGCACAAAATTGGGTGGGCTTATTGAAGGGGCGAAAGTGTTTGTAAATGGAAAGTTGATGACAACCAATAGCTATAAGGTAAAAGAAGAGGACGTTATTTCTGTAAGAGGTCTTGGAAAATTTAGGTATAAAGGAATAGTGTCCTATACAAAGAAAAACAGGATTATGATCATTATCAATAAGTATGTGTAGAGAAGAAAGCGAAAAGGATAAATTATGAATGATACAATGAAGAAATCTATGAAGGGCTATCTGCTGGCAATTCTTGGATGTGCTGTACTGATCATTCTGGATCAGATAACAAAAATGCAGGCAGTCCTACACTTGAAAAATCAAAATCCATTTGTTATTTTGGATGGTGTATTCAAGTTGGAATATCTGGAAAATCGCGGAGCAGCATTTGGTATTATGCAGGACAGACAAATACTGTTCACGTTTGGAGCTGTATTAATTGTATCTATAATATGTATTATATATAGGAAGATTCCACATACCCCTCGTTTTTATATGCTGAGGGTGTGTGCTGTAATGGTTTGTGCAGGGGCGATAGGAAATATGATTGATAGAATTCGTCTAAATTATGTGATAGATTTTTTCTATTTTGAATTGATAGATTTTCCTATTTTTAATGTAGCTGATTGTTACGTTGTGATATCTTGTATTTTATTTGCACTTCTATTACTTTTCTATTATAAAGAGGAGGAACTGGATTGTTTTGCCTTGAAAAAAAGATGATTTAATTGAGGCAGGAAGGCAGGTAAGAAAATGGAAGAACTTTTTTTAACAGCAGAGTCCTCCGGAGTAAGAGTTGATAAATTACTGGCGGATGCTTTGGGTAATATTTCCCGGTCTTATATACAGAAGCTGATTAGCGGAGGTTCTGTTACAGTAAATGAAAATATAATAAAAGCAAACTATAAAACCAGTCTGGGAGATCAGATAAAGGTATGTATTCCTGAACCCGAACCAATAGATATTCTTCCAGAGGATATTCCTCTGGATATTTTATTTGAGGATAGTGATATTTTAATTGTGAACAAGCCTAAAGGTATGGTAGTCCATCCGGCTCCAGGTCACTATAATAATACTCTTGTGAATGCAGTAATGTTTCATTGTAAGGATAATCTGTCTGGCATAAATGGCGTTCTCCGGCCCGGCATTGTGCACAGGATTGATAAGAATACTACAGGATCCTTGCTGATTTGTAAAAATGATGTATCTCACAGAAAATTGGCTGAACAATTGAAAGATCATGATATTACCAGAACGTATCATGCTATAGTCCATGGCAATATAAAAAGAGATGTAGAGACTATTGATGCACCTATCGGGCGTCATCCTGTTGAACGCAAAAAAATGAGTGTGCGGGGTACAAACATGCGAAACGCAGTTACACATTATCGTGTATTAGAGCGTTTTGGAAATTACACATACATTGAATGTCAACTGGAAACTGGCAGGACTCATCAAATCAGAGTACATTTGGCTAGTATAGGGCATCCTGTACTCGGTGACGACGTCTATGGTCCCGCAAAATGTCCCTTCCGTCTGGAGGGACAGACATTACATGCTAAAGTATTAGGCATTACGCATCCAATAACAGAATCCTATATGGAATTTGACGCTCCTTTGCCGGAATATTTTTTGCAGCTATTGAATAAGCTAAGATAAATTCAAATATTGAATTATTTACTCAATACTGTACTGTAAATAATTTATATTGTAAATACAATTAGTATATTGTATAATAAACGTATAGAAATATTACAGTCAAAAGAATAAATGATGCCTGTTTAACGTAAAGGAGCGTGATTGATATGAAAACGAACACAATTATTACAATTGGCAGACAATTCGGCAGCGCAGGTCGTGAGATTGGTTATAAGGTTGCAGAATATTTTGGAATCAAATTATATGACAAGGAAATGTTAGCAAGAGCAGCAAAGGAAAGCGGAATATGTGAAGAGATTTTTGAGTCGCACGATGAAAAGCCGACCAATAGTTTCTTATATTCTTTAGTAATGGATACTTATTCTATGGGGTATTCTGGTAGTACGTATGCGGACATGCCGATTAACCATAAGGTATTTTTAGCGCAGTTTGATGCAATTAAAAAAATTGCTGATGAGGGACCCTGTATTTTAGTCGGCCGCTGTGCAGATTATGCATTAGAAAATTATGATAATATGGTAAGTGTGTTCATTCATGCTGATATGGACGTACGTATACGAAGAATTGCTCGTATATATGATCTGACAGATGCAAAAGCCAGGGATATGATTGCTAAAACGGATAAAAAGAGATCCAGCTACTATAACTACTACAGCAATAAAAAATGGTCTTCCTCAGACAGCTATGAATTATGTTTGAATAGTTCAAAATTGGGAATTGAAGGGACTGCCAAAACTATAGAACAATATATTATTACAAGAGAAAGTCTTTCGTCTGAAGATCGGAAGCTATAAACCTAGAGAGTAAAAAGAGAGCTTAATGCAAATGCATTAAGCACTCTTTTTTTAAGGTTCCCTCAATTTCACGGCACCTGCAGCAAGCCTTCGTCTGTTTTCATCAATAGCAGCATAATGCTTTTTAGTCGTATTGACATCCTTATGACCCAGAACATCTGCTACAAGGTATATATCGCCCGTTTCCTTGTACAAAGCAGTACCATAGGTACTTCTGAGCTTATGAGGGGTTATTTTCTTATTTGGGGTAATTTGGCGGGCATATTTTTTAACCATATTTTCTACCGCCTGTACACCAATTCGACGTCTTTGGGTGGAGAGGAACAGTGCATTTTCATGACCGGGCAAGGTAACTGTTGAGCTTCTTGTAGTATATATATACATCTTTAATGCATTTTCAACTTCAGAACCAAAATAAACAACCATTTCATTTCCGCCTTTTCTAGTAACTTTAATTCCATTATTTTTAAAATCAACGTCCTGTAGATCAAGGCCCACACATTCAGAAACACGAATACCAGTGCCAAGCAGTAAAGTCAGGATAGCCAGATCACGATTTTTTGTTTTCTCAAAGTAGACCTTGCGCTGACCGCTTAGTTCATCACCTCCATGTTCAACATATTCTAAAAGGGATGAGACTTCATCTGTATCCAATCTAATGATTGCCTTTTCATGTAGCTTTGGCATGTCCACAAGCAGAGTTGGATTTTTTTTGATTGCCTGTCGTTTGAAAAAATAAGAATAGAAACTCCTAAGAGCAGACATTTTACGAGAAAGCCCTTTCTCTGTATTGGTAAGTTGCTTATGATCCAGTCCCTTGTAGACTTTAAGATATTCTTGATATTCTTCAATATCAACTGGATCAATCTTTTCTAAATCGCTGAGTTTGAATCTGTCCATAGTATACGCCTTATAAAGCGGATTGTTCTCTATTAAAAAATGAAAGAACACTCGTATATCATAAGCATAAGAAATTCGGGTTTTTGCAGAAGTTTTTGGTTCTATTGCACGGAAATAATCTTTTGCAAAAGCAGGCATTGTCTGAAGTATTTCCCGGAGCCTGAGTGTATTGTCTATGTAGGTCTGTTCATGGTATGTTTTGGAATCTTTATCAGACATATTTTTATTCCTCCTTATAAACTGATGATTATATAGTATAACATATCAAAATATTATCGTCTACATCTATTTGAAAAATCGGTATTTGTCGTATAGATGATTTTATAGGATGAGGCAGCATACTCGATTAGTTATGCTGCCTTGGGTGAGTTTATATATCAATACATATAGGGATATGTATATTGATACCTATAAATAAATTATTATTGAATAAATTCAGATGTATTATATGCAATGACTAAATTCTGACCTGCCTGGATATCATCTGATTTTAATGCATTCATTTCTTTTATTGCATTAACATATGCCGGTATAGAACTATAATCTTCAGTAATATAAGTTTCAGCAATTTCCCAGAGCGTATCTTCTGGCTGGATAACAATACTTTTATAATATTTAAATTTGACTGAGTCTATATCACGGTTCTCGTGTGCGGATGATAATATATTGCCAAAAAGTATACAAGTACCTAATATGACTAATAAGGTAATAATTGAAACTATAGTTAATCGTTTGAATGAGACTTCTTCTCTCCTCTTAATGGATTTGATTATATAATTTTTACTACTGTACATATTAAAGCCCCCTCTAGATTTAGTTTGTGTATAGTATACGAACGTTTGTTCCTTATGCTGTTAATTATATAATACGAACAAGTGTTTGTCAACATCCTGATGGAATTTTTTTCGAACATATTTTCGCAACAAGTGTTTGCTTTTTGAAATTATATATGATAATATTAATTATAGAAATTTTATGAAATTATGTTATTGCGGACATAAATATAAATCAAGCTATTTATATAGAATAAGGATATAGAGAAAAGGAGGATTTTATGTCACAGGGCAAGATTAGTAAGAAGCAGCTGGAAATATTAGAGTACATAAAGGGTCAGATATTAGAGAGAGGTTTTCCTCCTGCTGTACGTGAAATTTGCGAGGCTGTGAATTTGAAGTCTACTTCATCTGTTCATTCGCATCTTGAAACATTAGAAAAAAACGGTTATATAAGACGTGATCCAACTAAACCAAGAGCTATAGAAATTTTAGACGATACATTTAATTTGACAAGACGTGAGGTGGTAAATGTACCTTTGGTTGGCAGTGTTGCTGCAGGTGAACCGTTGCTTGCCCAGGAAAACATAGAAAATTATTTTCCTATACCTATGGAGTTTATGCCAAACCAGCAGACTTTTATGTTAAGAGTAAAGGGCGAAAGCATGATAAATGCGGGAATATTAAATGGAGATATGGTTCTCGTTGAACAAGGGAAAACGGCAGTAAATGGGGATATGGTCGTTGCACTAGTAGAAGATGGTGCTACAGTAAAAACATTTTATAAAGAAAAAGGTTCATATAGGCTACAGCCTGAGAATGATTACATGGAGCCAATTATTGTGAAAGATGTGTCTATTATGGGAAAGGTCATTGGTGTTTTTAGATTCTTTTAAATCTAACTATAAAGATAGATAAACGGAGATGCTTCTGCATCTCCGTTTTTATAATCAATAATTCAGACTCTGAATCTTGCCTATTACATAGTCACTTAGTTTGGGCGGCTTAAGGTATGGCCGTGCAAGGAAGTAACCCTGCACATAATCAATGTCTAGGGCTATGACTTTTTTTAACTCTTGCTCTGTTTCAATTCCCTCTGCTATGGTCTTTATATGGCGTTCTCTAGCATAGGATATGATGTTTTCCACGATCTTTTGTTTGTCAATATTGAGATGGATTCCAGAAATAATTTCCTTGTCTATCTTTATATATTTAGGGTTTAGTTCAAGAAGAACGCGTTCTCCATTATATCCACTTCCATAATCATCAAGAGCAAAATCGGAATTCCATCTATTAACAAGAATCTGCTTTACTTCCATTGCTTCTTTGGTTGTCTGAGCATCTTCTGTTATTTCGAAAACAAAGCGATTAAGATAACCATGACATTCAGCTTCAATAAGCTTTATTGTCTGATTGCTTAGCTTATAATCCGCCATCGAATTGATAAATACTTTACAGTTGGGAAGAATTGTCTTATTTCGAACATGTTGAACGTAGGATAAAGCGGCTTTTTTCCAAGTGAGTTCCTCGATTTTGGCCAGTTTATGTTCTTCTTTTGCTATTGAAAGTATTTCCTGCGGACTTCTTAGGGTTGGCGTGATTCCTCTCATTAATGCCTCATAAGCAAAAATATTTCCATTGCGAGCATCAACAATCGGTTGAAAATAATATTCCACTTTTTCATTCTCGATTAAATCAGATAGTTCCTGGCGGTTTTGAGAAATAAATTCTTCACTGTGGTATGCAGCAATATCAAAATCACTGATTTCTCCTTTGGTTGTGTGCTTGACTTGATACATTGCAAAGTCTGAATATCGTTGCAGTTGCCCGTAGTGAATAGAATCACGAGGATACCAGGAAATGCCTCCAGACATTTTTAGTTTTTGGGGAGTTTCATGAGGTAAAATAATGCGTTCCAAGTCAATTGCTTTTTTCAGGGTAACTAAAATCTGATTAATCTCCTCTTCTTTTTCGTATCCATAAAAAAATAAATAAAATTCATCTCCCGAAATACGTGCTACGATAGTATTTGGAGGAGTATTTTTCAGAAAACTGTCTGCGGCGGCTTGAATATATTTATCACCGTAGTCGTGTCCATATTTATCGTTAATGTACTTTAGATTGTCTAGATCCATCATTACTAAAGCGGCTTTTTTTAAATATAATTCTCCTTTATCAAAAAGTTGTGGTATTATACGTAGAAAGGAGCGTCTGTTTTTAAGTCCGGTTAAGAGATCATGATCACGCTCATATTCAATAAGCTGTTTTTCCAGTATTGTGTTAGTGACATCTTCTGCAATACCTACAACTCTTCTGTCTTTTTGCCTTGCATAACTAAGTCGAATATAAATATCTCTTTCACCTTTAGGAATACGGTATAGTATATAACCATCTGCCGCTTCTTCTTTATATATATCCAAGGCTTTCATTTGTTGATTAAATGAATGAATATCTTTAATTTTAATCTCTGTTTTTTCAAGACCAAAAACATCAAAAAAACCATCAGTTAAAAACAATGTAGAATCTGATTTGTTGATTTCAAAACCTGAAATTCTTACACTTGCCTGATTTAGAATTTGTGTAAATTTTGTTGCAGATTCAATAATATCACGACTTAATTTTTCAATAGAAATCTCCATTTGATCAAATTCTTTTATATTGGTTCTGGATAAATGAATACTATCGGTTATATTAAGATTTTGCATATCCTTTGAAACTTGGTAAATAGGTCTTGTTATCATATAACTTACGAAAACACTTCCTGCAATCCCGATCACTATAGTCAAAAAGATAGCTATGGCTATATAGTACAAAATACGGTTGGAAAATTCCGTTAAATGTTTTTGGGGAACGATTCCCGCCAGCCCCCATTGGTTTGATGAATATGGACCATTTGAATCATAGAGTTGAAGATATTCTATATCTACATAATACTTGCTTTCCTTATCAGGAGTGATAAATAGAGTATTATCTGCAGTGTATTGAATATCAAGTTTCTTTCTGTTAGGTACAATATTTTCGTTAGAAGAATATATCGTTTGGAAAGATTTATTTCGTGGATTTTTAATAACAAGCAAATATTGACCTGACTTTTTATTTATTAGTTCATCGGTCGGCAATAGCTTAGAAAGGTAATCAAGTGTAATATCAGCACCAATAACACCATACACTTGTCCTGTTGATGTGATAAGTGGTAGTGTGTAGGAAATTATAAGTTTATTATCGTTTTTCAGCGTGTGAGGAAGTGACCAATATCCTAATTCAGAAAGAGATTCACTATTTGGATTCTTGAAGCCCTGTTCTAGTGGGTTTAGAAATAAATCTATCGTTTCGGGAATATCTTTATTAAACTCAAACAGTGGCTGCCATGAGCGGTCAGTAGAAATGTTCAGATTATGTACTAGTGGCACAGGTCCACGTTCAATTAGCAGATCGCTGTTTAGGACAGATGGGTTTGTGTCTGGGTTTAAATCTCTAAAATAAACACCAGGTCTGCTGAAGGAAGCTTGTGGTTTTAAATTATCGGGATGATCTGTATTGAATATAACAAAAGCGCCTGTTACCTTATTGGAACGTAGCATATCTATTAAATCTTCTGAGATAGCGGCAACCAGTGGATAGCATGATTCAGAACTGTCCCCTATATGATTCAGATCAATGATACCTTCTTTCTGCAGAGTTTCAGCTTTTGCGTTGATATCCTGAATAGTATAAGTCATATTGGACCAGTTATTTGTCATCTCATTTTGCAAATAACTTGAGCGATTCATGACCTTGCTCTGGAAAATCCCTTTAGCATTATCATTCAGTTCAGATATTGCACCCCCAAATAAAAAGGTTCCTGAAAGAAGCAGAACTTCAAGTATAGTCAGAATAACCATTGGAATCAATATTCTATTTAATATAGGCTGCGCCTTTTGTTTGTTCATATGTACTCCTGTACCCGCCTCTTTAGACAGGGTAAAGACATAGTGCTCTAGTTATTGTTTTCTACAAGTAATTCCAGAGCAGATTTTGTTTCTTGATACCATGTTTCAAAGTTTTCATCTGTTGTAAATTGACTAACTGCATCTTTACGGGAAACACCATTTTGCATCTTTGCTGTAATCAGACTTCTATCAGATGAAGCTTTATCTGATAAGGAATACTCTAAAATATTTCTTGAGTCGGTTCCTTTTTCAAAAGCTTGTGTGGTATATAGTCTGCTTTCATTAATCTGTTTAAGTGATGTTTCTACAACATTTTGTATGTTTTCGTCGCCATTCTTTAAACTATTATTAATCAGTGTCCCATTATTTGCAGCTTTTTTTACTGGGAGATAACCTGAAGTTATGGAAAAAGTGATGTTTTGTTTTGTATCTGTAAACCATTTTAAAAATTCCACGGATGCTTCAATCTCCGCTTGATTGTCTTTTTTAGTTACAACCATACCGGCTCCCTGCTGCACAGAATAGTTTTCCCCGTTTTCGAACCGAGGGCATGCAAGAGCCTCCATTTCAATTGGATACGAACGAGTATCATCAAGTGTCACCTGATCTGGAAAAAATGTGGATCCTGCAGAGGAACCTATAAAAGCTAGAATGTTTCCGGTTTTTATATCGTCACTTCGAAACTTACCAGAAGAGGCAAAATATCCATTAATATACGGTATATAATAATTATCCCACAGACGGCGAACTACAGTTTTATCAAAATTTAATTTTACGGTACCATTAGATACTGAAAAAATCTCTATCCCCATTTGCCGCGCACCGATAATAAAATAATTAGCCATGGCATCTCTCCCAAAAAACGCTTTTCCATCATCAGGAGTATCTGTCAGACCATCTGTCCAGTCATAGTATTTTTCAGCAGTTGCAGTAATTCCCTCAATGGTAGAAATATCAGATAGTGAAGAACCTGTTGCATCTGAAAACTTTTCCCAGTCGGTCTTATTAAGCATAAAAATTTCGGTTGCTTTTGCTACCGGAAAAATCTTAACACTGTCTTCAGATGAAAATTTTCCTTCATCCATGTAGCTGTCCATGTATTCTCCTATTTCATCATCTGTCAAATAATCTTTTAAATCAACAGCCATTCCAAGTCTATCAACTGTAAAAGCCGTATCCGCATAAGCAGCAAATATGTTGGGCATATCTTTTGCCCCAACTTTCCCTTTAATTGAGGCTAAAACATTTTCCTCTAGATCACTGACACTTCCAAGGCTGGAGGCGTTAACTTTTATACCGAGTTCTAGACCTTTTCCATCATTAAATTCTGTTACGAGTTCATTAAGTGCATCTTGCTGTGCACCGTTATAATAATGCCAGACTTCAATGGTTACAGGATGATCTGCATCAAGCAAGGTATTATTTTGTTGATCTTTTTGGGCAGGATTAGAGCATCCTGTTGTGAAACTAATAAGCAGCGCTATAAAAATACAGACGGTTTTCTTTAGTAAAGGGCTCATCGAATTATCCTCTTAGTCTATTTATAATGCCTCAATTTCTACATTTTTCCCGTCACGCCAGATTCTCTCCAGATCATAAAAAAGTCTGTTTTCTTTATCGAAAATATGAACAATAATATCGCCGAAATCTAATAGTACCCAGTTTCCAGTTCCATACCCTTCTCGCTGTTTAAGCTGGTATCCAGCTTGATAGAGGCATTCTTCTACATGATCGACCAATGCTTTCACCTGGCTTTGATTATTTCCGTTAGCGATGATGAAATAGTCCGCAAGTACTGAAACACCTGAAATATCAATTATTTTGATATCTTCTCCCTTTTTTTCATCTAAAGCATTATAAGCTATTTTTGCCATTTCCTTTGCTGTTTGCATAATAAAACTCCTTTTTATTTTTTTTCATGATAATAGTTGTAAGTTTTGACCGTCATAGTATCTATCATTCGGCCTGTTTTCTCTAGATAAGAAATGGTTGTTCCTGCACTGATAGCCACGGCTTTATCCAGATTGGTAAATGCGGTATATCTTACTTGCTTTAAGGCTGGAATTTTCTGTCTGCCAGGTTCGATATAATCAGCAATGTAAGTTATCTTCTCCAGAAGTGTCATACCGGGACGACCTGTAGTATGATAGGTGATAGCATTAATAATATCGGGGTCTTTAACATTATATTCATGTTGAGCCAGATACGCTCCCAGCTTGGCATGTATTAACGCTGGGATTTGTAATTCAGTTTCTGCAAGTACTATACCATATTTTTTGCATAGTAAAATCTGTTCCTTAATGGAACCGAATTTTCCGCAGTCATGTAAAAGACCTGAAAGCATTGCTTTTGAAAGATCAGCTCCATAGCACATGGAAAGTGATGCTGCAGTATACATAACTCCTATAGTATGCCTATATCGTTCTGGAGATAAAAATTTCTCTAGTTTTTGTTGTGTTTCCGTAATATCCGTCATGTGTTAAGTTCCTTGTGTATATAAATGATTTTTTTTAATATAATCAGCAACGGCATCAGGAACCATATAATGAACAGTAAGTCCCTGTGCTGCACGTTCTCTGATTGTGGTAGAAGAAATCTCCAAAAGAGGTGCCATAAGTAATTCTATATCTGCCCCATAAGTTTTCTTTAAATGTGCAATCTGTTTTTTCATATCTTTCACATCTTTGTCATCCCTCATTGCTGCAAGTATAGTGCATACAGGAAAAATCTCTTTAAAATATCTCCACTTTTCAATAGAAAAAAGTGAGTCTGCACCCAGAATGAAATAAAATTGGCTACCTGGATACAATTTATGAAATTCAAGCATTGTCTGGTAAGTATAGCAATGAACACCTTCTTTGGCTTCATGAAGAGATAGCTTAAAATGAGGGGAACCATGAATGGCGGATTTTACCATTTCTACCCGATGCTGCAGAGAAGTATCCATCTCTTCAGTATCTTTATGCGGTGGATTTCCGTTAGGTAAAAACCAAATTTCATCAAGATTAAATTGTTCGAAAGCAAATTCTCCTAAAAGCAGATGACCAATGTGGATTGGATCAAACGTACCTCCCATAATACCGATTTTCATAACATCACCCTATGGAAGAACGATTTTTTTCTTTTCGTCCTTCCCCTCCCTGTATAAAACGATTTTTTTACCAATGACCTGTACTACCTGTGAACGTGTTCTTTCAGCTACAAGTGCAGCCAGTTCACGAGGATCATCTCCGCAGTTCTGCAGCACGCTGATCTTAATCAGTTCACGTGCATCAAGTGCTTCAGATATAGCACCGGTTAGACCCGGTGTTAAGCTGGACTTACCTATCTGAAAAATAGGTTCCATAGTCATAGCAAGACTTTTTAAAAACGCTCTTTGTTTTGTTGTCATTATTTATTATCTCCTGTTTATTTATAATAATCAAATTGTAAGCCATACATTTTAACGGTATCCCCTTCTTGTATCCCTGCTTTTTCTAATTCTGCAAGTACACCTGAATCTTTTAGGAATTTCTGGAAGAATGCAAAACCTTTTTCGGAATCAAGGTTTGTATAACCAAGCATTTTTTCTATTTTTGGACCTTCAACTACATATAGATTTTCTTCCTTTTCCACTGTATAAGGAAGATCTTCATAAATTAGTTCATCCTCAGGGAAATACTCTTGTTCAAAAATAACTGGTTTGGAAGGCATACTTTGTAACTGACTGCTTACATAATACAAAAGTTCGGTTATTCCATGTCCGGACACTCCAGATATGGGAAATACTTTTATGCCTTTTGGTTCAAATTCGGTCTTCAGCCTGTCAACCGGATTTTCGTCATCTTCGAAAATTAAGTCAGTTTTATTTGCTGCAATAACTTGCGGTCTGCTGGCAATTTCGGAATTGTAGGCATTTAGTTCACTGTTTATTTTATAAATATCTTCTACAGGGTCTCTTCCTTCGGTTCCTGCAGCATCAACCACATGAATCATCATTTTAGTACGCTCGATATGACGAAGAAATTCATGGCCCAGTCCAACACCTTCAGATGCCCCTTCGATTAATCCGGGGATATCAGCCATAACAAAACCATTTGCTCCGTCAAGATCAACTACCCCCAAGTTAGGATTGAGCGTAGTAAAATGGTAATTTGCTATTTTGGGCTCTGCATTTGTTACTCTGGAAAGAAGTGTAGACTTGCCTACATTAGGAAAACCGACCAGCCCCACATCAGCAATGACTTTAAGTTCTAAATTAACTTCTAGTTCCATAGCAGGTTGTCCGGGCTGTGCATATTTAGGCACCTGCATTGTGGCAGTTGCAAAATGCTGATTTCCCAGTCCGCCTCTCCCACCTTTTAGAACAACTTGTCTTCTGTTAGCACCAGACATATCCGCAATAACTTTGCCTGTTCGTGATTCTTTTATAATGGTTCCTTCCGGCACTTTTAAAATCAGATCTTTTCCGTCTTTACCATGACAGCGCCGTTTTCCCCCTTCTTCACCGTTAGCGGCTACGAATTTTCTTTTGTGTCTGTAGTCTGCTAGTGTATTCAGTCCTTCATCCACTTCGAAAATAAGGTCTCCGCCTCTTCCACCGTCTCCACCGTCCGGACCTCCGTTAGGAACATACAGCTCTCGTCTGAAACTGCAGTGTCCATCTCCGCCTTTTCCGGATTTTATAACTATTTTCGCTCTATCTGCAAACATAATCTATATCCTTTTCTTTTTTACTATATTTTCAATTCTTAATCTGTCTTATTATATCATAAGATATTTATATTTACTATTGATAATTCCCTGTTTTACCGTATTCTATCGCTTTTTATTTTGAAATAAAGAAGCCTCAGACTAACAGTCTGAGGCCGCTTATGCCATATCTTATTGAATTTATAATACAATAAGTATAGATTATTCAGCTACCGGATAGATAGAAACCTGTTTCTTATCTCTTCCTTTTCTTTCGTATCTGACAACACCGTCTGTCAATGCAAACAAAGTATCATCACCGCCGCGTCCTACGTTCACGCCCGGATGAATTCTTGTTCCGCGCTGTCTGTAAAGGATGTTGCCGGCTTTTACAAATTGTCCGTCAGCTCTCTTGGCACCTAATCTTTTAGATTCGGAGTCACGGCCGTTCTTTGTAGAACCCATTCCTTTTTTATGAGCGAAATACTGAAGGTTCAATTTCATCATGGTATTACACCTCCTTGAAAATAATATCAATGTATGGTTCATAATCACTGTCATTTTCTATTTCCTGTAAACCAAGAATCATAGTTTTTAACAACAGTTCAGCATCGTGTGTAGGTTTGCTGCCATTGAAACGGAACTGTATAAGTCCCTGTGCATCATCAGAATCATCTGTTACAAGAGAAATCTCATCAGATGTATATCGTTCAATAGCATTCAGCGTATTAATAATAAGCGCTGAAGCGGCAGCACAGACAATATCCAAACCTTCATCGGAAAATCCAGCATGTCCCTGTGCATCGAAGCCTACATACTCGTGCCGGTCAGTCTTATAAATGGTTACCTTAATCATTGTGTCTCCAGACTATGCGTTAATCTTGTCAATCTTAACTGCTGTATACTGCTGTCTGTGACCGTTTTTCTTATGGTATCCAGATTTTCTCTTATACTTGTAAACGATAACTTTTTTTCCTTTACCGTCTCCAACTACAGAAGCGGTAACTGATGCTCCTTCAACTGTCGGATTTCCAACAACGAGCTTGTCATTGTTTACTGCAAGTACTTGGTCAAATGTATAAGTTTCTCCAGCTTCCACACCAAGTTTCTCTACTTTAATGATATCGCCTTCGGCTACTTTGTACTGTTTACCACCTGTTGCTATAATTGCGTACATATGGCACCTCCTATTATCATTACTCGCCAGTTACGGTGTTTGCTGAAAGCAAAACTTAAAACCTCACTGTGCGGCATACTGGTAAAGTATAGCATATATAATTTTGTAAAGTCAATAGATTTCTAATATATTATATCAAATATATCCTTATTTATCAAAGTCGTTCAGTTTTTGATAACAATATTCAATAATGCTTTTACGTGTAATTATACCAATAAATTTGCGTTGATCATCTACTACAGGAACAAAATTCTGATTCATTGATTTTTTTACTAAATCCTCCATATCAGCATCAGCAGCAACTACATCAAAATCAGCTTTACGCGGAAAGTCATTAATAAAAATTTTTTCTGCACTTTTAAGATTAAGATTTTTATAATCCTTTATTCCCCAAAGCAGGTCTCCTTCAGTAACTGTACCAACAAATTCTCCTTGTCTGTTCAGCATGGGAATGGAGGAATATTTATGATATTCCATTGTCTCAAGAACCTGACGTAATGTGCAGTCATTATAAATATATGCGACTTCGTTTTTTGGTTTTAAAAAGAACAATATGTTCATGATGAACTTGTTACCTTCCTTATCTATTATATTTGTGTCAATACAAATATCTCGTATAAAGCTCTTATAGCGGCTTTAAAATCATCATGTCTGACACCAACGATGATATTAAGCTCACTTGAGCCTTGATCGATCATTTTTACATTAATATGAGCATGCGCAAGAGCTGAAAAAATTCTGCCTGCAGTACCTCTGGTTGCTCTCATGCCCCGTCCCACAATAGCAATTAGTGCAAGATCAGACTCCAATTCTATGTGATCAGGGTGTACTGCCTTATGAATACCGGCAATAACCTGCTGCTCCTTTTCTTCGAATTCTTTTTTGTGAACAAAAATAGTCATTGTATCAATCCCTGATGGCATGTGTTCGATGGAAATATTGTTTTCCTCAAATACTTGTAATACCTTACGGCAAAAACCAACTTCTGAATTCATCATTGCTTTTTCTATTGTAATAGCAGCAAATCCGTCTGTGCCTGCTATTCCTGTAATTGTATATTTAGGTTGTTTACACGTCCCTTCAACAATTAAAGTCCCCTTATCCTGTGGCTCATTTGTATTACGAATATTAATCGGTATGCCAGCTTTTCTAACAGGGAAAATAGCGTCCTCATGTAATACGCTCGCACCCATATAAGAAAGTTCACGCAATTCCTTATAAGTAATGGTTTCAATAGATTTTGCATGTTTAACAATTCGAGGATCGGCAATGAGAAACCCTGAGACATCCGTCCAGTTTTCGTACATATCAACGGAAGCAGCAAGAGCAACAAGTGACCCTGTAATGTCGGATCCGCCTCTCGAAAAAGTGATTACTGTGCCGTCTTCCTTTGCCCCATAAAAACCAGGTATTACTGCACTGTCAATTTTACTCAGACAGGCTGAAAGAAGATCATTTGTGACTGTATCGTTAAAAGACCCATCCTCGTTAAAACGGATGACCTTTGCAGCATCCACAAAGTCAAAGCCCAAATATGTAGCCATAATAATACCATTAAGATATTCACCTCTGGAAGCAGCGTAATCTCTTCCGGCTTCATTTATAAAATTATCTTTAATGACTTCAAATTCATGATCAAGTGATATGGTCAATCCTAACCCTTTTATTATTTCGTTATATCTGTCTAAAATAGCAGAAAGAAGGCTTTCAAAATCCTTTTTGTTTACTGCAGCATCATAACAAGTATACAGCATATCTGTTACTTTTGTATCGCTTGCATATCTTTTTCCTGGTGCAGACGGTACAACGTATTTTCTTGACTCGTCAGAACGGATAATGCTGCTTACTTTTTGAAACTGTTCTGCGCTGGCTAAAGAACTTCCGCCAAACTTTACAACTTTTTTCATTTTTTTTCCTCCAATATACAGATAAATATGTCATTTTTAATAATTTGCAATCTTGGTACATTATTATAACGCAGTAATTTATTCTTGTAAATCTCTAATCATTGATTTTTTTGCATTTATTGACAGAATATCCTGCATATTTCATCAAATATTACCAAGAAACACATGATTTATGCAAATTTAGTGAATGACATCTGCATATTGTGCTTCTGAGGCTCTTTTTAAATCATCTGGGGCAAGTTTTAGCTGCATCCCCAGCTTACCTCCACTGACATAAATATAATCAAGCCCAGAGGCAGAGCAATCAATAATTGTAGGAAAAGATTTCTTCATACCGACAGATGTACAACCACCTCTTACATATCCTGTTAAAGAGGTGATTTCTTTAACAGGCAGCATATACAGTGATTTTTCGTTCATAATCGCAGCTGCTTTTTTTAGATGCAATTCACTTTCTATAGGAATGACAAACACATAATGGCCCCCACTTTTCCCAGTAGTCACTAAGGTTTTATATACTCTGTCATGAGGAAGACAAAGCTTGTCTGCTATAGTAATACCATCGACAAAATCCTCACACTCATAAGTTACATATTCGTAAGGGATCTTATGTTTTTCCAATATACGCATGGCATTTGTTTTTAATTCTTTTTTACTCATCATATCTCCTTTGTATACTGACTAAAATATATCAGATAAATAAACTAATCAAAAAGACTGAACTGGTGGTGTTGATAAGGCTTTTTGTAACTCGAAATGATATCCGGCATACTGTGGATAATTCCTTCCTTTTCACACCCCTTAGTGAATAACCCCCTGAGAGCTTTGGCGTTGGGACTTCTGCATTCATATGCATGACCAAATGAGCGCTTATATTTTTCAACAAGAGATTCCTGAGGGAACAACTGTTTTAATTTATCAAAATACCATTCTCTTTGGTTTTGACGTAATGTTACACCAAACATGGGGTAGATAAATCGCGCATGGGATTCCGCTGCTTTGCTGATCATGTCATAAATATTTTTTTCTGTATCTGTAATAAATGGCAGTACAGGCATAAATAATATTCCTGCGTAAATTCCCTGATCCGTTAGTTGTCTGACCAGTCTGAAGCGATCAGAAGAAGATGGTGCACCAGGTTCCAGCTTTTGAGACAGCTTATCATCTGTTGTAGTAATTGTTATTTTACATAAAACTGGCGAATGTTCTTTGATATCGGTCAGTATATCGATGTCTCTTGCCAACAATGTGCTTTTGGTGGCTATCGCTATACCGAATCCAAAGGCATTACACAACTCCAAAGCATGACGGGTAAGTTCAAGATCCTTTTCAAATGGATTATAGGGATCACTCATTGCACCTGTACAAATAACGCCTGTTTTAGTTTTCCTTCTCAGCTCATCACGTATAATTTGCAAAGCATTAGCTTTTGCTTTAACTGTATCAAATTCGGTAACTCCATAACAATCTGAACGGCTGTCACAATAAATACAGCCATGACAGCATCCTTTATAAATATTCATATTGTATTCTGTACCAAACCAATAATCAGGTCTTTTAGAACGTGTAATTATTGTTTTTGCAGAAATATATTCCATATCAGCACTCTTTCTTTATAATTTATCACATTGCATACTTGCATACAATGTGATTTAACTAATAGTGGGCGTGTTATTGTCCAAAGGATAATATTGCGCTAAATCATATAATTGTATACAATAATAAAGAGTGAAAATTAATAGCAGCCGTACTTGAGAATTATTGGCTGTTAAATTGTATTCATGTATACAATTCCCCGGAGGAATAAAATAGTTATCTAAATACATTCATATAAAGGTTTCTTCACTTTTTTTCGGGTAAGTTCAACAAGCTGTAGTTCAGTTACATCAACTAAGGTAGACTGAATTGGATCTTTGGAAAGGTGCTGCCGTAATTCGGTTAGAAGCTCGTGAGTAGCATGATCACTATTCAGATTTATGAAATCCACAATAATAATGCCGGATAAATTTCTTAGGCGCATTTGCCTGGCTACTTCTTTTGCCGCTTCTTTATTAATATTCAAATATGACTCCAAAGGATTTTTCTTTGCCACACATTTCCCTGAATTAACATCAATAACAGTCAGAGCCTCTGTATATTGAATAACAAGATATGCACCATTTTTAAGCCATACTTTTTTGCTTAGCGCCCGTTCAATAATTGTCTGAGTAGAATACACTTTTGAAAGTGAAATTTGATTATTAGCATAAAGTCGAAGTTTATCAAGAAGAGCAGGATATTCGCTACTGCAATAAGATTTAACTTCACGAAAAAGATGATCACTTTCAATAACAATGTCTGTGAGTCCTTCAGTGTATACATTTTTTAAATCTGTTATATATGTTGGCGGGGCTTGTAAGAGGCAGGAAAAACATTTTCTGGTTGGAGCCGTTTCCTTTAATTTATTAAAAATGCCTTCAAGATACTCAATTTCAGTTTTGATTGTAGAAAAATCTGTATCTTTTGCATTAGTTCTTACAATCAGACCATATTCTGTGTTTTTCAGCTCTTGAAGTTTAAGCTTTAATTCCTGCCTTATTGGCTTAGGCAGTTTAGCGGAGGAACCTATCCGTGTGTTGCCTGAAGTAAGAATAATATATCTGCCGTTAAAACTTAAATTACTGCTGACAGTAGGTACTTTTGTCTTTACTGCTTCTTTACTTATCTGAACGACTAGTTCATCGCCTATACAGAGTGGCTTTTTACCAATTTTATGGGTGAATATAGCCGTAGCACTCTGGCTCATGTCATAATAACATTCCACATTGTTTTCTATTTCAATAAAAGCTGCACCTATATTCTTAACAATGTTTTTTACTTTACCCACATAAATATTACCTAACGTATGACGTGTTTTTTCAGAGGAATCTGAGGGAGTGCAATGTATTTCAACGATTTCATCGTTTTCCAAAAGGAACATCCAGTTCTTATTATCTTCTTCCAGCATAAGAATTTTTCTTTTGGTCATACTGTTTTCATCTCCATTTCCCATCCCAGATCTTCAAGAGATTTTAAATCACGAACCTGATCAGTACCTATATTTGCATACATTTCCAGACGATGGTGGTCAAATTCCACCGTTTCCGGATCAACATTCATATAATCACAGAATGCTTGCATGACAAGCCCCGGTTTCAGATTTTGAACACTCCCAGCTGCAAGCTGCATATCAATAGCATCTTTATGGTTCACAATACTAAAAATCAGGGGTTTGATATCGACCTCTGTTTCACTGCGTTTTGTTTGTTTTAGTATTCTTATTTCCTGCTGACAGAGAAAAGTGGTTAATTTACTTTTCCAATCGTCAGGCAATATGCCTTTCTTTAATGTAGTTCTGTAATCTGCAGCAGCTAGAATAGCCATGCCTGTCATTTTCTTTTCCTCGGCGATTTGACGAAAACTTAATACCTCGATTCCTTCTACCATTACATTATTTAGGCGTTTTACAGCTTCCTTACTAGATATTTCTGTTTTTAACTCGATATCAAAGTACTCTCCATCGCTGGATAGACCTATTCCAAGGGGACTTGCAAAGGACATGATCATATGAGGACTGTAGCCGCTTGTAAAAGCAATGGGAATATCAGCTCGCCGCATAGCTTTTTGAAAAAAACGCATAACATCAAGGTGTCCTATAAATCTTAGGGCACCAAATTTTTTGAACTTAATTCTTGCTTTCAAAACAGACACCTCCACCAAATTGAATTGCTCCACAACCGCTGCATTCCATACGACAGTTCGGGGTAACTAAACCTTGTACTGCTCTCTCCCACTCATCAATAAAAAATTGTTTGTCCACACCAATATCGATAAAATCCCAGGGAAGCAGCTCTTCCATATCTCTATTCCTCATCGTATAAAATTCTATATTAATTCCTGTATTTTTAAATGCATCCATCCATTTTTCATTGGAAAATGTTTCTGACCAAGAGTCATAAAGACAACCAAGACGATAAGCCTCTTCTATTACTTTGCCGACGCGCCTGTCTCCTCGGGCAAATACACCTTCTAAAATAGTAACATCAGCTTCATGCCAGTTGTATTTTAAACTTTTCCTATTTAATTGTTCCATAAATTCTTTTTTTACAACATATGCACGGCGTATATATTCTTCACTGCTGCACATAGGGGTCCACTGAAAAGGTGTAAATGGTTTTGGAACAAAGAAAGATGAGCTGGCAGTAATCTGACATTTTCCATGTCGTTCTTCCTTGGGAATTTCGTAGTATCTGCGGGCAATTCTGTCAGAAAGTCTTGCAATTTCCTTCATGTCTTCTTCTGTTTCCGTTGGAAGTCCCAGCATAAAATAAAGTTTCACCTTAGACCATCCGCCTTCGAATGCCTGTCCCGCACCATTTAAAATAATTTCTTCTGTCAATCCTTTATTAATTACATCACGCAACCGCTGAGAGCCGGCTTCAGGCGCAAAAGTAAGACTACTTTTTTTGATGTCCTGAACCTTGCTCATTACATCCAGAGAAAAAGCATCAATACGCAGGGATGGCAGAGAAATATTAATACTTTGTTCTTTAAATTCTTCGATTAAATAGTTGACAAGATCCTGTAAATTGGAGTAATCACTTGAACTTAATGAACTTAAAGAAATCTCCTCATGTCCCGTATTTTTCAGCATAATCCGTGCATATTCTTTCAGCACACTTACCTCTCGTTCCCGGGTCGGACGATAGAGCATTCCTGCTTGACAAAATCTACACCCGCGAATACATCCGCGTTGGATTTCCAGAACTACCCTGTCTTGCGTTGCTTTAATAAAAGGAACAACGGGAGACATTGGGTAAGGTGCATTTGTAGCGTCCATAACAATTTGTTTTTTGATGGTAGAAGGCACATCTTTTACCGTAGGGGTAAATGCGTTTAAGAGCCCATCTTCATCATAAGAGGCTTTATAAAACATAGGAACATAGATTCCCTCTATTTTCGCTGCCTGTTTTAGAAATTCCACACGGCTTGTATTTGAAGCACGGCAGGACTTATATAGGTTTAGGAGTTCATCATAAACAGTCTCACCTTCTCCTATATAAAACAAATCAAAAAACTCAGCCAGTGGCTCCGGATTATACGTACAGGGTCCGCCTCCGATTACTATAGGGTGTTCCCAAGTACGTTCCAGGCTGTGAATGGGAATTTCACTTAGGTCCAATATCTGTAAAATATTTGTATAACACATTTCGTACTGAATGGTGATACCCAGAAAATCAAAATTTTTTATAGGGTCTTGAGATTCCAATGCAAATAGAGGAATATGCTGCTGGCGCATAATTTTATCCAGATCCAGCCAGGGTGAGTATACCCTCTCACACCATACATCCTCACGTCGATTAAACATATCGTACAGAATCTGAATGCCCAGATGAGACATTCCTATTTCATATACATCTGGGAAACACATTGCAAAACGGATATCCACTTTATTTTGGGATTTGTTTACTGAGTTCACTTCATTGCCTATATAACGGGCCGGTTTCTCTATCTTTAATAATATTTCATCACTTAATGCCAGTTTTCTCATTTTTGTCCTCACATATTTTTTTAGCTGCCAAGATTTTCATATAGATATAATCTAAAACATTATATCTATTTTAAGGAAGAACTTCAAGTGGGGATTCATTATAGTAAATAATATTTCTTTTATTTAATTTAATATTTTTGCCTGTTTAGTCTATTCTGAAAAAATAAAACCTGAGTACATTAATTATGAATGTACATCAGGCTTTATCCTCTTTCATGTTACAATGTCTCGTTCATACTGCCGGTTCGGTATCCGGATAAATCCATGGCAACATATGAAAATCCATATTGCTTAAGTGAAGTTACAATAGTCTGACGAATGTTTTCTTCTGTAAGCGTGGAAAATTCTTCCGGAAGAACCTCTATTCTTGCAATTGTTCCATGTATTCTGACTCTGACTTGATGAAATCTTAAATCTAACAGAAGCTGCTCTGCTTTGTCTACCATGGTCAATTTCTCTTCAGATATTGTCTCTCCATAAACAAACCTTGATGACAGACATGCAAAAGATTGTTTATTCCACGTTGACAGTCCAATATTTTTAGATAATTCTCTTATATCGTCCTTTAATAACCCGCCTTCACGAAGGGGGCTTAGAACATTTAGTTCGGTTACTGCCAGAAGCCCTGGTCGATAGTCTCCATTATCATCTATGTTAGAACCTTCAACTACTGCATGAATGTTTTCCGTCTTAGCAATATCCCAAATTTTTTCAAATAGTTCCTTTTTGCAGAGATAGCATCGGTTTGTGGGATTATTTCGAAATCCTTTTATATCTAATTCTTCAGACTCTACTACAATATGTCTAATTTTGTTCTGCCGGCAAAAGTTCTTTGCCTCTTCTAGTTCCCGTTTGGGAAAGGAACAAGATTTGGCAGTTATTGCAATACATTTTTCTTTAAGCACTTGATGTGCTATATGTAATAAAAAAGTAGAGTCAACGCCACCGGAAAAAGCAACCGCTACACTTCCCATTTCTTGTATATATTTTTTCGTGAATTCCATTTTTCCTAATTGTTCATTTGTTACCATAATTGTATACCCCCATTTAAATTTATAGTTTTAAAAGCTAGTTTCCATAAGTATTTTGGTATAGTTTTCTTTTGGATAGTTGAGTATATCTTCAGGGGAACCTTCTTCGATCAGTTTCCCTCTTTCTATTACGATTATCCTGTCGCAAAAATGTCTAACAAGAGTGATGTCATGACATATAAATAGATAAGACATATTTTTTTCCTGTTGAAGATACTTTAGCAGGCGTAAGATTTGTTTCTGCGTGACTACATCTAGAGCAGAAGTTACCTCATCACAAATTAATATTTCGGGATTTAAAGCAATGGCTCTTGCTATAGCAGCCCGCTGGCATTGTCCCGAACTTACCTGATGGGGGAAAAGATCCATATAGGTAGGATTTAGTTTGCACAGATCCAAAAGAAGAACTGCTTTAGAAAGAGCTTCTTTTTTAGACATGCCCTGATTTATCATACCTTCAGTAATACTATATCCCAGTGTTTTTCTTGGATTAAAGGAATCAAGCGGAAACTGAAATATCATTTGTAAATCTTTATATATTGGTCTTACTTTTTTCCCCTTAAGGTTAGTAATATCTGTTCCTTTCAAGTATATTTTCCCCTTATCAGGAGTTAGTAGTTTTACAATCATTTTCATTAAGGTACTTTTTCCACAGCCACTTTCGCCTACAATGCCAAGTATTTCTCCTTTTTTTAGGTGAAAGCTAATTTCATCAACAGCTGTAAATAAAGTGTTACCCTCATAAAATATTTTTGATAAGTTTTTTACTTCCAAAATAGTATCCATCAGCTGCTCCTTAAACATAAAGGGGTTCAACCCAATAGAATCTTTGTATACGCATGTTGAGGCGAATTAATTATATCTGCTGTCTTGCCATATTCCACAAGATTTCCGTCATACATTACCGCAATTTTGTCCGCAATGTAGGTTGCAATTTTTATATTGTGAGTTACTATAATAATACTGGTATGATATAACTCTCTCATTTTCATTATTTCCTTAATAACCTGATATTGTAGTCTCGGATCTAGTGCTGATGTAGGTTCATCAGCAAGTAAAAGTTCTGGTTTCATCATCATAGCCATTATAATGCCTATACGCTGACTCATTCCTCCCGACAACTCAAAGGGATAGCAATTTAGTATCTGCCTTCCTTCTTTTAGGTTTAGTTTATCCATCAGCTCATCAGCCTGTAGGGTCATTTCTGATTTGCTTATTTTTTTATGTTGATTTAAATATTCAAGCATCTGTTTGCCAACAGTTCTGACAGGGCAAAGAGAATCTGCACAATTCGGGAAAATCATGCCCATTTCAGGTCCGCGAAGCTTTCGCATATCTTCAGAGGAATAATCTTTTAAGTCTATCCCTTTATAAAGTATACTCCCTTTTGTAACTTGTCCTGAATCACATAATAACCCCATAATACTTTTTATTATTGTACTTTTTCCACTTCCACTTTCGCCAACTAATCCCAGAATTTCTCCTTTTTCAAGTGAAATAGAAAAGTCCTTAACCGCTGTTTTATCTCCATATTTTATTTCCGCCTGCTTAATTTCCAGTAAAGGTATTTTCATATTTAAACCTCAATATTTTTTAGTTAAGTGAATTTTCAACATCCAGATCTGACGTTATCTCATAATAATCAGAAGGATGTGCGTTAAAACCGCTTATATTCTTATTCATTACAAAGGACATTTTAAGGTGCGAGACAAACACAAAAGAACAGTCATCCAAAAGTATTTGCTGCATCTTTATTGCAGTTTCAAAGCGCGTATTTTTGTCAATATCTGATGTAAGCTGAGAAGCAAGAATTTCTAAATTTTCGTTGTAATAGTCCCCTCTGTTTTTTGCAGAATCTTTTAAACAGTGTGTAGTGAAAAAATATGCGGGGTCTCCTGTAGGCGCAGTTACAAATGCACTGGCGTAAATATCCCAATCTCCTGTAGACAAAATATCAAGATGGTTAGGTGTTGAATTTACGACAACTTCTATCCCTATTTCTTTTAATGTGGACTGAACGGACTCTGCAAGCAGAGGCAGCTCCTGACGACCCGGATAGGTAAGCCATTTTATAACAAGTTTCTGCCCTTTTTTATCCACATAACCGTCGCCGTCAGTATCGTTCCATCCGGATTTAGATAGGAGTTCTTTTGCGGCTGCAAGATTATAATCAGGAGCAGTGACTGTTTCATTGCCAAAAGCAAAGTTTGACGGAAATGCCCCCGAAGCGGGAGTTCCATTACCCTTTAATAACACAGAGGTAAATCCTTCTTTGTCAATGCTCATACATATAGCTTTCCTTACATTTGTATCCTGAATTACAGCTGAGTTAAAATTCATAGCGCCAAAGAATACTCTGGATGTATTTGTTGAGCTTATCTTATATTTATCTTTGTTTTTGAACAAGGAAATACTTGAATAAGGAAGTCCCTGTGTTGCATCTATCTGCCCTGACTGAAGAGCCATTGTTAAAGTGTCACCATCAGTAATTGCCGTAATATTAACTTCGTCCGTTTTAACTTCTCCGCCCCAGTAGTCTTTGTTTTTACGAAGTTTTATATTGTCATCCGTAATTTCCCAGGCAATAAAAGGACCTGTTCCAGCAACATTTTTATTTTCAGTCACCCCATATTTCATATCAATGATTGCTCCGTAGGGATCAGAAAGATAATTTAGTATTGCAGGTGTTGGTTCTTTAGATTTAATCACAATACTTTGACCGTCTGCAGTAATTGTTTTGATTTTTAAATCAAAAGGGGCCCTGTCATGTACCTCTATCAAATGATCAAGACACTCTTTCACTGCTTCGCCATCCATTTTTCTTCCGCTGGAGAAATTCACATCATCTCTAAGGTTAATTTTTATAGTGTACTCATCTAGCTGTTCGTAACCGGCAGCCAGCCATGGTTCAAGTTCCATGTTTTCGTTGAATTTAAATAACGTTTCGCCCACTCCGTATCTTACTGCGGACCAGCCTGAATAGTTATCATGAGGATTAAGACCGGTATTTCCCATTTCAGGCCCATAAGCTGTAGTTCCGTAATTAAATATAGTGTTTGTTTCAGTTTCTTTGGCTGATGAATCTGGTGAAGTACAGCCGCTTAATATAAATAATGCTGTTAACAAACTTAGTATAGTTGAGTAACTAATTTTTACTTTCAACATATTTTTCTCCTGAAGTTTTTGTTTATGTGCTTGTTTTCTTCTGGGATCCCAAAAATCTCGTAGGGTATCTCCAAGAAGATTAAAAATAACTACAGTAACAAAGATAGCAAAACCTGGTGCAAATACTACCCAGGGAGAGGTTTGAAGCATGTTGCGTCCACTGCTCATCATTGAGCCCCATTCAGCAACAGGTGGCTGGGCACCCAGACCCAGAAACGAAAGGCTTGAAAGCTCTATCATCATTGTGCCAATATCCAAAGTAGCGGTAACCAGCACAGGACTTAAAATATTGGGTATAATATGTGAATATAGAATTTTTAATGTTCTGCATCCTGAAAGTCTTGCAGCAAAGATGTAAGGCATCGAAAGTATAGATAAAACCTGACCTCTTGCAATTCTGGCATATTTGGGCCAGGAAACTACAGCAAGAGCAAGTACTGCGTTTTTAACCCCGCCTCCCAGTATCCCTGCAACCGCTATAGCAAATACCATGCCAGGAAATGCAAGAAAAACATCGGTAATCCGCATCATAAATGAATCTGGTCTGCCGCCGATAAAACCGCATAATACCCCTATAATAGTACCCAAAATACTGATAAACAAGACAAGAGCCAGGGTGGAAAAAATGCTGACCTGAGCGCCTATAATCAGCCGGGAAAACAAATCTCTTCCATACTGATCTGTACCAAACAAATGATTTTTGTCCGGTGACAGCAGTGCAATTGATAAATCCTGTGCATAAGGGTCATAGGGAACTATAGATTTGGCAAAAGCTGCGAAAAAGAGTATCCCTAGAAGCAGTATTGTTAAGAATACTAATTTTTCCTTTGTAAAATCATATTTTAGTTTATTCGTTATAACTTTTTTTTTCATATTTGGGGACTTAAATTTCCTTTCCGACGCAAACACGAGGGTCTAGATAATGATAAATGATATCGGTAAAAAGATTGATGAATACGTAGATTACAGCCATCCACACAACATAAGCTTGGATTACAGGATAATCTCGCATTGTAACTGCATCCACTGCCATTTTTCCAACCCCATCCCACATAAATATAGTTTCCACAATTGCAGTTCCGCCAAGAAGTGAGCCTATGGTTAACGAAAGAAGCGTCAATATGGTTAACATAGATACTTTTAAAACACTTTTATATATAATAACCTGTTCTCTAACGCCTCTTCCTCTTGCGCCTGCCACATAATCCTTTTTTAGTTCCTCCAATACAACGGCTCTGATCTGCCTTGTATATTTTGCTGTCATAGAAATAGAAAGGGTCAGAGTTGGAAGAATAATGCTTTTCCAGTTTTGCTCTTCACCTATAACAGGAAACCAGGAAAGTTTTACTGAAAAAATGAGTAACAATAGTAGGGCAATAAGAAAACCAGGCATTGAATTACCAAAAAAACTTAATATTCTAATAACATAATCGATAAAGTTGTTTTTTTTCACTGCAGCTAAAACCCCAAAAGGTATAGACACTATAATTGTCAGGCAAACACTGGCCAAGGTTAATTTTATGGTATTAGGAAGTTTGGAGGTAAATGTAGCAAAAACATTTTTACCAGATATAAAAGAGGTTCCCATATCTCCTAACAGCATTCCTTTCAACCAAGAGGTGTATTGTATAATAAAGGGTCTGTTAAGTCCAAGTTCTTCTCTTTTTCTTTCGATAACTTGCTGTTGTGATACTCCCCCATTATTTTCATAAATCATTTCCGCTGCATCACCTGACGCCCTTTGCATAAGAACGAAAGAGAAAAATGTTATACCCAATATTACAGGGACTAAATAAATAAGTCTTTTAACTATAAATTTTATTTTATTCATTTGATGGCCTTTATTAAAAACATGGGAACTGGATTGTAAAAACGGTCTATTTTTGTGTAGATTCTATCACTGATGGAAGGATCAATATTTACTTCTGCGCAACCGATTTTTTCTAAAACAGACTTATCCCATTTAGGGCGGACCTTCCCGTTAAGTGGAAGTGATTTATTTATATCTTCCCACTCCAAAAGTAGTTGTTTATCTATTTGATGATGAGCATGTTCTTTCGGAAGTATACAATCTGCAGAAAAACTTTCTTTACTGTAATCAGCGTCAAAATTCAGCAGTATCCCCCCTTTTTTCAATACCCTCGTCCATTGTTGATAAGCCTTTTCTGGATAAATCAAATTCCAGGTAAGATTTCTTGATATGACAACATCAAAAGATTCATCAGCGAAAAGAAGATTTTCAGCATCCATGATTTCGAAATTAATGTTAACATTTTTTGTGGTGGATAAATGTTTTGCCTTTTCTATCATTTCATTGCTAAGGTCTATTCCTATAATATGATGTTTATATTTGGCAAGTAATAGAGCAAAATAACCTGTACCGGTTCCCACATCCAATATATTTAACCCTTTTGACAAGGGCAGATGTTTTGTGATTTCAGCAATCCAGAGGCTTGACAAAGTACTCTCATATTCTTCAGACCTTAATTGAGCAAATCGTTTACTTCTCTTGTTCCAATAATTACAGATTCTATCTTTTTGTATCTGTTCGAATGAAATCATCCTTTCCTTCCTTTCACTAAAAACATGGGTGTCGAATGATAATTGAGTTTTTCTACATTACACCAAACCTCTTTCCAGATATCCTCATCAATATATACATTACTAATTCCGTATTTTTTTAAGATATAACTATCCCAGCCAGGTCTGACAATATTTGTTAAAGGTACTCTTTTAGCAATGTGCTCCATTTTATCGATATCTGTACAGGTATAAAAATCTTCTACTTTATTTTTGACTGTGTTTTTCCGGTCAGTTTCATATAATTTTTTAAATTGATTATCATATAAATACCTATACCAATTGGCATCAAAATTTAAAATAATACCGTCTTTTTTTAATACTCTGCTCCATTCTTTGTAAGCTGCTTCGGGATTTTCAAGGTTCCAGGTGAGATTTCTCGATATGACCGCATCAAAAGTACTATCTTCAAAATACAGATTTTGAGCATCCATCAACATAAAACTAATACGTTCAGCTGTAGTACCGGCATTTTGTTTAGCTTTTTTAAGCATCTCTTCTGTACAGTCAATAGCGGTAACATCATATCCTTCTCTGGCAAGAATTATGGCAAAAAACCCTGGACCGGTTCCCACATCAAGGATTTTTGACGTTTTTCTCGAAGGTAGATGCTTTGTTAACTGTTTTAACCACACTGAACCCTGACCGGATAACAATTCTTGTTCATTCACTTTTGAATATCCGTCAACACGTGATGTCCAATAGTGTTTAATTTCAGTTAGCAGTTGTCTGTCCATACTTTGTACCCCACAGCTTCCGTGCTTCTTCACGGATAATATTATACACGGTCAGATATTCTAACTTCTGGTTACTACATATTTTTTTAATACTTTCGTACTCTGGGTAAAAAAAGACCATGTCTTTATGTGTACAGATTTTCACTTCTGCCTCACCTAAATCCGTACAGATACTCTTATTTTCCCTATGTAATATAGTTCTGGAGACAAAATGTTTTCTTACCCCTATGGTTGTTGTATAAGTAAATAAGATATCTTCAAGAGCGTTTAATGCCTCATCTCTGCAAATTAAAGAGATCATATAGGCCGGTCGGTTCTTTTTCATGTAAACAGGCGTGTACCATATATCGGCGGCTCCAGCATCCAATAGTAACCCCATAACAAATCCAAGTATTTCCCCACTTGAATCATCAATATTTGACTCAAGCAGCCACATCTGATCATCTGATTTTGCTGCGGGTTCCTCATCAGCAGTATCCTCAAGAATCATTATCCTAAGAACATTGGCTTGAGCAAAGTCTTTTTTTCCTGCACCAAGACCGATTTTTAATATATGAAAAGAAGCCGGCAAATTCTCTTTGGTTTTTAGTGCGGCAGCGATAGCAGCACCAGTAGGCGTGACCATTTCACCAATGTTATTGGTGATTCGAAGTTTTAATCCGTGAGCTGCTGCTATATTGGCCGTTGCAGGCACAGGGACAGGTATGATACCATGCTGGCAGTGACTGTTTCCAAAACCTTCTATCAAGGGCGATACTACAATTTCATTAACACCCAGATTGTCCACGCAAACGGCTACCCCAATAATGTCTACAATTGAATCAATGGCTCCTATTTCGTGAAAGTGGACTTTCTCTACAGGAATTCCATGGGCCTTTGACTCTGCTACGGCAATAATATCAAACATCTTTTTGGCCAAATGTTTAACATTATTGTTTGAATCTAAATGTTCAATTATTTCATAAATATCATCTAGGTTTCTGTGTTCATGAATATGATCATGAGAAGATTCAATCGGATCTAATTGAACATCAAAATCATAGGCATCCAAACCGCATTTTACTGTACGGCCGAAATGCAGACGATAACCATCTACTTCTAAACTATTTAAAGCATTCAATAAAACTTCTTTATCTGCTCCTAAATCTAGCAATGCGCCTATAGTCATATCCCCGCTGATTCCAGAATTACATTCAAGATACAATATTTTATTCACTCTACTTCACCGCCAATCTATTTATTTGTGTAGCCAAGTAACCTGCACCATAGCCATTATCGATATTAACTACGGAAATACCATTTGCACATGAATTCAACATGGTCAACAGCGCAGACAAACCATGGAAGCTGGCCCCGTATCCAACGGAGGTTGGGACAGCAATGACAGGACTTTCTGTTAGTCCTGCAATAACTGTGCCCAAAGCACCCTCCATACCGGCCACCGCAATAATACAGTGTGCTTTGCAGATTTGATTTTTCTGAGAAAGCAGACGATGGATGCCTGCCACTCCCACATCATAAATCCGGTCCACACAGCATCCAAAATATTCTGCTGTTTGTGCTGCTTCTTCTGCAATTGGTATGTCGGCTGTGCCTCCGGTACAGACCGCAATCAACCCTTTCCGCTCCTTTTTTTGTTTTTCCACTTTTAAAATTTTGGAAATAGAATCATATTGTACGTTGGGGATAACTGTTTTTACCAGTTCAAACTGTTCTCTTGAAGCTCTGGTTCCTAAGACCTCGTTGTCTCGTTCATAAAATCTTTTATAAATTTCTACGAGATAAGTTGATGGTTTTCCCTGACAGAAAACAGTTTCACCAAAACCGGAACGTATTTCCCGATGATGATCAAGTTTGGCATACCCCAGATCCTCATAGGGCAAATCTATTAAGTATTTTTCAGCATCAGCTATTTCCATTTCACCACTTTTTACCTGATATAACATCCTTTTTACATCCAAAGCTAGTTTCCTCCTTTTTTTATATTAAAAAGGCATACAAATTTCCTGTTGGAAATTTACATGCCTTCTGACATTCATTTATATAGTACAGGTAAAGAACTAAATTTATTTTAGACAGACACTTCTGTGTTTGCATCAGCTTCATGCTGATTGAGTTCAGTTTCTACCAATATGAAGTTTTATGATTTACTATTGTAATAGTTCTTCTATAATTGAAGAAATCATGAAGTTTAATGATGTATTGCCCACACCAACGATGATATTGTTGCATTGATTCATTGGAATCAAAAGCTTTTTAGCATCACTTTGCCCTACTGCCAATGCCATCTTGGGCGTTATCTCACCATGCATAGAATCTGCAATGGCGATACCTATAGGCCCGATAATAACATCTGCTTTCCTACATCCGGTAATCACTGCATTTTCTCCCGTTGCCGCATAATCGGCTCCACTTTTTAGCATTGCCGAAGTAGCCATACAGTTGGTTCCTACAGCAGTTACTTCTGACGAAGGAAACTCTTTCTTAACTGCAAAAACAAGTTGTTTTCCTATGCCGCCGCCTTGGGCATCTATAATCATCACTTTCATTATTTCTCCATTTCTAGTCCGCGACGTTGCTATGGTTATTGTATTATTGTGACCTCAAACAATTAAAACATTATTTATCATGTACAGGTACATTTTTCTTTTTTAAAAATGATAACTCTGTCTCGGCTACGATAATAGCAATAAACATGAGTGCAAAGCCAGCAATAGACCGTGGGGTAAATTGCTCATTGAAGAAAATCGCACCGAATATAAGACCAAAAATATTTTCAAAACTCAAAATGATGGAAACACTGGTGGGGTTTTCTGTTTTTTGAGCTATGGTCTGTAACAGGAAACAGAGACCGGAACAAATAAGTCCTAAATATAGTACACCACCTACGGCTCCCATGTTCCACTCTACTGCCCCGGGAGTTTCCATCGTAAGGGTAAAAATCCAGGCAAGAACTGCACTCACCATAAATTGAAGCATTGTAATCAAAACCGGATCCTTGTCTTTGCCCCATTTTGCAATTGCAATAATCTGGCTTGCCCAGAATACAGAACTAATAATGGAGATACTATCACCGAAGCTGATACTTAAGCTTCCTGCTAAAGATACCATTATTATACCGGCTGCACACATTATTGCTGCTGCAACATGATAACTTTTAGGTTTGTCTTTCAACACAAACCATCCGATAAACGGTACAAACACACAATAAGCAGAAGATAGAAAATGACTCTTTCCAGGCATTTCAAGCATGACACCAATAGTCTGGGTAAAGTAAGCTAAAAATAGACACAAACCAATAAATATACCGCTTTTAATATACTCCTTGTTAAGTAATTTGAGCTTTTTTATGTTAGCAAGTGCCAGGATAACGCTGGCAATGGTAAAACGACATGCAAGCAGCATGCCTGCTGGTAAGGTGTCAGTTGATCCTTTGATAACTACCATGGAACTTCCCCAGGCAATGGCTACAAATAGCAATGCCAGTTTTCCAAATACACTTTTTTTCATGGCTGCCCTCCCTTTCCTTTGAAATTATCGGCTACTTCATTACACCAAGCCCTTTTGCAACAAGGGTAATAAAATCCTGAACGTTGGTTACCATTGTTGTAGCCGATAGACTTCCTCTGTCGAGTAATTTATTTACAACAAATTCATCAGCATCAACAGTATACAAGTATACAGGGCGGATAGTTCCATCTTTTAACACACGGAAGGAAGGCGTCATATTTCCGACAGCAATCGTATGCAACATAGTTGCCAGGCAGATTACTGTTGTTGTATCACGAATAATTTCTCTCATGGAATTTGCTGCCTGGTATGCGTTTCCGATTACTTCTGGAAGCGGTCCATCGTCACGGATGGAGCCGGCGAGCACAATAGGAACGTTATTATTTATACAGCTGCAGATAATTCCGTCGTTTAGGTCATAATCTTTCATGAATTGAGGAATAGAGCCGCTTCTTCTTACCTTATTTAATACATCTAAGTGATTGTAATGACCGTTTGGCTGTGATATCTGCGTATAGATATCCTGACCTAGTGCAGTATGTAAAAGAGCACCTTCTAAATCGTGTGTGGCCAAAGCATTGCCGGCCAGAAGCCCCTGTGCATAACCATTTTCTACAAGTGCCTGCATTGCAGATCTTGCATCCTTATCAAACGCAAATGCGGGTCCCATAACCCATACTATTTTTCCGCCATGTTCTTTTTCGTAATTTAACAATTCAAACAGTTTATCATAATCCCTGGCATAAGATGTTTCTCTGCTTCGTCCCTGACGAAACACAAACTGGTCATCTAATTTGCTCCCAGCTTCTTCGAATCCGTGGCAGTGCATATAGACACCTTCTTCGCAACGTTCGGTTCTCCCAAGCAGTACATTGTCATCCTTTTTCACATTTCTGGATTCAATGACTTCAAGATGTCCGTCAGCACAAAGTGTTACACAGGAATCCATACGGCTTTCTTTTGCCAACTTCCATTCACCATTAATTTTAAAGTACTCAGGGTACATAGATGTACTGTGGAAGTTTTCAGGTACTACCCCATCTTTCTCTGCCGCCTCATATTTTGCATTCGGCGCATTTACAAACATTTCCTGTGTAAAATCCGGATGATGATATTGAGGCATTTCAAAATTTGGCATAAACATTTCCCTCCTAAATTTTTTTCTTTTAATTCTAAGGAAATGTTAACATATTCATATGTTAAATTTTGGACAATCCAATACTTAAGTACTGTACGTAGCGATACTTTTGATAAATATATCGATCTAGTTTTCGGATTTTTGCAACTCCACAGTTTTTCTGAATTCACCTCCGGTCATTCCTCTTATCTGAAGGAAATTTCGGTATAATGTTTTTTCCGTTTTATATCCTACTTCTAAAGCAATTGTCAGCATACTTTTGTTTGTTTCCAATAATAGTTCTGACGCATGGTTTACGCGAATAAAATTCAAAAAATCATTAAAGGTCATGCCCACCTGACAATATAATATCGTGTTTAATTTTTTTGGTGACATTTGAAAAGATTTGCTGACTGAATGTAAGGTCAAATCATCCTCATGGTTTCGGTATATGTATTCAATGACTTCATAAAAAACCTTTTGATCTTGAATCTGACATTTCTGTCCAATAATTCGATATGTATTTCTGAACTCATTTTCACGCATCCCCATTCTGGCCTTGAATACTTTGCAAATATGAGCATCATCTACAAAGCCCAAAATTTTTGCCAGTTCTTCCATGGTGAAATTGGTGTACAATAAGTAACTAATCATTTTGCCTACGCGCATCTCGTTTAATAAGTCATAAAAGGTTAACCCTGTTGTATTTTTAATATAAGAGCGTACGGCAGATTCACTCATATAAAATTTATGTGCCAGAATTGGGATGGTAATTTTTTCATTCAAGTGCATATACATAAATCCTAAAATATCAGTGACCTCCATAGAGGAATCCTTCTCTGCACTACTGTTATAGCGAAAAAATAACATAAGAATTTCAACCAGCTTATTGGCAACAAAAGCATTACTGTAAGATTTTTCAGTAGCTTGTGTACAATTTTTAATTGTTTTGTTTACCTTATAGGTTTCATCCCTAAACTGATGAAATAGATTCTGAACTTGAATATACTTATCATTTTCAAAGGTGATTACAGGTTCGTTTTTTAGAATTTGTGAAAAAGGTAAATGCACACCATCCAAATAAAAAAATGCTTTGGCCAGTTCATGGATACGTTCATAATGGTATTCCACTACATAGAACTGTAATGGTTCCTTTACAGACACAATATCGGTAATCTGCCATGGCAAAACAGACACAAGGCTTCCTTTTGATAAAATATATTTTTTGTTATTAATCAGAACGCTTCCTTTACCTTCATTTACCAGCCATAATCTTGACATGGGGTGAATCAACGGTGAAGTTGGTTTGAGAAATACCTCCACGTTAAAATCACACAACAAATCATTCATACTATCTGAGGTATGCAGACTTTGAATAGGTATGGAATTAATCATTTTATAGCCCTCCTTTTCTCCCACTTGCATATGATTATTTAACACTATATAATTAGTTTTATCACTAACTGGAGGTTGTTCCTATGAAAAAGCTTGTTCCAATTCAAAGCATTTACTGCTCTAAAGAAGATGAAACACGTTTATGCAGCTTCGACGTGGAAGTTATATCTGTACCTACCAGACCCCTCATTCATCCAATGTCCAGATTTTGGTTAATTAATGAAGGGTCTGGTACTCTGGTATTGAATGGTAAGAAATATATATTGAAAAAGGGATCTCTTGTTTCTGTACTTCCGTGGCAGATTACAAATATCATAGAAGTAACAGCTCCACTTCAGTTCTTTGTTATGGTCTATTATTTTGATAATATTAATGAAATTATTAAAAGTTTTTATAATCCTGACAATGTACAGATTTCAGTAATGGAGTCAATGGCTAATACGCCGGTTATTCATTTTGAACATTCAGCATATGAACAAATGAGGCAGTTATTCTTGCAGGTAAAGGAAGAAATACGACTGCAGTCAATTGGTGATAACTCTGAATCAACCATTGAACAGGAATGCACTGGACTAAGCAATCTTTACATTACAAATAAAATCATTGAGATATTAATTTCATTTATTCGAACCAGTTCTATTGTAGAAATAACAGAATCGCCTCCGGACGCCAGTGAAATTTTCCGGTTTTTGTATTCTCACTTAAACGAGAAAATTACTGTTTCAGATTTATCTCAGCGGTTTTATATGAGTGCTTTTTCTATTAGCACATATATAAAAAAAACAACAGGCATGTCTTTTTTTGACTTAATAAATGAGATGCGTATAGGGAAAACAATTAATTATTTATTATATACGGATCTTACGCTGGAAGAATTGGCTGAAATTCTTGGATTTGTGGACAGTACTCATATCAGCAAAGTTTTTTTAAGCCGGATGGGTATGAAAGCAAGCGATTTTCGTAAAACATATCAGTCAATAGCAAATAAATCTCATATTAAGGATCGTAAGATTTTTTATGCTATAGTCTCTTACATATACCGCAATTATATGGAAAATTTACAGCCGAAAAGTGTAAGTGAATATTTTCATATAACGACAAAAGAGCTGAACCGTATTCTATTATTTCAGGTAGAGCGTAATTTTAATGATTATTTAAATTTCATTCGTGTGAACCGGGCTTCAGAATTGCTGTTGGAAACAAATAAAAGCATTCTTACTATTGCTTTGGAGGTAGGCTACAATACAGAAAAGACATTATCTCGCAATTTTATCCGATACCGTTCTATGACACCTGGAAGTTTCAGAAAATCAATAGTAATGCAGAAACCAGACCTATAATAAAAGCTTAGTTAAATCCTAGCATTATTGTTAATTTTTTATCGGACATACAGTGAGAAATTAATTGTATTTTAATTGGTATTTTCCTTTATATTTTCAACTTATAAATACTAATATACTTATTTATGATAACAATATTAAAAAATAAAACTTTAAGGAAGTACAGGAAAAAAACACCAAAAAGTCCATTATATAGGATACAGAACGAAAATGATGGCTAATCAGTAATAAAGATAAAAAAGGTAAAAAAACAGAGAACTATCATTTTGATAGTCCTCTGCTTAGTAAAAGTATAATAAATTAGAGCTTTTTCCAAACGGCTTCAATATCATTTATATTAAATTGCCGTTCTATTTGGTTTACTATTTTACTACTGCTTACATTAGCAACATCAAATTTGCCATAATCCATCCAGACATAACAAATAAAGCATAATATTCCAATTGAAGCTCTTAGAAAAAAGCTGTTTTTAGGTCTGTCTGGTGCATCATCATCATATAAATCGCTATAAATATGTCCGTACCGGGGGTGAATTGCCGGAATAAAGCTATCTTCATTATAAAGTCTTTTTGTTTGCCGCAGCAGCTCTCTGCGCCTTTCTTCTGATTCGTTCATCGTCTATGTACCTCCTTTATAAGTGAAAGTGCAGTATTGTTCTGCCCGGTGAAAATATAAAAAGACATATGATACCTAACATATCATATGCCTTTTCAATAAGGGATAGAACCTATCTCCCAGCCAATTCATTTGTTATATCTTCCCAATTTATTCCTCGCTCTACCATTAATACCATAGCATGATACAGAAAATCAGATATTTCGTATTTTATTTCTTCCGGATTAGGATTCTTAGCGGCGATAACAATCTCCGTTGCTTCTTCTCCCACTTTCTTTAAGATCTTATCAATGCCTTTGTCAAAAAGATAATTAGTGTAAGAGCCTTCCTTTGGGTTCTGCTTTCTATCTGCAATAGTATCATAAATAGATTCAAAAACCTGAAGCGGGTTTTTAGCGTTATAATCATTTCCAATGACAGGCTGAAAGAAGCAAGTACGATTACCGGTGTGACAAGCAGCACCAAGCTGTTCCACCTTAGCAAGTAGTGTATCTTTATCACAGTCTATTGTCAATGCTTTTACATATTGGTAATGGCCGGAGGTTTCCCCCTTTACCCATTGTTCTTTCCTGCTTCTGCTGTAATAGGTCATTCGGCCTGTCTTTATTGTGTGATCAAAGGCCTCCTCATTCATATAGGCCATCATTAAGACTTCGCTTGTTTTGTAATCCTGGACAATGACCGGGAGCAGACCATCCGAGTTTAATTTAAAGGTTGAAAAGTCCATCATACTTTCGAAAGAGGTCATTCGAATTCCTTGTGATACACAAATATCTTTAAAAGAGTTAAAATCTATATCTCTTTGACTGATAAATAATCCAGATACCCCTTTCACACCATCACTTTTTAATATTTTAAGAATTTCATCTTTTTCAAAAGTATCTGTGACAACAACACAGGGAATCTGCGTGACATTCACCACGGAATTTAAGTCAAGTCTGTGCATGAAAATAATTTCTGAACTATGTTCTTCTATCAAGTGCTGTTGTTTGAATAACGTATCAAAATCATTTAAGGAAACAGCAATACGCTCTTTTCCAAAGCGTTTTGAAACTTCTTCGATTAAATCAATTGACAGATGTTTAGAGAAATTTAACATGGCTCGTTTGGCACCAGCATACAATAATTTCTTCACATCTTCCTGTCGTCTTATATTTCCACCTGCAATCATCGGAATGCTAAGTACACGATTCATTCGTTTAATTAAATCTATAGATTCCTCATGATCTTCATCAGAATTGGACAAATCGAAGATGATCAATTCATCTGCTCCCATATCTCCATAGTGTTTTGCAAGTGTTACTACATCATCAGCAATCACTTCTTTATCGTCAAACCACCTTACGGCTTTCCCTCCATCTATAAAAATGCAGGGGGTCAATCTTTTATAACTCATTTGTTTTCTCTCCTTTACAGGCTGCCCTTTGTGGACCATACCTCTTTCATTCTTGCTTCTTCCATGGTGGCTGCATCCAGCGCCTTTCCAAACGACTTAAACAGCGCTTCGGCCATGTGATGATTATTTCCTGCTTCAAGTATTTTTAAATGCAGATTCATGGCTGCACTATATGATACTGCGTAGAAGAATTCTTTGATCATCTCTGTATCCAAACTGCCTAATCTAGAAGTGGTGAAGTCAGATTGAAAATGTAAATAAGGACGTCCAGATAGGTCTATTGCACATAATGCAAGAGTTTCATCCATAGGAAGAATAAAGCTTCCATAACGTTTTATCCCTGACTTATCTCCAAGAGCCATAGAAATAGCCTCTCCGAGAACAATGCCCGTATCCTCCACTGTATGATGACAGTCTACATTCAAATCGCCTATGACGGTTACCTCTAAGTCAAAAAGACCATGTCTTGCAAAACCATCCAGCATATGATCAAAAAAGGCAATTCCTGTATTAATGTTATTTTTTCCTGTTCCATCAAGAGTGAGGGAAAGGGTAATGTCTGTCTCTTTTGTTGTTCGGGTACAATAGCCCTTTCTGTGCATAGTATAAATCCTCCTGTATCCTGCTTTGTATAAGTTGCTGCAAAAATAATTAATATTTTTATTCTGAAGTTTTTTCGAATCTGACTTTTATAGAATTAGCATGTGCAGTTAATTGCTCGGCTTTTGCAAATTGTACTATATCGAGATGAACAGCCTCTAACGCTTCTTTTGAGTAAGCAATAATACTTGATTTTTTTAAAAAATCATCTACAGAAAGCGGTGAAAAGAATTTTGCTGTACCATTAGTAGGAAGTACATGATTTGGACCTGCAAAATAATCGCCTAAGGGTTCACTGCTGTATTCTCCAATAAATATGGCTCCTGCATTGCGAATTTTCATCATTACAGTGAAAGCATCTGCCGTCATAATTTCCAAATGCTCAGAAGCAATTTCATTGGCGGCATCAATCGCATCGTCAAGAGTATCTGCCACCAGAATATAGCCATAGTTATCTAAGGACTTCTGTATTATGTCCTTTCTTGATAATTCTCGCACAAACTCATCTATCTGTAAAGATACTTTTTCAGCCAGCTCCTGGCTTGTGGTAACAAGTATAGCAGAAGCCAGTTCATCATGTTCTGCCTGAGACAATAAATCTGCAGCAACATATCTGGAATTAGCGGTATGATCTGCAAGAACAAGAATTTCACTTGGACCTGCAATAGAATCAATACTTACATGTCCATATACTGCTTTTTTTGCAAGTGCTACATAAATATTACCAGGACCAACGATTTTGTCCACTTTCGGTATGCTCTCTGTACCGTATGCAAGTGCCCCAATAGCTTGAGCACCGCCCACTTTATAGACTGCTGTAGCTCCGGCCTCTATAGCCGCTACTAATGTTGCCGGATTTACTTTTCCATTTTTTCCAGGAGGTGTGACCATTATAATTTCCTCTACCTGAGCTACTCTGGCAGGTACAATATTCATCAGTACAGAAGATGGATATACCGCTTTTCCTCCAGGAACATAGACACCTACACGTCTTAGGGGGGTGACTTTCTGTCCTAAAAGAGTGCCGTCAGGCTTGCTGTCGAACCAACTGTATTGAAGCTGCTTCCTGTGATAGGACTCTATATTATCTAAAGATTTGCGGATAATCGTCAAGAGAGTTTCGTCCATTTGGGTATAGGCTTCTTTTATTTCTTCTTCTGTAACCAAAATATTGGAAGCATCTATGGCTGCCTGATCAAATTTCTGGGTATAGGAAAAAATAGCATTATCTCCCTTTTTTCTTATGTCATCAAGTATTGTACGAACACTTTCTTCATATTGAACATAATTGTTTGGGCTGCGTTTTAAAAGATCATCCAGCAGATTTTTCTTTGTGCTTTCATTAAGTTTTTCTATACGCATGTTTATACCTCCTGTAAAAGCTTTCTAAGGTTGGTGATTAATTCTTTAATCCGGTCGTTTTCCATTCTCATACTAACTGGATTTACAATCATTCTTGCAGATAAAGGGCATACTTCTTCCAAAACCATAAGTCCGTTTTCTTTTAAAGTAGAACCTGTCTCTACAATATCTACAATAACTTCTGAAAGCCCGACAATTGGTGCCAGTTCTATAGATCCGTTCATTTTTATTATTTCTACAGTTTGATGTTTTTTGTTATAGAAATAATCTTTAGCTATATTGGGATATTTTGTAGCCACCCGAATCAGCTCATGGCGCCAAAGCAAGTCTTTTGCGTCTTCATGCCCGCATACGCACATACGGCATTTGCCGAAACCTAAATCAAGGACCTCATGAACCTTCCGTCCTTCTTCCACTATGGTATCCTTTCCCACCACTCCAATGTCAGCCGCACCATATTCTACGTAGGTCGGTACATCGGGTCCCTTTGCGAGAAAAAATTTTAGTTTCAGATCTTCGTTTATAAAAATCAACCGACGAGAGTTTTTATCTTTCATTTCCTCACAGGTGATTCCAAGCTTCTCTAACATTTCCAGTGTTTTATTTGCCAGGCGCCCTTTGGTCAGGGCAAAAGTTAAATATCTCATGAGTGCTCCTTTACTTTCCAGTGCTTGCATCTACTTGTTTTTTTTCTCCAGTAAGCAGGTTTATCATATCAATAGTAAGATTATCATTTAAATATAAGATACTGACAGCTTGTGCACGTTTTCCGTAGGATATGTATTCTTCTATGGGAGAATCTGATTCTCGTTTATGCAGTTCTACACTCCTGCCCTTTCCTCGGAAATCTCTGGCAAGTGAAATAGCCCATTTACGTGTAGTTTCAGTATAAACAATCATATTTGTATGATTAGTCTCAACTTTTATTTTCTGCCGGCTCAATGCACTCATTAGTTCGTCAATGATAATAGCAAATCCAATAGAGGGTGTCGTCTTGCCAAATTTCTCTAGGAGCTGGTCATAGCGTCCGCCTCTGACAATAGCATCTCCGGTACCGTAGGTATAGGCGCGGAAAATAATTCCGGTATAGTAACCATAACTTCCATTCATACTCAAATCAAATGTTATGTGTTTTTCTACACCGTACAGCACCAGAAGCTGATACAGCTGCTGCAGATGAGAAATGGCAAGTTTGGCATTGAGCGTAGGGGAAATTTCCAGAGCCTTGTCCAAAATATCCACATCTCCTATTAATTCAGGAAGAATATGAAACGCTTTTTTTAGGGATGGTTTTACCTCTTTATGATCAAGTATCTCATCAACACCGAAATAATTACGATTACTGATCAGATGATGGACTTCTGCAATTTCATTCTTCTCCAATCCAGTAGAGTCCATCAGGCTCTGAATAAAATCCACATGGCCTATTGTAACCTGAAATTTTTTTAAACCAACTTTTCTTAATCCATCAACTACCATAGCAATCATTTCAGCATCTGCTTCAATAGAATCCACACCGATAAGCTCAGCACCCAACTGCGTGTTTTCTTTTAATCGTCCCTGATAACTGGAGTGATTGATAAAAGTATTTCCTATATAACAAAGACGAACTGGAAAATCTTCTGTTTCAAATAATGTAGCTGCTGCTCGTGCTATGGATGGCGTTATGTCGGGACGAAGCACCAGTGTATTTCCCTCTCTGTCAAAGAATTTGTATAATTCTCTGGAAGATATTGTTCCAATTTCTTTTCTGAATACATCAAAATATTCAAAAGTGGGGGTCTGTATATCCTGATAACCATATAGATGCAGAATATCATGAAGATTCTCTTGTACAGCAAGCTTATTCCTGCATTCTGAATTATAAATATCTCTAACTCCTTCAGGAGTATGCAATTTTTGTTCCATATCTGCCTCCCATTCACTTTACTATGCTAATTCGTTAAATTACTTTGTAAATTATACGGAGTTTTACCACGCTTGTCAATCCCTGGTATCTAAATCCTTTTGGATATAGTCCAGATAAGGTACAAAACAACCACTTTTCATGTCCATAAAGTACCCGGAGTTTAATTCATCATAACGGAAACTTTTCCGGCCTCCAGATTTGGCGCGTTCCCAAAAACTACGAATTTCCTTAAAACGCATATAATAAAATAAATTTCTATTACTGTAATAAATCAGCAAAAATGAAATTCCACACTGTGACTCAAATTTTTCCATAAAGTGCATCTGATGTTCATGAACATTCTGCAATGGGAAAGTGTCGACACTGCATTCTTTTGCATCAAAACAGACGGGAATTCCCTGAACAGCCCCGATATAATCAACGGTACTGATTTTATCAAAGTATGCTAGTGTAATATGCCTATGTTCTTTATCAATTTTTAGAGGAGTAATGGGTGTGGGAATTTTTTGAATAAGGGCCAGTCCCATCTCTTCATAACGTTCATTTGTACGATTAATTAAGTCTTCCAGTGTGGAGCCTCTAAGTCCTCGAGAATTCCATGTAGCCATATTATAAAACTCCCTTATCTTTTGCTATTTTATCAAACAAAGGCGGAATATCCGCATAAAAAGTTTTACCAGAAAGAGAAGACAGCGCCCCTTCAAGTAAAGGAAATGTAAGTTGATAAGCATGAAGTAGTTGATGATTCAGTTTATATTCTCTGCGGCAACATTCATTTGTTTTAGGAGAACCATATTTACTGTCTCCCAGAATGGGATGTCCGATGGAGGCTAGATGGGCTCGTATCTGATGTGTTTTCCCTGTAATTAAATGTACTTTTAGAAGCGTTACATTTTGGCTGGATTTAACGGGGATAAACGCTGTTTCTATAGGTACACTACAGGACTCTTCCGTATGGGTGATGTGCACTTGATTTGTCTTTGAGTTTTTATTTAAAAACCCACTTATGTGAGAAGGTTCTTTAATGATGCCTGAAACAAGGCATAAGTAAAATTTCCCCAGGGATCTGTCTTTAAAAAGACGGCTTAACTCCTGAAGACCAGGTAGACTTTTACCGGCTGCCACTAAGCCACTGGTATTTCGGTCAAGACGATTGCAGACAGAGGGACGAAAAGTTTTCAACTCGTCTCTTGTAAGCTGTCCTGATTTTATCAGGTATGTGATGAGATGTTCGACCAGAGATTCATCAGTAACAGATGCCTTCTGGGAAAGTGTTCCGGCAGGTTTATTCATCAAAATAATATGTTCATCTTCATAAACAATATCCAATGCCTCATTTGTACATTTAAATTGTGTTTTAGAAAATTTGGAGATAGTTTCTTCTGATAAAAAAAGAGTTACACTGTCACCCTGTTTCAGCTTTTCATTACCGGTAGCCTTTTTCCCGTTTAACGTAATATTCTTTTTTCTTAACATTTTGTATAAAAAGCTTTTGGGAGCTTCATTAAGATACTTTGTAAGCATCTTATCAAATCTCTGTCCGGCCTCGTTTTCACCTATAGTTATTTGCTGCATATTTTGCCTTTCTTGTTACTGATATAACTTTCTGTCAGCTTTACCTTTTTTGATTTCAAGTGTTTCTGCTTTCATAATCAGATTATGCGGAATAATTCTGGCTCCTGCACGAACTGCTTTCATCGGTATTCCATATACAGAAACTGATTTTCTTTTCCGTGAATCTAAAAGAGCTTGCCTGACTACTTTGCCCGGATTTGCCATAACTGTATTTTTCAATGGACTTGTCAGTTTCCCGGAAATAGTAAAAAATTCAGTGTCTACCGGTCCGGGGCAAACTGCAGTAACAAAAATCCCTTTATCTGCAAGTTCTGCGCCAATACCCCTGGAAAAACTCAGTACATAGGATTTAGTAGCAGCATACACGGCAAATGATGGCTGAGGTGCAAAGGCAGCGGCAGAAGCAAGATTTAGAATCCGGCTTCCTTTTGAAAAATAAGGAAGGCAGAAGACGGTGATCATTGTGAGTGACCAGCAGTTCAAATCGACCATCTGCATTTGAATATAAGGATCTTTTTTTGCAATGTCTGAGACATTTCCTTTTTTTCCAAAACCTGCTGCGTTTACAAGCATGCGGATATCTGGGCGTTCACACTCTAAAGCATCCTGAAATTCGGCATAAATGTGTTCGCTTAGCAAATCGCCTTCAAAAATTCTTAAGGAAACAGGTGAAAGACCAGCCAACGATTCCAGGCGATCTCGTCTTCTGGCAATAACCCAGATTTCATCCAATTCTTTATAAAAGTAGGGGATTTGTTTTACGAATTCTCTTCCCATTCCTGAGGATGCACCGGTAACAATTGCAATTTTCATATGCGCGTTCCTTCCTTTACTCTATCGGATTTGTTTTGTAGTCTTTTTATGAATATTTCTTATAGCTTTTTTTCTATCTGCCTTTATATTTTTTACTGGTCTTTTAATTTCAGAGGTTGGGCGAGCAGATCTTTTAGGCCTTACCAGACATTTCTCGCCAAAGCCAATCAAATCTTGTCTGCCTGCCTTCATAAGTGCTTCTATTACATAATCATAATTTTCAGGATTACGGTATTGAATCAAGGCTCGCTGAAGAGCTTTTTCGTGAGGTGACTTGGGAACATAAACAAAATTCATGGTTCTAGGATCAAGTCCTGTATAGTACATGCATGTAGATAACGTGGACGGAGTTGGATAAAAATCTTGTACTTGTTCTGGCATGTAACCCAAATCACGACAGTATTCAGCCAGTCTTACTGCTGCTTTCATATCAGAACCCGGATGAGAAGACATCAGATAAGGAATAAGATACTGTTGTTTTCCCAATTTATTATTCATTTGAGTAAAGGCTTTTGTAAATGTTTCATAAACCTTATGATCTGGCTTTCCCATTTTCTCAAGAACTTCGTTGGACACATGCTCGGGGGCAACTTTTAACTGGCCGCTTATATGATATTCGCATAGTTCCCTGAGAAAAGTATTATCCTTGTCTGCCAATAGATAATCAAACCGTATACCTGAACGAATAAATACTTTTTTTACTTTTGGAATATTTCTTAATTTCTTTAGTAATTTTACATAATCCTTATGCTCCGCTTCCAAATTTTTGCAGGGAGTAGGAAAAAGACATTGGCGGTTTTTGCATACACCCTGAGTTAACTGCTTTTTACAGGAAGGTTGTCTAAAATTGGCGGTAGGCCCCCCAACATCGTGAATATATCCTTTAAAATCAGGCTCATCAGTTAAAAGTAAAGCTTCTTTTAATAAAGACTCGTGACTTCGTGACTGTACTCGTCTTCCCTGATGAAAGGTCAGAGCACAAAAATTACAACCTCCAAAACACCCTCTGTTACTGGTAAGACTGAATTTAATTTCTGATATAGCAGGTATGCCTCCGCTTTCTTCATACGTAGGATGATAAGTCCGCATATAAGGTAACGTGTAAATATCATCCATTTCAGTTTGGGTAAGAGGACTTGAAGGAGGATTCTGCACCACATAAAGATGCTCTTTGTAAGGTTCTACAAGCCTTTTTCCGGTAATGGAATCGGTGTTTTGATACTGGGTGTAGAAACTTTTGGCATAAACTTTTTTATTGTTTGCCAGTTCATCAAAAGCAGGAAGAATAACAGGATCATAGATAGAACTTAAATCTTTTACCTTAATAACCGTTCCATCCAGATAGGTCAAATCCTCCACTGCAATACCTGCATTTAGCGCTTCGGCAATTTCAACGATAGAATGTTCACCCATTCCATATGAAATGATGTCAGCTCCTGAATCAAGTAAAACAGAACGCTTTACCTTGTCTGACCAGTAGTCATAATGGGCAAGTCTGCGAAGGCTGGCTTCAATTCCACCTAAGATAATAGGGGTATCTTTGTAAGTCTGTCGAATCAAATTTCCATAAACTACAGCAGCATAATCAGGGCGTTTCCCCATAATTCCTCCGGGGCTGTAAGCATCCTGCCTCCGATGTTTTTTTGAAACAGAATAATGATTCACCATGGAATCCATATTGCCGGCAGAAACAAGGAATCCCAGCCTTGGTCTTCCATATTCTGTTATACTTTCCTTCTTTTTCCAATCGGGTTGTGAAAGAATACCTACACGAAAACCGTGAGCTTCCAGAACACGACTGATTACAGCATGTCCAAATGAGGGATGGTCTACATAAGCGTCTCCGATTACATATACGAAGTCGACCATATCCCAGCCTCTGTCTTGCATATCTTTTCTACATAATGGTAAAAAATCTTGATTCATTTTTTATACTCCGCAAACTTCATAGGTGTGATTCTTTATATCAAAATAATCCCGGATAAAATAATCAGCCAATCGTTTTTTTTCTTCTTCATCTGGTTTAGAAAATTCATCATCCACAGCACATACAGTCATTCCCGCGTTTTTCCCCGCTTTAATGCCTTTAGGAACATCTTCAAAGACAAGACAAGACTCAGGTGTAACCGATAAATCTTCTGCTACTTTCAGGTAAACATCGGGAGAAGGCTTTCCAGCAGCCACTTCACAGGAAGTCCGTATGGAAGAGAAATAATCACGAATGTGAAGGGCACTTAACGTAGCTTCGACCAATTCTCTGGCATTACTGGTTGCGATCCCCATAAGTACACCTGTAGCTCGCATTTGTTCCAAAAATTCCATAGCACCATGTTTTAATGTCACTTTTGTTTGATAAAGATCCATTGTCATATCCAGCCATTCCCTTCGAACATCATCTAGAGTACAGTTAAGAGAGGGGAATGTATTAAGAAAAAACTGAGCCGTCTCGGTATAGCTCATTCCTTCCACGGATTTATGAAAATCTTTAGGGGCTTCTAATTTGTATTTTTTCATATATTGAACATCGACTTCTGTCCAGATCCACATTGAATCAATGAGAGATCCATCCAAATCAAATATTACTGCTTTTTTATTATTTAACATATTGTTCTCATCTCTTTCTCTGTTAGTTTTCTGTAATCTCCGGTACAAAGAGCTTCATCTAAAACGAGATTTCCCATTTGTATACGCTTCAGATAGAGAACCTCTTTTTGGACTGCCTGAAACATACGTTTTACCTGATGAAATTTACCTTCTTGAATAGTCAGCTCAATTTCTGATATTTTACCGGCTTTTAAAAGGCGTAGTTTAGCAGGCAGGGTTTTGCACTCTTCTCCAATGTCAACGCCATTTGCGAATTTTACTATGTCTGATTCAGATACGTTTCCATCAATTTGTGCATAATAAACTTTATCTACGTGCTTTTTAGGAGATAAAAGCTGGTGAGCCATATTCCCGTCATTTGTAATGAGAAGCAAACCTTCCGTATCCTTATCAAGCCTGCCTACAGGAAATAAATCTTTTCGCTTTTTGCTGTTAATTAAGTCTATAACTGTAGGGGTCTTTTTATCTGTTGTTGCTGATACCACACCTTTTGGTTTGTTCAGCATATAATACTCATATTCAACATAGTGGACTTCTTTGCCCTGATACAGTACTTGATTTAATGCTGTGTCAATTTTTGTTTCGGGCCTTTTTATCGTCATTCCATCTAGTGTTACTAACCCCTTTGATATTGCCTTTTTCACTTCACTGCGCGTTCCTGCGCCCATATCTGCAAGATATTTGTCTAGTCGTAGTTTCATCTTTTGGCTCCTGATATATAGATTGTACATCTGAAGAAAGCGGGGAGTAATAAATCTTGGCCGGCGCTATTCTTATGACTGGCATCTCCAGCCAGGTAAATACTTGTTTTTTAATGTTTGTCCAGCCAGTTTTCCAAAACCTAAAGGATAACCATCAACACAGACAAGGTACCATCCTCTATTGAGGGCTGACGTTATATCTTCAACATCAAGTGTTTCACCTTTTAGATACTTCATTACCCTTTGATCATGAACCGGAAAATCCAATATGTTTTTGTAATCCTTTTTTTTCAAGTACATGGCCAGCGCCTGGCTTGGCTCAAAACGATTCTTTTTAAGCTCACCCAGCAGAAGTCCTGAGCGCAGGAAGCGTATTCCACGCAAATCAGGCAAATCTTCAGGCATGTAGTAAATACGTTCTCCATGAATATCAATACGAGATGTATCAAGATCCCAGCTGATATTCGTCCAAAAATCGGAAAGTTCTTTAGGAAGTTTTACGGATTTATTACTACTGTTAACACTAATGTTTCCTTTTTGAATGAACGCAGTTGTTTGTGTAGTACTTCCCTTTTTCAGTAATGCAATATAATGTCCTTCACCTTTCATTTTATGGGGAAAGATACGAACTGTTTTCGTCAGTTCACTATTATTATTGTCTGCCAGTTCAGGAATTCCAGGCATAAAGCCTTCATAGGGTTCTATGCTGCAAAGCTCAAAATCGGGGAACTCAGAAAGTAAATATGTAATTGTCTGCTCATTTTCCAAAGCATCAAAGGTACAGGTAGAATAAAGAAGTTGACCGCCCGGACGAAGCATAGCTGCCGCCTGAGTGATAATACTTCGCTGAAGTTTAGAAAAAAATTCCGGACCATGCTCTTCCCATGCTTTTATCATCTTTCTATCTTTGCGGAACATGCCTTCACCGGAACAGGGAGCATCAATTAAAATCTTGTCAAAATACCCCTGAAAATAACTGGTCAGTTTTCCAGGCTCTTCGCTTAATACCAGCATATTACCAATACCGAATAATTCCAGATTCTTCAACAGTCCCTTGGCTCTTGAATTACTAATATCATTAGCGATAAGTACTCCCTTATCCTTTAGCTTTGCCCCAAGTTCAGTAGCCTTCCCTCCTGGTGCGGCACAGACATCAAGCACTTTATCGCCAGGATTAATTGGTAGTCTGTCAGCGGGCGTCATTGCACTTGGTTCTTGCAGATAATATAATCCGGCAAAATAGTAGGGGTGTTTAGATGGTTGTATCTGTTCACCATCATAATAAAATCCATTATGTATCCACGGAATCGGTGAAAGTGGCCATGGTGCTATTTCTAGAAATTCAGCTACACTGATTTTATTTGTATTAACACGAAGGCCATAATGACGTGGTTCATTAAAACAAAGCAGATAATCGTTATAGTCCTCCAAAAGTAAGCGTTTCATTTTTTCTTCAAATGATTTAGGTAAGTTCATTTTATTTCCTCCACATGGAAATAATTATACCATAAAATAATCGGTCGTACTACTGGGAATACACACATTTTATTTTGCTGTTTTCCAATAATCTAAGAACCCAATATGGGTTTACACTCACTTCCTGCTCTTCATAGAAAAGATATATTCCCACATGAAGATGAACAGGGAAATTTCCTGTTGTGCCTTCCTTTGTACTGTATCCGGTATCTCCCATATAACCAAGCAGATCACCGGCATGTATGGTATCCCCCTCTTCAATATCAGCGTAAGAAGACAAATGTGCATAATAAAAATATGCCCCATTGGGAGCTACAATTCCTAGACGCCAGCCTCCTTGTTCCAGCCACCCTTTGTGCCTGACAACTCCATCCGTCATGCTTACTACAGGATAATAGTCTCTGGTATTATTATCAGCCATTATATCGGTTCCTTCATGCCCTCTTTTCCCGCCGTAATTACGTTCAAACATCCAGGAATCAACATAGGATACGGTTGCATCTACATTGTTTGAAGGCTGAGGAATTGGAAAATAAACTACATCATTCCATATTTCTCTGCATTGTTGTATGTAAGCATCATAATTTTCTTTTTCCCCCCACGTATTTTCCAGTTTGTTGAACATTGATTGCGAGGGAACATTCTTTAGCGATTCTGTACCAAAATTTGTATCAAGCCAATAAAGACCCAGGTATTTTCCTGGGTCTTCTGTCTTTTGTATAGTTCCTAATATTTCTTCAGTTATCGTTTGTTTTCGAAAAGGCTCTTTTGTTATTATATCTTCACTCAGTCGTGCAAATCCACCGATGATTTGAAGTTCATGTATGCCTATGACAAGAAAGAATGATAAAATAAGATTCATAAGAATGCAATTACGCAACTTTTTTTGTTTCAATTCTTAGATAATTCCTTTACAGATAGCATTCTATCTAATATATGTGATAAAGAATGTCCTATTTGCATTTTTTGAGAATTTCTTTGATAATTGTCCACATTCTCCACGTGGAAGCAATATCTAAACGTTCATTAACCGAATGAATGTCATGCATTCTGGGACCAAAAGATACACAATCCAGCTCTGGTTTTTTTCCTGTCAGAAGTCCACATTCCAGGCCTGCATGTATAGTTGCAATTTCCGGCTTTTTGCCATAGACCTTTTCAAATACTTCGGCTACAATAGGACGGATTTTTGAGTCTTCCTTATACATCCATGCGGGATATTCACCTGATATTTCATAAGTGCCGCCGAGAAATTTAGCCCAGCTGATAAATGCTTCCTTCAGTTCTTCAAGTTTAGATGATACTGAGCTTCGTATCAAAAGGATGAAGGAGATACTGGTTTCACCAGAAGAGACTATTCCGAGGTTATCCGAGGTTTCTACCAGTCCGTCCAAGGAACGGCTGTATCCATAGACTCCATTCTGACAATGGGTGATAAAAAAGATTACCCTCTGCATATCGGGTTCTGTCATCACTGCACGCTCTGTATTGCTATTCTTTTTCAGCGTTATGTCCAGACCAGGTTCATCGCTGCCAAACTCTTTTTTCCAGACATACAGCATATTTTCTATAATCATCTCTGCCTTTACACTATCTTGTACTAAGATAGTAAATTTACACATAGAAGGAATAACATTGTCTTTAGCCCCCCCTTGTATATCACAAAGAGATACGCTCATATTTTGTGACAGACGATTTAAAAGCCTTCCTGCTAACTTGTTTGCATTTCCTCTTTGCTGGCCGATTTCAACACCGGAATGACCACCTTTTAAGCCATTAATGGTGACGGTCAGACAGGTCCCTTGTTCAGCTTTTCTCTCTATAGGGAGCTTCATACGAAAACTCGCACCGCCGGCACAACCGGATATAATGGTATCTTCATCATCTGAGTCAAGATTTAGAAGCATTTTCCCTTTTAAAGAACTTAAATCTATTCCTTTTGCTCCATCCATTCCCACTTCTTCATCTACAGTAAAAACAGCTTCCAGCGGAGGATGTACGATATTGCTGCTGTCGAGCAATGCAAGTGCTATGGCTATCGCAATTCCGTCATCTGCTCCTAAGGTGGTATCTCTGGCTCTTACAAAGCCATCTTCTACATAAAGTTTAAGAGGGTCTTTGGTAAAGTCATGGGTAGAATCTTTTGTTTTTTCGCATACCATATCAAGATGACCCTGTATAATTACTGGTTCGCTATGTTTATAGTCTTCAGTTCCTGGTTTTTTAATGATTACATTATTTAAATCATCCTGAATCACTTCCAGATTTCGTTCTCTGGCAAATCTTACACAGTAATCACTGACTGCTTTGGTGTTAAAAGTTCCACGTGGAATCTTACTTAATTCTTCAAAATAATAGAATACTTCCTGTGGTTCTAGTTCGTCTAAAATAGGCATTTTCTATTCCTCTTTTCTTAAATCTGTGAATAATTTCATTTTGTCACAGAGTGCATAAAAAATCAACAGATTTCATATATCTTATTAATAATTGGTTGCGGTTTTGTGCTGCAGCTGTATGTAAAAAGGTGACTCACCATGAAACGTAATCTAGCAGGAATTGGTATTGTTCTTTTGTTTGGGCTTATGCTTATTTCTCCGAAAGCTGTTTTTAACGGAGCTAGTGAAGGGCTTCTATTATGGTTTCAAATAATTTTGCCTACATTGTTCCCGTTCATTATTATTACAAATCTCCTGCTTTATACAGATAGTATTCACTACATATCCGGCATATTTGGCAAACTTCTGTGCTGGGTTTTTAAGGTGTCGGAAAATGGCAGTTTTGCGGTTATAGTTGGCTTTCTCTGCGGATATCCAATGGGAGCAAAAGTAACTGCTGATTTAATCAGCACCGGTCACATTACAGAAGATGAGGGGAAATATCTTTTGTCATTCTGCAACAATACTAGTCCCGTTTTTATTTTGAACTTCATTGTTTGGAAAACGTTAAAAAGAGAGGACTTAATGATTCCCTCTCTATTTATACTTCTGAGTACGCCTATGCTGCTCAGTTTTATTTTTCGCCGATATTATCTTCATGGGGAAAAATGTTTTTATAATATGAAAAAAAGCAGGCAGGAAAAGAAAAACTGGAATTTTAAAATTATTGATACTTGTATAATGGACAGTTTTGAAACAATTACAAAGGTAGGAGGATATATTATTCTTTTTTCGGTCGTATTATCTCTTGCAGAATCATCGCCCTGGCAGCCTCATTTAATGCAGATATTCCTTCCGTCACTGGAAGTTACAACAGGAATTGCAATGATTGGAAAATCACAGGCTTCATTTCTGATTCAGTACCCAGCTATTTTAGGGCTGACTTCATTCGGAGGGCTTTGTGCAGTTGCGCAAACCCAGTGTATGATACAAAAAACATCGCTATCAATTATCACCTACACAATAGAAAAACTGGCCGCTGCAGGAGCGACCAGTTTAATTGCATTATTGTATTTATATTTCGTCTAGGCCGCCCTGAGCAAGATATCCACGGTCTTCATCAGCAGGAATTTCCAGTTCATCACGATTAGTACGCACGACATCATAACACTCTTGCAAAGAATTAATTAAACCATCATATTTAGTGGTATAGCTGTCAAGTGTGTGACCTATAATGCTTTCAGCATTGGCGAGCAAGTCATCAGTATACTGGATTGCACCTATACGAATTGCATTAGCATCTTCAGTTGCATTATCAATAATCTCTTGTGCCTGTGCAGTAGCCTGCGTAACAATTTCATTTGCCTGAGCGTAAGCCTGCTGCATAATTTCGTGTTCACTGACCAATTCTGTAGTCTGAACCTGTGCCTCTTCGATCATAGCATCAGCTTTAGCCTGGGCATCGGCAATAATGGCATCCCGGTTGCTTATAATTTTCTGATACCTTTTAATTTCATCCGGTGTCTTCATTCTGAGTTCACGCAATAACTCATCCAGATGTTCTTTATTTACGATAATCTTCGTAGTAGACAATGGCTGGAATTTACAATCCCTGTCAATGTACTCTTCGATTTCTTCAATAATCTGTTCAATGCGGCTGCTCATAGTTACACTCTCCTTTTTGCTTTCATCTTTTTCATTAGTTCTGTTTCCACTGCTTTAGGCACGAATTGTGATACATCTCCTCCAAAAGCCGCGATTTCACGCACTGTGGTAGAACTTAAGTAAGAGTACTCAATACTCGTTGTCAAAAACAGAGTTTCAACCTTAGGTTCCATTTTGTGGTTTGTCTGGGACATCTGTAATTCATATTCAAAGTCAGTAATCGCCCTCAGCCCTCGTATGATAACCTCTGCTTTTTGTTGTCTTGCAAAATCAATTAATAACCCATCAAAAGGGACAATTTTTACATTTGTTAAGTCTTTTGTGACTTCTTTTAACATTTTAGCACGTTCTTCTACAGAAAACAACGGCATTTTGGCATTATTATTCAGTACACCAACAATTAATTCATCAACTATTTTATGAGATCTTCTGATGATGTCCAGATGTCCGAATGTGACAGGGTCAAAGCTTCCTGGATAGATTGCTTTTAACATAGTTTGTCCTTTCCAGCTTTTTTTATGAAGATGTGCTTATTAGTTTTGTAAAGCTTTTCTTTTATACAGGTAAATCCAAGCTTATTTATGTAGGTAAAATCTGTTTCTATAGATGCCTCCACGATGATTGTTGTACAATCATAAACAAGCCGAGATCTACTGAGATAAATTAATACATCTTTTTCTAAATTTTTATTGTAGGGTGGATCCATAAAAATAAAATCAAAATCCTTTTCATTTTCTAGTCGTTTAAGTGCACTTACTGCATCACTTGTCATCGTTAATGCTCTTGTTTCCAGCTTTGTAATGGCCAGGTTTTTTTTGATGCAGTCCATGGCTTTAGTATTATTCTCAACAAAAACGGCTTCATGGGCACCACGACTTAAAGCTTCTATACCAATGCCGCCGCTTCCGCTGAATAAATCTAAAAAAGTACTGTCGTAAATAGCCGGTGCTATCATGTTAAATAAGGTTTCTTTAATTCTGTCGGTTGTAGGTCTTGTGTCAAGACCTTCTAAAGTATTTAACTGTAATCGTTTCGCACTTCCGGAAATAACTCTCATAGGCAATATCCTCATTCTTTTAACTATGCTGAATTTTAGCAGAAAAAAGCACTCAGGTCAATCCTAAGTGCTTTTTCTAACAAAATTTGCTTATTTACCAGCCATCTGTCTTTCCTGCTGTTCGATCATTTTCTTAACCATATAACCACCAACAGAACCATTCTGTCTTGAAGTTAAATCTCCGTTGTAGCCATCGCTAAGCGGTACTCCAAGTTCACTTGCTACCTCATATTTGAATTTGTCCAGTGCACTTTTAGCCTCTGGTACGGCTGCTCGATTAGATGAACGACTTGCCATGTTAATTTCCTCCTTTTCGTAACTTCTGTTACTTCTTCAGATTTTTTTATAACACTGTTGTGTGTTACAATCATAGTATATGGAGGAATTCATCTTTTACACTGGAAGTTACTACCTTATTTTACTTTTTTTTGAAATTAAAGTGTTGTTTCCAGCATTGATTCTGATAGATAGCGATTTAAATGGTCTTTTAGTCGTTCATTTTTAGGTTGATTCAATTCAGGATCGCCAGCTAAAATCATCTCTGCTGCTTCATTAGCTTTTTTTAGTAATCGAGAATCCTGATAAACATCTCCCAGTTTAAAATTTAGAATACCGCTTTGGCGTATACCGAAAAAATCTCCTGGACCGCGAAGTCGCAAATCTTCAGAAGCAATAAAAAAACCATCATTAGATTTGTTTAATATTTCTAGTCGTTCTTTTGTTTCCTTTGCTTTTGAGGCACTCATAAATATGCAATAAGATTGATATGATCCTCTGCCAACGCGCCCTCGAAGCTGATGAAGCTGAGCCAGTCCGAAACGTTCTGCATTTTCAATCAGCATCACTGTGGAATTCGGCACATCGATACCTACTTCAATGACTGTGGTTGACACTAAGATTTGTATTTCGTTTCTGCTAAAAGATTCCATAATATTATCTTTTTCAGTCTGGTTCATTTTCCCATGCAGATAAGCAATTTGTATATTATGTGGCAGCGCATCCTGAAGCATCTTTGTGTAATCTATAACGTTTTCAGCCTCTAAATGCTCGCTTTCTTCTACCATAGGACAGATTACATAACATTGCCTACCCTCTTCCACCTGTTTTTGCATAAAATGATATGCTGTCTTACGGTAGTTGGTATCAACCACGCAGTTCTTTATGGGCAGTCTGTTTTTAGGTAATTCATCAATAACAGAAATATCCAGATCACCATACAAAATTATTGCAAGTGTTCTTGGGATTGGAGTCGCACTCATCACAAGTATATGGGGAGTACTCCCTTTTCCAGCCAGTGCTTCTCTTTGCTTAACTCCAAAGCGATGCTGTTCGTCAGTGACTACAAGTGCAAGATTATTATATTCTACTTTATTTTGTATCAGTGCATGTGTTCCTACAATAAGATCAGCCTCTTTAGAGGCAATTAACTGATAAACTTCTTTTTTTTCCTTTGCAGTCATAGAACCGGTTAAAAGGACAGGTTTCAGGTTAATGTGATAATTTTTAAATAACGTTACTATAGTTTCATAATGCTGCTTCGCCAGCACTTCTGTAGGTGCCATCATTGCACCTTGATATCCGTTGATACCAACGTAGATCAAAGCAAGCAGAGCCACAATAGTTTTACCTGACCCGACATCTCCTTGTATAAGTCTTGACATAACGCAGGGGCCAGACAAATCGTTTTTTATTTCTGTCCATACGTTCATCTGTGCACCTGTAAGTTCATAAGGCAAGGCTTTTAAAAAGGTATGTATTTGTTCTGTTTTCTGAAAATGAAAACCATTTGAAACTTTATCCTCTCTGGCTTTGATTTTTCGCAGGGACAAAATAAAAACCAAAAACTCATCGAAAACCATGCGTTCTCTGGCTTGATAAAACTCATCCTTAGTTTTAGGGAAATGTACACCTTCTACTGAAAATAAATACTCTGCAAGTTGATAGTTTAAGCGGATGTCTTTAGGGAGAAAATCCTGTTTTAGATCAAGATACTGCACTGCCTGCAACACTGCTTTTTTTACTGCATTGTTCGTAAGCCCAGCGGTTAGAGGATAAACTGGCTGCAGGGTGTTTTGTTTTTCATTGTATTTTGCACTTGGATAAAAAATTTCGGGATGTTCCATAAGGAGACCATCCCGCCTTTTAACAATTCTGCCACGTAAGGTAATGATTCCGCCGTGAAGTGCGTTTTTTAAAAAAGGCATTCGGAACCATAAAACTTTTAATGTTCCTGATGTGTCCTTAATATGCAGGCGTGTCACCTGCATATTCCTGCTTCCATCAACCTGTACTCTGCCAATAATAGAACCTGTTACAGTAACTGTACGTCCCTCTTCAATATCCTGTATAGGTATAGGATATTCATAGACATCATAACCCCTTGGATAGTACCTTAGCAGATCACCTATAGTGTACACACCTGCTTTTTCAAAAAGCGTCTGAGTTTTTTCTCCTATTCCTTTTAATGTGCATATTTTTGAATGTTCATTCATAATAATATCTACTCTACTGATAACACATAATAATAAATGGGCTGTCCTCCAAAGTGAGCGTCAACATCTGCGTGAGGATAGAGCATTTCAATTTCCTCTGCAAATCGTAAAGCATCCTCTTCAAGAACATCTTTTCCATAATATAAACTGATTAATTCTGTATCTTCATCTGCCTGCAAAGATAGCATGTCTTTTGTTACCTGTTCAACTGATTGACCTACGGATAATATTCCCTCATCACCGATTCCCATGATATCGCCTTCATGTATTTCTTTATCATCAATATGAGTATCTCGAACCGCATAAGTCACCTGACCGGTCTTTACCTTTAAAATCTCTTCGTTCATGCTTTTAGCATTAGTTTCAATATCAGCTTCCGGCATGTAATTTATTACAGCAGTAATTCCCTGAGGAACTGTTTTTGTCGGTATTACGATTATCGCTTTTTCTGTTGTCAAAGATTGCGCCTGATTAGCAGCAAGTATGATATTTTTATTGTTCGGAAGTATAAATATATGATCAGCATTTACTGCTTCTATAGCTGTCAACATATCTTCCGTACTTGGATTCATGGTCTGACCACCTTCAATAATATAATCAACACCAAGTTCTCTAAAGATATCATTCATCCCTTCTCCAATAGAAACTGCAATAAAGCCAACCTCTTTTCTTGGTGTCTGATTTTGTTTGGCAGATTGTTTTTGCATTGCTGCCATTTTTTCTGAATCACGAATTAACTTTTCCTGATGTTCTTCACGCATGTTATCTATTTTCATTCTAGAGAGCTGGCCATATGTCAGAGCTTTTTGAATAGCAAGTCCGGGATCATTCGTGTGCACATGTATCTTTACAATATCATCATCAGCCACACATACAATGGAGTCTCCAATTGACTCCAGATATCCTTTGAAGTGTGTTTCATCATGATCAGTAAATGCTTTGTTTGTCATAATGATAAATTCGGTACAGTAACCAAATTTAATGTCTGCCTCCGCCTGAGCACCAGGCTTGACCATTGTTGTACCTGAACTTGCTTCTATTGCACTATAATCTATTTCCTTCCCCTGAAAAGCATCATACGCTCCATTTAGTACTTCAAGAAGTCCCTGGCCACCTGAATCTACTACACCTGCTTCTTTTAATACAGGAAGCATATCTGGTGTTTTCGATAAAACATATTGAGCATGTTTTAATACTTCGGGAATAAATAACTCTAAATCAGTCGTTGTTTCAGCAAGCTCAGCGGCTTTCTGCGCAATTCCCTTTGCAACAGTAAGTATTGTTCCTTCTTTAGGTTTCATTACCGCTTTATAAGCTGTAGTACGGGCGCGATCACAAGCCTGGGCAAGAATTTGAACATCAAGTTCTTTATGCTCGCGTATTTCCTTCGTAAAGCCACGCAGGAGCTGAGAGAGAATTACGCCGGAATTTCCACGTGCTCCCCTAAGCGAACCGGAAGAAATGGCTTTAGACAAAGAGTTCATATCCACATGTTCAAGTGAGGTGACTTCTTTTGCAGCGGACATAATCGTCAATGTCATATTAGTTCCTGTATCGCCATCTGGAACTGGGAATACATTCAGTTCATTAATAAATTCTTTTTTTGCCTCCAGATTTGCTGCTCCTGCTAAAAACATCTTAGTCAGCAGTTCTGCATCTATCGTATTTGTTGCCACAACAAGTATCCTCCTTAATCAATCACTCTGACACCTTCGACAAAGATGTTTATTTTATCTACAGTCATTCCAGTAAATTCTTCTACCTTATATTTCACATTGTTCATCAGATTGTCAGAAACTGAAAGAATGTTTACTCCATATGCAACAATCACGTGAAAATTAAGTTCTAAAATGTTATCTTCGGAAAGTTCCACTTGGATTCCATGTGTCAGACTCTCCTTTTTTAAAAGCCGGACCAGTCCATCTTTCATATTCACTGCAGCCATACCGACGATACCAAAACACTCCACTGCTACAGAGCCTGCGTACTTGGCAATTACATCGGGATTGATCGTAATAATTCCAAGTTCTGTACTCATGCTACCTTTCATCATATATTACCTCCAATTCTGAAATGGATTTTGAACATAATCAACAACCGTATTATACTCTGTTTGGTTGGATTTTACAATAAGGATTGCAAAACAATTCTTTTTTCATATTACTTCCAGAAAATCAAAAAAATGCTTGCAATAGATACGGCTTTCTGTTAAAATAACAGTGTTGTGAGTCTATATAGACTATATCAGATTGTTAGGAGGTGCAATGATGGCTAAATGTGCTATTTGTGAAAAGGGTGCTCACTTCGGTAATAATGTAAGTCACTCTAATAGAAAAACACCAAAAATGTGGAAATCAAATGTGAAATCCGTTAAAGTTAAGACAGAAGGCGGAGCAAAGAAAATGTACGTTTGTACTTCCTGTTTAAAATCAGGATGCGTAGAAAGAGCTTAATTGAACATTTAAAGACACGGAAGTACTCACGGTATGTGAGTACTTTTTTTGTTATAGAAATCAGTTCAAAAAGAAAAGGGGATTTTCCCTTTTAGCCGCAGAATAACTTATACCCTACCCCCAGACAGATCAATGTAACAATTAGCCCGATTGCATTTGGTAGTACCAGCATGAAAAACATTCCAATTGCAAACCACAGTAATGCAAATCCAATTACTTTTTTCATGGTTCTCTCGCTTTCGGCAGGGATTTGTTACTATACTATGCAGAATATTTAAATTTGTGAACCATTTTCTGATGATTCTTCTTCGTTTAAGATGTCCATAACATCATCTTCAGTAATTTTTTCTTCTTTTGAAGTAAATTTATCGATAACATCTGGGACCATGTCTAGTATTTTTGTAATTGTATCTTGATTTTTTATATTCACAAGTCTTGTAGTTCCATTTTTAATAACCAATACTGCACTTGGGCTTATTTTTCCGCCTAAGCCGCCGGTACCTTTATCCTTTTTATCTCCAGAAAAATATCCCGCGCCCATTCCAAAAGAGACATCTACAAGTGGTAGAATGATTGTATCATTAATATGGATTGCATCTCCTACTACTGTTTTAGATGAAATAACATGATCCATCCCCTGAAATAAAGACTCTACCGTTTTTTTGAAATTGTTTTCTTCTGCCATTTTATAAATCCTCCTTAAATTTAAATTGCGTGTCTGATATCCTGTTTTTAATTCATCGCTAAACCTATAATTTAAAATTTTTAATATGTCTTACCGTTAAGCGGAAATTTTTATTCTTCAGTAAATTAAATAATGAGATAAAAATATATACAAATCGAATTTTACCGGTAATAAAAACATTTCCCTCCAATACTTTCTGATCAAAATCAGGTTGAATATTTGTATGTTTTCCAAGAAAAGGATAAATCATACTGATTATCGCTAAAACGTGTCCTGTTGTGCTTGGGTCTTCTAAACCAAAATGAGCATTTATGATTAGTTTCTTGGGTTTTAAAAATCGAAAAATTCTTTTCAATTCTAATATTACAGCATGAAAAGCTGATTGGTGAGTCTCATCTTTTAAAAACGCCAACACTTTATCTGTTTTATCAAGAAGTGATTTTATGCTATCATAAAATCTATGAATTGTATATTTAAATTTATTATATATTTTTTTCATCCTAAGAATAAAGGTTTTTATTGCATTGATTATCCTGAGATATAATTCACTAAGTTTACTAAAGAAATTCTTGTGTTTTTTAGGTAAAGGAGCTTTTGGCAATGTATTTCGAATAGAAGTCTGGTTTTCATTATTACTATTTTTTTTATAAACACCCTCGTTGTCTTTAATTTGGGGAGAATCTGTTTTATTATCTTGCTTTTCTTTGGGTCTTGTTTCCTGTTCAGGTGCTAGATCTAGATGTGAGGTTTCCGACAATTCTTCAGGTACAGTTTTAATTTTTTTCCATGCAATACGTACAGCCCAGACCATTTTGCCGTTCTTGTAGATTATATTCCCTTTTACCAGATGTAACAACCAAGTAAAACATATTACGCCTTTCAGGCTATCAAGTGTTCCTTTACATTCTCCAGAAACCTGGTAGCGGACTGGAATAAAAAGTGCAATGAAAATAAGCAATACTATTAATCCGAGTATTGTTGCCAATATCCATCCTAAAATTTTCAGGAGTAACAGGAGTATATGCATCATTCGCTTTTACATTCTTCCTTCCTCATATTCTTTTTGCTGTATAGTGATATAGCTGCGTATATCTGTATTCGCTGTTTTAAGATAGACATCCTCTACAATGTTTTTTACCAGATATAGCGCATCTTCATAGCCCATAGCAAGTCCAACAACAAGCAGTGGAGTATTTTCATAATATTTCTGTTTCAGTAATAAAGACGAATAAAACTCCAGATGATTCTGCTCTCCTTGTGCCAGCGTAATAACATAAACTAAGGGTTGGAAAGAGTTTGTTTTTATTTTTTTTATGATAAACTCTTTTTTTTGTTCTAACTCTTTACTGACATATAACTCACCATAAAAATCAATACTCATATTTGCCACCATTTTGCTCTAATAATAGTAAGAATCTAGAATCTGTTTTGCAATTGGCACTGCTTTTGCGCCGGCATTGCCATCATAACCTTCAATGATTACACTAATTACCAGCTCGGGATTATCAACATTTGTAAATCCAATAAACCAAGAATGCGTTTTTTCCCCATCATCCATACTATATTCCGCAGTACCTGTCTTTCCGGCAACCGTATAGGTTTGTCCACTAAGCGCAGTTGCCGTCCCTTCGTCTACTACCGCTTTCATATATTCCTTTAATTGAGTTGCCTCATCAGAGGTCATAAGTTTACGGTAACTTTTCGGCACATTTTTTTTAATTTCTGCTCCCGTATTATTGGTTACCTTTTCAACATTAGCAATTGCCGAGGTGATTAAAGCCATATGGTATGGACTTACCAAAGTTTCCCCTTGTCCCATAGCGGTCATCATCATATCTGCACTGCTGGCTGATTCCGTTATGTTAAAAGAACTTTTTGAGGCGTCTAAAACAGAGGGTAGCTTTTTGTTAAAAAGCAGTTCCTCAGCTGTAGCACGATATGAAGTTTTATTTAATGAAAGGCCAATGTTAGAAAAAGATGCATTGCATGAATTAGCCATTGAGCTTCTTAAGTCCTCTAAGCCATGCGCAATATTATCAAAACAGTGAATGGTTGTTCCATCCGCTGTTATTGCACCAGCACATTCGTAGCTATAATTACTGTAATCAGGATTTTCTCTCATATATTCCAATGCTGTAACTACTTTGAATGTTGAACCAGGTGCATAAAGGCCTTGGGTGGCACGATTCAAAAGAGGGCTTTCATTCTCGTCAGCATTTAGTACTTCCCAATTAGATTCTATACTGTTTGGATCATAAGATGGTCCGGATACCATAGCTAAAATTTTTCCGGTCCCAGCCTCCATAACAACAACAGCACCTTTATTGCTGCCAAGAGCATCATAGGCTGCCTGTTGCAAGTCTGCATCAAGAGTAGTCACAACGGTATCTCCCATATTTTTTTCATCCTTAAATTCGTTCATGAATTTTTGAATAAAAAAGGAATTAGAGGTAAGTAAATCAAAATTTTCTATGGATTCCAAGCCGCTTTTTCCAGTAGAAGCATAACTATAACCGATGACATGTGCAAATGCGGCACCATATGGGTAGCTGCGCACTTCGGTACCATCTTCGGTGACATTTGTTTCGGCCAGTACGTTTCCGTTTTTATCAACAATATTTCCTCGGATAATCCTATCCGCAAATGCATCTTGACGTTCATTATAAGGACTGTTAACAATGGTCTTGGCTCTGACAATATTAAAATAAACAATGTAGGACATTAAAGCCAGGAAAAGAACAACAAAGAGATAGGTAACTCTAGCGAACTCTTTGTTTCGGAACTTCTTCGAACGTTGCCTTTTTCCCTTTTGGTTTTCTCCGGGATGCCTTTCCCGCAGGTTCACTTCTTCGTAATTCTCTCTCTTTTCTCTTCTCAATAATTTCTTCCTCATCTTCTCTTAAAATATACAGACCTTGTATGATTCCAAACATAATCATTGTGCTCAGTATAGAACTTCCCCCATAACTGACAAGGGGAAGTGTAACCCCAGTGGAAGGAATGAATTTTGTTACTCCTCCAATAGTTAGGAATACTTGGAATATATAGCAGGTACCTAACCCTAAGGCTATCAGTTTGTAAAATTGATTACGAATCGCCATAGCAATATTCAAAAACATAACATAACAGCTTACGCAAATCAAGATAAGGCAAAGTGCAAAAATCAGCCCCATCTCCTCTGATATAGCAGAAAATATAAAATCTTCTGCAGCAACAGGAATACTATCCGGTAAGCCCTGGTAGAGCCCCATTCCAAACCAGCTTCCGGTGCCTATTGCAAATAATGATTGGGCAACTTGATACCCCCCCTCACTGTAGGTGGCGAAGGGATCTTTCCAAGCAGACACTCGTACTTGAATGTGATAAAACAAGTGGTAAGCCAGGACAGCAGCAACACTGCCGCCACCTACGCCTGCGATTGCGTATAGGGGTTGTCTTGTTGCCACATAAAGCATGACAAGGTATACAACAAACATAATTAAAGCGGCCCCTAAATCAGTTGACATAACCAATATAAGTACATGCAGAGCAGCTACAGCCGTAGTTATCACAATATTTTTAAATTCAGTTGATTTATTCAGACTGGCAGCAACATAAAACACAAACAAGATTTTTACAAATTCAGATGGTTGAATCCCAAAGCCGGCAATAGTAAATCCCAGCTTAGCACCATCAGATAATTGGCCAAGTACTGCAACCGCAGCAAGAGAAAGAATCCCTGCACCTGCATAAATTTTAGCCCAGTCTTTTAAGAAGCGGAGTCTGCGAATGAGAACCGGTACAATTAATCCGATTACTGTTCCCAGCATGATAAAGACAAACTGCTTTACTGCCTTTGCATAGGTTAATCTGGTAATCATGATAAGTCCTATACTAAGCAGCATACACATATTGTTAACAATCAATCGTGAGACCTTAGGGTAAAGCACACGGTATAAAACAAGTACTGCAATTAAAAGTAAGACCTGAGCACCGTAGAAATAAAGCAGTTTTTGTTCTTCTGTCTGCAGAAACATAACTAAATATGCTGTAAACTGAATGAAAAACATCAGCATATTCTGCCGTATAAGAATCCATTTTTTGTCTTCCTCTGCATTTTGCGCAAATATGGAAAAGCAAGAAAAGGTATAAATTGACATCAATATAATGATGATATATTTTGATAATTCTACTATAATATTAATCACTTTTTCACCTGCTTTTAAGTTATTCCCCGTTTAAAATGTCCTCTGGTATACTCTATATCTGCTGTTTCTATTTGTACATCATTACAGTAAATATCTTTATATTTTTTGAAAATAAGTTTAGTTTCTTCTGTGTTTTCCAAGGTAAGCTGTATTCTGACACTTTGGGGCGAGAGTTTTTCAATTTCCTTTTTCTGATCCAACAGAAAAAGAGGTGCTGTGTTATATATAACGTTGTAACAAAATGTACAGTAATTATTGATCGGGAACTTTTTCTTATATCTGTCTTCTATTTCCAAGATTTTTGGAATATGTGTGCAACCGCTGGTAGATTTCATAACACATTGTGCAGATATCATTACGGGTAATCTGCCATAGATAATAAGTTCTGCTCGTGTTATTCCAAGTCTTCCCAGCTCAGTCCTGTTCAATTCAACCGGGGCAGTAAATGAATGGATATTCTGCTTTTCCCAAAAGTGTTTAGCCGAGTTATTAAATATATATAGATTATGGTCCAATATTACTTTCTTGTCAAACCCATGTTCTGATAAAAAATGAAAACTTTCATAATTTCGTATAAGAACACCGTCAAAATTTAACCGAAATATCTGTGCATATCGCAAGGTAAAAAAGTCTACGGCATTTGTTCTAAAAATATAAGGCAGAGCAAGAAAGACTTCTTTGTCATTTTCTTTCGCTTCACTGCATAGTGATTTACATTCTGATTCCGAAGAAAAATCATCATAAACACTGGATTCTAAATAGATTCGCTTTACATCAGGTGATTGTATGGCTGTCCATGCCTGTTCTGACGTCAAGACAAGTACGGAAAGAAATGGCATATTGCTTGCGGGAGATAATGATTTTTCTATCATTTTCTGCGTAGCTTTATTTCTGTGATACCGTGTAACCATGTGTTTAGTCAGTAGTTCCAGTGCCTTGCGCCTAAGCTCATTGATTCTCTGCATAGGCAGAAAGACAGAACCTTCTAGAGAAACATCGAGGGAAAGAAATGTAAATTCTGTATTTCCTGTTTTCATTAATTGTTTGCGGATACGTTCAGTATCAATCGGCTGATTTTGAGCCTCCTCCGTGTTTTCATCTGTTTGGACAGTTACAGATGCATTGCCGCAGGTAACGTTAAAAAAGGCAGGTTCGCCTGCTGCAGCCCAAAAGCTGCCATTAATCTGTATATGCAACAGTCCTGATTCATATACATGCTGCATTCTTTCCAGCAATTCAGTTCTGCGTATCCTGTTTAATATAGTTCCTGGCGGATATACTGCATTTTTAGGTGCCAGAAATTTTATGAACTCACCTTTGACTATTGATTTTCCAAATGTATAATTATTTTTTGCATCCGATTCAGCTTGTCCTAATGAAGTCTCTATAATATCTCCTTTGTAAATATTAGTGAGTGCCTTGCCATTTATTTCACGGCCTTTTTGAGCGGTGATTTGCACAGCCGGAACACCGGTATGCCCGGAGCGTTGCAGAGACAGCATTTGACGACCATTATCTTGATGATAATATCCGTCACTAAAACCACCACGGTTATAAATATCCATTATCATTTCTTTATCACTATCTTCTACTTTATAGGAGACTTTTCCATTACGTAAATATAAATCAGTATATTTACGGTACATGGAAGTGACCAATGCAACATACTCTGGCTTTTTCATACGCCCCTCTATCTTAAACGAGGTGATACCAGCTTCAATCAGTTCAGGAATCATATCCAGCGTACAGATGTCTTTCAGGCTTAATATGTTCTCTTTTTTTTGGTTTACCGTATAAGGCAGCCGGCATGGCTGGGCACACTGTCCTCGATTGCCGCTTCTTCCTCCAATCATACTGCTGAGCAGACATTGTCCGGAATAACAATAGCAAAGTGCTCCGTGAACAAAACATTCTATCTCCAGTCCGGTTTCGGTTCCCATTAATTTGACCTCTTTCAAGGAAAGCTCCCTGGCAGGTACTATTCTTTCTACACCCTGTTCCTTTAAAAACAGAGCTCCCTGCGTATTTGTTATAGTCATCTGTGTACTGGCATGTATAGATAAGTCAGGAAAAACTTCTCGGATATAGGCTAATGCTCCGATATCCTGCACAATTACAGCATCCAGGCCACCATAGTAAAAGGGAGCAAGGTATGAGTAAAGCTCTCCCATCTCATCTTCTTTTAAAAGTGTATTAACGGTTAAATAAAGTTTTTTACTGTGCAAATGTGCATAATCAATTGCGTGAAGCAACTCTTCTACTGTAAAATTTTCAGCATAAGCTCTTGCGCCGAAGCAGGGACCAGCGGCATAGACGGCATCAGCTCCGGATAGAAGTGCTGCTTTAAAACTGTTATATGATCCTGCTGGAGCAAGAATTTCAATAGCTCCTCTTTTTGAATTCTTATCTGTCAATTTTGTTCCTCCGGTTCTATATAAAGGCTGTAAACATCCATGAAAAAAAACAAAGTGGGCAAGCCCACTTTAACTTTGTGATTCAAATAAGTAAGGGTCGCCCCGCGGTTGATGAAATATGCTATCATAATACGCATTAACACCTTATTTTTACTTTCTGCGGTTCCTCATCTCTGTTTCCAGTTTTACAATCTGCATCTGTAAATCGTTATTTTCTTCTTTCATCTTTGCCAGTTCTTTTTCAGCATTTTCAAGCTTTATTTGAACAGAAATCAATTCGTGCTTTAAATCATACATTTCTTTATCCTTCAGTTCAATATCATTCTCAAGGGAATCCCCCTGTTTCTTGGCTTTAAAATAATCATCTGCAATATTTAAGGCAAGGAGTACATTTCGGGTATCAGCACTTTGCTTTCGGTACCCCTCACTATTTGCACATTCTGTAATCTTATGGTTCAGATAGGAAGAAACTTTTTGAAGATATTCTTCGCCTTCAAATCCGCTTAATGTGTAGACTTTACCTCCAATTAAGACTTCTGTGAAATGTTTTGCTGAACTCATAGCATCCTCCTTGTGTTTCTTATCTGTTATTATAAACTATATGAAAATAAAAACCAACTATTTTTTCAAGTTATTTCCTTTTTACAGATGTTATGTGATGTTTTAAATGAATAAAATACATGTATTATTCATGGAATGGAAGACCTAGATGGATATATGACAATTCAGTTGCAACTCTTCCTCGAGGCGTTCGTTGGATAAATCCGCTTTTAAGCAGATATGGCTCATAGACATCCTCCAGAGTACCTGCATCCTCAGAAATGGTTGCTGCCAATGTATCTAGTCCTACAGGACCTCCCTGAAATTTATCAATCATTGTAAATAAAATATTGCGGTCAATATGGTCCAATCCATATTTATCCACATCAAGTAGATCCAAAGCATAATTGGCCACGCTCTCGGTAATAATACCATCATATTTAACTTGGGCGAAATCTCTTACACGTTTCAAAAGACGATTTGCCAGTCTTGGAGTTCCTCTTGAACGTTTTGCAAGTTCAAGAGCACCTTTTTCATCTATATCCACTCCAAGTACTTGAGATGAACGCAGAATAATTGTCTTTAACTCCTGTTCTGTATAAAACTGTAGATGGTTAACCACACCAAATCTATCGCGAAGTGGAGCTGTCAGCATTCCTGCCCGTGTAGTTGCTCCCACTAGTGTAAATTTAGGCAGGTCCAGACGTATAGAACGGGCGGAAGCCCCCTTACCAATCATAATATCAATGGCATAATCCTCCATTGCGGGATATAATACTTCTTCCACCTGACGGTTCAGCCGATGGATTTCGTCCACAAAAAGGACATCATTTTCCTGCAGGTTATTGAGAATGGCGGCCATTTCACCTGGTTTTTCTATCGCAGGGCCTGAGGTGATTTTGATGTTTACTCCCATTTCATTTGCAATAATACCTGCCAGCGTAGTCTTTCCTAATCCCGGGGGACCATAAAAAAGCACATGGTCCAATGCCTCTTTTCTTTCTCGGGCGGCCTCAATGTATATCAATAAAGTTTCTTTTGCTTTTTCCTGTCCAATATAATCCTGAAGATATTGGGGACGCAGACTACTTTCAATTTTAATATCTTCTTCAAGATTTTCTGTTGTAATAATTCGTTTTCCCATACTCTCCCTCTATATGATAACTATATACTGCCTTTTTTGTAATATTTAAAGAATTTTTTTTAATGCTGCCCTTAAAAGCTCCTCTACGGTAAAATATTCTGTCTTTACCTGTTTGATAGCACGAAGACTTTCTGCACTTCCATAGCCGAGAGCAATTAATGCCTGAACAGCCTCTGACTGTATTTTGTTAGCATCAGCAAAAGAAGGAGATGTGTTTGGTTCCTGTACTGCGGCATTTAATACATCTTCTATCTTTAATTTGTCCTTTAACTCAATGATTAATTTTTCGGCGGTTTTTTTACCAATACCTGGTGCGGCTGAAATGGCCTTTGCATCTCCTGCCATGACTGCAAATCTAAGTGAATCAGGTGTGAGCTGTGAAAGTATGTTCAGCCCCCCCTTAGGACCAATTCCACTTACTCCGATCAAAAGCCGGAATATTTCCAAATCATCTCTGGTCAGAAATCCAAAAAGCTGCATGGCATCTTCACGCACATTTAAATAAGTATGTATTTTTACATCAGAGCCAAGAGGCGGAAGCAGACTGATCGCCTGCAGAGGCATATAAATACCGTATCCGATTCCACCTGCTTCGACAATGATTTTTTCCGTATCTACTGCGGCAAGCTCGCCGCGGATATATGAAATCATAATTCTCCTTTTTGTTATACGCTCTAATTTTATATTTTTAGTATTAGGTCATATTTATTGTTATATTTTTTAATCTTTTTAGCACTTCTGAAGAAACTATACCTATGAGAAGTCCTGTAATTACACCGGCTATTAGTAATATAGGAAAATAATACCCTATGCGAAAGGTGTTTACCACAACCATAGCTACAATCAGCTGCCCAACATTATGAGAAATACCTCCAGAGATACTTACTCCGATTACGCTAAAGTTTCCTTTACGTTTAAAGAAACTCATTACAGCCAGACTTAAAATTCCTCCTGCCAGACTATATATAATGCTGAACATATTACTGAACATAAATCCAGAAAGTACAATTCGGACAATGGAGAGAAGAAGGGCTTCCTTCACTCCCGATTTATATAGCATAATTACAATCAATAAGTTAGCCAGGCCAAGTTTTATACCAGGTATTCCAAACTGAATAGGAATCAACAATTCTACATAACTGAGAATGAGTCCAAGAGCTGTAAACACACCAAAATATGCGATTCTATTTTTCACATTTATGTACCTTCCGTTCCTTTATAGGGGGCATCAATTTGTAACTCCATCCAAAACGCGCTTCTCCCCTTTTTCTATTGAAACTACTATTTTATTGGGCAGACAAATGATGCTCTCACCATCTCTAGTGATTGCTTTATGATGTACACAGATTTTATCAGGGCAATCTGCATTGGTGATGACGGCGCTTTCATTTTTAATCATCAGCGTATTTGTTCCCTGTATATTAACGGTCTGTTCTGTATGCAGATTATAGGTTCCATAAAGTTCCCCATCTACGGTTACGACCACAATGCCATTTACACTATCTGTTTTTAAATAATGCCATCCCATTACAGAGAAGGATATTAATAAAACAATTCCTATTAATAAAAAATCATTTTTTTTCATATTTTCCTCCAGCCATTATCATAGCATACAGACTTTTATAATGCAATCACATGTTCGATTGTAATTTTTTTGAAAATTAGATATAATTATTCCGCTATTTAATTTGAAAAAAGTGTAAAATAAATTAATCAGAGAAAAGAGAAAGTTTATGAAACGTATTTTGTCGGGATTATTAACGCTGCTTATTGTATTTACTGTTTCCGGATGTTCTTTAGACAATGGGAAAACATCTATTAAAACCACCGGTATTTATTTTGATACGGTTATTAGCATAGAAATTTGGGGTAATTCAGATGAAGCTATATTGGAAAATTGCAAAAGTATGTGTGAACGTTATGAACAGCTTTTAAGCAGGACAATTAAAACCAGTGATGTATCCAAAATAAACAATGCAGGAGGTGCCAGTGTGGAGGTGGACGAAGAAACCGCTGAAGTAATCAAGAAGGGACTATATTACAGTGCGTTATCAGACGGATTTTTTGATATTACAATAGCTCCTTTGAGCATTTTGTGGGATATTGAAAACAATCCTGGCAACATTCCTGAGCAGTCAGCTATTGATGAGGCAAAAAGTCATGTGAATTATAAAAATGTTCTTCTGCAAGGAAATACAGTTACTTTAAAAGATCCTAAAGCAGCTATTGATCTGGGAGCAATAGCTAAAGGATACATTGCAGATAAGCTAAAGGCATATTTGAAGGAACAAAATATTGAACATGCTTTGATAAATTTGGGAGGGAATATACTAGCATTAGGAAACAAAGCCGACGGTGAAGATTTTCATATTGGAATACAAAAGCCTTTTGATGAACAAGGTGCGGCGATTACAACTGTGGATATAAATGGGAAATCTGTTGTTTCTTCCGGAATATATGAAAGATATTTTGAGAAAAATGGAAAAATTTATCATCATCTTATAAATCCCAAAACAGGGTATCCTTTTGACAATAATTTGCTTCAGGTTACCATTATATCTGATTATTCTGTTGATGGAGATGGTTTGAGCACAACCGTGTTTGCACTGGGACTTGAACAGGGGACAAAAATGATTGAAAGTATAGAAGGAGTTAAGGCCATCTTTGTCACAGAAGATGAAAAGCTGCATTATGCCAATTGAACTATGGCATAATGCAGCTTTTCAGTTAAATACATTTTTTAAACAGCTAATGAAACGAGACTTCCATTTTTCGTAATGATTTTTCGTGGACACTTTTCGGCACATACACCACAATTCGTACATTTAAGCGGATCTATGTGCGCCAGATTATCTGTAACTGTGACAGCACCTGCTTCACAGTTCTTTTCGCAAATACGGCAGCCGATACAACCTACCTGACAGGAATCCCTGACTATTTTACCATTAGCATGTGAGTTACATTCAACTAGGTATGTCTGCGTGTAAGGCTGCATCTCAATTAAATGTTTCGGGCATGCAGCTACGCATTTTTTACAAGCCTTACAGGTTTCTTTATCTACAAATGCAATACCATCTACCAAGTGTATTGCATCAAAAGGACAGGCTTTAACACAAGTTCCAAAACCAAGGCAACCATATTCACAACCTTTAGGTCCGCTTCCTTGCATCATGCTTGCCATAACACAATCTTCAATTCCAAAATAAGTATACTTATTCCTTGCTTTATCGCATGTACCGGCACATTTTACAAATGCTGTCTGACGAACTTGTTCTTTTGCAGATTGTCCCATTATTTCTGCAATTTTTTCAGCCACCACAGATCCACCAACGGGGCAACTTCCTACATCGGCATTCCCCGCTGCTATAGCTGCAGCAAGGCCTGAACATCCTGCATACCCGCAGCCACCGCAATTATTTCCGGGAAGTGCGCCCAAAATGGCTTCTTCTCTTTCATCCACTTCTATGGCGAATTTTTTACCGGATAATCCGAGGAAAATACCGATGAATAACCCTGTTCCGCCTACGATTACCGCAGCGATGATAATTCCTGATATACTCATAGCTCTTCCTCCCTAAATTAATCCCGAGAATCCAAAAAAGGCAATTGCCATTAATCCTGCTGTAACCAGCACGATAGGGGTTCCCTGAAAAGATTCTGTAACATCATTATGTTCGATTTTTTCCCGTATACCTGCCATAAGTACAATAGCAACTAAAAAACCAGTAGAAGTCGCGATTCCATTTACTACGCCTTCCAGAATATTGTAAGATTTTTGTACGTTTGTCAGCGCAACTCCCAGAACAGCACAGTTTGTTGTAATCAAAGGCAGATATACGCCCAGCGCATTATATAGCGGAGGCATTGCTTTCTTTAGAAACATTTCAACAAACTGTACCAGAGCGGCAATAACAAGAATAAATACAATTGTTTGGAGGTACGTAAAGTCTGTTGGGATAAGGATGAATTTATAAATCACACTTGTTACAAAAGAAGCTATCGTAATAACAAAGATTACAGCCCCACCCATTCCGGCAGCAGTTTTTACGTTTTTAGAAACACCTAGAAATGGGCAGATTCCGAGGAACTGACTAAGTACTACGTTATTAACCAATGCAGAACCAACAGCAAGCAATAATAATTCTCTCATTTTGTTCCCCTCCTATCGATATCTCCGCATCCTGCGCATCCTGCACAACCAGTAGGCTCAACAACTGGTTTTCCTTTTAGTGCAGCCTTTTTCTTCACTTTATTTTGAAGCGCCGTCAGTCCTGCAAGTACAAAAAATGCACCTGGAGCCAAAATGAAAATGGTAATAGGCTCATAAGAATTAGGCAATATTTGTCTGTCAAATATTTTTCCGGCACCGATAAGTTCTCTGACTATACCGATTGCAGTCAATCCTACAGTAAATCCAAGTCCCATTCCAATACCATCAAATACAGAAGGCAAAACAGGAAATTTTGAAGCATAACTCTCCGCTCTTCCAAGAATAATACAGTTTACAACAATTAAAGGAATGTAAATTCCAAGTGAGTTATATAAGCTGGGTACAAAGCCTTCCAATAAAAACTGTACAATTGTTACAAAAGATGCTACTACTACAATAAACGCCGGCATCCGGACTGAGTCAGGTATAATTTTTCTCAGCATGGAAATCAAGAGATTAGATAATACAAGTACAACTGTAGTAGAGAGTCCCATTCCGATTCCATTTACTGCAGATGTGGTAACGGCGAGGGTAGGACACATTCCAAGCATAAGAACGAAGGTAGGATTCTCTTTTACAAGGCCATTATACAACCTTTCCGTATACTTATTCATTCAAACTACCTCCTAACACATTTTGAAAATAAACAAGAGCAGAATCCACCGCATTAGTTACTGCATTAGTTGTAATGGTTGCCCCGCTTAATGCATCTATCTTGTCATCGCCCTCTTCACCGCTTTTGGTATAAGAAAACTTCTCTACCTGTTTGTCTTTGAACTGATTTTTAAATTCGGTTTCTGCTGCTTTCATGCCAAGACCGGCAGTTTCACCAATAGTAAGAATTTCCACACCTTTTACGGTTCCATCAGTTAAAATACCTACAGACAAAGTAATATCACCTGCATAGCCCTCGTGGGATACAACAGTAATGACATATCCAATATCTGTTCCGCTCTTATCTTTTCCTATGACTACCTCTGTAATGTCATCACTTTCAAAGCCCGCATCCTTTAAAAGACCCGCTGCTTCACTCTCATTAAGGTTTTGATACTCATCAAAAGAAACTGCGTCAGAAAGTGCAAGACTATAGGCCTTTTGTTTAGCATTATCCTGAGCGGTAGCAATGGGAGCTTTGGTTATTTCATAAACCAACCCAAGAAGGATACCGGCAACCAATGTGATTACGGTGAGTACAAGCGTGTTTTTTACTATCTTATTCATTATTTTTCTCCTCCTTTACCAAATGGTTTGGGAAGGGTAATCTTCTCAATTAAGGGCACCAATAAATTACTTATAATAATTGCATATGACACACCTTCTGCAGAGCCACCAAACAAACGGAAAAGACCTGTAAGCAGTCCAAGACATATACCATATAAAATTTTCCCTCCGGGTGTTATGGGGGAAGTAACATAATCCGTAGCCATAAACCATGCTCCCAGCATTAATCCGCCTCCGCAGAGATGAGCGGTAATATACTGAGGATCAAACCCATGTCCTCCGAATATAGTAATAAATATAACGAAGGTCAATAGATATGTACCTGGAATTTTTAAATCAATAACTCCCATTAACAGTAAAAACATTGCGCCGAGCATAATAGCAAAAACAGAAGTCTCTCCAATTGTTCCTCTTATGTTGCCGATCAGCATGTCCATTGTATTGACTGCTTGTCCCGCCCTCAACTGAGCAAGTGGAGTTGGGCCGGTCACCCCATCATACACAAAGTAAGTCATTCGGCCTGTAAAGGAAATCAGAAGAAAACATCTGGCGGCCAGCGCAGGGTTCATGAAATTCTGACCAAGGCCTCCAAACAACTGCTTAACTACAATTATTGCAAATACTGAGCCTAAAGCTCCCATCCACAAAGGAAGTGTGGGGGGGAGATTCAAAGCCAGAAGAAGGCCTGTGACAACCGCACTTAAATCTTTTATGGTAACAGGTTTGTGCATTAATTTTTCATAAATATATTCTGATAAAACAGCAGATAGGGTTGTTACGATAACAAGTAGCCATGCATTTTCACGTCGGAATTGATACATGCCGAAAAGTGTAGCCGGCAGTAAAGCAATAAGAACCATCAGCATTATGTTACTGCTGGTTACCTTATCGCGGATATGTGGAGAGGAGGATATGTTATAATTTTCGCTCACTTTTTACTCACCTCACTATTATTTTTCTTACGATTTGCAAGAGCAAGTTTACGCATTGCTCCTATAGACTGTTTCAATGGTCGTTTTGCCGGACAGACGTAGCTGCAGGAACCACATTCAACACATTCAAGACCATTTTGTAACGTAAAATTTTCCTCGTCGGCTCTTTCTGCATAATCAGCAAGTCGGGATGGAATAATTCGGCATGGGCATACTTCTACGCAGCGTCCGCAATTAATACATGCCGTAGGCTTTGCCTGTGCCACTGCATCGGCTGAAAATGCCAGAATAGACGATGAAGTTTTGGTTATAGGCGTATCCAGTGTCATCAGGGCAAAACCCATCATGGGTCCACCAGAAATGATTTTGTCAGGTTCTGCTTTAAATCCGCCCGCTGCTTCTGTAAGCTCACGCATATTTGTACCCAGAAGAGTTTTAAAATTACACGGATTTTGCACGGCATCTCCACTTACGGTTACAACACGCTCCATCAAAGGCTTTCCTTCAGATACAGCATAATGTATTCCAACCAATGTCTCTACATTGTCTACGATACAACCAACGTCAGCTGGCAGTAAAGCTGCATGGAGAGGCCGTTTTGTGAGTGCATAGATAAGCTGGCGCTCTGCTCCCTGAGGGTACTTTGTCTGCAATACTTTCACTTCCATACGAGGCTCATCTTTAATTGCCTCTCTAAGTTTTTCAACGCAATCCTTTTTGTTGTCTTCTACACCAAAAATGCCCTTTGCATGTTCAAACAGAGAAAGTATAATTCTCATCCCACTTACAATTTCTTCTGTGTTTTCCATCATCCGCCTATAGTCGGCTGTTATGTATGGTTCACATTCTGCACAGTTAGCAATTATATAATCAATTTTATCAGGTTCCTTTGGCGAAAGCTTAACCTTGGTGGGAAAACCAGCGCCTCCCATACCAACAATTCCTGCATCACCAATCAATGTAAGAATTTCATCTCTCGTCATTTCTTTTAACGGTTTTCCGGGAATATAGTTTACTTCTTCATATATACCATCATTTTCAATAACAATACATTCAGTCTTATTTCCAGTGGGATTTAGACATGTTTCAATACCTTTTACAGTTCCGGATACTGATGCATGAACAGGTGCGGATACAAAACCACTGGGCTCTGCAATCATTTGTCCTTTTAAAACATGGTCGCCTTTTTTGACAATCGGACTTGCCGGAGCCCCTATATGCTGTGAAAGAGGATAGATCAGACTCCCCTTTGGCAGTAATTCTGTTATTGCCTGATCTTTAGTTAAACTCTTACCATCATTTGGATGAATTCCACCTTTAAAAGTGAATAACCCCATACTCTTCTACCTTCCTTTCTGTATTTTTTACAATACATTATATTGTACTAGAAAATTGTCACAAAATCCAGTAAATGGCAAGAAAACATTGTATATAAATCAATACATTTTTTTATTCCTTAACGTTTTCTTTATATTTTACTAGAGGTTTGCCTAATATTATTTGGTCAAAACAAGCTTTCTTACATGAATATTTGATGACATTGTAAAGACTGGTTTTTAATATACAAATGTTTAAAATCACTTAAGTGTTAACCCAAAAAGAGTTTAGCAGATTACATCTGCTAAACTCGATATAAGAATCTGTTAAGATAATCAATACCAAAACTAAATTGACTTTTAAGTTTTATTCTTCTATAACATCTGTATCCTGAGCTTCTGGCTCCAAAACTTTCATGCTAAGACTTATTTTTTTGTCTGCTTCGTTCAGATCAACAATTTTAGCTGTAATTTCCTGTCCAACTGATAGTACATCAGACGGCTTTTCTACATGTGCTCTGGAAATCTGTGATACATGTAATAAAGCATCCACTCCAGGTGCAAGTTCAATAAATGCTCCAAAATCAGTCATACGAGCGACTCTTCCGGTAATATCTGTACCTACTGCAAAATCTTCAGAAGCATGTGCCCATGGATTTGTTTCAGGAAACTTAAGGCTGAGTGCTACTTTTGTATCATTAATATCTTTTACAAGAACTTTTAATGTGTCTCCAATTTGGAAAACTTTTTTCGGATTTTCTACTCTTCCCCAAGACATTTCGGAAATATGTAACAATCCGTCAACTCCACCAAGATCAATAAATGCACCAAAATCAGTTACATTTTTCACAGTACCTTCAATAATGTCGCCAACCTGTAGTTTAGCAAATAATTCTTTTTGCTTCTCAGCTCTTTCTGCGACAAGCAACTGTCTTCTATCACCTATTACACGGTTTCTTCTAGGATTGAATTCGCTAATAACAAATTCAATCTCCTGGCCTTCATATTTGCTCAAATCTTTTTCATATGAATCAGACACAAGACTTGCAGGAATAAACACTCGTGCTTCTTCCACTGTTGCACATAAACCACCTCCCAGAATCTGGGTAACAGTAGCTTTTAACACTTCTTTGCTTTCAAAGGCTTCTCTAAGTCTTTCATTGCCCTTTTCAGCAGCAAGTCTCTTGTAAGTAAGTAATACCTGACCCTCACCGTCATTAACTTTCAATACTTTAACAGTCATAGGATCTCCTACAGATACAACTGTAGTTAAATCAATAGACTGATCATTGGAATACTCACTTTTTGATATAATTCCATCTGCTTTATATCCGATATTCAGGATAATTTCATCTGGCTTCACGTCAATGATCGTACCCTCAACTACCTCACCGTTATGAATTGTTTTAAATGACTCGTCTAACATTTGTTCAAAAGATAATTCTGACATTATTTTGAACCTCCTCAATTATATTGTTGGGCGTGGATGCCCCTGCTGTAATACCTACTGTTTCCACTGACCCTAATTGATTCAAATCCAAATCGTCAAGTGTCTGTATATAGTACGTATCGTTACATGCTTTTTGGCATATTTCAAATAACTTTTGGGTGTTGGAACTATGTTTATCGCCAATCACTATCATAGCATCCACCTCTTCTGCAATACTGTGCGCTTCAGTCTGACGCTCTTTAGTTGCACTACAGATTGTATTTAAAACACTTATATCATAACCCTTTTTTGAAATAATTTCAACTAAATCTTTAAATTTATTGTAATTAAATGTCGTTTGAGCAACAACACAAATTGATTTCTTGTTATCTATATCAAATTTTTCCGCTTCAGAAGCATCCTGTATTACTGTGACTTGCTCCTTTGCCCATCCTTTTATCCCTTCTACTTCAGGGTGATCGGGGTTTCCTATAATGATAATATGTTTGCCTTTTTCACTTTCTTTTTTTACGATGTTATGGATTTTTTTTACATAAGGACAAGTGGCATCAATTACTCTCAGGCCCTTATCTGTCAGCAAATTACAGATAGCTTCTGATACACCATGTGATCGGATAATCACAATGCCTTCTGTAATGTGTTCCAGATCATTGGGGTTCCTTAAGACTTTTACCCCCTTGCTTTCCATGTCCTTTATCACTTCTTCATTATGAATAATGGGTCCATAAGTATAAATGGGAGGCTGGCTGTCATTTTTTTCTTCCAATTGTTTATAAACTGTTTCCACTGCACGTTTCACACCAAAACAGAACCCAGCAGTTCTTGCCCGCTTTATCTCCATGTTTGCCTCCTTTAGCCTATTGTTATTTCTCTGCTTTAAAAAGTTTTAGCTACACTGTCTGATTATCGCTGCCACCACTTCGTCTATTGACATATCTGAACTGTCAATTAATACAGCATCTTCCGCCTTTCTCAAGGGAGCAGTTTTTCTGTTCATATCTCTGGCATCTCTATCTTCAATGTCTCTTTTGATTTCATTGTAATCACAGTCTATTCCTCTTTGCATCAGTTCTTCATAACGCCTCTTGGCCCTCTTGTCTGAACTTGCTGTAAGAAAAATTTTTACATCTGCATCAGGAAGAATTGTTGTACCGATATCTCTGCCATCCATGATAACATTTTCCTTTTTGGCCAGCTCCCGCTGAAGGCTTAAAAGTTTTCCTCTGACTTCCGGGATTGCCGAACTGAAAGAAGCCATATTCCCTACGGATTCATCTCTGAGTCTGCTGGTCACGTTTACCTCACCAAGATAAACCTGTTGTTCATTATTCTCGTATTTAATTGTTACATCTGCAGTGTCACAGGCTTTGATGATATCTGCTGTTTCACCGGTAACAATGCCTGCATCTAAAAAGTGAATGGCAAGAGCACGATATAACGCACCCGTATCTACGTAAATGTATCCTTTCTCTTTTGCCACTAGTTTGGCAATTGTACTTTTACCTGCACCAGCAGGTCCGTCAATTGCAACATTATATCCCATGATTCTTCTCCTTATCTATGAAAACATCTTTTTAAATCATTGTGTATATCAGCAAATAGAATTCCCGGCCAAGTAAGCCGTAGACCATGCAATCTGTAAATTAAAGCCTCCGGTCAGAGCATCAAGATCCAGGACTTCTCCAACAAAGTGAAGACCGCTGATTAATTTGGACTCCATTGTACCAGGATCTATTTGTTTTACATCCACACCGCCTTTTGTAATAATTGCTTCCCGGTAATCTCTTAAACCGGTAAGTGTCATTTCAAAACCTTTGATTAGTGATATGAATCCCAGTCGATCTTCTCGACTAATTTCATTTACCTTTTTTTCAGGATCTATATTACATTTTTCGAGTATAACAGGTCTGATTTTTGCGGGGAAAAGTTTATCAACTGCATTTTTGAACTGCTTATTTTTATTATCTTCAAAATCTCGTAACACTCTTTGATCTAGCTGTTCAAAGGATAATGCTGGTTTTAGATCAATAGAAAGTCTCAAATTCTCTTTGCTTAATAAAGGACCAATTATGCTACTTGCACTGAGAATAAGAGGACCGCTCACTCCGTAATGGGTAAAAAGCATTTCTCCAAATTCTTCATATATCTTTTTCTCCCCCTCATAAATAACAGCTTTCACATTTCTAAGAGATAACCCTTGTAAATCTTGAATGTACTGTTCTTTTACTTCGAAGGGGACGAGTGAAGGATATAGTTCTGTAATCGTATGACCCAGGTCTCTGGCAAATCGATAACCATCACCTGTAGATCCGGTTGATGGATAGGAAATACCACCTGTAGCGATTATACAGGCGTCTGCGGATACTTTATTACCATCAGCTAAAAGAATACCTGTGCATCGTCCGCTGTTCTGCTGAATCTCTCTGACTTCCTTGTGAAGATGTATTATAACACCCAGCCGTTTTAATTCTCTGCTCATTGCACTGATAACATCAGATGAATGATCAGATTCTGGAAATACTCGATTACCACGTTCTATTTTGGTTCTGACACCCAACTCTTCAAAAAAATCAATGACCTGATCATTTGTAAAACTATAAAATCCACTATATAAAAACTTTGGATTACGTATTACGGAAGAAAAGAGTGTGTCCATGTCACTTGCATTTGTTATATTGCATCTTCCCTTTCCGGTAATAAAGAGTTTTTTTCCAAGCTTTTCATTTTTTTCATAAAGATGAACTTCGTGACCATTTCTGCCGGCAAAAATGCCTGACATCATTCCGGCCGCTCCACCTCCTACTATGACTACTTTACTCATGTTCATTTCCTTTCGATTGTACCGGAACAGGCAGTCCATCACCTACCTGGTTTAGTTCATCACCACTGTATACCTGATATTCGTCCCATATTTTTTCTAATGTTTCTAGCGTTGTTACCACTTCATCCTGTTTTTTCATACACAGTGCAACAACCAAAGCATTTATTACACTGAGTGGTGCCACCAGTGAATCTACTATAGAAGCCATATCACTCCTGGCAATTAAATTACAGGAAGAATAAAGATTCATAGGGGAGTGTACGCTGTCAGTCAGTGTAATTACCTTTGCTTTTCGATTACTGGCAAATTCCAGAGCTTTTAATGTGCGCATAGAATATCGTGGAAAGCTAATACCAATCATCACATCATCTTCGTTAATACGTATTAGCTGTTCAAAAATCTCACTCGAGCTTGTTGTATTTACAGCAGTAACATCTTCACAGATCAGATTCAGATAAAAAGTAAGGAACGCAGCAAGTGGTGCACAGCTGCGTATGCCAATTACATATATTTTTCTGGCGCTTAAAATTGTATCAATAGCCAATTCAAAGGCTTTTTGGTCAATTGCAGAAAGGGTAAGCTTTATTTTTTCAATATCTGAATGTAGCACAGTAGTCAAAATTTCAGATTGACTGATTCTTCCATAAGTCACTTCCATTCGTTGTATAGAATTTAGTTTGTTGCGCACCAGTTCTTCCAGTGCTTTCTGAAATCCCGGATACCCTTTATATCCCAGCTGCGTTGCAAAACGAACCACAGTGGATTCGCTGACGCCTACAATTTCACCAAGTTTTGCAGCAGTCAAAAATACAGCTTTATCATAATTTTCGCAGACATAATCAGCAAGACGCTTTTGCCCCTTGCTGAGTCCTTTGTATTTTTCTTCAATTCTAAATAGCAGCTCATTTGTGCTGCCTTCATTTGCTTTTAATTTAGTCTCACTCACGGTGGCTCCTCTTCTTAATTAAGGGCAAAAACATATTTTTAAATCATGTGCGAATTCCTGTATCTTTATTGCTTTAATATATCAATCAACAAGATTTGTGTCAAGTTATTACATGGACAGAGCTGCCGCATAATCTGATGCGCCAGCTCTGCATTTTTATTAACATTGCTTCTTAAACCTTTTTTGTATAGTCTTTCAGCCAATCCTGTTCGACCTCTGTCAAAAATGGAGATATTAACTCATAAACTTTTTGGTGGTAATTGTTTAAAAGCATTTTTTCTTTTTCCGACATTAATTCAGGATCAATAGCATCCAGATCGATTGGAACAAATGTAATTGGTTCAAAATACATAAACTGTCCGTATTCGTTCTTCTCTCCTTTACATACCAGTAATTCATTTTCTGTACGAATGCCATGAGATCCTTCAATATAAATACCTGGTTCATCTGTAATAATCATATTTGCTTCAAATGGGCGCACTTCATTAGGACGGAACTGCCAGCGAAAACCTGTTGGAGGTTCGTGAATATTTCCCAAATAACCTACGCCATGGCCCGTTCCATGATTAAAATTAAGATTTTGTCTCCAGAAAGGCTCTCTGGCAACGTAATCAAGATTCATTCCGGTACAACCATAAAGAAATCTAACGTCTGCAAGATTTAACATGCTTATAGCAACTGAAGTAAAATGCTTTTTCTCAAGAGTACTAATTTTACCCAGCGCTATAGTTCTTGTGATATCAGTAGAACCTTCAAAGTAATGACCGCCAGTGTCGGATAGATATAATCCTTCGCTTTTCAATTCTATATTTGTTTCAGGAGAGGAAGTATAATGCACAATTGCCGCATGTTCTTTATATGCGCATATGGGTTCAAAACTGGGCCACAGAAAATGTTCCTGCTCCCCACGGAATTCTTCCAGTTTAGCTGAAGCGCTTAATTCAGTAATTTCTATTTTACCTATATTTGTCTTGAGCCAATACATAAATTTTGTATGTGCAACACCATCTTTAATATGAGCTTTTTTAATATTCTCAACCTCTACATCATTTTTAACTGCTTTCATGATAATGGTTGGATTCTCCTGTTTAACTGTTTTAACTTCGTCAGGAATATTCATATAAAGTGCATAATTCATCCGCTTTGGATCGATGAGTACTTTATCCTCTTTTGTCAGGTGTTTGACCACATCATAGATATCATTGTATACATGTATACTCACTTTGTTTTTCTTAAATTCAGCCTTTATTTCATCGCTGAACTTGCGTTCATCAGCAAATAGCTCTACAGAATCCATTTTTACAATTGTATATGAAAGGAGAAGCGGAAAATAGTCCACATCATCTCCGCGTACATTTAACAGCCATCCGGTGTCATCAAGACTTGTGATAATATGTATATTAGTTTCATTTTTTTTCATCTCAGATCGGACGCGTTCTAATTTAGATGCAACGGTTTCTCCGGCATATTTTATATCTAGCATAAATGCCGGTTTTTCCGATAAAGGTGTTCGTTCTTCCCACAATTCAGATACAAGATCACAATCATAAACAACGTGACCGCCCTTTTCAGCAGCAATATCTGCATATAACTGACCTTCATCTACACCAACGGTACGTCCGTCGAATCCAATTACACTTCCCTTTTGAAGCGCTGTTTTCAAATATTCTTCAATTGAGGGAACTCCCGGTTCACCCATTTTCCGAAGTATTACACCAGTTTCTTCCATTTGCTGAGCGGCCTGAATAAAATATCGTCCGTCAGTCCACATACCTGCTTCATTTTTTGTAAAAACTGCCGTACCGGCAGAACCGGTAAATCCAGTCATAAATGCTCTTGCCTTAAAATGTTCCCCAACATATTCGCTCTGGTGATAATCAGCTGTGGGAACAATATATGCGTCAATCCCCTTCTGAACCATAAGCTGGCGTAGAGCATCAACTCTTTCTGAAACTTTCATGAAAAACCCTCCTTTTCTTTCAACATCGTTTATTATAGCACCGTTATCTAGACAATACAATTATTATCCTTATGAATAATAAGCCTGTTTACCGACCTTTTCGTTTACACAGATGTTTTCCATTAAACAGGGTATGCCCTATTTTTACTGTCTGCCATTTTAGGGTCAATTTTAGTTTTTTGAGCCATTCTGTATTTAAAATATTCGACTGCCACTTGAGGAAACAGTGCATAAGTCAGCACATCCTCATCTTGTTCGATCCACCGTTCACATTCTTTGCGAAGAGTATCTAATTCATTTGGAATAAGATCGGCAGGACGACATGTGATAATTGGTGTGTTTTCCCCAATAACTTTTTTCTGTACATCAGTATTAAATGGTTTTACCGTTGCACCGTATTTACCTGATAGAATATCTTTAGTTTCTTTTGTTGCTATTTGATAACGTTCTCCCATTAAAACATTAAATACTGCCTGCGTTCCCACGATTTGTGAAGACGGAGTTACTAAGGGTGGCTCGCCCAGATCTTTACGTACACGTGGTACCTCTTCCAGAACTTCATATAAACGGTCTTGGGCTCCTTGTTCTTTTAACTGGGATGTAAGGTTGGAAAGCATACCACCCGGCACCTGATATAATAATGTCTTGATATCTACACCTAGGTTTTGGGGATTTAAAAGTCCGCTGCTTAAAGCCTCATCTCTAATGGGTCTGAAATAATCTGCAATTTCTGCCAGCAGTTTTTGATCAAGGCCGGTATCGTAAGGTGTGCCTTTGAATGTCTCTACCATGACTTCTGTTGCAGGTTGTGAAGTTCCCATAGCAAAAGGAGACATTGCTGTGTCAATAATATCAGCTCCCGCTTCAACAGACTTCAGATAGGTCATACTTCCCACGCCTGATGTATAGTGAGTATGCATTTCAATAGGTATCGTAACCGTACTTTTTAATGCAGCAACTAGTTCGGTTGCCTGATAAGGGCAGAGCAGACCTGCCATATCCTTAACACAAATAGAATCGGCGCCCATCGCTTCAATCCTTTTCGCAAGATCCATCCAATAATCCAGTGAATAGGATTCTCCCAATGTATAAGACATAGCAACCTGCGCGTGTGCATTTTCTTTATTGGCCGCTATCACAGCTGTCTGTAAATTTCTCAGATCGTTCATACAGTCAAAAATACGGATAATATCTATTCCGTTTGCAGCAGATTTCTGAACAAAATACGATACAACATCATCAGCGTAGGGTCTGTACCCTAAAATATTCTGCCCTCGAAATAGCATCTGAAGCTTTGTGTTTTTAAATCCATCCCGGAACTTGCGTAGCCTGCCCCAGGGATCTTCATGGAGAAATCGCAGTGAAGCATCAAACGTCGCACCTCCCCAGCATTCAACAGCATGATACCCTATTTTGTCCATCATAGCTATTGCAGGCAGCATCTGCTCTGTAGTCATTCTCGTAGCAATCAGGGACTGATGTGCGTCGCGTAAAATTGTCTCGGTTATTTTCAATGGTTTTCTATTAATCTCTCTCATTTCACTACTCCTTCACGTTTACTTAACACCATATATTGCCATAAAAGTGCCTGCAGCCACTGCAGTACCTATCACACCGGCCACATTGGGGCCCATAGCATGCATCAGTAGAAAGTTTTCAGGGTCTTCTTCGGCTCCTACTTTTTGTGATACTCTGGCAGACATAGGTACTGCTGATACACCTGCTGAACCAATTAAGGGATTTACCTTTCCTCCTGAAATTACGCATAGAATTTTACCGAACAAAACTCCGGCAGCTGTACCAAAGGCAAACGCAATTAAACCCAGTAAAACAATTTTAAGTGTATTCATATTGAGAAAAGTTTCTGCACTTGTCGTAGCACCTACAGATGTGCCAAGTAGGATCACAACAATATACATTAGTGCATTAGCGGCTGTTTCCTGAAGCTGTCGTACTACACCTGATTCCCTGAATAAATTGCCGAGCATCAGCATACCTACAAGAGGCGCTGTCGCAGGAAGAATAGCACATACAACAATGGTAACAACAATAGGAAAGAAAATTCGTTCCAATTTAGAAACAGGCCTAAGCTGAGCCATTCTAATCTGCCGTTCTTTTCTGGTAGTCAACAGTCTCATAATTGGGGGCTGTATTATCGGTACCAAAGCCATGTACGAATAAGCGGCAACTGCTATAGGTCCCAGTAATCCTGTTTGCTGAAGTTTTCCCGCAAGGAATATGGAGGTCGGTCCGTCTGCCCCGCCTATAATTGAAATGGCGGCGGCAGCTTTATCCGAAAAGCCAAGCAGCATTGCACCTAAGTAAGCAGCATAAATACCAAATTGTGCTGCAGCACCAAGAAGAAAACTTATTGGATTGGCAATTAAAGGACCAAAATCAGTCATTGCACCAACCCCAAGAAAAATAAGTGCCGGAAGAATGGACCATTCATCAAGCTTATAAAAGTAATAAAGTAGTCCACCTGTTCCATTGGCTGAATTCTCTGGGTAAAGCATGATATCCGGATAAATATTGACAAGAAGCATACCAAAAGCTATAGGTATAAGTAAAAGTGGTTCAAAGTTATGCTTTATAGCTAAATACAAGAGCAAACATGCAACAGCAACCATAATCAAATTTCCGAAGGTCAGATTCATCAATGCCGTCTGCTGAATCAAATCACTTAATGTTTTGGAGATATATTCCATTTCTCAGACCCCCTTGTTATGTTTAAAGTAAAGTAGCCAATACTGTTCCGGCATCAATGGCTTTTCCTGCTTCAACATCAATGCTGGCAATGGTTCCTGCCTCTGGAGTTACTATGGGGATTTCCATCTTCATCGCTTCAATAATCACAACGGTATCTCCGGCCTGCAGATGCTGTCCCACAGATGCTTCGATTTTAAAAACTTTTCCTGCTGCACCCGCCTTAATTTGAATGTTTCCAGCTTTAGACTCATTTTGAGGAACCGAAGAATCCTCTCTTTGCAGAAGCTCTTTGCTTGAAGATGGCTTTTCTGTTGCCGCGGGGGCGATGACTGAATGATCATCACTGGCATAAACGGTATTCTTTTCTTCCACTGTAACATCATATACATTACCATTTACTGTGATTGTATAATTTTTCATTGTTAATCTCCTTTTTATGAATTCCATTTATTTGATGTTCTTCGTCTGATAGAACGAACAATAAATCCATCAGTATTTGTTCCTTCATATGTAGCAATAGCGGCTGCGATAACTGCTGCAAGTTCAATGTCTTCTTCTGGAATCACGTTGGTTGATAGATATGGTCCGGAAATTACTTTTTCTACTGAAACAGGCTGTTCCTCTTCTTTGTTAAATTTCCCTGAGAAAAGTTTTTTTTCCAATGCTGGCAAGAATCTAAATAAAGAAATACAAAAAGAAATAAATATTAGTAAAGCAAACACCGTTCCCATGCCCAGTGCTGTATTAAGCGAGGCTTTTTGCATGATTTCTTTCTGTGAATATAGGGCATCTATACTCAGTATTTTTAGATTCATTTTTTCATCAAAAGTAAACTGGATTTCACCGGTTCTTTCAGAAAAGCTAGCATCTGCTGTTAATGTTGCACTGTCTGCAGCCGTCTCCATCTGATAGGCTTTCATTTGTGTTAAAGTTCCACATTCTTCAATTCCCGTCTTCCATGCATCGACCATAGATAAAAAATCTGTGGAATTTACTGGCAGCCCTGACTGTATAAGTGCTATATCCAACTCAAGGTCTGACATTTCTTTGAAATTATCCAAGTCTTCAATTGTCATGCTGTCGAAGCTTTGAATAACAGTATCTGCATAGCTTTGCATCGTCACTTTATCGTATGCTGTTGTTTCTGGTATCTTACGTCCGCATCCAGAAAAAATTAAGATGGGGAGAAAAATAAAACAGTATAATCTGATTTTTTTCTTCACTTTGCTTCACCTCGCTAAACTATGCCGTGTTTCTTTTTGGGACGGTGTTCCTTCTTGGTAAAGAGCATTTCATATGCTCCAATCAAATATTTTCTCGTATCCTGAGGATCGATGATTGTATCCACATAACCTCTTCGTGCTGCTGAAATGGGATTTGATTGAAGATCACTATATTCCCTTGCTTTCTTATGAAGCAAATCTAATTCGCCATCTTCGTACATTATTTTTGCGGCCAGATCTGAATCCATCATTCCGATTTGGGAAGTAGGCCAGGCATAGACCATGTCCGCGCCAAGTGACTTACTATTCATGGTTACATAAGCACTGCCAAAAGCCTTTCCGGTAATCAAATTCACTTTAGGGACAGTTGCATTAGCAAATGAATAGGTAAGCTTTGACACTGCAGCAGCCATGTGCTTTTCGGATTCAATGGTGGACGCAAAACCAGTTACATTTGTCAGCGTAAGTATAGGAATGGAGAACGCATCACAGAAATTGACCAAATCAGCTGCTTTTTTACAGCCCTCTGCTGAGAGAACAGGGGCAAGTGTAGAAGATTCACCTGTTTCTTGATTGTAAATCTTGGAACGGTTAGCAACAGCACCGATTGTGAGACCGTTCAATCGAATAAATCCGGTAACCATGTCCTGAGCAAATTCTTTTTTTGTTTCAAAAAAAATGTGATTGTCTGATATTGTTTCCAAAGCCAAAACTGCGTCTTCTGCTATAGCTGCGATATTTGTACAAGTACGGTTCAAGTCATCTGAACAGCTGTAATATAAAAGTCCATCCATATTATTCATCGGAATCATACATATCAGGGAGCGTATTTGGCTCAACAGATCTTCCTCTTTTCCCGTTCTGTCAACAAGACCTGTTATTTTACTTTGATAAGATGCGGCAGCTGTATTGCATGTAATATCAGTGTTGCCATCCAGTGCATTAGGGGAATTTATAAACAAACGCCCTTTTTCGATTTCCATAAACGTAAAATCAGTTAATCCGGGGATTACTGCAAGCCCGCCTCCACACATGCCAAAAATAGCTGTAATTTGTGGGATAACCCCTGATGCCATAGATTGCTTGAAATATAATCTCCCGAAACTTTCAAGTGCATCTGTAGCTTCTTGAAGTCTGAGACCTGCGCAGTCAATCAGTCCAATAACGGGAGATCCCATTTTCATTGCCATATCATAAATGTTTGCAATTTTTTTTGCGTGCATTTCACCAATAGAACCATTTAATACGTTAGTATCCTGACTGTACACATAGACAAGATGGTCGTTGATTACTCCATATCCAGTAATGACACCGTCAGCAGGAGTATCTTTTTCCGGCAGATTAAAATCCGTATTTCTTGCCGTTACTGCGCCCCCGATTTCAATAAAGCTTCCCTTATCAAGCAGCGCTGTAATTCTTTTTCTTGCCGGGTTTTCCGTTGCATCGTAGCTCATAACCTTACCCTCCATATCACAAAAATTGTGTAAAATGATTAAAATTACTAATTATTAGTATAAAGTATTTGGGAAAAAATAGCAATTTGCAAAGCAAATAATTGTATATCAAGTATACAAACTGTTAATTAAAGAGAGTCATAAAACGCACATTTGGGGAATGTGATTTGTGATATAGACTAAAGTACGGTTACTTATAAAGACAATATTAAAAATATTAAATTATTATAAAGTTTTGTTTGTTCTTTTGTATATATTGTGGTACAATTTCACTGTAAATAAAAAAAACAAAGGAGGAGGATTTTCTAAAGATATGAGGGGCATCTAGGAGGATTCCCGTCAGAAAAAGCACTATATATGGTATAGTGAAAGATTAAAAACTAATTGGAGGGTTTTTATTATGGAGACAACAAAAAAGAGGAAACCTTTTGGCTTTTATGTATGTGCATTAGGTTTCACATTTGAGCGCTGCGCATTTTACACAGTAAAGTATTTACTGGCAGTTTGGATAGCAACTAATGCAGCAGGCGGCGGACTTGGATTGACAGACTCGAAAGCAGCATCCATGTCTGCTATTTTTGTGGCAGCGACTTATATTACTCCTATTTTCGGAGGGTACATTGCTGACTACTGGTTAAGTCCCAGAGTCTGTGTTATTACCGGTATGATTTTAATGGGGATCGGTTATTTATGTACATGGCAGGCTCATTCAACCACACTTGTATGGATTATGATTCTATTTGTATCTGTTGGAACTGGTTTATTCAAAGGAAATCTTTCTGGGGTAAACGGATTGTTGTTTGAAGATAAAGATGATTTGACGGAAGCGTTCTCTATCCAGTATTCATTTGTAAACATCGGTTCTTTTATCGGAACAACATTTGTTGTTCTTACCGCAAAACCTATGGGATACAATTTTGTTTTTCTGCTTTGTGCAATCTTCTTGTTTGTTGATGCAATCTGGTTTGCATTAAATCAAAAGGCACTTGGCGATGCAGGAAAAAAACCATTTAAAAACGACCAGCGTAAATTTATTGATAATGCAAAGAAAAAAGAAGAGGAAAACAAGCCACTTACTACCTCTGACAAAAAACGTATTCTTGCAATTATTCTGGTTACTTTGTTCTCTGTTGTTTTTTGGCTTGTGTGGTATCTGGCATATATGCCTGCATACTATTACTTTGGATGGGGCGATGGCGCAGATTTCCTGAATAAGGCAAACTGGTACATAGGAAACTGGCAGGTTCCTACATCTTACTTTGATTCACTTAATGCTATTACATGTATTGTTTTGGGACCGGTTCTTGCAGGTGTATGGGGTAAACTGGCAAAACGCCCTCAGGGAGACCTGAGTATGTTTAAGAAAACATCATTGGGAATGATTTTAGTAGGTTGTTCTTTTGCTGCAATGGTACTTGCAGACATAATTCGCGGCGAAGGTCAGTCCTCTCTTATTTGGATCGTTGTAATCGCACTGTTGATGTCAATTGGCGAGATGGTATTCTCTCCTCTTGGAAACTCATTTATCACTATGTTTGCACCAGCTAAAGTACTTGGACTTCTACTTGGGTTGTGGCCAATTGCCGTATTCTTTGCAACACTCATCTATCCTAACTTGTATTCATTCCTGAAAACAGTTCCATTCCAGGCTGGATACGGTACAGTAGCAGGTGTTGTCATTGTTCTTGGTATCATTCTCTGGGTAATGAGCGGAAAACTTGACAAGTTGGCGGAAGAAAGATAAAAAAACAAATAAAGTATAAACTTAAATATAGTAGGATTTCTGTAAAGAAGTCCTACTATATTTTTAGCTAAATACCTTAAACAGTATTAACTGCCTGCGGCATTTACGTTTATAATTATTTTTTATTTCTATATTGAACAGGAGTCATATTATACATTTTCTTAAATACTCGATTGAAGTGTTCTACATTCTGGTATCCTACGGAATCCGCAATACTCTCTACTGTGGTATTGTTGCTTTTCAACATTGCCCGAGCTTTTTTCATTCGTATTTCTTTTAAAATGTCTCCAAAAGTCATTCCTGATTTTTCTTTAATATATTTTGACAAATATGGTTTGGTAAGAAAAAACTTTTCAGATAAATCATCTAATGTTACTTCTTTATAATTGGTATGAATATAATTAGTGATTTCCAGTAATCGCTCATCTTTTCCCATACCTGAGTTTTTTATCTGATCAATTTTATTAATAGCCACAACAAGTGCTTCTACTGAAGCCTTAATTATATCTGCGTCAATACCTACTCCCCAATACTTGATTTTGTTGCATATAACGCCTACATAAGCTACAGCTTTTGAAGATGATCCTTTGGTAAGTGAATGTTCTTCATAAAAAGCGAGCTCAAAATCAACATCAAAATAGTGTTTAATTGCATTACTTACGGCATCCAGTCGTCCATTTCCAACTCCTGTTATTATACGGTTTGTACCTGCATGATGAATGGTGGCTTCTGCTAAAATCCCATTCTCTTGCTTATAATGACATTCATCTACTGTAAAAATAGATTTTGCAGTAATGTAATTGTCCTCAAATATGTGATAGACCCAATCGGGACTTAATTCTTTATGTGCTTTGTCCGAAACATCTTTTACCAGATAGCCAACCTCTTCTTTCATTTTAGCAGGAAGATTTATGCCAAAGCTCTGTTTAAGGATATAATTAACCCCACCCTTTCCTGACTGACTATTTATTCTTATCACATCAGAGTCGTATCTTCTCCCCACATCTTTAGGATCAATCGGAAGGTAAGGCACGGCCCACTTATCGTCTTTGTATTCTTCTCTCCAGGTCATTCCTTTAGCAATTGCATCCTGATGTGACCCTGAAAATGCTGTAAAAACCAGTTCTCCTGCGTATGGCTGACGGGGAGAAACTTCCATTCTTGTAAGTCGCTGATATGCTTCACAAATTTCATTCATATTAGAAAAGTCGAGTCCGGGATCAACCCCGTGGGAGTACATATTCATTGCAAGGGTAATGATATCCACATTACCTGTTCTCTCACCATTGCCAAAGAGGGTTCCTTCTATACGTTCCGCCCCTGCCAGTATTCCGAGTTCAGCATCACTAATCCCGGAACCCCGATCGTTATGAGGATGAAGGCAGAGAATAACGCTATCTCTATTCCTGAGATGCTTATGAAAATATTCCACCTGACTTGCAAATACGTGAGGCATTGCATTTTCTACTGTTGTAGGAAGATTTATTATGGCTTTGTTATCTTTGGTTGGCTCCCATATTTCTAACACTGCATTGCATACATCCAGCGCATAATCAACTTCTGTTCCGGGAAAGCTTTCAGGACTGTACTGAAAAGTAAAGTTTCCCTCTGTTTCTTTTCCAAGTTTTTTTAACAACTTGGCTCCGTTTATGGCGATTTCTTTTATTTCTTCAGGAGTTTTTCGAAATACCTGTTCCCGTTGCGCCACAGATGTGGAATTGTATACGTGTATTACGGCATGCGGTGCACCCTTTACTGCTTCAAATGTTCTTCTGATTATATGCTCTCTCGCCTGAGTCAACACCTGAATGGTAACATCATCCGGAATCATTTTCTGCTCAATGATTGTTCGTAAAAACTGATATTCTGTTTCGGAAGCAGCAGGAAATCCCACTTCAATTTCCTTAAATCCAACATCCAATAGTAATTGAAAAAATTCTATTTTTTCCTCCAGGCTCATGGGTTCTATTAATGCCTGATTACCATCCCTTAAATCAACACTGCACCATATCGGAGGCGTAGTAATAGAGTCTTTTTTTACCCAGTCATAACAAGGCTCAGGAGGCATAAAATACATTTTTGCATATTTTTCAAAATTTTTCATTGTGACTTCTCCTTATATTTAATCAAATTGATTGTCTTTTTTTATCTTCAATCATACTAACATAAGAACAGGTCACAAACCAGTGGTAAAATTAATCATTTTTATTGATATATATTATTCTAATAGGGGCTTTTCATAAAATACATTCCCCAAACCGTCCTAAAATACCAGTTTAAGTTTTTAGCGGATACACTCGCAGATGCAGTGATATCAAATGTCTTTAACAACTTACCATTCAAGGTGTACTGAACCTCCCCTACTTTATCCCCCTTTGTCACTGGTGCTTCTGCCATATCATCCTTCTCCCACTTTACCTCAACTGCTTCATCCTCTCTAAGCAGCATCTGCCACTCTTTTTCTTCTTCTGAAACAACGAGTGAAACTTCTGTATCAATTTCAAATGGGGATTGAAGGTCTATTCCGTTTACTACTTTTAGCGTGCCGGGATCTACATCCTGCCAGATATTCTGATACTGATAATGATCCAGCCCATAATTCATCAAGGTTCGTGTATCTGACCATTTATAGCTTTTATTGTTGGGCCATCCACAGGCAAGGAGCGCCACAATAAAACGTTTACCATCTCTCTCCAGAGCACCTACATAACAATAACCGGCATCTCCAGTAAAACCTGTTTTTCCAGACAGAGCCCCATCCATCATCTGCAAAAACGCATTATGGTTATTGCAGGAAAAAGAGCGTTTACCGGAACAGTCAGTAAATTGGTAGCTGCTTGTTCTTGTAATTTCTAAGAACATGTCACTTTGAGGTGAATCGCCTATACAATATCTCATTATTTTGGCAAGATCTTCTGCCGTGGTTCTGTGTTTTCCGTTTTCGTCTGAAGCATCAAGCCCATTTGGCGTAATAAAATATGTACTCGTACACCCTAGTTCCTTGGCTTTTGCATTCATCATTTCTGCAAAGCCTTCAACACTCTTTCCGATATGTTCAGCAATAATAACAGCTGAATCATTATGTGATTCCAACATCAGTGAATAGAGTAAATCCCGAAGGAAGTATTCTTCTCCCTTTGAAGCTCCTAGATGTACTTTGGGCTGTGATGCCGCATAGGCACTGACGGTAAGTTTATCATCCAGCCGACCGTATTCTAAAGCCAGAATACAGGTCATGATTTTTGTTGTGCTGGCCATTGCTTTTTCCTGCTGTCCATTTTTAGAAAATAAAATACGCCCGCTGTCTGCATCCATGAGAACTGCCGACTGGGCGTACAAATTTGCAGGTTCTTCTGTTTCCGCCCGGACTTCCAACAGAGGGGATGTATAACTTAGAAGTCCTGTTACCATAATACAGCAGGTGATTAAAAACACTGAGATTTGTTTTCTTATTTTATGGACAAATTGTCTGCCCTTTTTCCGTTTTATACTTGATAAGGTCATGCTGGGTGCTCCACGACATACTTTGTTATTAGTATTTATGTGGAAATTCATTTTAGTAGAACTACATTTTCCTTTAGATTAAATATCTAATTTCATCTGTATCTCATCTTCTGCTTCTTCCTTGAAGTGTTCTACTTGTTCTGGATTAATAGAAGGAAGCTCATCTAAAGACTGTACACTGAATCTTCTAAGGAACTCTTCAGTAGTTCCAAATAAAAGTGGGCGTCCAGGTGCATCCATACGACCAACTTCTTCTACGAGTCCGTATTCCACCAGTTTATTTACTGCATGGTCGGATTTAACCCCTCTGATTTTTTCGATTTCAAGTTTAGTAACAGGCTGTTTATAAGCTACAATAGATAAAGTCTCCAAAAGAACATCTGTGAGTACATACTTCTTTGGCTGTCTGGCTATCTGAATCAGGTATTCATACATCTCTTTCTTTGTACACATCTGAAACGAATTCTCAAGTTCAATAATTCGCACTCCTCTGTTTTCTTTATTATAGCTGTCCATCATATTGTGTATTAATTTTTTTGTTGTGTTTTCATCGTGTCCAATAGTTTCAGCAATTTTTTCCAATTCTACGGATTCACCCATAGTAAAAAGAATTGCTTCGATGACACCCTGTAGCTTTTCTATTTCCATCTCTTCGTCCATCCTCTTAAATCTGCGAAAGAATTAATATATCTCCGCAGGTCTCCTCCTGTTCTATCCGAATCGTTCCAATTTTCATCAGTTCCAGAATTGCCAGAAAGGTTACCACGATATGCATTTTCGTTTTCTGTAATTCGAGCAGCTGTCTAAAGTGAAATTTTTTATGTGTTCGGGCATAGTCCTCAACATAAGATAGTTTTAATGGGAGCGGGACCTCTTCCTTTTCAATTCGTCCAAACTTACTTCTAACGGGGTCAATCTTATCATCCTGGCGCTTGATTACATCCCGAAAGATTTGATTAAGCTTGTTTAAGGTCAAATCACCAAGAAGAAGATCCATATCAACAGGTTCAACATATTCTAAGACCTCTCCAGGAATTGTAGGTGTTTTGTATAATACATGAGCTGCATCTAAATGTCTGTCCTTCAGCTCATAAGCCATGTATTTATACATCTTATATTGAATAAGCTGTTCTACTAATTCCTGCCTGGGGTCTTCTTCCTCTCCGTCTTCATTTACTTCCATTGGTAATAGCATTCTGCATTTAATATCTAAAAGAGTAACCGCCATAACCAGAAATTCGCTCATGACATTTAAATCCTCTTTTTGCATCATTCGAATATATTCCATATATTGTGCAGTAATATCTACAATCGGAATATCATAAATATCTATTTTGTTTTTATCAATTAAATGAAGCAGAAGATCCAGAGGACCTTCAAATACTTCCAACTTTACCGGTATTCCCATATGATTCCTCTCTATTAGCTGCGTAAATTAGGGGGGGCTGAAAATGGTTTTAAATGAAGCACAACAACTTCTGCAAAGTTAAAAAAACGTAAGTTTACTGTATGTGTACCCAAACCTTTACTTACCACAATTGCTTGTTCTCCTTCTTTTGTCAGTTCCCCTGAATATTTAGGAAACAAGTTGGCCTGTGGAGTAATTACACCGCCAAGCAAGGGCAGTCTTATAATGCCTCCATGAAGATGTCCTGATACAGTTAAATCGGCACCCCAGTTTTTATAGACCGGAAAATACACTGGATTGTGTGCTATTAGCAGATTATATTTTTGCGGTTCTGCTCTTTGTATGCATTTACAGATTTCCCCTGTAGTAACTCTATGTTTTTTGAATTTTTCATAGGTTTCCAAAGGAAGTTCTAACCCGGCTATTTTCACACAAAGTTTGTCCAGCATAAACTCCTCTGATTGATTTTCAAGTACTCTTACTCCTGAATTTCGGACACTCTTAATAAAGTTTGTATAAACCTTATCTCCATACTGAAGAGGATTCTCTTTTAAACGCTGTTCATGATTCCCCAGACCATAATAAACAGGACATATAGACGGGAGCTTGGTAATAAAGTTTAGGGCATCCCTGCAGTCTGTATCTTCTTTACCGACCAGCATATCACCGGCAATAAGAATTAAATCCGGATTTTCTCTTCGAATGGATTCTAACAGCCTCTCATTGTTGCCACCATAAACCTTGTTGTGCAAATCTGCCAGTAGAACTATTTTTTTTTCTGAATTCAGTGCTCTAAATTTAGGCACACACAAAGAATAGCGGGTAATGTTAAAGAATCTTAATTCCCGCCTTCCTTCTGCTAAAAATAAAACAAACAATATTAACAGGGCAACAATTACAATTTTAATCATCTTTCATTCCTTCTATAATCGCAATCCCCGAACTTGTACCCAACCGATCTGCTCCAGCCTGAACCATAGACAGTGCAGTATCTGTGGTGCGAATTTTTCCGGAAGCTTTTACTCCCATGACTGGTCCAACAATTTTTCTCATAAGGGAAACATCCTCAACAGTAGCACCATCAGTAGAAAATCCGGTAGACGTTTTCACATAATCAGCTCCTGCTTCTTTACATATTCTGCAGGCATATTCTTTTTCGTCATTGGTAAGCAGACAGGTCTCAAGAATTACTTTCACGATAGCCTTGTCTCCTGCGGCTTCAACCACAGATTCTATATCTTGTTTTACGTAATCCCAGTCTCTGCTTTTTATCATTCCAATGTGGATAACCATATCTATTTCTTTTGCGCCATCTTTAATTGCGGAAAGAGTCTCAGCAACCTTTCCGTCCGTAGACATAGCACCCAATGGAAAACCGATGACCGTGCATATATTTACTTCACTGTCTTTTAAGATCTGCGCACAATAATATACAAAACTGGAATTCACACAAACCGAATGGAAACCATATTGTATAGCTTCTTCACATATTTTTTTCACTTCCAGTTTAGTTGCATCGGGCTTTAAAATTGTATGATCAATCATTTTTGCAAAATCCATCTTATCCTCCATATGTATACAAGTATACTTTTGGCAATTTGCCAAATATCTCATACACTATCCTATCATCTTTCTTCATGAAATTCAATTTATTTGACATGAAATTCCTTTGTATTGTACTTATAAAACAAAAATCAACAAGTTAAGACGCAGCCCTTTAAGGGCTACGTCCTGAAATGTTCCATAATTTTTTTGAAATAATCAAATATGCCAGCTTTTTTAACATCTTTTGATACAAGGACATCTACTTTACCAATTTCTTTCCCATTAAGTTCATAAGAAAGACTGCCCGCGATATCCCCTTTTTTCAAGGGTGCTTCTAACGTTTCTTTTACACTAAGCTTTTTGGTAATACCAGATAAATCAGCACCTGTTGTGTCAAGATATTGAAAGGTATCTCCATACTCGCAGGGTACAATCTCATCAACACCACCTTTTACATCCACCGCTTTTAATTGTTCCGGAGTTTCGTCTTTGTATAACTGACATTTGCCAAAACCATAGTTTAACAAAGTCGTAGCATCTTTAAATCTTGCTTTGGAATCTTCTGCAGCCATAATGACTGCAATCAGTTCTACATCATTCTTTTTTGCTGTGGCTGACACGCAAAATTTTGCAAGTCCTGTAGAGCCGGTTTTTAACCCTGTGGCATAAGAATACTGACGTACAAGTTTGTTGGTGTTTGTCAAACCAAATTCGGATGTTCCTTTTTGTGTTGTGTGCGTAATGTTCTCCATCCAAATCATACAATAATCCTGAATTTGAGGATAGTTTGTAATTAGTTCTCTGGACATTAATGCTATATCTCTGGCTGTTGTTACGTGTCCGTCAGCATCTAATCCGTTGCAGTTGACAAAATTTGTGTTTTCCATTCCCAGGCCTTTAGCCCGTTCATTCATTTGTCTTACAAACTCTTCTTCACTGCCGCATATGTACTCAGCCATTGCCACACAGGCGTCATTGGCACTGGCAACAGAGATGCATTTTAACATGGTATCAACAGTCTGCGTTTCACCTGGTTCCAAAAACACCTGCGAACCGCCCATGGATGCTGCATATTCCGAAGTTGTTACCTGATCATCCAGTTTGATTTTTCCAGCTTCTAAGGCATCGAATATCAGCAGCATAGTCATCACTTTTGTTACACTTGCCGGTGGTCTTTTAGTATCCGCATCTTTTTCATATACGAGATCACCTGTTGAGGCTTCCATAAGGACTGCTGATGGTGCACTTACCTGAGGACCTGAAGTCTCGGGTTCCGTTCCTTCTTGGTTCTTTGAAATAGTTTCCTGCGATTCATCTGTAGTATCTTCAGAAATGTTTTCCTGGGTATCTTCATAGACAATATATTCTTTCGCCGGCATCGCATACACATTCGATACACATAAAAATGCGCTTAAAAGTACCGCCAATACTTGTTTCATAGAAAACTCCCTCTACTATATCGTCTATTACCAATATAGTAGAAGGAGGTCAAGATTAGAACTGACATAGCCACTTTTTCAATCAGCTGTCCAGATAATACAAAAAGGTTTTTAACTGCTCAGCCTGTTTATCCACGTTATCTCCTTCAAGGCGGAGGGTGAGTACAGGACGACTGCTTCTGTTTCTTATTGTATCAAGTACAGTTTGTGTGTTTTCATACATTGGTGCAAATTCTATCATAGCATTAGTATAATCTTTTACCAGTTCGGCTTTTGCTGCTCTATATCGGCCTATGCCTCCCTGAAATCTAGGAAGTATATTATCTGCCGTCTTAATTAATTTTTTAACTTCATCATCAAAACTTCCATTAAGAAAGACTCCTTTAGGGTCAGTGTTGTCTTTCATTTTGTCATAGGCCAAAAATATAAATAGTTCTGTAAGTGATGGAACTAATACTGCACTATTAGCTCCTTCCAATTGTTCAATCAATGAATCAGTGATCCCTGTCCGGTAAATAAATGACGGTTCACCAATAAGTGCTATTTTTCTCTTCACAGCCTCATATTGCGATGTTTTCATTGCCTTCTTATAGGAATAGATTAATGATTCCATAGAAGGGATTTTTTCTGAATACTGTTTTAACATAGTCTCTCTTACTTCTGGTGGAGATTGAAGAATCAAATCTCCCGCAAGTGTAATCGAAAAAATATGATTATCTATATTCTCTGAATGTTTAAGCAAATGCTCAATCTGAATGTTTAGGATGTCAATCTCTTTTTTACGTGCTTTATCTCGAAGCACCTGAACATATAAGGCATCAGCTTCCCCGCCTTCCAGGGTAAGCAATGGTAATTGAGATGGCAAATCTGTTTTCATGTGTTCTATCAAGCCTGCTGCTGAGGCGAAAGTAATGTATTCTTTGGCTGATGTTATTTTATAGCCGTCTTTTAATGCATTTGCTGTCAGAGGTTTTAATTCTAAAACCTGAAATCCATGCCGACGCAGATATGCTGCATATAAAACACTATAAGGGTACATATAGGGAATATAGATCATTTTTTCTTTGGACAACATGTTTTTTTCTTCCCCTATGTCTTGGATTGTGTCAATCGAGCCCTTATTTACAGGAGGCAGCTTAGATAATAATTGTTCACGAGATTCTATAGATTGTAAAAATGCTTCAATTCGCGTAATTAGCCCCACTTTAGAAAAATGTTCATCTAATTCAATTGCAAGCATTGGCTTTTGTCCCATCTCCTTTTGTACAATATGCGATACCATAGCATCCTGGGCACATCCATGACTTGTAAGATAAATACAGTAATAGTGTTTTTGGTTGCTGATGTAACGAGCAGCAGCAATCATATGAGAGCCGTAAGGATAATGCTCGGTATCCCCCAAAATATCTTTGATGGGGAGTTGGGCCGCACTTATAATCTGACAGTCTCGCTGTTCTAATTCTTCCAAAATGCCCATGTTCAACACTTGATCCTGAATATTATAATTTCTACCCAGCAGAACAATAACAGGAGTTTCCTCTTGTATGTTTTGTTGTAATTTTTTATTCATTTTACTTAGTTCCCGCATATAATTGCTCAGTTTATCCATTCCTTTTTCGTAAGCATCTCTAACATTCTGTTTTCCGAGCTGTTTTTCCAGCGCTAATAAGCCTTTTTGAGGTGGGAACTTTCCAAGATCTACCGTAATAAATTTTCCTGTAAATCCAAATTTGCGAGCTGAAGCTTGGATCATTTCAGGAAGTGCCTGCATAAACATGCAACCGTACATTGGTGGGGAAGATTCTCCCAACTGGTACATTCGGGGAATGAATAAATATTCTACATCTTTTTGTATTAACGCGTTGATATGCCCATAAACCAGTTTTATAGGATAGCAAGTATCAGAAGGCGTATTTTCAGCCGCTGTCTCTACCATCTGAGCAGTTGTTTTTCCTGATAATACCGGTGTAAATCCAAGTTCTTGAAAATAAGTGCATACCAAGGGTGCATAACGATACATAGATAACACAAGTGGTATACCTATTCGCTTTTTAAGGTGGGTACTTTTTGCAGCGTCATATTTGAACAGGTTATCTGTTTCTTGTCGATATTCAAGATAAGAATACACTGCTTTTCTATGAATCTTCTTCCTTGCTTTTGACTCCATGGCAATAAGCGCTGCACCATAAGCTCCACTAATTGGAAATACAGGAGATACCTCTACCTTATCGCCATATATTTCCCGAAAAGCGGCGACTACAGCCTTGTTATAACAGACACCGCCCTGTAAAAGAATATGCCTTCCTACAGGATTACTTCCAATTACTTTAGATTTATAGTTTGCCACTACAGAACGACACAGCCCTGCCAGAATATCCTCTTTGGAAATATTTTTAGCCAAACTACCGGTTATGTTGTTTTCAATAAAAACCGTACATCGTTCACCTAATTCTGCAGGTGACTCTCCCTGCAAAGCTAGTTCTCCATAAAGATGTATAGGAACCCCCAAATGCTCTGCCTGCTCCTCTAAAAAAGAGCCTGTTCCTGCCGCACAGATTTTATTCATTTGAAAATTCACTACAGCCCCATTTTCTATTTGTATATATTTAGAATCCTGGCCACCAATTTCGAAGATTGTATCTACCTCTGCATTTGACCATACCGCTGCTTTAGCCTGACATGTTATTTCGTCCCGAATTACATCTGCCTCTACCTGTTTACCAATCATTACTCGTCCGGAACCAGTTATTCCAATAGATTCAATCTTTATCTTATTTTGGTATTTCTTTTTTAATTCGTCCATACCATAATTAACAACATTTTTGGGTTCTCCCTTAGTACGGAGATACAAATAATCCAGCAAACTTCCTTTTGAATCAATCAAAACTAAATTGACACTTGTAGAACCCACATCAATTCCCAGGATACAATTTTCATCCATCAGTTCTTTCTTTGCTAGCTTAGGAATTTGTATGCCTTCACCGGACAACTTCTTTTCCTTTTTCATATTGAAGTTTTGCTTTTTTTTCTGATCTACATTTTTCTTTAACAATACTTCTGCATTATTTAATTGGCATTTTGTAAGATAGGCTGCCCCAAGAGCGGAGGCAAATACAGCATCTGGATCAGTCATCACTTCATGAGGATGAAGTTGAAAAATATCTTCTATTGCTGCTACAATGCCTTTGTTTCTTGATACCCCACCGCACAAAAGAAGCGGTGCATTTATTATCCCTTTTAAGAGTGTGCTTTTTAAATTACGAACAGTGGCGTAACAGATACCCCAAAGCACTTCGTCAATCGTGTAACCTTCCTGCTGTCGGTGGATAATATCTGTTTTAGCAAACACAGCACAATGTCCCGATATTCGGGGGATTTGTTCCGGTTGGGTATGTAAATGTTCATAAGCATGAATTTCTTGCCCCATACGTTTTATCTGTTGTTCCAGAAAAGAGCCTGTACCACCAGCACACCCTTCTGTTGCAGCAAATTGAAAACCGTCTTCGTCATTACGGATTAGTTTTGCACTGGCTGCACCTATATCCAAAATTGTTGGGATACTATAATTTAAAGAAGATACACCTTTTTGAAGTGCCGGTATTTCATCAATCACACTACTTATTTCTATACCAAAGTGTTTTTGAAGCAGGCTGGCATTACAGCCTGTAAAACCAATTCTATAGTCATATTTTTTGTTCTTTAATATGGTTTCCAGTACGTTTTCCATACAGGCCAGAGGACTGCCTTTATGTGAAAACTCTTCTTTCATCAAAATTGTTTCCGGGGGGGATATAACAACAACTTTTAGTGTAGAAGCACCTGCATCGACCCCGATTATTCTTATGTTTTCCATTCTTTTACTTTTCCTTTTCCTGGATTTTATGATACAATCTCTTGGTACAATATGCTATTTATACTAATTTTTATGAAAGGGGCTGTACTATGTCAGCATTGTTATCAGACTCTATACAACATCTGCGCAAGCTTTCTACTCGCTATAATCAAGGCGGAGTAAATCTTGTTGGTTTTTGTGAATTTTTTGTAGACCCAGACATTTCTAACTCTTATCCAACCGCCAAAAGTGCTATTATTGTACCTGTTTCAGGAAAGGCTTCTTTTCAATTTGATAAACAAAGATTTACTGTGAAAAAGGGTACATTACTTCATGGCTGCCCTGGAAAGACGCTATCCATTAAAGTACATGGTCAGGAGACTTTTCATTATATAGCCATGTATTATAACGAAGATTCTGATTTGCTTTTCACCTGCGCTTTGCAGCAGACTGATGAAATTCTTGATATTTTAAAACGGATTTTGGAATTGAATTGCAGTAATGTGTTAAAAGATCAGTATATGTTAGGACAATTAATAGAATCCTTTTTCGCTTTAGTTTTTTGCGATATTGAGGATGAGTTTGATAATACTGAACAGGCTATTCTAAACACTCTTTTTGACTACATACAAGAAAATTTTCAAAACACAATTACTTTACGACAACTTAGTTCTATTGTAAATGAGCCTCCTGCCCGCATAAGTTATATTTTTTATAAAAATCTGGGTATACGTCCGATTGATTACGTAATAGATTATCGAATGAAAGAGGCAATAAAACTCCTAAAAAGCACTGAATGTAATATTGCTACAGCCGCCCGGCTTGTAGGATATAGTGATCCTTGTTACTTTAGCCGCATATTCAAAAAGCGGATGGGGTTTGCGCCCAGCCGCCTGAAAAAATAATTATTCTTCATACATGAAAGTATATAAAGATTCTACTGCTGTAATATCTCTTGCACCATAGTCCATGACATCGTCATAATCCATTTCAAGAATCTTATGATTAGCGATAGCGGAAACCGATTGGATTGCTTCATTTGCATACATGTTATCCAGAGCAGTTTTATCTGTTTCAGCAAACCGGTCTGCTTTTATGTAGATAATATAATCTGGGTTCATTGCCACCAGGTTTTCGGAAGAAAGATCACCGGCGCCTTGCTCAAGCACATTTTCCGCGTTTACGGTATTTAACATACTTGTATGTAATTTGGAACTAAATGCAGAGAATATTCCATCGTTATACCCACACATCAGCAATACGGTTTTCGTTTCTCCTTTTTCTCCGCTTACTTCATTTTCTACCTGTGCTAATTTATCCTGAAGTTCTTTGGCATAAGCTTCAGCTTCCTCTTGAACATCAAATATCATACCAATGTTTTTAACATCTTGAATAATATTATCAAGAGACTGATCGATATTTGCACTTGCAAGCTGTGTATAAACATTAATCCCAGCATCCTGATAAGATTGTACAGTTCCAATAGCCGTATCTGCAAACATCAGCGGACCTTTTCCTAAAATCAAATCCGGTTCTTCTGAAAGGATTACTTCTTTGGAAACACTTTTTTTATCTCCCAAATTATTTATTTCAGCTATTTTATCGGCGTTCTCTCCCTTAATTGCATTATCATTCTTTACTACACCTATAATTTTATCTTCCAGGCCAAGTTCAATAAGAAGCTCTGTCATTGATAACTGAGTAGAAATAACTTTCTGGGGTGCTTCATCATAGGTCATGGTCACTTTATTTCCGTCTGCATCATAAATATCCATGGTAAGAGGATATTCAGTTTTTAAGCTGTCCGTTGTCTCTGTATTCTTTGTTTCCGACTTATCTGATTCCACAGTGTTTTCTGTTTTCACCTCTGCTGTTTGGCATCCGGCCAATAAGGAAAAACTTAATACTGTTGCTATACCTGCTGCTATAATTTTTTTCTTTTTCATCATTATCTCCTTTTCCATTTTATCTTGTTATTCCATGGTACTGTACCATGATCTGATTATCTATGGGACTGTGAAAGACATTTGCTTCAACATCATAAACACTTTTAATATTTTCTGTTGTAATGATTTTTTCGGGTTTGCCTGATATGATTATCTTACCGTCTTTTATCATATAAATATAATCGCAGTACTGTGCTGCAATATTTAGATCATGAAGTGCTGTTAAGACACTTACATTTAGTTCTTTAATAATACTTAATATTTCCAGCTGATAACGAATATCCAGATGATTTGTAGGCTCATCCAGTATGAGAAATCTGGGAGATTGTGTAAGCGCCCTTGCCAGAATCACCCTTTGTTTTTCTCCTCCTGATAAGGTCTGAAAATTTCTTTCTTCGTAATTGCCCATTCCTACTTTTTGTAAAGCTTCCCTGGCAAGCTGAAAATCCTTTTCTTTTTCTTTCTCTAGTAATCCCAAATGTGGTGTTCTGCCCATTAGCACAATATCCATGACAGAATATTCAAAATTAATCTGATGAAACTGTCCTACAACTGCCATTTTTCGAGCCAGTTGTTTTTTAGAATATTGTTTTATATCCTGTTGGTTCAAAAGAATAACGCCTTGCTCTATTTTCATCATCTGATAAACAGATTTTAAAAATGTAGATTTTCCGCTTCCATTTGGTCCGATTAATGCACAGAAAACCCCCTCATCGACTTTAAGGCTGATATTTTTTAGTATCTTTTTCTCTCCTATGGATACTTGAATATCTTTTGCAGTTAGCTCCATTATCTGTAACACCTCTCTTTATGTATTTCCAAATCCATATTTTCTTTTTAACATAATGTAAACAAAAAATGGTGCTCCCAGCAATGCGGTAAAAATTCCAACCGGTAATTCTGTTCTTGGGACTAATGTTCTGGCCAGTGCATCCATCCACACCATGAAAATTCCTCCCAATAAAATAACAACAGGAAGCAGACGTTGATGATTTGTTCCTACCCAGGCCCTTGCTATATGCGGTATAATTAAACCAATAAATCCAACAGTACCACAAACGGAAACCATCACCCCTGTTAATAAAGAAATGAGTAATAAATATATCACTCTGCATTTTAGAAGATCTATTCCCAGTGTCGATGCTGTTTCTTCTCCTAAAAGTAAAGCATTCAGCGGTCTTGCCTGGGTAATAAAGAAGAGACTCACGAGAAGGACCACTGTTGTAACTGGCCACACATTATCCCATTTTGCTCTGGTAAGTGATCCCATAGTCCAGAATTTTATACTCATCACACCATCTGCATCTCCTGCGACAGCCAGAATAAAATTGGAAAATGCGGTCAGAAGAGCATTTACCACCATTCCAGATAAAATCATTTTTACTGAAGTTGACCTACCACTTCCGGTGGATAACATAAGAACCATAATACAAGCCAGTCCGGCTCCTGCAAATGCCCATGCTCCTGATATAATTCCTGCTCCCAAAAATATAGATGTGGTAGCGCCTAATGTTGCCCCAGCTGAAATACCGAGTATATAAGGATCAGCCATGGGATTTTGTATTACAGCCTGCATTACAGTTCCGCATACAGCTAAACCGCATCCAACAGCAAATCCAAGAATAACTCTTGGCATTCTTAAGTTCCAGATAATTTGTATTGTGGATTTGGTTATACCCGTATCTTGTGCTGTACTTATCCCTGCTTTACTCAAAAGTACATAAAAGGTGTCTTTGACCGGAATCTGAACTGCACCCATACATAAAGTAACAAGCAGCGACATAATAGCAGCTAAAATCAACAAAATCACTATCCACGTTAATGGCAATCCTTTCTTGTTCAGTATTATACACCTCCTTTTAGTTAGTTGTAACTTACTCAAGCAAGTATATATTCTTTTTTAGTTCAAGTCTATGGACGATTATTAAAAACTTGGACGATAAATAAAGACTCCATAACTTTTCTTGATTTTTCCTTTTTCATATCGTAATATAAAAGATGGGGTAATAAATAAGTAATAAGGTAAGGAGAACGAAATGGGAACCCGTACATATTATGACATTCTCGGTGTATCCAAGGAGGCAACTCTGGAAGAAATTACAAATGCAAAAAATGCGCTGGCAAAAGTATATCATCCAGATGCAAATATGCAGAGCACTATTGATACAACGGCTTATATGCAGGAGATACTAGAAGCATATCGTATACTTTCCAATCCAGACAAAAGAAAAAAGTATAATAGGGGAATTACCGGAAAACCAAATCGAGTATTTCGCACTTTTACAGTAGAAAATACTGATTCAGAAGAGAACGCTGGGGTATCCTTTGTAACATTTTGGAACGCAGCATGTAAACTCAATGAAATTGTGGCTCAAAGCGGTTTTCTAATGGATTCAAGCACAAAAAAAGAAGGACTTCCTTTAAAAATATTAAAGAGACTGGGGAAACGAGATAAAATTAGAGCAGCCGCAGAGGAACAGCTCAATGAGCTGTCAATGCAGGCTATTCAACATATAACGGTTTTAAAATCAGCGGATATCCCTATAAATGGATGGCATCCTGACGCAATGAATTGGGTACTTATCCGATGGGGACAGAAACAGAACTCTGATTACCGAGTTCTGTTTGCAAAATATGAAGTATATATGGAGCAAAATAAGTCAGCAGTAGAAAAAGCTCGGATTCGTGCCCAAAACCGACACTTTCACAGCAATTTGAAAAAGCTTTTAAATTATGCGGCTTCAGATTATGATTCCTCTGTGCGGCCTCTTAACCGCAGATAATAAAATCTTAATTTTTCTAAAAATGATGTAAGGTAACGCAATACAGGCTCTGTTGCAATTGAAAAGACAACAAACAGCATTATACACTTTGTAGACATACTTGTAATGGCAAATAAATCATTAAGAAAAATACTACAAAATATCAAACCTATTATACAGCTGCTCATCACTATGGTTCTTATCTTATTCATGGGGGCACTGATTTTATAGAGAATCATAAATCCCACAATTGCAAGAAGCATAGTGGCTGCTGTAGAAATATCCTTAGAATTCACTTCAAATATCTGTCCGAACACAACCAATGCCCCAACCGCAATCACATCTGTCAGTGCTGCCGGCAGCGCTTTTAAAAATACATTGGTCAAAAAATGCCCTTTTATTATATTTTTATTTGGCTCTAATGCTAAAAAGAATGCCGGAAGTCCTATAGTAAACATACTAATCAGTGATATCTGGGAGGGTTCCAATGGATAAGTAAACATAAAAGCAACAGAAAATACGGAAAGTAGGAATGAAAATATATTTTTCACCAAAAACAGACTGGCTGAGCGCTGTATGTTATTTACTACTCTACGTCCCTCCATGACCACTTGAGGCATACAGGAAAAATCAGATTCCAAGAGCACCAGCTGTGCCGCCTGTGCCGCCGCTTCACTTCCCGATGCCATAGCAATACTGCAATCCGCATCTTTTAGTGCCAGCACATCATTGACTCCGTCGCCAGTCATTGCTACGGTTTTACCGGCGTCTTTTAGTATTCTTACAAATTGTCTTTTTTGGTTCGGTGTAACTCTTCCAAAAACCGTATATTCTAAAACCGCCTCCCGCATTTCTTCTTCTGACTTCAGCGTAGAAGCATCTATATAACAATCTCCATTAGCAATGCCTGCTTTCTTGGCCACTTCTGATACCGTTATGGGATTATCACCGGAAATAACTTTTACTTCAACTCCTTGTTCCTCAAAATAAGTAAATGTCTCTTTCGCTTCATTTCTGATTGGGTTCGCCAGCAGAATATATCCTAAAGGTGTTGCTTTCTGTGTTAATGCTTTTCCATCGATTACACCGTCATAGAGAGCAAAAACAAGAACACGTACGCCGGATGAAGCATATTGAGTGATTTCTTTTTCATATTTTTCATAAACGTCTCTTAACACAAATTCAGGGGCCCCCAATACGTATACAGCATCCTCATATGTAACACTGCTGTATTTTGTCGCTGATGAAAATCCTGTTTTACTAATTGGTTTTTTCCCTGATGACATTTGAAAATATTCTTTCAACGCAGACATTGTAATATTGTCATTTTCCATTGCTGCAGTAAAGTCTCCCAAAATCATACTGAAGGGCTCCATTGTTTCACTACTGTATCCATCTGCCCGTATAACATCTTGTACTTTCATGGTGTTCTCAGTGATGGTTCCGGTTTTATCCACACAGAGTACGTTTACCCGTGCCAATGTTTCAATACACTTCATGTCATGCAGAAGAACTTTTTTCTGCGCCAGTCTTACCGAGCTGACGGCAAGCGCAACACTGGCCAGCAGATAAAGACCTTCCGGTATCATTCCGATAATAGCAGCTACCATAGAGGTTATGCTGGATTGAAAACCTTCCTGCTGGAAAAAAAATGCCTGCACGAACAGAGCAATACCTATGGGAATAATGGCAATGCCTACACATTTGACCAGCTTATCCAGAGAACGTATCATTTCAGACTGTTCACCTTCCTGCATCTCCTTTGCCTCAATGGTCAGCCTTGAAATATAAGAATCCACACCAACCTTATCTAATCGGGCATGACATTTTCCGGATATAATATAGCTTCCAGACATAAGCTGGTCGCCTTTTCTTTTGGTGATTTCGTCTGATTCACCGGTCAGCAGTGACTCATTAACCTGCACTTCTCCTGCACATACTTGAGCATCAGCACAGACCTGATTACCTGCATTAAAAATAACAATATCATCAAGAACCAGTTCTTCGGCATCAATTACTGACTTTTGACCATCTCTTACTACTGTGGCATGTGGGGCATTTAACATGGTCAGATTATCCAGTACTTTTTTTGCCCGAATCTCCTGTATAATTCCGATAAGCGTATTTAGTATAATTACGGGAAGAAAGGTTAAGTCACGAAATGAACCTGCTACACATAAAAGAATAGCAAGTACCAGAAAAATAAGATTAAAATAGGTGAAAAGGTTGCTATATACGATTTCTTTTGTGGATTTCGCAGGCGGAGCCACAGAGACATTGGTCCATCCGTGCAGCCTGTGCTCCTGCACCTGCTGGCTGTTCAGACCTTCACGATATTTGGGGCTGTATCGTGATGTAGGGATTCTCCTGTCTTCCCCTTTTTCAATCAACTGCTGTCTTCTTTGGTTTATCATATATTTTACACCTCATTTATATTCTTTTTCTTTTGTAAGTCCGAAATTAAAACATAATTATTTTATCACAAAGCAGAGAAATTGCCAAAGACTTCATCAAATCTTTATAAATTCTTTTGTAAATTGACCTACTATCTCTTCAAATCAATGCAAATTCCTTGTTTTCTGAATGTGTATCTATTATAATAGTACAAGTGTTTTGTAAAGAAGAGCTGATAAGTTAAAGTACTGTTTTACAGAAGTTATTATTTGGGCTACAATAAAAAAATAATTATTGTTTAAGAAAAGGATAAGAGTTATATAACATTATGAGATTAAGAAGCATACTTGCAATCAAATGTGCCAAAGGCACAAGCTATCTGATAAAAAAACTAAATAGAGGAAGCGGGGTTACTCTTCCGGGTTATGTTGCACGTCTTGTTGATCCACACATTCTAAGTGTAATGTCGGAAATGGTAAAAGAAAAGACCATTGTAACAATGGGGACTAATGGGAAAACAACTACGAACAGTATATTGTATCATGCGCTGAAAGCTGAAGGAAAAACGGTCATTATTAATCGAACAGGCGCAAATATGCTTAATGGAATTATTTCTGCATTTGTGCTTGCTGCTGATAAACACTGTCAACTTGATGCAGATTATGCCTGTATTGAAGTAGATGAAATAGCTTCAGTGAAAGTACTGCCTCAGCTAAAGCCTGATTGCGCTCTACTAACAAATATATCAAGAGATCAGCTTGATCGGTTCGGTGAAGTAGATATCACGTTTAATAAATTAAAAACTGCAGTATCTAGTGTACCTGAAACAAAATTAATTGTTAATTGTGATGATGTGCTTTCCTACACTCTCGCATCTGAAAGTGGAAATAAGTTCAGCACGTACGGAATCAGTGAGCAGATATTTGATGATATCTCACGCTCCGAGATTCGAGAAAGTATTTTCTGCCGTTCCTGCGGAAATAAACTAGAATATGATTTCTTTCATTACGGGCAATTAGGAATTTATCATTGTCCTAACTGTGGTTTAAAACGTCCAGAACCAGAGTTCACGGCTACTGAAATTATTTTTGATCAGGAACTTTATTCTTTTCATATGGACAGAATGCAGATAAACTCTACAGCTCGTACTCCTTATAACATTTATAATACTTTGTCTGCTTACGCTGCTTTACAGGCACTGGAAGCCGAAAGCAGTCATTTTCAAGAGATGATTGAGTCCTTTGATTATGGGAATAATCGTGAAAGTATGTTTACGCTCAATGGTACACGGGTACAACTGCATCTGGCAAAAAACCCTATTGGTTTTCAGCAAAAGATATCTCTGGTGCTAAAAGATACGGCTCCCAAAGATATTGTCATACAAATTAATGATACTTATCAGGATGGTGAAGATATATCTTGGCTTTGGGATGTGGATTTTCAATATTTGAAAGACGCCAAGGCTGCTACTATTACTACTGCAGGAACTAGAAGACATGATATGGGCCTTCGGTTGAAATATGAAGATATTCCCTGTGATTCAACTACAGATTTGAAGAGTATTATCCTCAAATACACACAAGACGGTACCGGAAATCTCTATTTAATTGTGAACTATTCGGGACTTTATAGTACAAACGCTATGCTTACAGCGTTAGAAAAAGAACAGAAAGGAAATAAAAAGGAATGAATTTGACAATTGGGCATTTATATCCGGACCTGCTAAATCTTTATGGTGATCGTGGAAACATCCAATGTTTCCGAAAGCGTCTGGAATGGCGGGGAATGGAAGCAGAGGTTATTCCATTTCTTTCTGGAGATGAAATAGATTTTTCCGAACTGGATATTGTTTTATTGGGTGGCGGATCTGACAGAGAACAGGAACTGGTATGTGGTCAGCTTAAACATATACAAAAGAATTTTCAGAACTACGTGGAACAAGGAGGTGTTGTCCTTGCTGTCTGCGGTGGTTACCAACTTCTTGGAAAGTACTACAAAACAGATAAAAAGATGATAGAAGGTCTTTCCATACTTGATATTACCACAGAATGGGAGCCCGAACGCTTAATCAGAAATATTGTTTTAAATAGTCCTCTCTTTGATACTCCTGTAGTTGGTTTTGAAAACCATGGCGGTCGAACATATATCGGCAGTCATACTCCTTTTGGAAAAGTATTTTACGGACTAGGCAATACCGGAAAATCAGGTTATGAGGGAGTGATCTATAAAAATGTAATTGGAACTTACCTTCATGGTCCTCTTCTGCCCAAAAATCCTCATGTTTGTGATTATTTACTGGAGAAGGCTTTAAAGCGTAAATATGGCAATGACATTATACTTGAACCGCTGCAGGACAAACTAGAACATCTGGCAAACGGGTATATTACTGACAGATACAGTGATAAAAAATATATTCTTAAAGAAACAATTAAAAGATATACTTAGAAACATATCAAAAGAACAACAGATTTCTCTGAGAAAAGAAAATCTGTTGTTCTTTTATATTTTAAATTTCTATTAAAATATTACCTGCGAAAAGCTCTTTTTACAGCTTTTATCAGCTGAATAATTGGCAGGTTTGCCAATGCCAGCCCATATACAGTAAATAACTGGATGATAGTAAGAGTCTGAACCTTAAATACACTTTGTAAGCCCGGTATAACTAGAACCCCTGTAATGAGTATAAGCCCAAGCAAGAATGCACCAATAAGATAAATATTGTTAAAGAATTTTTTCGTAAAAATAATTGGCCGATCAGATTTACAGTTGAAACCATGAACAAGACGAGCGGTACACAATGTTCCAAATGCCATAGTGCTTGCGAGAACAGCGTTATGTGCGCTATAACCAATTATAAATGCAATCATGGTAGTAACTCCAATGGAGAGACCCTCGGTTCCGATTTTAATCAGGAATGCTCTTGTCAGTATGGATTCATTCATTGGTCTTGGTTTCTCTTCCATCACATCTTCAGCATGGGGTTCCAGTCCCAGAGCAATTGCCGGAAGACTATCCGTAAGGAGGTTGATAAAAAGCAGGTGAACGGGAGCAAATGGTACGGGAAGCCCTGCTATTGATGCATACAGAACTGCCAGAATTGCACCGAAATTTCCGGATAAAAGAAATTGAATGGAACTTTTAATATTCCGATAAACATTTCTTCCGTTCTCTACCGCTTTGACAATAGTCGCAAAATTATCATCAGTAAGAACCATAGAAGCGGCATCTTTTGACACTTCACTTCCAGTAATACCCATGGCCACACCTATATCAGCCTGCTTTAGAGCCGGTGCGTCATTCACGCCGTCACCAGTCATTGAAACAATATTTCCTTTTTCCTGCCAAGCACGGACAATTCTGATTTTATGCTCAGGTGATACACGGGCATATACGGAAATGCCTTCAACAAATGTTTTTAACTCTTCATCTGTCATATTGTCTATTGCAGCACCCTCACAGGCTTCTGCTTCATTTTCCAGTATACCTATCCTCTTTGCGATTGCTGCAGCTGTTACTTTATGATCACCAGTTATCATAATAGGACGTATACCAGCTTTCTTACATTCCATAACTGCTGCTTTTGACTCTTCACGAGGCGGATCCATCATGGCGATGAGACCGATAAACGTCAAATCATTTTCATCTTCCAGTGTCAATTCATGCTCTTCATCTATCTCTTTATAAGCAAAACCCAGCACACGAAGGCCTTCTTTGGAAAATTCCTGATTCTGTTCTTCTATTTTTTTACGATCCTCATCTGTGAATGTACAGACTTCGTCCTTTATCTGAATAGATTTCATTCGTTCTAAAAGAACATCAACAGCTCCTTTAACAATCATTACATGTTTACCATCTATAATATGACCGGTAGCCATGAGTTTTCTATCACTGTCAAAAGGATTTTCACTTTTTCTGGGGTATTTATTTCTTACATCCTGAGCATGCAGCCCCAGTTTACTCCCAAGATTAATTAATGCTGTTTCTGTAGGATCACCGATCTCTACTCCATCTACATTTGTAGAATCATTACACAGAACACTGCATAGAAGTAGTTTACTTTGAGCCGGACGATTCAAATCAATTTTATCAGCTGATACTTTTGTCTCATTTACATAGTATTCTTCAACAGTCATTTTATTCTGTGTCAGTGTACCTGTTTTATCAGAACAAATAATGGAAACACTTCCTAGTCCCTCAACAGCCTGCAGTTTACGAATAATAGCATGCTCCTTGGCCATTTTCTGTGTTCCAAAAGACAGCACTATTGTCACTATAGAACTAAGAGCTTCTGGAATGGCAGCAACAGCAAGCGCTACTGCAAAAAGAAATGCATCACCTATGTTTCCCCCGCGAAGTACATTAACGCCAAAAAGTATTGCACAGAATATTAAAATAATAATAGATAATTTTTGTCCAAACTGATCTAGATTGATTTGAAGCGGTGTTCGTTTCTCGGAAGTGGTTTTTAGAAGACTTGCTATCTTTCCAACTTCCGTTTCCATACCAATCCCTGTTACAAGAAAAGAACCACGTCCATAAGTAATAAAACTTCCGGAATAAACCATATTAACCCGATCCCCTAAAGGAACTTCTCCGGAAATCAAATCAGTAATTTTGTCAACCCCAAGACTTTCGCCTGTCAATGCGCTTTCATCCACTTTCAAACTGGCACTTTCCAAGATACGGCCATCTGCAGGCACATAGTCTCCAGCATCAAGCATTACTATATCACCAACAGTTACTTCTGTTGATTTTACGGGCACGATATTACCGTCACGCAGCACTTTGGCCTCAGGTCCGGACAGTTTTTTCAGGCTTGATAAGGACTGTTCAGCTTTTACTGTCTGTACAGTACCCAGAATCGCATTAATTGTGATTACAATTATAATAACTGCGGCACTTTCCACATCACCTAAAAAGCCGGATACAATAGCAGCTGCTATCAAAATTATAACAAGGAAATCCTTGAATTGTTCCAGAAAAATCTGAATCGTAGTTTTCTTCTTTCCTTCCACAAGTTCGTTTGGTCCGTATTTCTCCTGGTGCTTTTTTACCTCCTCCACAGTCAGTGGCTCAAGTGACCCGTTCACTTTCTTTTTCGCCTCATCTGCAGAAATCTGATAAAATTCTTTCATGTAAAATCCTCCATTTCTTTTGCGCAATCGGGAAATCCTTATAACATAAAAAGGGACCCTTATTGCACAGTATGTATGCAATAAAAGTCTCACCATTTAATCACGATACGGATGAAGATCCATCGTACTGACGACATCGCGAACGCCTATGAAGCGCTAGTTACTCCCTTTTACTAAAATTTACTATAATACAGCATACCGTATGTGTCAATAGAAAAACTGAAAATTAAAGTTCCATTTCCTCAACAATCTCTCGAGCCCTGGGTGTGTTCGCTATTCCGCCTGTTCCCGTTTCCCTGAGCGAAACATGCATTGCCTCTCCTACTTCTCTCATCGCATCAATAACTTGATCCGGCGGAATACGGCTAGTTATTCCTGCTAATGCCATATCGGCCGAAGAAAGGGCATTTACGGCACCAATTACGTTTCTTTTTACACAGGGAATTTCAACCAATCCGGCGACAGGATCACATACAAGCCCCATTAAATTCTTTAGAGCCATTGCTGAAGCATGTGTAATTTGGGAATTATTTCCTCCTCTAAGAAAAACCAATGCACCGGCAGCCATAGCTGAAGCTGATCCAATTTCTGCCTGACAGCCACCAGCTGCACCTGCAATAAATGCTCTGGTGGCAATAATTTGTCCAATACCTGCTGTAACATACAAACTCTGAACAATCTGTTCTTTGCTATATCTTCCTTCACGGTACAGCGTAACAAGTACTGCTGGAATTACTCCACAGGCCCCCGCCGTAGGCGCGGCAACAATCCGTTTCATGCAGGCATTGGATTCCCCCATCTGCAACGCTTGAGAAATTACACGGGATACAAAATCTCCACACAGTGTGTCTCCTGCTTTTCGGTAAGACTCCATCGCCCCTCCCATTTCGCCTACAAGTCCACTGTGAGAAATTAATTTGTTATCATAAGATTCACTGGCACGAATCATAGCATCCCACATTTCCTCCATAGCAGAGATAGATACTTCTTCAGTAACAGTTCTTTCATTTATGTCATCCAGCAAAATAGCTTTCCAAAAAGAGACCTTATTTTCTGCACAAAATTTATTTATTTCTTCCAACGATTGATAAGACATTTATGCATTCCCCCTGTTTATATACGTCACTTTAGTTATACCTTTTTGTTTTTCAAGCCATTTTATGGCAGCGTTATCTACAGGCTGATCGCTTTCGATTACCATAACAGCATGTCCTCCTCTTTTTTCGCGGTAAAGCTGTAACGTTGCAATATTAATCGCATTTTTAGCAAGCATAGAGGTGACTTCTGCAACATGTCCAGGTCTGTCCTGATTATGAACAATCAATGTCGGACATTCACCAGTACAGTTTACCACAATTCCATCCAGCTTATTCAGCATAATGCGCCCTCCGCCCAACGAGGATGCCTGTACTTCCAGAACTCTACCGTCTTCTCCTGAAACCTTCATTAATGCTGTATTGGGATGTGCATCACGTAATTGTATATTATCTATTTTAAAATTTAGTCCCGCCTGCTTGGCAAGTTCAAAACTAGTGGGAATTCTCATATCATCGGGCTTCATTCCCAAAAGTCCAGCTAC
>POVV01000040.1_pt1 | contig 129984 bp, 144 predicted proteins | sample 1560271 | NCBI WGS metagenome assembly POVV01 (sample SAMN08337232, study PRJNA429181) | Bioreactor metagenome, whole genome shotgun sequencing project. | biome: cows' rumen and soil; feature: anaerobic; isolation source: anaerobic chemostat enrichment culture, galacturonate as sole carbon... | reverse complement strand
GTAAATACAGACTGATGGAAGTATCACCCGATGAAGATGCGGACGGGATATGGGAGGCATAGGGGTATCTGGGTGAAGAATGACTGACACAGTGCAGACTGACTGGGCAACCGCTAGCGATCAATGTGATGATTCAGGTACCACAGGATAATATGCTGGCGTAACAACAGACCTAAATAACTGGATAGATTCTTTCTGGATCTATTTAGCATTACATTAAATAGCTATTATTTTTTCTTTAGCAAAACCAACAGGCCAATGTCCAGCATAATATATTTGCACAACATCTTCCCATCTAGTTCCTAGATTTAGATATTTTTCAGATACATATTGTCTAAACGCAAAGCATATTCCACTTCTTGCCGGCTGACTAAAATCATGTGGCAAGCATATAAACTTATCTTTAGGTAACCCTTTAGTTGCATTCAACACTGCTTTATTTACTTTAATTCTAAGCTCTGCAAGCGCTTTAGATGTGGTTTGACCTTTATAGAATGGATCCTCTTGAGCTGGTGAAGTCGGAAGCCACTCAGTACTCGTATAAAAGCCATTAAATTCCGCATCACTTGGATTAATGAACACTTTTTCAACATCTTTTATTAAAATGACATTTTCATTTTGGATGTCAAACGCCCCCATATTTGAAAAAAATTTTGCCTTCTCTATTTCTTTCAACACGCTATTAATATCAATCATATTACAATCTCAATTCAGTTATGGTTTCTGGCAGTAACGCTTTCCTACCTTGTTGGGCAGTCATACGAAACACACCATCTGCTGCATGCAGACTAGGTATTCCAGGTAAAAAGTGATTCGGTAAAGCTCTATTTGTAGGCCTTAAGTTCCACCACTTTCCAATGTAGATACAGCCTGATGAGATACAGCTGCATCCCCATATTGACGCAGACGAGGTGAGGGATAACGATGAGTCATATTTTATGGAAGAACGGCTGACACATAGCGGCCTGACCGGAAAAATCTTCTCCATACCATCCCAGTTTTAGGCACTTTAGAACTATCTTAAAGAGACCAATCTCACTTGTCCTTCTTGAGATAAACTAATAATAATTCTATTTCCAATAATTTGTATTACATCACCTGTTTTTGTTACTATCCAGCCTTCTTTTTCAACTAATTGCATCCAATCATCTATATCCCAACTTTTTATTTCTCCGATAGTTACCATTTCGGTTCTATTACCATGAAAGTCTATATTTATAGCAATTACACATCCATTTTCAGATAATAAATTAACGTTACCATATAGGTGGTTAACTATTTTTGATTTTTTACTGAGTTTTGTTGCTGGTAACTCTGCCTCACCAATTATCTCACAAATAACATATTCAGGAGAGCCAACCCGTATCCCTTTGATACCGTGAATATTAATAACATCAATTAAATCTAAATTAATTGATGGAGCCCATTTATTATTCATTATTAGCATCCTACTGCGGTATTTATCTTTCGATATTTCAACCTATATCTCGAATTTCTCTAGATATACTACTGGCTAAATCACGTAGAGAACCGGTTTCCGTTTTAGTATGGCCTAAAACAGAATGTATATCTTCATTTACTTTATTCAAAATATCATTTCTAAAAGCGTCATACCGAATTCCCTATGCTAATAAATATATTATTTATCATTCAGCTTCTGGATAATCCCCTTATCCCCAATCTGAATAACTCTATCCGCCGATGCAATGGTTGACGGGCGATGGGCGATAATGACGCGGGTAATATTCAGCGCAGAAATTGCCTGATTAATCTTCGCTTCATTATCAATATCCAAATGACTGGTTGCCTCATCTAAAAATAATATCTTCGGTCGCCGGTAAAGCGCTCTGGCGATCAGCAAGCGCTGACGCTGGCCGCCGGAAACGCTCCCGCCTAACTCGCCTAACAGCGTTTGATACCCCATTGGCATTGCCATAATCTCATGGTGAATATGACTCAGCTCAGCGCAGTGAATAACGTAGTCACGGTCAGTTTCACTATCAAAGCCTGCGATATTATCTTCGATAGTGCCGGCAAACAGTTTGTCATCCTGCAGTACGCAGGCAATATAGCGGCGATAGTTATCAATCCCCGCTTTATGAATATCCAAATCGTTAGCAAAAATGCTGCCGCTGTCGGGTACGGTCAGGCCGGAGAGAATTTTCATTAAAGTGGTTTTTCCTGCACCGGATGCCCCGACTAATGCCACACTTTCACCGGCTGAAATATCAATATCTAAACCGTTAAAAATAGGCTTAGAAAACTGATCGTATTGAAAACAAATATCTCTGGCACTTAGTAAAACATTGTCACATTGCGCAAACAAGTTCACCGTTGGGCTGTAGGGCTCAGTTTTAGTTAATGCAATATCCGCCACCCTCTCACTGTGTAGCGTCAACATTCTTAGCTGAAGTAAGGTATTGACCAGACTGACGGTACGGGAAGAAAACTCCCCGCGGTAAGCATTAAAGGCGACAAACATCCCTAATGATAAGGTGCCGTCAATCACCAAGCCGGCTCCCAGCCACAGAATCAATACCTGATCAACGGTGGAAATTAGGCTACTGGCCCCGCCAAACAGCATATCGAACTTAGTAATACGAATGCCGCTGTTAATCGACTCTACTTTTAAATTCAGCCAATGGGCAGAGCGAATATGCGCCAGATTAAGCGCTTTAATGGTCCCCATGCCGTACAGACTCTCCATAAAATGAGAGGTCACCTTGGCATCATTAATTATTTGCTCTTCGGATATCTGACGATATAGCCGATAAGTGGCTAACCGCATAACCACATAGATAGCCATAAACCCGACCACTACCCAAATCAACCAGCCACCGTACAGCCACATCATAATCAACAGACCGAGAATCATAATGCTGTCAATCACCGTATTAACAATACTGGTGGTAAATACATTACGCAGCATATCCAGTGAGAAGAATCTGGACTGAATATCACCCTGTTTTCGTTTTTCAAAGTAGTCCAGCGGCAGGCGAATAAGATGCTCAAACAGCTGATTACACCACTGAATATTGATCATCGAGTTAATCGCTAACGTAATCCAAGCCCTGAACATGCTCACCAGCGTTCTGAATAGGATGAAAAACAGCAGCCCCAGCGAAATCAGCGTTAAGAGATCATAATCTTTAGCGATAATCACGTGGTCCATCACCAGTTGAGTTCCGACCGGAAGCAGCAAGTTGATGGCTTCAATCACCAGCGATAGCGAAAATATTTTCAGTAGAAATGGCTTAAAGCCGGCCATATTACTTAGCAACGAAGAGAGTTTTAAACGCTGGCGTGCCTCCTTCGGCTCAAAGTTGGCTGCCGGCCATATCTCCATTGCCACGCCGGTAAAATGGTTCGATGCGCTTTTAAAACTGAGCTTTCGCCGCCCCAATGCAGGGTCCTGTATAGTGATCCCATTACGCCCCACTGAAACCAGCACCACAAAGTGGCACAGATCCCAATGCAATATACAGGGAGTCTTCAACTGTTTCAGTTCGCTGAGCTCCAGCCCCACCGCTCTGGACTTAAAGTTCATTGATAAAGCCACGTCCACCAATTGCTTTAAATTACTGCCCTGAGAAGAGAGCCGGTATTGGTGCCTCAGGCTCACCATATCGACGTTAAAATGATAATAACCGGCAATCATGGCTAAGCAGGCCAGCCCGCATTCTGAGGCTTCTGACTGTAAAATCTGCGGTAACCGGCGGCGGAATCCTAAATTTAAACGATTAACCAGCGATACTGATTGTTGCCTATTCACTTAGCGGTCCTGCAATACTTTTATTCATTTTATATAACGGAGATAGCATCCACTGATAGAGCGGCCTTCTCTCCAGAAAAAAGGTGGCCTGGGCCTTCATACCGCTGGAAATATTCAGTTCATGTCCGGCATAAGAGAGGCTTTTTCGGTCCAGCTTAACGATAGTTTTGTAATAGGAGGCGATATGGGTGCGGTCACTGTTAATCGGGCTATTTTTATAGTGACTGAGCTCATTTATCGAGGCCGGAATCGAAGAAACTGAGATAATATCTGCGGGAAACTGACCAAACTTCTCGAACGGAAAGGCATCATAACGAATATTTACCTGCTCGCCGCGGCTGACAAAAGGCACTGCATCATTGGGTAGCCAGAACACTAAATAAAGCGCCTGACTATCTTCCCGTGAAATTTGAACCATAGTGTCACCGGCATTGACCATCTGGCCTTCAGTGACAACTACACTCTCAATCTTTCCATCCATCGGTGAAGTGATAAAAAAGCTGTCTTTGGCTTCCGCGTCAGAATACTCCCGCCGCAGGCTCTCACGCTGAGATTCACTCTGGGAGATTTGATTATCGAACTCGGCAGATTTAATCGCAATTTCACTTTGTATATTGATGATTTGCAGTGAATTACTGGTGTTTTGTGAATACAAACTGTTATATACGCTCTGTTGCTGCTGATACATATAGCGCTGATTATTCAGCTGATCTTTAGTAATCAGACCCGCCTTAATGTACTGCTTATATTCTGACAGCGTTCTTTTCATCTCACCGGTGGCAGACAACGAGTCAGCCAGTACTGAACGCGACTGTTGATGGGCCTTTTGGTAGTAATCAAGCTGCTGGTTTAAGTTATTGATGGTCTCTTGTTTACTCTCAGTCAGCGTCTTAATGACCTCATCATTTTTAGCAATCTGCTTATTAATCGCCTCTACGTTTTTAAGGCTAATATTGCCGGAATGAGTCACTCTGGACATATCTATCTGGTAGAGCTTTTGCCCCTTTTTCACCTGACTGCCGACTTCAATAAAGCGCTTCTCAACAATCCCCGGATATGCGGTAAATACTTCAACCGGATGAGGGTAAATAATCGCCTCACCGCTAACGTTAACTCGCCGAATAAAACTGCCAAAAATCAAAAAAAGTAGCAGAACCACTAACAGGGAAAGTGATATAAAAGCCACCAATCGGGCCGGAATACGGCTAATCAGAGTTATTTTCCCCAGCCAGACATTTTTATTATGCTCAATCACCTCTTGGCGAAAAAGGCGAGCCGGTACATTAGCCATGAGTAAACATGATATCCCGAATATAAATATTTATTATTAAGTCAATAATTAAACAAAGGCTTCACCACAAGTAATGAAGCCATGAACTTATCGTTTATTTATTAGAACTGCCCGGCAGCGGGAATAAATTAGTGTAATAGTTAAGAATATTACCTATTTTCACAAATGCATCACCAATAGCTTTCAACATATCTTCGAACTGCTGTGTGAAGTCGTTCACCGGCGTATCAGTAGCCGGAGTCGCATTGCTTAATGCCTTACCCAGATTAGACAGTGAACCTGAGCCTGATACCATTTCGATTTCTTTGTGACTTAAATCACGCATAATATATATCCTTATTTATCAGAAATAATTTTATACCCGCTGAAAAAACAAACGGAGAAGAAACACTTAGGGCGTTTCCTCTCCGTTTATGATTATATTCTGATTAATTTCACACGCTATCTTAGCGACTATATATTACCGTAATCTCTATTTTTAATTCTTAGTCAATCATAATACTTCTCATTATTTCCGAATCACTGCTTGCTGATACGGGTATATGATTTGATAGCCACCCCATTATCAGACATTTTATCGATAACATAGCTATCCTCTGAGGAGGAGGCAATAAAATGATTTCCCTCTATTTCAACTTCAAGCGAATCTTCATCACCAGACATATAAGGTAAAGTCACAATGCTGAAGGCTTTATCTTTTTTCACGCTCATAATATAACCAATCCCACCTCTCTCAGAGGAGACATTAATAAATAACGTAGTGTCATCAAGCGGCTTAAAAATATCTAACGTGTCGCTAGTCATTGAGCAAGGAATAATATCGGTAATATGACTGTCACCGGACTTATAAGATAGCGCACACTGATTACCGGGCTCATTGGTATTCGGTTGATATGAAAATACCCAGTCAGCACGGCCCTGATAACGGAGATGGGTTACAAATTGAGTACGAGTCTCTACCCACGGCTGTTTTGTCGTTGATAGATGGGTAATTTGTCCTTCGGTTATCACTCCGTTTACGAGTTCTGCTGGAGCAGCTAACCCCAAATGTACCGCATTTTTACCACTAGCTTGCCAATAGGCCATCCGATTCGGATAGTTTGAATACTCTGTTTTAAGCAGCGTTAAGTCAAAAGGCGCCTTACAGATAGCAGGCTTACCTTTGATGTCTCTAGGAGGAATATCAATAGTCTCGACATTACATAATGCACTAATAACAATCTTATCTTTATCGACGCTGGTAATTTTATTAAATCCAATTTTCGGCGCGTCTTTAATATATTCCACCGGATAAGAGTGCTTAACATCAACAAAGAAGCGCCCTTCCGGCGTTACTTTCACCGATAACATGGCCAGCTCAGGCTTAACTTTAAAATATTGTTTGGGCTGACAGGGCCCGTTATCAGCCGTCCAGAGTACGCGATAATCAGCCGGTTGCTCCATACTGTTTGCCCCCGACCAAGGAACAATGGTGGCAACGTTGCTCGACATGACCTTCAGTTCAGAACAACTAATATTTGCAATATAGCTATTGGCTACTTCAAGAACTTTTGCGGTTGTCGCTATCTCAGCTAGCGATTTGGGTCCCTTTGCATCATCAGCATTAGCTAAAGAATGGGTTCCTAACGTTAAACCGCAAACCACCACCCACAGCAACTTCATTATTTAAAACCTCGTTTAACGTTAATAAGACTATTCTTTCTAATCAGACTAAGTTACACAGCTAGAACCCCGGGTTAGCCACCATGACAAATCTGTGCTATCCGCTCCGTTCGACTATTAAAGCGGTTAGGGTTTATTTTATACATTGTCGGAGCCCAAGTGATAGCAACCAACAACGCCATCTGTTCACATTTTAAATCTGACAGCGGAACACCAATAATTTCAGATGCCGCGCGATCAATACCATAAATCGGCTGTTGAGCCTCAGTACTGCCGAAATAGACCTCATTCAGCCAAATAGACACGATTTCATCGTCGGTATATAAAATATTTAGCCACCAAAACCACAGTATTTCCCGTGCATGCCGACGCAGGTTGGCTAACCGCTGACCATCAAGATATTTAAACGACAGCGTCCGCACAGCATAGTAAGTTCTGCCTGATGATTCTGCATTATCCTGACGAACAACGTCGCGCATTAGCCGTTGGTGTGTGTCACTCCCAGCGTATTTTTGCCCAGAAGCATTAATACCATCTCGGTGTGGTGATATTTCAACAAAGTAATAGCTGACAAAACCGATTAAAACAATCAGACAAAAACCAATAGTCAGCTTCACCAACCATATCAACAAACGTTTTATCAATGACATTCCTTTGCCTTAATGCGTTAATTTAAACTCAGATGCAGTAACGGATAGGGTTTGCCCATGCCATCTAGCTCAGAACGCCCTATTACCTTGAACCCAAATTTTAAATAAAAATCGACCGCCTGCGGGTTTTGCTCATTCACATCAACCTCGGTTGCCTGACAATGTTCAACCGCATAGCTCAGTAACGCTTTACCTAAACCTTGGCCGCGATAATCAGGCTCAATAAACAGCATCTCAACTTTATTGTCAGACAGGCCGATAAACCCGTTAATCACCCCCTGCGGGTTTTTGGTGCAAAACAATTTCACCATCGGCAGGTATTCACTCAGGATTAGCGGGCGGAAGAACTGAATATCATCTTCTGATAAAAAATCATGCGTCGCTCTGGCTGAACGCTCCCACAGATTTGTCAGATGGGCATAATCGTCGGGTTCTACTGAATATATCGTCATCGCATAAAGTCTGTTAGCTAAAAGGAAGTTATCCGCCATATTATCATCGGCAGTCTCTCGGCTAAAACCCAATCATCTTGATTAGGGAATCATAACGCTCGGTGACGTATTAGTCACTTATGTGAAAAGGGCTATTACTGTTTGATTAAGGTCAGTATCTTGGGAAGATCGTAGAATCAGATAAATAGAGGCGGCCTGATTTTGGCCACCTGCAACAAAAAATAAATACGTTAAGGACGACTAACTCAACAGACTCTTAACATAGGCAATAATTTCTCGATCTTTCCCCTGCTCGAATAAGCACTGCTGAAAACGAGCACCGCTGACCGCAGTTTTTACTAATTCTGAATCGATCGCCTTTAACGTATCCAGATAGTTATCTTTAATCACCGCTTTTTTCACTTGATTCAAAATACCAGCGTTACGAACCTGAGGCTCTTTGCGATCTGCCGGATAACCTTCACCCTTACGGCCAGTAAAGGCTTTTTCAAACATATAGCGAAGGTTAAGCTCAGCGCCCCAACCAAATCCTTTGGCAAAAGCCAGCGATAGTGCATTGCCATTATTAATTTGCGCAAACAAAAACGCATCGGCAGGCTCAAGACAATAGCCACAGACAACTCCCGGATGGATATTCAACGACATTAATGCTCCCTGCCCTGTTCCACATCCTGTCACCACAAAATCAACCGCTTTAGCATTCAACAGAATGCTGGCCATAATTCCCAGATGAATGTAGGTCAAATGATGGTCCTGTTCATCGCTCATGCCAACGTTAAAAACAGTATCATGATTAACCGTGGCAACCGCCTGAAGTTGCTCAACAACTATCGTATTTTTGGCAGCTTGGCTGTTTTCCATCATTAGTGCAATATTCACGTTATCTCCTAGAAATTTAAAGTCTGACGGGTATAAATCAAATCAATTTTGTATTAATTAGCGAGCCAACCAGCCACCGTCAACCGCGATGGTATAGCCATTGACATAATCTGATGCTGATGACGACAGAAATACTACCGGCCCCATAAGATCTTGCGGTAATCCCCAGCGTCCAGCAGGTATACGTTCTAAAATCGCATCATTACGTTCAGGATCGGCACGTAACTGTTGGGTATTGTTTGTCGCCATATATCCAGGGGCAAGAGCATTCACATTAATACCATATTTAGCCCACTCATTAGCCAGCAGCCGAGTTACTCCCATAACTGCACTTTTTGATGCCGTATAAGAAGGCACCCTGATCCCCCCTTGGTAAGAAAGCATTGAGGCAATATTCACGATCTTGCCGCCGGTACCTTGTTTAATGAACTGGCGGGCAACAACCTGAGACATAAAGAATACCGTTTTAATATTCAGATTCATTACGTCATCCCAGTCTTTTTCACTGAATTCCAGTGCGTCCTGACGACGGATAATACCGGCGTTATTCACCAGAATATCGATATGGCCAAATTCTGCGACGGCTTGCTCCAATAAAGAAGGAAGTATCTCTTGTTGACTTAAGTCAGCTTTCAGACTCAAAAAGCGACGACCTAACTGAGTGATGATTGCAGCCGTTTCCGTTGGCTCAACAACGTTAATAGCAACAATATCACACCCAGCCTGAGCCAGGCCGATAGCCATACCTTGCCCCAAACCTGTATCACAACCGGTCACAATGGCAACTTTACCCTGTAATGAAAAATTATCGAGAATCATAATATCTTCCTTAAGACCCCGGACGTATATAGCCCGGATAAATAGGGGATAACAGCAATCCCCTGCCAGTAAAAATGGCTTTAGCCACTTCGGTTTTCGAGACGTCATATAAGTGCCAATGAGTATTTTTGTCCGTATTAGCTAATATCCATCGCTAAATCACACTACACTTAATATAAAATGAAATTTTATGTCATTTAAATAGAGCAAAAATATCACTATTGAATTAGTTAAATAAATTAGAAAGTATATCCAATACCAATACGAAATCGGCTCTGTCTATCGTTGCTATCACTTCTTACTGCAACATTACCTATCTCTACGAAAGGCGTCCAAGAGTCAACGGTATATGAAGTTCTGAAATTATATTCATAGTTACTTTTTTTATTATTATATAAGTCGTACTTATCAGCGACTTTATAAACACCCTCTGTAATAAATTCAAAATTATTTATTTTGTACCCGGCCCAAAGATCCACCCGATTAATGGTGTCATCACTACGCTCATCTGAGGAACGACGTATATATTCAAAACGATATCGCCCGGATAACCACCAAGAGTCATTAATGGTATAAGTTGTTCGTAGATAGGGTTTATACACCGAATAGCCACTACCTGTCTCAAGTACAACTCCTGGCTGAACCGCAAAGCTGCCAAGATTAAACTGATAGTTAGCCGTATACTCATTTCCCTGAGTTTCTAAATCATTGAACGCTTTATTGGTATCATTCCCGCCTGATTTAGAAATCGCTTCGATTGCAAATCCGAAGCCACTGGCAAAGCGATGAGATATATAAGCACGATCGTAATTTGCTTTACTATCATCAAGATACTCATGACGCACATCAACATACACCGCATTTGAGGTTAATGGAGCTAGAACTAATAACGGCGTTAATAAAAACAAAGTGGTATTTTTCATTAATAATCCCTTAGCAATTAAATTCATTGAAATAATAAATATTGTTTTTTGTAGGAATAAATACGCTTTAGTTAACAGTCACTTTCAATTTTTAGCATGGTGTTAATACATTGAATAACAACAACCGCTCAGGTTATTTCAGCAATACGGTGCCCTTCCTGTTAATGAACAGGCTGGCCCCTTTTCAGCTATTATTTAATTGTCTATCTCTCTCTAAATATATTCAGAATAATTCAGCTTACAGAGAGGCTGATATATCGATAAAATCCTATCGTCACCGCCATCGGTTTAACCCTAACGCTCATAGATATCATTTTTCGAACAGGTTGGCTGGCGGGCACTAACCTGCAGGTTATCCAACCGTAGGTTGCGCACACCGGCAATCTTGCCAAACTCCTGAGCAGTTAACGTTATATCGTTAAAATGCAGGTTATCGATGGGGCTTTCAGCGTTGCCCTCAATAAAAAATGCCCGGCTAAACGCCTCACTGCAAGAAAGCACGCTACGCACCTGTGAAATAGTAATGCCTTCCACCCGCGTGAGTCCTGCCTCCCCGTCTACGCCCTGAGCCAGTGTTTGCCAATGTGCGGGTATCGATTCATCGGTAATGACTGAGCCGTAGCTGTATGCAGGAAACCAGTTAAGCAGCAGCATAAACGGATAATGAACGTCGGTCATATACAGCCCGCTCACGCGGATGTTACGGATAAATCCGCCCCGGTTGCGCGCCGACTTGATGCGAAAACCCACGCCCGTTCCGTTAAACCTGATGTTTTCAACGGTAACCTGTTCAATACCGCCGGACGTTTCACTGCCTAAAGTAATACCAGAACCGCGTAATAGCTCACATTCGCGAATGACGATATCTTGAGCAGTGGCGCCGATACGCTGTGCCTGCGCACCGCGGCCTGATTTAACGCAAATATTGTCATCATTGCAGAAAACCCGACAGTGCTCGACCACCACCTGCTGTGAAGAGTCAATGTCAATGCCGTCGGTGCTTGGTCCACCGGAGTTTTCCACCTGTAAATGATGTAAGTGCAGTTGCTGAGAGTAACAAAGGTGAATATTCCAAAAGCCTGACTCACGGGAAGTAAAACCGCTTAGCTCAATCTGTTCACTGCGATAGACCACCACGTTACGCGGTCGCTGACAATCATAGTCAACCACCCAACGCAGGCCGCGCTGGCTATATTGCGCCAGCATGCCACTCTGCCTGTCGTCACCCCAGAACTTATGCCACCAAACCGCCCCTTGACCATCAATAATACCGCCGCCGCAAATACAAACTTCCCGGCAATGCAAAATATTAATCACGCCCGCAGGCCAGTCCATATCTATCCCTGCCACCCGGGTTTTCCCTATGGGATAATCTGTCAGTACACGGCTGCCCAGTAACACAGAGCCAATTTGCAGTTCTAAGGTGAGGTGGCTTTTCAAAAATAACGCTCCCGTCAGATAACGGCCCGGAGGGACAACTATCGTATCTCCGGGTTTGGCGCTATCAATGGCAGTTTGAATCGCCACGGTAGATAACCGCTGACCTGCTGCATCAGCACCAAAGTCGACAATGTTCAGCTTTTCCATAGGTTCTCCTCATCAGGCGGTGGTCGTCATACCGATATCACTCAGGCGTTATAGATAGACGTGCAGGTATTCAACCATGCATAGAATTGCCATGGCCTGTCCATAAGGCATCGACGTGAGCGGAACCTGGCGATAATAGTCCAAATTTTTACCCATCGCAGTACCGAACGAAACGTTCATTAACTCCCCCTCTGCATTGATTTGCTGCACAACGCCCGATAGCGCTTTTTCCGCCACCGCCAGGTACTTAACGTCGATATAGCGTTTGCGCACGGCCTTCAAAATACCAAAAGCAAAACCAGCAGAAGCTGAAGATTCTAGGTACGATTCAGGATCATCTAATAGGGTGTGCCACAATCCACTATCGTGTTGGCACTGTGCCAGAGCTTCCACTTGACACTCTAAGACTTGGACTAAAAAGCGACGGGTCGCGTCGTATTCAGGTAAATCCAGCAGTTCAAGAAATTCCGGGATCACAATAGTCAGCCAGCTGTTGCCTCTAGCCCAACGGGCCTTGGCAAAGTTGTGCTTGCCTTCGAAGGTCCAGCCGTGGAACCACAGACCGCTTTCACGTTCCATAAGGTGTTGGCTCTGACCCAAAAACTGATACTTGGCTTCCTCCACATACTCAGGACGATTAAGCAACTTACCGATTTTAGCCAACGGAAGCACACTCATCATCAACGTGTCATCCCACAGTTGTTGATGGTTTTCTTCTGCCAGCGTAACGTGTTGCATACCACCGCGATCAGTGCGCGGCATTTCATACATTAGCCATTGTGCCCAGCATTCCAAATAAGGTAGCCAACGCGCATCACCGGTCTCTTCATAACGATAAGCTAAAGTCAGAAACGGGCAGGCTGTATTAACATTCTTGGTCGGCGTCCCCTCCATAAAACGAGCGGCAAACCAATCATCAACGATAGCGCACATTTTGGTATCACCAGTCTGGCGATAATATTGGTGAATGCCATATAGGCCGATGCCGTGTGTCCACTCCCAGCCAGCCCAACCTTTGGTATCAATGACCCGTCCATCGTCAAGGCGCAGCAAAAACTCACCGGTTTCATCGGTAATATTGATTAAATTATCCACCAGACTATTAATCAGCTGATTCAGCTTCTGATGGCTAATGACACGCTCCGGTTGACGCAGTAGCAAACTGTGTTTTACAGGGTATACCAACATAACTATCTCCTTTTGACGCTAAATTAATTTGACGGTGTCGCGCGACCTGCCGTTTCCTGTCCATATCCGGATTCAGACAAACTCGGTGCTGCTGGCTTATTACGATTGAGATAACCAATATTATTATTCCCCCACAAAGATTCATATGGCATACCGGCAAGCATCTCTACGGTAGCTCGAGCCTCTGGCGTAATGTTGTTTGGTACCACATTATCTGCCATACGCATTTTTTCAGTTTCCTGACGCAACACACGGTGAGTGGCCAGATTAAGCTTGAAACGTAGCGAAATAGTGAAACCGATGGTTAACATCAATAGAGTTCCAAAACATAGGATCATCAGAATAGCGTGGCTCACCGTCTGAGCTTGCTCACTCTGACCGGAAACAAAACCGGACAGTTGCATGATGATGCCGACCAACATCACTGCACCTGCCTGTGAAGCTTTGCGTGTTAAGGTCATGATGCCAGCAAAAATACCTTCACGACGTTGACCGGTAATGACCTCATCAACATCAGCAATATAGGTATAGGTATTCCATGGGACATAGTTGATCCCGCCACGCCCCAGACCGGCGATACCGGAAACTAGCAGCAACAGTGAAAATACGTCACTGAGATTAGCGTAATACAACACCGCATAAGAGAGTGCGCTCATACCAAACAGAACCACTACCACACGGTAAGAAGGTGCAGGTCCAAAACGAATACACAGCGGAATCATGGCAATAACTGCAACAAACTGCATGATCGCCATAGTCCCCATCAAGTTTGAAGCCGTAGCCGCGCTCTGCATTAATACAAACACTACATAGTAGGTAAATACCGCATTAAAAATATCCTGTGCTATATAACCACCAAGGTACATGCCCAAGTGTTGACGGAAAATACGGATACGTAATGTGGAAGTCAGTTCAACGTTTAAGCGTTTCAGGCTTTGAATCAGAGTAAGTTTTTGTTGTTCGGCTTCCAGTGCAGCAGCAGATTTCTTTTCAGGGGCCCGTTCCCAGGTAAATAAATAGACTAATGTCAGCACAAAAGCACAAATAACCGAAAAAACCAGGCTCGAATAGAAAAATGAAATCGCATTATCTTTACCGAAATAACTGAGCAGAATGCCCGGCAGGAATGCCGCTAAAATTGCTGACAGCTGCGCTAACCCGATTCGGGCACCTGAAAATTTGGTTTTTTGTTTAAAGTCATCAGTCATTTCCGGTACCAGTGTTTCATAAGGCACCAAAATCATGGTGTAGACTACGTCAAAAAATAGATAGGTCAGCATGTAATACCAATAATCCATATGCCCTACCCACATTAAGCTGTAGCTAAAGACTAGCGGGATACCAAGCAGGATAAAAAATTTACGACGACCAAAACGTTTGCCCAACCATGTAGCACCAAAGTTATCGGTAAAATATCCCATCAGCGGGCTGACAACCGCATCTAATATGCGCGCCATAGCAAAAATAAAAGTGGCTTCAATCGGCGTTAAGCCACAAAACGTGGTGTAAAAATAGAGTAACCAAACGGCAGTGAGGGCTGTGGTACCTGCGCCCAGAAAATCGCCGGACCCATAAGCTATATAGTTAAAAAATCCTATCTTGCGTGTTTTCATAGCGAGTACTCTCTATCGTTATACGTATGGAGATTACGATCGATTACCAAGTAGTAATCGGATATCCTCGAACTGAAGGCACGGTTAGAATATATAAGGAAAACTGGTGAAACCTTTTTAATTTTGCCACTTTATTGATTAAAGCGGCAAAATGACAAAGGTTACCCCGATCAATATCTCAAATTAATGAAATAATGTTTCATTAACTTTAAATGATCGGTTCAAATTAATTTACTCGTTCAATTTATTGACTTAACTAACAATTTAATAGGAATGAATATAATTATTGATTTATGTCCATAGAAAAAACAGCTGGTTAAGTTACCTGAAAAAGTAATGGAAATAGCGGATCAAATTATAGTTATTACAACTAAACGCTGACCGTTGGAGGAATACCGCCCCCCGGAGAAGAATATTTTATAAATATAGATTGATGAAATATAAATATGGATTATTTGGCTATTACTTTATATGACTTTTGTCATTTACCAAATGAAACAGGAAGAATGGTCAACTTTAAATGTCAGGTGACGATTTAGGCATAAGACCCGGAAATAAAATCAGGAAAAATGCCCGTCATCTTAATAACTGCTACTCTTCAACGGCCGGTGACAAAAATATTTTCTCAATAAACTCCGGCACCACCTGACTGGCTAAACCATAGTGCTTTTCAGCAAAGGTACTGCCAACCTGACTCGGTTCCAGATTGAGTTCTACCGTGTGGGCGCCATATAAACGGGCACTGCGCACAAAGCCGGCGGCCGGATAAACATTTCCGGAAGTACCGATAGCAATAAAATAATCGGCTTCAGCAATGGCCTGATTAATGGTCGCCATCTCAATCGGCATTTCACCAAACCAGACAATATGCGGGCGCATTGGCTGAGGCGTCGGGCAGCAGCAACAGCCATCATCAACGGTTAAATCTCCCCGCCACTCAGATACTTTTCCTGACACCGTACAGCGAACTTTAAGTAACTCACCGTGCATATGAATCACGCGAATATTGCCGGCCCGCTCATGCAGGTTATCGACATTTTGAGTCACCAGTAAAAATTTATTTCCCAGAACGCCTTCAAGTTTTGCTAAGGCCTTATGGGCATCGTTAGGATGAATGTCGGACTGAAATAGCTGACGACGACGCGCGTTATAGAACTTCTGAACCAGTTCAGGGTTAGCTTCAAACCCTTCAGGCGTTGCGACCTCATCAATGTTATGGTCTTCCCATAAGCCATCGGCGGCGCGAAAGGTTCGGATACCGGACTCGGCAGAAATACCGGCCCCGGTTAACACAACAACGGATGGCATTTTATCAACCTTCTCCTGCTCACCGGCAGAAAACAACTCGGAGTGAAAATAACGCATACGGCGGCGCTGGTGACGAAAGAACTTCGTTCGTGAACTACACAAACGGCGATGAACTCGCATAACGGCAAACTCCTTGTTGATTGCCCTAAATTAAAATCAGCACTTAGTTCAATCAACTAAGTTCAAGAATGCAGCACCACGCACGCCACCGGAATCACCCCAGCGGGCTTTCTCTATCCTAGGTACTTTGGCTACGCTTAACAAATGCGGTTTGATACGTTCAGGCAGCAAAGCGTACATTTCATCAAAATTAGATAACCCTCCGCCAATCACAACCAGATGCGGATCGATAATAGTAAAGATATTGGCCAGACAAACGGCCAGCAGGTCTAAGAAACGGTCAACGTGTTCAAGCGCATTAGCATCGCCGGAACGGTAACGCTCAATGATCACCTTTGCCGACAGTGGTTCAGCATAAAAATGTTGATATACCCACTCAAAACCGCGCCCTGAAATATAGTTTTCAATGCAACCGTCATGACCACATCCGCAGGGAACCCTTGGTATATCTCGTCCGAGAATCTCTAATCCGTCTACCGGAAGCCTTAAGTGGCCAAATTCTCCGGCAATATAGTTCCGGCCGGTAAAGCTCTTACCGTTGATGACCAATCCGCCACCAACCCCGGTGCCTAGAATAATGCCCAGTACGCTGGGATATTGACGAAACTCGCCGTCCCAGGCTTCGGACAAGGCAAAGCAGTTAGCATCATTATCAATCCGAATCGGGCGTTTAAGTCGCCTTTCTAGATCCGCCGCTAGCGGTTTGCCCATGGCTGCCGGAACGTTGGCAGTAAACAGCGCGCCGGTTTCACTATCAGGCATTCCCGGAATACCGATACCAATCATGCCCTGACAGCCTAATTCGGCATCAGCATCCAACGTGAGCTGCACGATAACGTCCAGCAAGGCCTGATAATCATCACGAGGAGTCGCCACCCGTTTTTGAATCAGACGATTGTGTTGTGCATCAAAAGCACCAAACTCAATCTTGGTTCCGCCCATATCAAAACCGTAATACATATCTGTTCCTTTAAAGTATCAGGTAAATCTGATTGAGCGGCGTTACTGCCCGCTCAATACCCTCGCAGGATCAATTCGGCTCGCCCGTCGTGCCGGATACCAGCTTGCCAGCAAACTCAAAATAATGGCCGTAATTAACACGCTGACAACATCAAGGGCGTGTAATTCTGACGGCAAGAAATCAATAAAATAGACCCCACCGGATAAGAAGTGGTGGCCCACCAGATTTTCAATACCTTTAATAATATGGGTCAATTGAAGCGAGAGGATAATTCCCACTACCACGCCGCTGATACTTCCAATCAGCCCGGCCATCAAGCCATACCAAATAAAGACTGAGCGAATAAGGCGGTCTTTGGCCCCTAAGGTCCGCAATACCGCAATATCGGCACTTTTATCTTTAACCGCCATAACCAGCGTAGAAACAATATTAAAACAGGCGACGCCAATAACCAGAATCATGGCTAAGTACATGATGCTGCGAATCAGCTGAATATCGCGGTACATAAAGCCGTAAGTGGAAATCCAGCTGCGATAATAAGAGTATTTCCCGCTGGCTTCGACGGCCGTTTTAGCAACCACTCCGGCAGCAAAAACGTCATTAGCCTTAAATGCAATGCCGGTAACACTGTCACCCATATCTAAATACTGTTGCGCATCGCTAAGAGGAACCATACCGAAACTATGATCAAGCACCCCGCTGAGCTGAAGAATACCGGTTACATGTAAACGGATACGCTTAGGCTGACCAATTTTCATTTCGCCCGTCGGGTCGTTATTGGGGATCATCACGGTCACCCAGTCGCCCTGCTTAACGTTCAACTCATCGGCAATGCCTTTACCCAAAATCAGCTGCTGCTCACCGGCTTTAAACTGTTTCCACGCATCGTTGAGTACAAACTGCGGTAAAGCACTTAACTTCTCTTCTTGCTCGGGTTGCACACCGCGAACCTGAATAGCCCGCAGTTGGACGCCGCTTTCAACCAGACCGGTAAATAAAATATAGGGGGCCGCGACTTCAACGCCATTGGCTTTCTCAATGCGCTGCTGTGCCAGCGGCCAGTCATTAAACGGCTGGTCAACCGGCTCAACCTCACCGTGAGGGACCACGGCTAAAATTCGGTTTTTTAACTCCCGTTCAAAGCCGTTCATAGCGCTCAGGCCGATAATCAACACCGCAACGCCCAGCGCAATACCGATAGTCGAAATAATCGAAATCAGTGACACCATACCGCTACTGCGACGCCCGCGGCTAAAGCGTAAAGCAATTTTTAACGATAAAGGCACGGCAGACATTACTCAGCCTCCAGCATCATGGCCTGCTGGCTAAGATGTCCGTCACGCATTTCAAGCTGGCGATCTAAGCGACGGGCCAGTTTCAGGTCATGGGTAACCACCAGAAAAGCGGTGCCCTGCTGGCGATTTAAGTTACCGAGTAATTCAAAAATACTGTCTGCCGTCCGTTGGTCCAGGTTGCCGGTTGGCTCATCGGCCAGTACCAACGCAGGGTTATTCACCAACGCCCGGGCAATCGCCACGCGCTGGCGTTCACCGCCGGATAGCTCTGACGGGCGATGAGCAGCCCGATGTTCCAGACCAACCGCCGACAGCATTTGACGAGCCCGGTCCTGAGCTTCTGAAGGTTTAACATTGCCAATCATTAATGGCATTGCGGTATTTTCCAGCGCGGTAAAATCAGGCAAAAGATGGTGAAACTGGTAAATAAAGCCTAACTGAGTGTTACGTAATTCAGCTTTTTCGCCGGAGCTCATTGAGCTGATAGAGCGACCTTTAAAAATAACATCGCCGGCGGTAGGTGCATCCAGCCCGCCCAGCAGGTGTAATAAGGTACTTTTACCTGAACCAGAGCTGCCGACAATCGCCATCAGTTCACCGGGCTGCATAGAGAAAGCCACATGCTTTAATACTTCCGTTTTCAACTTACCTTCTTGGTAGGTTTTGCACAGGTCGGTACATTGCAGCAACAAAGAATTATTCATAGCGTAAGGCCTCTGCGGGTTGAACGGCGGCGGCGCGCCATGACGGATAAAGCGTAGAAAGAAGTGCGATGCCCATAGAGAACAAGGCAATAAGAATAACCTGCGAGTAGTCAATAGCGACCGGCAGTGCAACACCCGCAATAGACTTACCGATAAATGGCATCAGTAGGTTTAAATTTTTAGACAGTAAAACCCCGAACAAAGAGCCCATCAATGCCCCGATAATGCCCGCACTGGCTCCCTGAACCACAAAGATGCTCATAATCTGGCGGCGTTTCAGCCCCAGGGTTTTCAGGATCGCTACTTCACCCTGCTTTTCCATTACCAGCAGGCCCAGAGAGGTAATAATATTAAAGGCAGCCACGGCAATAATCAGGCCAATCAACAGCCCCATCATATTCTTTTCCATTCTGACGGCCTGGAACAGTTCACCTTTACGCTCACGCCAGTCTTTTAAGATCAGACCTTCCGGCAAAGGTTGCTGGCCCAGCGCAATAACCTCTAATGGTTTAGCCATGGATAAACGCCATCCGCTAATATTTCCGGCGGTATAGCGCATTAATCGTGATGCATCCTGTTGGTTAACTAATAGCTGGCTGCTATCGACTTCACTGCCGGCGGAGAAAGTCCCCACAACGGTAAACAGGCGCTGGCTGGGAATCCGGCCCATCGGGGTAAACTGACTGGCACCGGTAACCATAATACGAATATTGTCACCGATCTGAATGCCCAGTTGTTCTGCCAGTTTATCGCCAAGAATAGCTTTATAGCTGCCCGGCGTGAGCTGAGACATACTTCCGGCATAAACGTATTTAGCCAGCGGGTCGTTATCTTGCTGATTAACCCCCAGCATAACGCCAACGGATAGCCCTTTTGCACTTTGTAGAATCACATCCCCCGTCGTCAGCGGCACGACGCGCGTAACGCCGGGCAGTTTCTCTAGCGGAGAGGACGGATATTCCTGAGGATTAAGCTGCCCTTGCTTGGTTGTGACTAATGCCTGTGGCATCAGCCCCAAAATATTGCCTTCCAGCTCTTGTTCAAACCCGTTCATCACTGAAAGCACTGTTACCAATGCCATTACCCCTAGGGTAATACCGATGGTTGAAAGCCAAGAGACAAACTGACTAAAGCGGTCTGAAGCTCGCCCGCGCATGTAGCGCAGACCTATATATAATGCGACGGGCTGATACATTAAGATCTGTTTACTCTTTTTATGGCCGCTTAGTGCAAAAAACGATGCAGTAAGCGACTCTGCCTGAGATTAAAATAGCGCTAGTATACCCAAACTTATTTGCGTTACCGCAAGGCTGCTGGCGGGTTTAGCCCGATAAGCTTACTCGAATAGATTATTCGGAACAGCCAATACAGCTAGCGTCGTTGCAACTTCAGATACGCAGGGTATATTGCTAAACTACAGCGTACAAGGATAATAAAGGGTCGCTCGGTTTTATGGAACCACTAAGCCGCAATCCGGTGATATTTCTTTGTTTTATTGGCTACCCTGTTTTGTTATTTATCGGCATATGCGGGAAACTTACCCGATAAAAACCTCGTTCTGAGCGAAGAAACGCCGTTATTCAATTCATGGCGCTGATTTTATTCATTTAACCAGACAATCCCAAACGGTTAGACTAAAATACGCTCATTAGACATTAACCTATGTGGCTGATTAACCCGCGTAGCGTTACATAATTTGAATCAGATTGGAATGGGACAAAGCCTAAGTTCCTGCCGAATAAAGAGATTGTATAAAAATTTATGTCCCTTCAACATCGTTTTACACTGCCTGAACGTCCGGGAGACCTGCGTCAGCTAGGTCAGCTATATGGTTCATCGATTACGGTTATCAGTGCCGAAATAATTAACCGGCATTCTGGCCCGGTCATGTTGATTGCGTCAGATATGCAGCAAGCGCTGCGTCTGAACGATGAGTTGCGCCAGTTTACGGATAAAGCCGTGACGGCCCTGCCCGATTGGGAAACGCTGCCCTACGATAGTTTTTCTCCGCATCAGGAGATTGTCTCTTCGCGCTTATCCAGCCTGTATCAGTTACCACATATGAAAGACGGCGTGATGATCCTACCGGTCAACACGCTGATGCAAAAGGTTTGCCCGCACTCTTTTTTGATGGGCTATGCGCTGGCTGCTAAAAAAGGCGATGTGCTTTCCAGAGATAATCTAAGATCCCAGCTTGAACAGGCCGGATATCGTTCGGTCGATCAGGTGATGGAACACGGTGAGTTTGCCACCCGTGGCGCCCTGCTGGATCTGTTCCCGATGGGGAGTGAAGAACCCTACCGCATAGATTTCTTTGATGATGAAATTGATAGTATTCGTCTGTTTGACGTTGATACCCAGCGAACACTCAATGAAGTAGAACAAATCAACCTGTTGCCGGCCCATGAATTTCCGACGGATAAAACGGCAATAGAGCTGTTTCGCAGCCAGTGGCGTGAACAATTTGATGTGCGTCGCGACCCGGAACACGTTTATCAGCAGGTCAGTAAAGGTACATGGCCTGCCGGTATTGAATACTGGCAGCCGCTATTTTTTAGCCAGCCGCTACCGGCATTATTCAGCTACCTGCCGGAAAACACGCTATTAATCAGCCTGGGCAATATCGAATCAGCCGCAGAACGTTTTTGGCTTGATGCCTCACAGCGCTTTGACAATCGCCGGGTTGACCCTATGCGCCCGCTTCTAGCGCCGGAATCGCTGTGGCTTCGGGTCGATGAGCTGTTTGCTGAGTTAAAGAAATGGCCGCGGCTCCAGCTTAATATCGACAAAGTTAGTAAAAAAGGCGGTAGCCAAAATTTAGATTATCTGCCGCTGCCGGATTTGACGGTTCAGCATCAGAATAAGTCACCGTTAGACAACCTGCGTCGTTTTGTCGAAAGCTTTAGCGGTCGGATTATCTTCTCGGTAGAAACCGAAGGCCGTCGTGAAACGCTGCAAGAGTTGCTGGCGAGAATTAAATTAAAACCCGCGCTAATCGATAAGCTCGAGCAGGCAGAAGCTGCCGGCCACTATTTAATGATCGGAGCCTGCGAGCATGGTTTTCTGGATAACGAAAATCAAACTGCCGTTATCTGCGAAAGCGATCTGTTAGGCGAACGAATTATTCGCCGTCAGGATAATCGCCGGGCGATTAATACCGATACCCTCATTCGTAACTTAGCTGAATTAAAACCGGGCCAACCCGTCGTACATCTGGAACACGGCGTTGGTCGTTATGCGGGTTTAACCACCTTAGAAGCCGGTGGTATCAAGGCTGAATATCTGATTCTAACCTATGCGGGTGAAGACAAACTGTATGTGCCGGTTTCGTCGCTTCATCTGATCAGCCGTTATTCAGGCGGCGCCGAAGAGAATGCCCCTTTACATAAGCTCGGTGGTGAAACCTGGTCTAAGGCTCGCCAAAAAGCGGCCGAAAAAGTACGCGACGTCGCCGCCGAACTGTTGGATATTTACGCCCGTCGTGAAGCCAAACCGGGCTTCGCCTTTAAACAGGATCGTGAGCAATATCAGCAGTTTTGTGAGTCCTTCCCTTATGAACCTACGCTGGATCAAACCAATGCAATTGGTGCGGTGCTGGGGGATATGTGCCGGCCAAATGCGATGGACCGTCTGGTATGTGGTGACGTTGGTTTTGGTAAAACAGAAGTGGCAATGCGCGCTGCGTTTCTTGCCGTTATCAATACTAAGCAGGTCGCTATTTTGGTGCCAACCACGCTGTTAGCCCAACAACATTACGATAATTTCCGCGACCGATTTGCTAACTGGCCGGTGCGTATTGAGGTCATGTCCCGTTTCCGCAGTGCCAAAGAACAGCAACAGGTTATGGAAGCCACCGCCGAAGGAAAAGTCGATATTCTGATCGGTACCCATAAGCTGCTACAAAGCGATTTACGCTGGAAAGATTTAGGCCTGCTGATCGTAGATGAAGAACACCGCTTTGGCGTTCGTCAGAAAGAGCAGATCAAGGCAATGCGCGCTAATATCGACATATTGACCCTGACGGCAACGCCGATACCAAGAACGCTGAATATGGCTATGAGCGGCATGCGAGATTTATCGATTATCGCCACTCCGCCGGCGCGCCGTTTAGCGGTGAAAACCTTTGTTCGTGAATATGACGATCTGATTATTCGTGAAGCGATTTTACGTGAAGTACTGCGCGGTGGTCAGGTTTACTATTTATATAATGACGTAGCCAGCATTAATAAAACCGCTGAGCATTTAGCTAAATTAGTGCCCGAAGCCCGGGTCGCTATCGGCCATGGCCAAATGCATGAGCGAGATCTTGAACGGGTCATGTCTGACTTCCACCACCAGCGCTATAACGTGTTGGTGTGTACCACTATTATCGAGACCGGCATTGATATCCCTAATGCCAATACCATTATCATGGAACGGGCAGATAAATTTGGTCTGGCTCAGCTCCACCAGCTACGTGGCCGGGTTGGCCGCTCTCACCACCAGGCTTATGCCTATTTGCTGACGCCTCATCCGAAAGCCATGACGACAGATGCGGTTAAGCGTCTTGAGGCTGTCGCTTCGCTGGAAGATTTAGGCGCCGGGTTTGCGCTGGCCACCCATGACTTAGAGATTCGCGGAGCCGGTGAACTCTTGGGCGACGACCAGAGCGGCCAAATTACCACCATCGGCTTCTCGTTATATATGGAGCTGCTGGAAAGCGCCGTTGATGCACTCAAAGAAGGTCGTGAGCCGTCATTAGATGACCTGACCAATAATCAAACTGAAGTCGAACTGCGGGTTCCGGCCCTATTGCCGGACGACTATATTCCGGATGTCAACACCCGCCTCTCGTTCTATAAGCGTATTGCCAGCGCGGCAACCGGGTCAGAACTGGATGAGCTAAAAGTCGAACTGATTGACCGCTTTGGTTCATTACCTGATGCCGCCCGCCACCTGTTACAAACGGCTGAAATGCGTCAACAGGCTAAGAAGCTCGGAATTAAGCGTATTGAAGGTAATGAGAAAGGCGGATTTATTGAGTTCAGTGAAAAGAACAATGTGGATCCGGGGTATCTTATTGGCCTGCTTCAGCGCCAGCCACAGTGTTATCGGCTGGATGGCCCGAGCAAGCTCAAGTTCAACGTCGACCTGACGGATCGCCCTAAACGGTTAGAGTTTATTAAGTCACTGCTTAAACAGTTTGAAGAGCATCAGTTAGCCCATTGATACGCTTTTAAGCGATAAAAAACGCCGTAGCCTTTACCAAGCTACGGCGTTTTTCATCAGGCTATGCCGGTCAGAGCATCAAGATTAGTGAAGCTTTAATCTCGGACGAATAATCCGGTTGATACTGCCCACCAGCATCATCAGTCCCGTTTTGATATAACCGTGCAGCGCAGTCTGGTGCATACGGTAAAGTGACATATATGCCAGACGCGCCAGACGGCCTTCAATCATCATTGAACCGCGGGTTAAATTTCCCATCAGGCTGCCAACGGTACTGTATTTTGATAGAGAAACCAGTGAGCCACGGTCAGTATAGCGATAGTTCTTCAGCGGTTGCCCGTTCATCAAGGCTAAAATATTGGTGTAACACAGGCTGGCCATTTGATGTGCGGCCTGAGCGCGAGGAGGAACAGGTGCACCATTCTCCCGCAGGCAACTGGCGCAGTCACCCAGAGCAAAAATAGCCGGATCGCGCGAGGTTTGTAGCGTCGGCTCAACCACTAACTGATTAATTCGGTTAGTTTCCAGCCCGGCGATGTCCTTCATAAAATCAGGCGCTTTAATCCCAGCCGCCCACACCAGAAGATCGGCCTTAATAAAATCACCGTTCTTGGTATGCAAACCGTCAGCGTCTGCGCTGGTTACCATGGTTTGGGTCAATACATTGACGCCAAGATTAATTAATTCTTGCTGAGCAGAGGCTGAAATTCGCTCCGGCAGCGCGGGCAGAATACGCTCGCCAGCCTCGACTAAGGTGACGTTCAGCGCCTTGTTATCCAACCCTTCATAACCGTAGCTGTGCAGTTGTTTAACCGCATTATGCAGCTCAGCTGAAAGCTCAACGCCGGTTGCTCCGCCGCCAACGATAGCAATGTTCACCCGCTCATTCTCATGAGGATGGGAGGAGAATTTAAGGAACAGATTTAGCATTTTATTGTGGAACAGATGGGCCTGCTCCGGGTTATCCAGATAGATGCAGTTTTGCTTAACCCCCGGAGTCCCGAAATCATTCGACACGCTGCCCAGCGCCATAACTAAAATATCGTAAGAAACGTTACGCTCAGGCACCAGCTCCTCGCCCTTCTCGTTATCGATTCGAGCCAGTCGGATAATTTTGTCATCCCGATTAACATCAACCAACGAGCCAAGCTGAAAATGGAAGCCGTGATTACGAGCATGGGCCAGATAGCTTAATGCATCAACGCCATCGTCCAGCGCTCCGGTCGCCACTTCATGCAGCAGCGGTTTCCATAGGTGGCTATGGTTGCGATCGACCAGAACAATTTCGGCCTTTCCTTTGCGACCCAGCTTTTTACCTAAGCTGGTCGCCAGCTCAAGCCCGCCGGCTCCGCCGCCAACAATAACAATCTTTTTAATCTCTGTTTTCACAATCGTATCTCATTAAAAATAAACCAAAAATTTCTGGCAAGGGATTCGATTAATAACTTATAAAAACATCAAGTTAACTTGATTTTCCCTGCAATATTGACGTCAGAATATCATAATTGGACATTTGGTTATACCAAAATTGATATATATCAATTTTTAACCCTTTTGGGTGATTTAGCGACAGAGGTGGCTCAGATAGCGGGCAATAAAAAAGCACCGATAATGGTGCAATAGTGGTCAGTTAAGGGCAATGAATATGCTTAACCGATCAACGCTACACCATTATTGGTACTTTTTTATTGCTCCAATTAGCGTTGTTTAAACGCTTTTATCGCCTGTAAATGCGGGGAGATCTGTTTGAATTTATGTCCCTGATTTTCGTCCCAAATAATATTGTAATACGGGCTCAGAGTATCAGCGCTGCGCTGGCTATCTAGCATTTCATCTTCTCGGGATAAAATCACCAGGCAGTTATCCTGATTCTTAGTTCTGAATTCTGAAATGCATTTAGTCGCGATATCCAGATACTCTTCCGGCCGGTCGATTTTCCCCGGCATATTTTCATGAGGGAACAAATTAGGATTAAACAACGCCTGACGGATACCGCACAAAAAGCCGATCCTTTCGGCCCAGAATCCGCCGAGACCAACGCCGCAAATTAGAGGGTGAGTATCTTCACTCTGCTGTACGGCTTTATTGGTTTCTTTCAGCAAATGTTGCATATCATGGCGCGGATGGAGGGTGCTGTAACTAATAAAACGAACGTCCGGATCGATAAACTGAAGTTGTAAGACCTTCTCGTGATTTCCCGGACTGTTTGAATCAAAACCGTGCAAATAAATAATCATTTAAGCCTCACTACCTGCCAATATAAGATCAATATCTCTAGCGCCAGAACGATAACAACCGGAATTAACGCTGTTCTTCACTTATCTGTTGTTTATGTTGTTGCCAACGATCACTTAACAATGATAACTCTTTGTTGGCCTGTTTCCAGCGCGATGATGCCAGTAAATCACGGCGGGTCACTTTATTTCGATGAAAGAGCCGGGTCACTGATTCAGCCCGCAGGTCGGTCGGTAAATTATCCAACACGCTCACCGCACCCTGTCGGTTATTGCATACCAACACCATATCACAACCGGCATCCAACGCAGCCTGAGTCCTTTGGGCATAGCTGCCCATTATCGCAGCGCCTTCCATCGACATATCGTCAGAGAAAATAACGCCGTCAAAGCCCAGTTTCTGACGCAGTATGGTTTTAAGCCAGTACGGAGAGCAGCTTGCCGGTAGCGGGTCCACTTCACTGTATATGACATGGGCAGGCATCACGGCCTCCAATAATCCGGCAGCGGATAGCTGGCGAAATACTGACATATCCTGTTGGTAAAGCTGTTCGTAACAACGCGGGTCAACCGGCGTCTCTTTATGAGAGTCCGCAGAAACGGCACCGTGCCCGGGAAAGTGCTTACCGGTAGCTTTCATTCCCGCACTGTTCATGCCCTGAATAAAACGGCTAGCCAGTAAAGTCACAGCTTCAGGATCGCGATGGAATGAGCGCTCGCCAATTGCGGCACTGCCATGACCAACATCCAGAACCGGCGCAAAGCTGATATCAATATCCATCGTCGTCAGTTCAGAAGCCATCAGCCAGCCAGCCTCTGCTGCCATTTTTTCTGCCTGATGATCTTCTAGCAGTGCAGCAAATGACTGAGCTGCCGGCAAGCGGGTAAATCCCTGGCGGAAACGCTGTACCCTGCCGCCTTCCTGATCGACGGCGACTAACAGGCGATGGCGTGATGCCTCACGAATCTGTCGAACAAGTTCAGCTAACTGCGCAGGATCGTGAAAATTGCGGGCAAAAAATATTAATCCACCGACTAACGGATGTTTTAATATTTCGCGATCTTCTGCATCCAGCTCATAGCCCGCTACATCCAACATCACTGGTCCCACACTCACCTCACTTTGCTGCTGCCTGCCAAAAATAGATATAAATAGCCGAAGCTACTTAGCTTGTTTACCCTAATGAAACAACGTTGTTGATACCCAAAATAATTCGAGCTGCATCGCGAGCGTAGTCAACAAAGATGCCGCTTGGAGTACAACCGGTATATTCTAATCAGAGTTGATCAATAACTAAATACCATAACCGATTCTTATTGGCTGGCAATCAATAAGATATTGTTGATTTTTAGTCTGTTGCCAACGGGTTTCAAACCAAAGCAAGATTAAATATTCGACATAAGGTTTCCAGTTATCAATCTGGTGCCTTAATTTCTCACCGTCAGAATAGCCACCAGAATTAATATAACGCTGTAGCAGATCGGTTTCTAACCCTTTATTCCAACGGTTACCACAAAATAACATCGCCAGCTCAAAGGCAATATCCGCATCAGAGGAATATTCCCAGTCAATAAACATCAGGCTGTTTGAACACAGGACTGCGTTATCACCGTGCAAATCCAGATGAGCAGGCGCCAGCTTTAAGGGGCGTGGTAAAGATGAATTCAGATAACGCTGATGCAAAGCCAGCCAGCGCGGTGATAATCGCCGTTTGTCTATACCATGCAGATAGCGTTCAAAGCGTTGCTTTAAGTTCAATGAAAAACCGTTGGGAGGGAGTCGGTGTAGCCGGACCAGACTATTGGCGATACCATCTAATCCGCAGTCATGGCTAAAACGGTCCCCGAGTACTTGTCCCTCAATCCATGAAGAGATCATCCACCGGTCGGTGAGTAAAACAGGTTGGGGCGATATTCCTGCGCCGGAAATACGCCGAAGGGTCCGATATTCCTGATGTCGATAAATACCTAAAATATCTTGGGATGCTAACCGAGGTTTAGCTAGCCAGCGAGGCTGATGGTGTAGATCAATGCGCCAACTGGTTCCGGTTAAACCGGTCAAGGGGGTCAGGCTGAGCTGCTCAGGCAAACAGCCCGGCACGGACCGGGCTATCAGCGATTCAAGTTCAGAACTAGCGTTGAACATTACCCGTACCGGTCCACAGAATTTCGCCGGTTTGGGCCTGCAACAGTTGGATCATAATTTCCGGCATGCCCGGATTGCCGTTGGCTGAGGCATAAATAATATATTTAGCCCCCAGATATCGGGCCAGCCCGATAGCTTTAGAACGGGAAATTAAACTATCATCCCCCTGTAAGCCAAGCGCCTGGCGCCCTTCTATCAGTTTGCTATCCGGCACCAGGCTAAAACGGTTGGTCGATAACAACGTCTCTTTTAACGCAGAAGTCGCATCGGCTGTTTCTACTCTTCCGGAGGTATTATTTTTAACCTGATCTAACAAAATAATACCGTTGTTAGCATCCGGAGATGAGCTCACCATTTTTGCAACCAAAGGTTCGATGCTGGCCATCCAGTTGATAGGATCCGGAGCCTGCTGTGGTGGTGGCTGAATCGGTGGTATCGGCACGACGTCTATCGGCGGCGGATTAACCGCCACGGGTGGTTTCTGTGATTTAGGTGCAGTCCCGGGGCAGCCAGCTAACAGCATGGAAGCCAGAACAACAAACAGAAGCTTTTTCATTCCCTTCTCCAAGAAGTATTAATACCCAGCTACTGACGCGATAACATCGGACCCAGCGTTTTTCCGCCCAGCAGATGCATATGAATATGGTAAACCTCTTGCCCGCCGTGACGATTACAGTTCACGATTAAGCGGTAGCCATCTTCAGCAATCCCTTCCTGTTCAGCAATTTTTGCCGCAACCACCATCATGCGGCCCAGCGCCAATTCATGCTCTGGCTTAACGTCGTTTACCGTAGGAATTAATACGTTAGGTATGATTAAAATATGAGTCGGTGCCTGAGGGGAAATATCGCGAAATGCGGTCACTAATTCGTCTTGATATACGATATCTGACGGAATCTCGCGGCGAATAATTTTACTAAAAATAGTCTCTTCAGCCATGTTATATCCCTTATGTTACCTATCAATAAAAAATATTATCTGCCCAGTATGAGCGAGATACGCCTGTGCTTTCAAGCTCTATGGGCTGTGGTACAGAATTTACTTGAGAGTGGACATCCAGTATCAGAAGGTTCAGAACCCGTTAAATGCAGAAATCACTAATGTCAGCCCGGCAATTGCCGCGATAGCCAGCAAAAAATAACGCAAATGGAACTTGGTTCCCCGGGCAGCTAATACAAGGCAGCCGACTAAAATAACCACACGAAAAATAGAATCTGAATCCATGACCCCTACCTGTTTGCTAGTAACAGAATGCCTGAACCTGTTTGAGTAATGGGCAGGATTATAATCGGTTTCCCTTTTTTTCACCATTCATTGAAACCCGCCTTAAATCATACCCCATTCACCAACACCCAATTTACACCTAAATTTATTAATTAGTTTTATCTTGCCTTATATATCATATCGATAGATGAAACTGATGTTTATACCTTGCTTTATATTGGCCTTTGGTTGCATATAGACGACAGAGTCATCACATTGATAGAGAGGATTTATGAGTAAAGGTATGGATAAGAAGAAAGACAGCAAGAAAAAACCACTGACAACACCGGCTGAGAAAAAAGCCGAGAAGAAGGCTAAAAAAGACAGACAAAGTAGCGAAAAAGACATTATCTAATCTGCCATTACATGCTTTTCTCAGCATAAAGCCTAACAACCGGCTCCTTTATGGAGTCGGAAAATCAGTTATGCCTAAAGCTACCCTGCCGTATTTATATTCTTGCTTCAAACGAATAAAACTACACAATGAAATCATCTCTTCAGTCCGGTATAATCTCGCCAGAATAAGAGGAATCGATCATGAGTTATAATTTGGCAGAATTACCCCGGGAAGAGCGCGACAAGCTCGACGTTGACTTACATGCTTCCGGTATCGCTTATAAAGAACGTTATGGTATGCCGTTTAACTACCGTGAAATTGAGTTGTTAATTCCGGCCAATCTTAAAGATTACTTTAAGGAACGCGTCGAATTTTTCAGAGCTAATCCCTATCAGTTAGGCAAACTGCCTTATGTTGCTAACGATAAATAATTTCAAGCGTCCAAAAATATAAAAGCCCCACAGAAATGTGAGGCTTGTTTTAATCACTGATTAAAGTCAGAAACTACATCAAATAACTAGCGAATACCGCGAATTTTTATGCCGTTAGACGATGAACTTGAAGACATCGGCTGGTCATCATCCTCATCATCAGTATTATTTGACGGTTTAGCTTTCGGAGTTGCACTTCCCTTCTGAGAAATTCCGGCCTTCTTCAAACAATACCGCGCTGAATCTTCAAGTAATTTTTTCACCTGAGCCTGGGTCGGATTATTCATTGCCTGCAATTTTTCGAGATCTTTTTCATTACGCTCTTCAGTACACTGGCAAAGCGTGATGGCTTGTTTTCTGGTTATTTGGTTGTTTGACTGTTGTTGCTGAAAGTCAGCACAAGAATTGACGTAGTCACTGCTTGCACTTAACGCCGGATAACTGAATATTAATCCAGCGAGTAAGATAGACCGTTTTAACATTTATTTTCGTCCCTGTTAATAAAAATCACGGCTAATCTTCATCTGTAGCAAGAGAAGAGTCAAGCGATATAAAACAATAATATAACTCTGCTAATTACCGCTCTGCCGGCCAAGGAGATGAGGAACTTGGCCCACTTAGAACGGCAATAATATTCGCCTAGCCAGGCGAATATTATTGGTTTGGATGCTGGCCAGCGCCCATAAAAAAAGCCCTCAAGGATAAGGGCTCAAATACAACCAAGGAGTTAACAAGATATTAACAATCTCAGTATAGCTGACGTTCTCTAAATTTGCATCACCAAAACAAATTTAGTACCAACAACGTTTGGCCATTAGTGGTGACTCAGGCTTTCCTCTTTCAAATCAATCTCACGTAACAATCGGCGATGAACTTCATCATTGATATTTTTAGTCTTACGCAGTTTATATAGCTCATCCCGCTCGGCACGTAATGCTTCACGGCGTAGCTGGCGTTCAACTTCTGCCAGTTTCCACATATCCGTTGAACCGTCTTTATCATTGTCACCGTAATCAAGGCGGCGGCTATAAATATCTAACAGATGGTTTGCCGCTTCAGAGCGCAGCGCCATTTGGTCTGGATCTTCCACCGGGTGACTGATGATTTCTTTTATACGATGAAGGGCCGCTTCCGTTACCGCAACTCTGGCACTGCTCTCACTGTCAGTGTGTGGTAAGTCGATAACCAACCCGCGCGTAAGTAACGGCAAGCCGATGCTGGCAATAATTAATGACAGCAGAATCACCCCCATGGCCAGAAAAATAGCCACATCACGAGCCGGAAAATTAGAACCATCGGGCATAAACAGAGGCAACGTAAGAATACCCGCCAGCGTAATAGACCCTCTCACACCTGCTGTTGCCATTACGGCCATCATTCGGGTACGGGGCATATTTTGATCTTGTCCCTTCCGTCTGCCGCGAAATACCGTCAGGGTTATTGAGATCCACACCCATAAGAAACGCAATACGCCAAGCGCAAGCGTAATAGCCACGACATAGCCAAGCAGCATCCAGTGATTACTCACGCCGGCAACGTTAGCGACTTCCGGCATGGTCTTCCACATTCTGGGTAACTGCTCACCCAGTAAGATAAAGATAGTACCGTTCAACGCCACCTGAACCGTGTCCCAAACTGCATTGCGTTGCATTCTGGTAGCCGCCTGTGGGCGCCCGGCTAACTCATCATAGTGCATGGCAATACCGGCAACCACTGCCGCAAGAATCCCTGAAACGTGTAAATGTTCAGCAACCAGATAGGCTGTAAACGGAATTAACAGGCTAATTAAAATTTGGATTGCCGGCTCTTCACCCGTCCGTTTGACTAAAAATCGGTTTAACCGACCTATTATCCAGGTCACAACTAAACCGGCTAAAACACCACCAAAAGCAACCAAAACAAAGCCCAGCGTGGCATCTGCCAAAGAGAAAGTACCGGTCAGCGCCGCGGTTACGGCAAAGCTAAAGCATACAAGGCCGGTGGCGTCATTCAGCAATGACTCCCCTTCAAGAATATGTGCCATTTTCGACGGTAAAGGTGAGCCAACGGTCATTGCGGAAACGGATACAGGATCCGTTGGTGACAATATTGCCGCAAGGGCAAAAGCCACGGCAATCGACATCGCCGGAATTAACCAATGAATAAAGACGCCAATACCTATAACGGTAACCACCACTAACCCGATAGCCAGAGACATTATCGGCTTTAGCTCATTAAAAAGGGCATCTTTGGGAATCCGCCAGCCATCAAGAAACAGCAGCGGCGGTATAAATAGCAGTAAAAAGAGATGAGGTTCAAATTCGACATCAAATCCGAATACCGAGAGTGCAGCCCCTAATGCAATCTGCAAAATAGGCAGCGGAATCTTCACGGGAAGCAACCGTGATATAAAGACGCTGGCAACCACCGCCAGCAAGAATGCAAGTACCATTGTTACTACAGACATAACGACATTTAGTCCTTTTCCTGTGGTTAAAAAAACAGCCTGACACCCTCGACAATAGGTAACCATAATCAATAATTATTGATGGCTATCTCTTATCTTTCTAACTCAATGACCTAACAGACACTAAAATTATTGGCAAGATGCCCTACAAGTAATACGAAAGTGTGTTCCAATATCTGATTGGACTTTGCAACATACCCCATTGCCATGGCAGATATGATAATCAGCCCAAATAGGAAAAACTATATGCAACGCGTTCAATGTGTACGTTGATATAGAGAATCTCGGTTCCGTTGAGCAAACTGACTAACTGATTATATAAAAAACATGGGTTAGATCCTAAATAAATATAGGATAAGAAAATATAAAAGAGAAAACCAACGTGTGACCTTGAAAGTATAGATTAGAAACTAATTTACTGAATTAGGCCAAAAGTCATCTGGCGATGACTTTTGGCTCAAAATGATTTAACGCACAACCAGAACGGAAGATTTAGCATATCGAACAATACCGGATGCATTCGATCCTAGCAGGTGAGTCGTAATATTTGGCCTTCTTGACGCTATCACAATCAGGTCAGCATCGACTTCATCGGCCATTGATACAATTTCATCTCTCGGGGATCCGAAGGCGATGGAATAAGAGAGCTGGTCCTCAGGGAGGTCTATTCCGGCTATCAGCTTTTTCAATTCTTCCTCAGCTTTAACCGAAGCCCGATCCTTTAACTCGGCATAGCCCATCGCATAGGAGTTAATAATTGCCGATGAGATAGGTAATACATGGCACAGTCTAACCGTTGCATTTGACAGCTTGGCTAAAAATACCGCATGGCTGATTGCGCTACTGGTTAATCCTTCTTCCAAAATATCCACAGGTACCAGAATAGATTTATACATATCATATCTCCTGTCGCTATAGCTCTAAAAGAACCCACTTGCTTAAGTGTATTAGACAAACCAATAATTATTGTGAGCAGCCTAACTGATTAAGCATAGATACCCAAAATAATCCGAGTTGCATCGCGGCGGCAAGTGAGCGAGTCCCGATGAGCTTACTCAGGTAAGTGATTATTAGGCCCATTAATGGGCCTAACCCCTTCGGGGCCGCTGCCAGCAGCGTTCAAATCTACTTACAGCAGATTTGTCGGGTGAGTAAACGCAGCCAACAAAGATGCAGATTGAAGTATAACGGGTATAAAACGAATTAGCCCTGCGTACACTCAGGAAGTAAATATTGTTTGCAACATCTTCAGACTCAGGAAGACCAGTAACGCCGCAAACACTTTCTTCAGTGTGGCAACCGGCAGCTTATGGGCTAAGCGTGCACCTATCGGTGCTGTAAAATAGCTAACAATAGAGATCAGAACAACCGCCGGGAAAAAAACGTAACCAACGCTATAGTCAGGCGTATTTTCAGCCCCCCAGCCATTAATCATATAGCCTATACTCCCCGCCAGTGCGATAGGCATACCAATAGCCGCAGAGGTACCAATTGCGTTCTGTATCCGAACATTACACCATGACAGGAAGGCAACCGATAACGAGCCGCCTCCGATAGCCACCAACGCAGATATTCCACCAATCAATAACCCGGCGATAGACGTTCCCATGGTTCCAGGTAACTGACGGCTTGGTTTTGGCTTTATGTTCAAAATCATCTGTAAGGCGACATAGCCCATAAAACAGGAGAAGAAAATACCCAGGAATTTTGTCGGTAACAGCGCCGCTAACCAGGTTGATGCAAATGTACCTATCAGTATTGCCGGGGTTATTTTCCATACTACTGGCCATAATACGGCCTTATGGCTATTGTGCGCGCGTACGCTGGCAAATGAGGTGATCACAATAGAAGCCATTGATGTACCAAGCGCCATATGAACTAAATGCACCTGATCAACGCCCTGAGCGGCAAACAGCGCGGTAAGAATCGGGACCATAATCCCGCCGCCACCAACCCCCAGTAGCCCGGCCATAAATCCAACCACGGCACCTAATGCCAAATATGCCAAAACCCACTCAATACTCATTGAATATCCTTGATTAACAATTGATCTGAATATGCCCTGCTTATCGGTCCGGAAAGCAGGTGATATTCGATATTATTTTTCTATGCTGCCCATTTTTTGCCTGGGGATTATGTTTTTTCAACCTGACAGTACATGCCTATTAAATAATAACCCTACAGGTTAATGTTTTGTTAAGATATCAGATAATATAATTTTTTACACTTTGCGGTAAGTGTAAAACAAAACTATTTTTCAATGAGTTAACAACAAAACGCTTAGGCTAAGTCACATGTCAAATCCAATACATATCAACTATATGGCGATCATTAGCTACTCCAAGCCATAGTAGTTCTTATAGGCTACATCAAACCTCTTCTCATTTTCCTCAATTTCATTTTTGGCCCTTGTGATAAAAGTGAGTAAATCATCTTGATGAACTCCTCCCTCACACACCCGAGCGCGTAAAGATCCATCTTTTTTATAACGTTTTATAAATACAACGTTATGTTTAATATTATGAATAATCGTTTGTTGATATCTTGAATAAAAACGGCTTTCCAGGTCAAAAAATGTACTAATATCGTTAGCACTTCGTTTTAATGTTTTTTGGGCAAACGCTTTTAATGGAACAAAGCCATTATCATCGGCTGATACTATAAACTCTTGCACCAAGGCATTCAGGGTTTCAGGCATTTGTTCTTCCCACCAGGATGTTATTAATTCAGACACATTACAAAATGCTTTATCCCAATGCAATGGCCGTTATGTTTGGCCTTCTGCATCCCCTATCGCTCTTTGGATTTGTTCCGATAACTTGCTTGATCAAGATTGTCAGCCTTGGCATCTATCTCCTACAAATTTCTCTTTTGCGTCACTGCTCACAATTTAACCTAATCCTGTGGCTAATTTGCCGTTTAGGGTAGAAAATAGTAGTGCGGCCATAGGAAATCCTAAGGTTACGCATAGTACGCATAGATAATACACATAGGTAGTTGAGGGCTGGTTTACTGCTGTGTGGCTCCGAAAAAACCTTATCCTCAACGGATTGGTTCTACATTCGGGAGGCAATTATGTATAAAACTATCTTAATTCCGATCGATATTTCAGAAGAGAGCTTAGTTAATCTGGTAAAACCTCATATTGAATTTCTAGCGCAACAAGAAAACGCAACAATCCATTTTATTTCTGTTATTCCCTCATATTCTTTTTATTCCACATTTGGCCTGGCCTATACAACCCATTTACCGGATCCCAGAGATATGAATGAATCGGCAATGAAAGTGCTGACGGAAACCACAAGCTCGTTCAAACTGCCTGAGGATAGGATTAAGTATCATGTGGCCGTCGGTTCACCTAAGGACCAGATCCTAAAACTTGCCGATGCCATTAATGCTGACCTAATCGTGGTTGGATCTCGCAGGCCAAGTATTTCAACATACCTGCTTGGCTCAACTTCATCTGCCATCGTTGGCTACGCTAAAACGTCGGTGATGGTTATAAGGTAAGATGTAATTTAACTAAACAGCCCGCTTCGGCGGGTTGTTTGACGCTGGTGTTCGTTCAAAAACGGGTTATTGAATTAACTAATTTATCTCTTATCCAGACCCATAATGCGCTTCAATTTAATGTTATCAGCTTTAAATCTAGGTATCCGTCAGAATCTGCAAATAGCTGTACCGCTTTATGCTCCCCGGGCTTTAATACGATCTGTCTTTCAGTCTGAAGTACATTCGCGATACAAATGGAACCTTCCCCTTTGAAGCCTAGCGTCAGCTCACCAGATATCAGGTGAAATTCTACCTTTTCACCCACATCAATGCTTGCCGCTCTCTCACCGTTTATATAAAAGCCATAATAGCAACCACCTAAAAACCCAGAATCCCTTACAACCGTTAATTTAGATTCATTGGGAATATTGGTTTGATAGGCAAATACTCTTTCAGGCGGAGTTAGCTTAGCCATACTAGGCCGTACCGCTGATGTTACACACCCGGCCAAGGTTAAAGCACACGCAACGGCGAATACTATTTTTTTCACTGAGGATTTCCATTGAATGATTTTAGTCAGCATAGCAATGATTGATATCTGGAGGTAGGTGTCAAAGTAACGACTTATCGCAAACCATATAAAAAACGCTCGGTAAGCTGCCATATAATCCAAAAGAGTGAGGTTAAATTAGTTATACCTTTTATTTCCATAGCTGGCATTATTGTTTAATCATCGCTCGAACAAGGTTGTTCACCCAAGTACAAGGAGTTAGATCATTAAAGGACTACGAATTACCACGGGAATATTAGCACCAGCACCAATCGGCACCATGGTGGTGGTGATTATTTATCAAATCGTCTTCTTTATTAACGATGGAACTTTCGACATAGCAATAAATAAAGACGGTTTCTTAATTGTGTTTGGTTTTATGATGTCTGCTTACTTTTTGACTGGCATACAGTCAATTATTTACAGTTTATTGATGGAATTCCTGATTAATCCCAAGATAAAGAATAACTTCGCCGTTATTATATTGAGCTCGGCATTAGGGGGTTTGTCTGGGATTATTCTGCTTAAGCCCGGACTGGTCGTTGGAGCATTAACGGGTATGTTGACGGGGATTATTCTTCGACGAATGTATCTACGCTCCAAGGTGTAATAGTCACGCGAGTCACTGAAAGTGATGATTCAATAGCCCGTCCATTTGGTTAATGCCGAATAACCACGGTGGTACTAGCTGTTTTTAATTCAGTCTGTACGCTCAATGGCGTAACTAACATCTCATAGCTAATACAAACGAACGGTGGCAACTCCGCGCCTCACTTTCTTTCAGTCATAAAAAAGACCACCGAAGTGACCTATTTAGAATTGTTACTTCGGTAATTCCCCCGCAAACTATCCCTCACCTAATGCCAGTAGAATTTTTGCTTTCGCTACGGATTGTAAATCGTCAGATTGTTCAGTTGGAGTGCGGTTTGAAGATCCGCCCTCCTTGCTTCCGGTGATTATTTTCTGTGACATATTTTGTCCAATAAAAAAGGCCGTATTAGCGACCTGTAGAAGTGTGAAAAAACCTCCTGAGAGGTTTTGGTATCGATTTCCGATATAACTTACGTCTTAGCATTCATCACGGCTTCTAATCCGCGCCAGATAGCTTATACAAACGAACGGCGACAACTCCACGCATCATTTTTCTTTAGATGTAAAAAAACCAGCCGGAGCTGGTCTTTTATATTGGTCATCAAAACTTTGACGTATATTGGTTAGAATCGATATTTAAATCCAACGGTTAATGCCGTATCACTATAGCCTTTATCACCTATTTGTTGGGCAACGTTAGTCCATAGATTGACATGTTTATTCAGTTGACCTTCAACGCCCACCTTCAGCTCGCCGACATTGGTATTACCAGCCTGCTTGACTGATACCCCATTCATCACAGCACCAGCTTGTTCAGTATTGTGTAACCAGTTAGTTTCAACGTAAGTAGTAAATAATTTATCACTACCTTTATCCATATCGCTGACGCCATCACGCGATAACTTTACACCTAGTCGAGTCTGAACGTTGTTTTTACCATCAGATGTAACGCGTGTACCGTTAACTTCATGATGATCATCAGCCTTAATGCCGCTCCAGATTATCTGCGCTTGCGGAGTAACGAATACGTTACCGTTCTCTCCTTGATAAACCGGAATACGATAGCCGCTCTCTACCGATGCGCTTAGGCCATTCATATCGTAACTTTCGCTCGATAATTGCTCGCCGTTTACTTCGCCGTTCAACAAACTGTATTGGACCCAACTGTCAACGTAAGCACCGTTCAGCGTTTTCGCATCCTGATACCATGTGGCATAAACACCACCACTGTAACCATCAACAGTACCTTTTGAATTGTACCCAGTCCGGCTATTACCCGTTTCGCTGTCTGATTTACCGTAACCAAGCATCAGGCCAATGCCTAAACGATCACGATCAGTAAACTGAATTTGCGCCACTTCACCGCCCCCCTGAATAACATAGGTATTGGTCGAAGTTTTTAACTGACCGCTGGTATCTCTGAACTTAGTACGATCGCCCTGCTGGCGTAGCCACATGCTAGAATTTTCAGCCCGACCTTCACGATCCTCAAGTCGAAGATTAAACAACTTATTGGCCGCAGCCATATTGGCCATATAACTACCAGCCTCAGGGCGAATACTTGCCGTTTCGGATGTTGGTGATAGGGTACTAGTCAGATACCAATTAGCGGCATTAGCACCGTCACCTCGGTTTAACGAGTAGTCATAAGCTCCAGCAACAATTCGACTAGACTGTACGAACTCACCATCAGATAATCCCTTGACCTGAACCAACTCAATGCCATTAAGGGTTTTTTGCCCTATGCCACCAATATTATTGACTCTGACATTTGTTGTACCACTCGTATTACCTTCAACCAACAGTTTATCAGTAACAGAATCATCCCCACCTAGTGAAGTGTTAAGTACCAAGTTGCCATTATTACCAATATAATTACCGTGTACGGTTAACATATTGCCGGGAATAGAGTTAGCAAAGTTGATGGTCCCAGCATTACCAATTCCAAGCACATCAGAACTTACAGACAGATTCCAGACCGACATATTATCCAGATTAATCTGGCCGCCATTACGTGCTGCACCGCTCCAAAGCGTATTGGCTAACGTCACATTCGCACTGCTACCGGTGCCTGCCTGAATATCACCAACCAATGTCATGTTACTGGCCGTTAAATTGACAATCCCAAAATCGGTTGAAGAGGCATCAGTATCAGCATTAATCAGAATACCATTATTTAAAACACTACTACTATTGAGCAATGCATTTATCGTTCCACCTAATGAATTAAAGCTACTACCATTAATGCTATATAAGTTAGAATTTTGTTGTTCAATGTTAACTGTGGCTTTCGTACCGCTATTTATAGCATTAGCCCCAAGACCAGAGGTTTCTATTTGGGTATTAGCGGCATTAATAATTGAACTATTCGTTGCCTGAATACCATGGGCACTTAAACCGCTAGTAGATATGTTGTTCTTACCAACTAGATTAACTACAGCTAGATCATCAGCAAAAATACCTATGGAATCATCACCAATAGTGGAAACAGTAATATTTTGAGCATCAATGAGTGAATTAGCATGGTTACTTACCAGACCATAAGAATTAATACTCTTTGTAGAAACAGAGCTATTTATCCCTAAATTTATATAAGATAAATCCGTATCCGTTGCATTTGTAGCAACAACACCATTAGATTTTTCGCCCGTAGTCACAACATCAACTTTGCCATCAATAACTACAGATGAACCACTACGGCTGGCAATTATTCCGTAAACTTTTTCACCATGTGTTGTGATTTTATTATTTTGCCCAAAAAGTGTGATTTTCCCACCGCCATTGGCGGCATAAACACCATGGCTAGCTACTCCATTAGATTCAACACTCAGGTCTGTGGCAGCAATCGTTGCGGTACCATTAGTACCATTAGCATAAAGGCCATAAGCATTACTTCCTATTCCTGTAGCTATCTGGCTACCTCTACCTAGGTCAATATTTGTGCCGCTTTGTGCATATACAGCAATGGACGACTTACCTCCGGTATTGATTTGTACCGCGTCATTAACAACGATATTTGCACCAGCACTGGATGTAAATAAACCATAAGCCAATTCACCATTAGTGGTAATAATATTACGGTTGCCATTAAAGATTATTGAACTTGCGCCAGATGCCTGCACTGCATGGGCAGATGAATTACCATTTGTTGTAATCTGGGTTTCACCATTTAAGGTAACAGAGGAGGCTGAAACCGATAAACCTCTGGAACTATCTCCAGAACTGGTTATGTTTGCACTGTTATTAAGGGTTAATTTGCTATTCGCTGTTACCCGCACAGCATCTCCTGCAGTGCTAGCAAGGTTATCTCCAATTGATATAAATGGTTCATCTATAGCAACCTGTTGGCCACCGTTCACAATGAAGGTTGCTGAGTGAGATGTATAGCTCACAGATATCAGAGCGATCGTAAGAGCTGATAATACAAATGTATTATTCTTTTTGGTGTAATACATATTAAAAAACCTTAATTATTAGTATGATATGCAAAACTAAAATGAAAGTTGAATTACAGTTAACTCGTAAAAATAAGTTTACATAGAGCATCATTACCCATATAAAAAACTATTGTTTTATATATCACGCCCACAAAACAACCTTCACTAGTTGTTAATGACTAGTTATATAAGATGTAATTCGCTATCACACATCAAGATACTAAAATGTTGTTAATTATTTAATACATACAATTTAATACCAGTATCCTTACGGTGCAAACATATTCCTTTCTTATACTTTTCTCATTATACATAATAAATTTTATTATAAAATATTAAAAATCAAAATAAATCATTATGAAATGATAAACTTAAAGAATAAAATACCGACAAACAGAAGATAATCAATAAGAACAAAAAGGTAAAATATAAAACCAAGTGCAGATAAACCAATAACAGTGCGTTATAAATAACTTTGAATTTATAATCACCACAACAATTAACGTGTTGATGAAAATCAATCTACATAATCGTTATGATATGTAATTTATTTAAATGTTATCTAGTCATGTCGATTTTATTTTTATAGATAGTTCACACTATCCATAAATTATGATGAGCTAAAATAGTACAAACCAAAATAGTTAATACAAACAACGAAAAATTAACGCTTAACCATGTTCTTTCACCAGTTGACTGCTTACCACACTTATCTAATCTATCTCGTACTATCTTAACGTAATCCATAGCTAGGGTAAGTATTGTTGATTGTACTGTTGGCTCTAACTCAAATAGTTTCATTGCTTTCTCTCCACTACCCGCCGCCACTTAATAACCGCATCCAACCGGCCAGCACAGATCCGTAATTCTCGTTTTAACGCTAATATGTAAGCGCCTGCATCACCCCATGTATCACCATATAGTTGCGGCTCTTCACACCCATAACCCGGCAGCGCTTAAGCCTTGAAGAGTGGCGAGCAATATTTGAACTGGCCGATAAACATCATCGGTACATGGGCAACGCAATGCCGCTGGCCATAGTCACCGGCCAACGCTTGGGTGATATCTAAAATATGCAATTTAAAGATATCTGGGATGACCACATCCACATAGTTCAAGAAAAAAACCGGTGTGAAATTAGCGATCCCACTATCACTGAGATGTAATGCTATCGGCTGGCCCTTTAGAGATATTATTGCTCGTTGCTGGGATCGGATTGTTAGCCCCTACCTGCTTCACTATACAAACACAACATCAATAGCGAATCGTGGCGTTTAAATAAAGCATACATACGTTGACGACAAATTTTCGTAAATCCAGAGATAAGGCAGCAATTGATTGAGGAGAATGGTATGCCAGCAACATTCCATGAGCAGAGATCATTATCTGAACGACTCTACAAAGAACAAGATATTAACACTCAGTTATTACTGGACCATAAATCGAAAAAACAAACCGATCGGTATCATAATGACGGGGCAAAGACTGGGTAACAATTGCTATTTAAAGGGGGGGTTTTGATAAACTGTTTTGATAATGTTTTGATAAAAGATTCAAATTAAATAATAACAAACGGGAGCATTAAGCTCCCGTTAACATAGGCAACATTAAATCAACTTACATGTTATCAATGATGTCTTGACCAAACTCACTACATTTCCGTAGCTTAGCGCCGTCCATTAAGCGTTCAAAGTCGTAAGTGACGGTTTTATTTTTAATCGCCCCTTCCATACCTTTAACAATTAAGTCAGCCGCTTCGAACCAGCCCATATGACGCAGCATCATAAAGAGCGAAGACATTTAACTCATTGATAAACTTTACTATTAAAGCAATAGATTACTGAGTTAAGCGCCTTTTTATTGACATTTAAAACCCTTGATTATTAGTAAGATGCAATTAGTTTTGCAGGAGGTTTTTCTGCAACTTTAGTCATTACTCACCAACTATAAAGATAATCCTTATGTCTTCTACCGCTTTTATTATTTGCCTGATCTTCGCCGGCATATTGATCTCCGTTCATCCGATCTTTTCAGCACCATTTATCATCGTCGCCTTTCTAATTTCCAGTAAGTGGCAGCCGAGTTCTGAAGGTGGAATTATTCTCGGTATTATTCTTTTCTTTGTGATCGTCACCGCAGTCACCCTCATTGCTAAAGCTATGAGATAGCCTTACTCTCGTTAAGACTGATTATCAGGGAGATGCATATGAGGGTTCTTTGCGATGGAAAATATAAGCTGAAGATCTTGGCACATGATGAATTGCTAACTAGCTGCGATACGGGCGATTACGTATTGTTTCAGGATGGTAGTTACTTATTGGTTTATCTTGGCGATGATGTCGCGCCCCCCATAACTGATGACCCATTCGAAAATGTAGCTGATGCGGTCAGAGCATTCGAACATTATGTTTCTAACCTCCGCACAGCCCATTGAATCAGGAATATAGAGGGGTAACATAGTTACCCCATCAAGACTACTTATCAAAGTAAGGATTAACCCGCTGCACAGCTTGCTGAGTTATCTTATTCCGCAAAGATAAGAGTCTATCGATCCTCTCCCGCTTCTGCTCGGAAGTTAAGATCCTATCAATTTTGACCATTTCAATCTGAGCATTCAATTGCTTCACTTCTTTCTGAGTATTAGTCAAAGCCTTGCGCTGTGCCAGCTTAGACCGATTCTCGTCCATCAGTTTCCTCGCATCCTCCTGACGCCCCTTCTTCATGTACGAATTGATCGTACTGTGTACCTGGTTTGCTTCTCCAAGCATCTTGTAAAAGTCTTCAGTGAACTGAGTATTCTTTGCCGGTCCGCTACCTCTAATCAGTGACTTCAATACCGGGGCTTCATCCATTCTCATCTCTGGCGTATCGCCATAATTCCCTACGCCTCTCATCACGGTATCAATCGCACCCAAAACGTAACTTCCTAAAGTCCCGGTATAACCAGCAACAACATGCTCAATCTGCTTAGGTGACATACCTGTAGCATCACCAATCTCACGGGCAAGCAGGCTGGTCTGATCGTTGTATCGAGCGCTGGCAATCAGATTCATATCAGCAGAGTTTTCGATTGGTCCGCCTTTGAAGAAATCGTAATTTACAAAGGACTCAAAGATAGGAAGTCCAACTTGTGGAATGGGGTTGAATGCCAGTTGTTCCATAAAACCATGTGCAACGAGTTTGCCGAACTTCGCACCGCTATCTTTACCTCCAATGGCGCGAACCATACGCTCAGGTAACGTTCCAAACATCAGCCCTATTTCGAATGGCTTAGGTATCCGGTAATGCTGTTCACCCATGAAGAAATGCCAATAGGTGTCCTTATCCCAGTCTGGTAATTCTTCATACCGGTCATCATCCCAATTTAATGCCAGTAACGCTAAAGATGCCGCGGTGATTAACCCGCCCCTTTTCGCTACGCCCATTGGGTCAGCCTTAATCGCCCGGCCTAATTTACTTAAGCCTTGCATCCGGGCGTTGAAGAATGGAAGCATATCACTCAGCGTAATCATAATATTGCTGGCGCCCATCATGCTGAAGTCCATTAGATCCCGAGACTCAAATGCTGCCTGAGCTTTGCTTTTACCATCCTTAATGGCCGCATCATACGTGCCAATTCGGTTGGCATTTTCGCCAGCTTCACTCCAGCCCTGATATTTATTAAGCCCTGCTTCGAGTTTATTTAGTGCTTGTTTACTGGTGGTTACGATGGATGATTCGAATTCTCTAATTTGGCTATCTTTATATCCCTTACGGCGTAATGCTTTCCGGATATTGCTGGCCGTTGAGCTCGGATCGTAAACATTGGAATAGCCGCCGCCAAATGTGGCCCCGGCAAACATCATCTCAATCAAGCTATCATCATGCTTAAGCGCTTTATTAAGGCCTCGCCAAGAATCCGTCACAGGTTTGAAGCTTTTACCGCCAATGGTCCATGCATGTAAGGCATCACGCATAAAGTTGCGAATGATGAAGTCAGGCATTGAAGTCGTTCCGATCGTTAACACCCGCTTGGCCTGTCTGGCTGCTCGCATGAACATCGAATTACTCTTTTGCATATCAATCATGGTGAAGGCTTTATACAACAGCGGGTCATGTACTTGGACTAAGCTTTCAACTCCATCGATAGATACTTTCACTACATCCTTACCCAGCCGCTGGTAATCCATCGCATTAGGGTTGGAGATAACATCCACAATTCCGGTATCCGCCAGATTAACAACGGCTTTTCTCATAGCTTCATTTTTCATAGAAGCATCAACTGATTTAGCAACGTAGTTAAAGAGGTTTTCGATCGGGTCTTTAATTGTCAATTCACTGCCTTTCAGCTTCTGCACAGGGCTTCGTTGATTGGCTATTCCTTTGCTCGTCCATGGCCCCTTAGTCTCTCCGTTCTCCGCCTCTCGGTAATAAGGCAGGTACCAGGCATCTTCCCACTGAGAACGTGACTCCTGATTGATAAGCCCCATATCTTCTTGCAGATCGAGAATCGATTTTATAAAGGCATCGTATTTCACTTTAGCAGCGGCAAAATCAGCCTCTTTACCTTTATTTAACGTCTTCATGTGAGCGATTTCTTCAGCGGTAAAGTTCTTCTCCTTGCCTTCTTTCATTAAACGCTCTGAGCGATGGCCAGCAATCCACTTAAAGAAGTCTTCTCGATTATTACCAAGTGAGTCTAGTATGCCCATGAGGGAATCAGCTTTACCGGTCCCTTCTTTACGCTGAATGATGCCCTCAGCCTTATTGTAATAAGGGAGCCCGAACTCTAAGATCGCAGCAGTAACGGAGCCGGCCCCAGCAGACATACGGCCAGCTATGTAGGACGATACTCTTGCATCCGTTATACCGGCCTGATCTTCCACATACTTCAATTGAGCCAATCCGTCGAACGTCTTTATGTTCAGCTTGCGTAATGTTTCTCTAGTCCACTCTTTGAGTTGAGTTTTATCCTTACCGCTAACCATGCCGTAGAAATCTTTGGCTTTATCAATCGCCCCTTTTTCTACGTTAAAGCCCATTTTCCGGCGTATCTCAGCATCCATATCGGTTGCAGCAGCTGTAGCAGAATAAAGGGCATCAGTTCTTGAGAAAGTATCGTTAAACTCACGACTGCCCGGTGCTTCTGAGTCATACATTGCCGTCTTTTTAAATCGGCCGGTAATGGTGTGAAGGATATTCCTGATTTCTGCTGGCGTAATATCGCGCTCAGTCATCATTCCGACCTTACGCAAGGCGTTAGTCAACATGGTGACAAACCGGTCCCATGCTGCACCCAGAGTCGTTAATTCTTTTCTCTCAGCCATGTGTGCAAGAAATTCGTTAGCCTGCACCTCGGGCGATTCATGCCCGTAATCTTTTTCTACCTTCTTCCAGACGGCTTGGATTTCTTTATTGGTACTGTTTCGGCTTTGGTGTAGTACTCGGATTACCCGATCATATTCGGCATCACCAATGACTGATGCTAATCCATGATGAGCAATAATTTCGTGACGTAGTTTTTCCCGGACAAAGGAATCACTTTCCATGTTTTCAGCAACCAGAATTACCCGGTTCAGCTCTGCCTGATAAATGGCATGGACAGTACCAAACTCTTTAGGAATGCCTCCCGGCATCATTGCAGCCGCCTCCGCTTGGGTGTCCACAACTTTTACTTTGATCTTCGCTGCACCATTTAGATTGCGTACAAATTGCTGTGCGATTAATTCAATTCGACGTGGCTTCACGCCTGCCGGTTTGCCAGTAGATTTAGTGTGACCACTTTCAGATATGGTATTTCCATTACCAAGATCACCCCCATTAACAGAAACGCCCCCATCTCTGGAGGCGCTTTCTTGTGGGTAACCATCTCGTCGGAACTGGTCTTGGTCAGTTTTCGGGAATATTTGCTGCTTGCGTCTTCCGCTGCGAATACCATCCGATACGGCATCAATAGCATTAAACAGCTCAGATACTTTCATCGGGCCTTTCACTAATCCGGCGCGGCGTAAGGCTAGTTGGAATGCATGAATAATACTTGCGGGGAGAATGCGGCGGCCGGAGCGAGCTTTTCTTTCATGGCGATCGAGCTCTGCTGCATGAGCAAAGACTTCTTCGGCCTTTATTGATTCTGACTTATCGCTGTAATTTTCTTCTACTTGCTTCCAGATTTCTCTGAGTTTTGGATCGTTTTTTGTTTTGAGAATCGCGTCAAGAACCAGTCTTTTATCTGCACTTTTAAAGGTGTTGATTCCAAAGTGGCCAAGGATTTCGTGACGGAGTGTTGCTCGTCCGTCCGCCTCGTTACGAATAGAGGCAGCGTTAAGAACGGTCCGACCATCTCCTCCGGCGTGATATGCTCCCGGGATTCGTCCTGCTCTTTCTTTGGTTGCTCTTGGTCCATAAACATCCTCCTGCCGGGCATAGACTTTAATGTCTATTGGGATATTACCATTGTATTCGCGTTGGAAGTCATCGGCAATTTTCTGTGCCTCTTCAACAGTCAAACCGCCCTCTTTTATATCATTTTGACGAGAATAAAGGGCAGTCCCTTTGTCCGTTTGTTTTGTCTTTAACTCCTTCACGAAATTATCAAACGTCTCTCTAATACCGCCATCCAGTTCTTCGCTGGTTGGATAGGCATAGCGATCCTGACTTACTCGACCTTCATCTTGCTTATAGAGATTAACTAAGAAATCATTACTAATGTTCTTTGCTTCGGCCCGATCTAGAATATAACGCTCAAAAGCCCGGGCAGACATTTCAACTTTCGTTGACCAGTAAGGTTTTGACCTGGTTTGGTCCAGAGTTTGTGAACGCTGAAGTAATCCACTTTCATTAATCGATTTAGTGATGCTTTTAAATGCTTGATAAACCTCCGGCCTAACGGTGTACACCGCTGGTTCTCGCTTTCCATTCACATACTGAAATTCACGGCGAGCCTGAGTAGTCATCATTTCACCTGATGGTCTACCACTGTCATAACCATGGGAATCCGCTGTTCCAAAATAGTTATCTAAAGCATGGAACCATTCATGCGCTAATGAACCGGCCCCACTATTCTTCGTTAAATTGATAACAATACTGCCTGGCTCATAATGAGCTGCAAATGCATTGGCCCCTCCTTTACCCCTCGCCCCAAACGCAATCCCCAAAGAGCCATTCAATGAAATTGCTTGAGATGGAATACTCATGATATCAGCAAGGTCCATTAATGAATCGTAAGCCATATTCAAGTCTTGCTGCCGTTTTGCACCTTCAACATAGTTACCAAACTGAACACCGCGAAAGCCAAAAGCATCAGAGAACTGATCCGGAGTCACATTCCCTTTACGCCTTTCTGGCCCTTTGCGACTTTCATTCGATTCCCTGCGTTGTTCTTTACGTGAATCTTCCCGCAACTCTCGGAGCTGTTGTTCCAGTTCCTGACGATTTTCTTTGAGATAGTTATGTGCTTCGCGAGTATCTTTGAAGCCCTCCTTCAATTTGACATCAGCAGTCGCACCGCGATAACCAATAAACACATTCTTAGTGGAGCGATTAGTGAAGATTTGTATTTTGGCCTGTTTTGTTGAAGTTGGTGCTGTGTTGGACTCTTCAGTGAAGTGCATTTGCTGAATAAATTCTTTCGCCTTTGGTAATAACTCTTCAAGTGACTTGGCATTGACGCTCATAAAGCTGCGCCCTTTTGAATCCTCTAGTAGATAACGAGTGGCGCCACGCTTAAGATCCTCACCATTGAAGAAGGTATAATGACCACTGGTTACCCGATAGTTTGCGGCCACATCCATTTGCTCGGCCGGGAACATATTTATCAATTCGATCGTATCGTCAATAGCTCGGGTTTTATTGCTTTCCTTCATTCTCGATCTGACAGCATTAAGATCGTGCTTTCCAGTGAGTACCTCTTGGGCAAAATCTCTCAGGATCTTCGTTCTATCAGCCCAAGCATCCAGTCGGTAAGAACTTTTCGGCTTAGATGGTATTTGAGCGCGAAGAGCAGCTAGCGTAGCAAGCTTGTCAGTCTCAACACCACTCTCTTCCAGCTTCTTATAATCAGGCTTAGGAAACACTTTAGAAAGCGGCTGAGTTTTAATTTCACTTGCAGTCTGCTGAGTTTCAGCGAGAGAAGATAATGCGCCCCATCTATGTTTAGCGGCGCCGTGCAGTGTTTCGCCAAAGTCTTCTATTTTCGGACCTTGTACAACCTTCTGCTTGGAAGACTCTGTTGGTACGTTTTGTTCTGCAGCTTTATTTTTACTAGGGTTTGTAGAGGTTAGATCGCCACTAACGGGCATTCTTACACCATAGCCGCCTTCAATTTTTTCAACGACACCGCCCCGCTCTCTTACTTGAATAGTCCCCTTGGCCACCTGCTCAGAGGGGAACGGCCTTCCGAAAAATAACTTCAACTCCCCTTTACCATCAGTTGCATTTGAAGTCTCAGATACTGAGGTCTTGGGAGCAGGTAAACGAACAGCATAACCGTCACCATGAGGCTCAATCCGTGCCCCTTCAATTCTTCCCCATTTAGAAGCCTTAGCACCAATCTGAGTTTGAAACGGCGTCGCATTCTTCTGGTCAAAAAACTTTAACTCGCCCACTGGTTCCGGTTCAGCCTTAACTTCGATTTGTTTAGCTGGCTTAACATCTTGCTCTACTTTCTGAGCTTCAGATGCAACAACGCCCTCGTTGCTGAGGGCGCTGGTCGCAGTAGTTTCACTCGACTGCCGGGGCTTAAAATCAGCAATCGCATTCTTATCGATGATCGCCGTTTCTAAGTTTTTACCCATAATGTCATAGCCACGAACCGCGCCATATCCCTGATCGACAAGTTCAGCAATTCGCTTAGCACTCAGCCGCTCTACTTCGCCTTTCGTTTTGGCTTCGTAGATTCTAACGCCTTCATGCAGTTTCACGTCATAGAGCGTTGGCGTTCCTTCCTGCATTTTCGAATAGTGTTCAGCCTTTTCAGACTGATTACCGTCCAGAACGTAGAAACCACCATAATCACGGTTACGCTTACCTTGCTTCGTTTGGCGGCCAGTAATAGCGATATCATCAATAGTTAGATCAGCTTTTGATGAACCATGGACAAATGTCTGATCGCCAGATACAACAACGCCCTCAGTTGAGGGCGCTTGTTCTTGCTCAGTTGTATTTAGCGGGGGCTCCAATTGTCCCTCCTGCTGTTTTGGCGGTTGAGATACACCTTCCTTTGGTTGAGCCTTACCAGGCTTGTCACCCGTTATTGTAATTCTATTGCCTGCGCCGGCTTGTTGCTCATCAGCGAAACTATGAACCGGCCCGGGCAATGGGTGATATTGTCCTAAATTTGTATCGCCTGGCGCAGGAAGTCGTGGAGTAGACGCCTGATCTAATGCCTCTTGCTGTGCGGCACGGCGGTTTCGTATCTGTTCAGCCTGCTCAAGAATGGCCGACTCTTCAGGCGTTAATCCTTGGTTCCCTTGCCCGATCTGCTGTTGAATAAGTTCTTCGGCGGTAGGTTGTGGTGACTCCTGAGATAATGCTTGCTGTACTTCACTGTCTTCGGCAAAACCTTGAATGCGGTGATCTTGGCGTAAATAGGTGGGAGTATCAAAATTACTGTACTCATCTTCAGGGGAAATATTTGGTTCAGTTGGTGATGGCTCTGCTTCTGATTGATTTGAATCCCAATGGCCCGGCTTACTTGCTCCGCCAATAACACCACCAATCAAGCCGCCGGCAGCCATGCCACCTAGACCTTCATTGATAACACCCTTCATAAGGTCCCGGTTAGGATCGGCATCTTGTATAGAATAGTTCTCTGCCATTTTAGATAAAGCAGACTGTGGTAACTCTTCCAGCACACCTTCAGCAACGGCGCCTTTCATGAATCGCTGAATCATCTTTTGGCTAGCTTTGCCGGCAAGAATCTTAGCGATAGCTTTATCACCTTGACCACCAAACATTGCTGTCGCAGTGCCTGCCATAAGAAACGCTTTGGTAGATGCATCCTCAGCAACAGAACGCCGAGCCTCTTCTATATCCATCCCTGAGCTCATTAAGTTTTGAACAACTTCAGACTCAAGCAGTAAAGAATCCGGCAGTTCCATAATAGTGTCACGGACCTGTCGAGAAGATGCCCCGCCGGCTAATACACCTTCACCTATACCACCTACAATCTGAGCGGTTCTTGCTGATGCTAGAGCAGCCTGCTGTGGCGTAGCGCCTGCAGCAATCTTCGATAAGTAGCTCATTTTTGCCAGCTTCATTGCAGGAGCCATCGTTAAGGCCATTTCGGGCAATGACTGGACTGCTGTTCCGGTATAACTCCGCAAGTCACTCCACGCTGGCCCTAAAGTTCCCTTTTCCTCATCCCACCAGTCTTTACCTAATGCGGCCTGCATTTTTTGCGTTGTATTTTGGATTGTCTCTTGTTGGTCTTGTTTTAAAAACTGTTCGGAATCCTCATTACCAAAAACGTACTTATCAACCGCATCTATACCCGATACAACAGCTTTACCGACAACGGGGATCTTAGTCATTGCTTCACGTACGTTCAAAGCAGCACTATCTACCCCGCTCCAAAGCAGGCGTCCGACATCAGATATATCTTCACCGATTGAGGTATTCGGCAATTCTTTTGGAGGGGCATAATTATCCCAGCTAAAGTCTTTAACAAAGCTGTCGTAGATGTTTTCCCCCGGTTGCTGAATATTCAGCCCTGAACGGTTCGAATTAGCTTGCTGATCTTCGGGTCTAATCGACATGGTGGCTCCTGAATTTTGGGCATAACAAAACCGGCACAAGGCCGGCGCGTGAAGTTGATCAATTATTCGTTATCTATGTAAGTGGTACTCTCCCTATCAAATCATTAAGGAGACAGTATGGAAAAGATTGAATGCCCTTTATGTAAAAAAATCGCCTCAATGGAATTAACGGATCACAACAACCGACAAGATTTCTTATGTCAGAACTGTGGCCAATTCCAAATAACTCATGATGCAAAAAACAAGCTCACCATCGAGCGAATCAGTACCATTCAACAGAAAATAAAATTGCTTACCACTAAAGAGCGTTTGTTTATTCGAACAGCCTCGCTTGAGGAAAACGAATCAGATAAAAAACTTGTTTTAGTTACCGAGGTTATTGATATCTAGTAAATACCTGATTCACGTCGAATCCTTGCAGACAGTGGTTTTTGTTGAGTAATATTTCGTTTACTCGGTAATAAACCACCATCCCAGCTAGCGCCGGTAATCGTCAATTTAGTTCCATTTTTACTCTCATGTACTTCGCATGTAACGTTGCCAGCGAGCCCCTGCTCAATCATCCCTGCATACTCTCTCAGTGCTTCGGCTAATTCAGGAGTAAAAAGACCATCTCCAATAATGTCGTTTTCAGCGTAAATCATGGCTATACGTTTTTTCATTTTTGGCCTCATATCTTTCCCACAAAAAAAGCCCCACGTTTTAAGCGAGGCTTGGCATCTTTCTGTAATCTAGCGCGTTTTTGGTGAGTTGTTAAGTAGATTGCGATCTTTAGCTCAAATCAGTGATTTCTAGTAAAAGTTACAGTTCAACAAACCTTATCAATACTGTAACTTAGCTTTTATTTTTTTATGGTTTATTAAATGAAAACTTTATTTGCAAGTAGAATTGGACAAGAACCTGAGTTCTACGATAATTTATTAGAAAATGCCACCATTGCTTTTGATGCTAATGTTCTTCTTAATCTCTACAGATACTCTGAAGAAACTAGAGAACAGATATTTGATGTATTAGAGCAATTAAACTCAAGAATAATATTGCCATATCAAGCGGCTGTTGAATATTTTAACAATAGAATTAACGTTATAGAAGAACAATGCAAAACCTATGAAAAAACACAAAAAGGTTTATCTGAGATAAAAAAAGCACTTGAAAACAAAAGAACAAACCCGTTTATAACAAGAATGCTATCGAATGAATTTAATGATGTTATCGACAAGGTCCTTGGTGAGTTAGCATCTAATAATAAGTCATATGATGAATTTATATCTAATGATGAAATAATGAAAAAAATATCAAACCTATTTGATAAGAAAATAATAAGCGAATTCAATGAAGAAAAACTTAATGAAGCTATCAACGAAGGTGCTATTAGATATAAACACAAGACACCTCCCGGCTATGCCGATGTAAAAGCGAAGTCAAAGGAGATTACCGAGGACAGCCCTCTCCAGGAGAGAGTACGCCCATTCGGTGATTTTATTATTTGGCTGCAACTAATTGAATACTCAAAACTACACTCTGTCGATATTATATTTGTTACTGATGATACAAAGCAAGATTGGTTTGATGATGCTAGGGGAAAGACTATATCTCCTAGGCATGAATTAGTAAGAGAGTTTAATAAATTGACTGGAAAGCATTTTTATTCATACCCAGTGGACTCATTTTTAAAACATATCAATACTTTTGTAGAAACAACCATAAATGAAGATACTGTAAATGAAGTAACTGAGTTATCAAAATCATTCTCATCTCCTTTGAAAAAAGAGATTAATTCAGAAAAAATCAAAAACCTTGAAAATTCAAAAATTAATATTTATTCAGATATTTTTAACGGACATAACTTTAAAAACAATCATGAAGACCTTTATCATCTGGAAGTTGCAGAGCAACTATTTGAATACAATGAAATACTACTGCAGTTCAGATCGCAAGAAAATAAATTAATTAAAAAAATAAATAATGGAAAAATCCCATTCTCTGTTTACCAATTAGAAATGGAAAACATCAGAACAAACATATTTGAAATAGAAAACAGGATACAAAAGTTAAAAATAGAGTTAGGGCAAAATGGTAATTATCCTGAACTTCCTCTTGAATTTAACTAAAAGGGGCTTTCGCCCCTTCTCTTATGCGGCTTTCAATTGAACACTTATCTTCAAATCCCTTATCAACAGTAACGCTAACAGTGCTGTCTGCTGAAGGGTCTCGATGTCAGTGTTCTCGTTGCATTGAGTCATCATGTCAAGCAACGCGACTACACTGGCATATTTGTCCTCAGGGCCTATGTTCATAATGCTGCCCCACAGAGTAGTTGAGATAACTTAGTTAGCCCTTTCGCGGTAACAAGAACCTGTTCAACTACCTTCTCACTACCATCGCCTCGTGAAACGGTCGTTACTTTGTGCTCCAAGCACCCCTGCTGAATTTTGTCCTGATAACCAACCCACGACTTTCCACCAGTGCGGCGATAAATCCAGCGGCGCTCTGAAAGAGTCTTGAACATAGTCCTTGGCTGAACCTGCAAGTGCTTAGCTGCATCAGTAATGCACATACTGCCTTCTGCTTTAGATATACGCTCGAACGCTTCAACATCAGGGCGCATTTCTTCAACTTTATGCTCTAGGGTAAGGACCTTCTCAGTGTAGCCAAGTAACAGACCGCGCATAGTTGCCGGATCGTTTAAGGCTTGCATAGGATCGATAGAAGTAGGGGCTAATTTACCTGTACGGTAATCTAAGAATACTTGGTTAACTTTTAATTGGAATGCTGGGCTGATCCATCCGGCGTATGAAATGGCCAGGAGTTCGTGGGCGAAAGTACCTTGACCAATGCCGCCTTTATTAGCATCTATAGGCGATGGACAAATTTGTCCATCGATTAATTCTTGTACTAACTCCTTTGCCTGCTTGTTACGCAACCATTTTGCCGGAGCTTTCTCTTCACCCAATCCACTTGCTTTATGTAGAGCATTCAGATTAAAGCGCCCTTCGGTATCAGTACTGATACTCACACCCGCAATCACAGGGGCTGTACAAATTTGGTTGTTTTCGGTATTGTTGTTCATAGTTTCATTTCCTTGCTGGGTTTTGAATCTAGAAGCCTCGAAGGTTGCCGCCTTCGGGGTTTTCGCTTTATTGATTCCTGCCATTCGCTATCTCCTCAACTCTAAAGCTATTTTCTAGTCGAAAAATAATTTCAGAATTTTCAGACCTACGATTTTTAGCTGCTGAGGCCCTGAGTTCATAGAGCAGATCTTCCGGCAATCGAATTAGCTTCGTGGGCATTTTTCTTGCGTCTTTCATTTTCAATCTCCTACACAACACAACTAGCACCGTGCTAGTCGTTGTTACTGTATTAGTACGGTGCTAGTATGTCAATAATTAATTTAGGAGTATTTATGGCCAGAATAGACCCACAAGTTAACATTAGAATGCCTGCTGATTTAAAAGATAAAATCACGGAGAGGGCTGACTTGAATGGACGATCTATGAATGCTGAAATATTACAAATGCTTCAGGATGCATTGCATCTAACAAAAGTCATACCTATGCAAGATGAGGTTATTGACGGGCAGTTGGACCTATTATCGCAACAAGAAAAGTTGATTCAAACGCAGAGCCAATTGCTAAAAGACCAAAAAAATGAATTCAATAAACTGGTAGCGTCTATTAATGACTTGCAAGCTGCATTAAAGAATAAAGTTACTGACATTAAATCAAAAAAGTAAGGACTTAATGTGAATAAATTCTGCACCCAATGCGGCACTAGTCTTATGGATGGCATGAAATTCTGCGGCCAATGTGGCACGGCTATTGCCGATACACCAGCACCAGCACCAGCACCAGCACCAGCAGTGCAAGATAGCCCGATTTTAGATACAAAACCAAGCAGCCCTGCGATTGGTGGTTGGCTTTTGGTTATGTGTATTTATTTACTTATTCCAGCATTACAATCTATTTATTATTTTTTAAGCACACATGATGCTTCTCTTGGCTTTAGTGAAATTGTTAACCTGCTGGGCCTGATAGTATTTGCTATGCTCGTCGCAAAAGAAACACAAGGTATTTACATCGCAAAATTTTATTTCGGTGCAGGTATAATATTTTATCTTGTAACATTTATAGCGGCTCTTACTACAATGCCTTTTGGTGGCATTTCTGTTTGGCAGCTTATCATTGTTCTAGTCTTGCTAATAAAGGGATTGATTTCATTTGGATGGTTTTCTTATCTAAGTAAATCAAAGAGAATTAAATTAACCTTTCCTGATGCATTTAAATAAAAGCCCCTTTCGGGGCTTTATTAAGCTTATTTTCCTGCATCCCTCAGTCTATAACGCTGAGGATCATATGAATCCTGATATCGGGATGTATCCACTTTTGGGCCAATGTCGCGCAATCCTTTAAGCGAAGGACCTCTGTTACCTAGCTCCTCTTCAACATCCTCAATCATCGCAGTTAAATACGAACTTTTCGCTTTATCACCTTCATTCATTTTCCTACCTTGTTGCAACCGGGCTCTTAAGTGAATAAGTTCTGTCTGTTCCAATTCATTTTTGTAGGCGTGAATTTGGTCCCTCATTCCCGAAATGGTGTCTAAATCCATTGTTCCAAAATTCATCTGCCCGTAATTGTTATTTATCGCACCTGGGCTTTTATTCAGAGGAGCAACGCTCCCATAATCAGGCAACTTATCACTTTGGTTTTCCGACTTTTGCCCACCTCGCTTTTGTACAAAGCCGGCATACACCGAATCCAACTGCTGAGGTGTCGGGTTCTGTCCTTTAAACAACCCTCTAGCCTGTAGTTCGGACATGACCTGATTCTTATCTGGATCATCACCGGCCCACTGTTTAACAACTGGAGGAATGCCTCCTGAAGTTGAATCGTTATTGGTAGCAGGACCCACACTGAACAGTTCCCTAATGCGTCCACGCCTCTGATTTGCGCCTTCCTGAATAGCTTTCACCGCGGCAGCCTTTTGTGCTTCATCAAGCATTGCACCGTCCTTATTCAGATCAGCCATTTGCTTGGCTTCGTCTTTGTCTACGTCCAATAAAGCAGAACGGTATTCTTTTATTGTTCCTACATCTCCTTTATCTTTAGGATTCACTTTTCCAGCGATAAATCTCAATGGATCGGCACCGGGTTGGTTAAATGCCCCTGCTAACTGAGAATACCCACGAGCCTCTTCCATTACACGCTGAATAGGAATGTATGCCAGATTCTTGTCATTCACGTCCGCCGATCCAAATTCTGTTACCGGCTTCTCTGCTGTTGAACCATCTTTATAGGTCACCTTCACACCTAGAAGCAGATTCTTTCCGTCTTCAGCAATACCAATATGGCTGAGTTCTTTCTTAGTGATTTCCTTGCCAGTCTGCGGATCTTTCTCACCAATACCCCGGTTTAATCGTGGCTCCAAAATTGTGCCTAAAACTTTATGAACCTGCGGATCGTTGTAATTCATTTCACCGCTGAGGACTTTAGGCATGACTTGGTTAAGTTCTCTCACTGTAGCCATGGCTTTCTCGCCAATAAATCGCTTCGGATGTAAGGAGTTACTTTCTGAGATTTGATCCAAGATATGCTGGGGAAACTCTCCAGTTTGTTCATATATGCCGTAACCAGCCTGAATTAACGGAGCTTCACGCTCTCTTAGCATTGCCTCTTCTTTTGCCTTGAGCTGAAAATCAAATTCCTTCTTTTGCAAGTTATACCTGGCCGCAGAAAGTCCTAATTGTTGTTTCTCCAATCCAAGCTTTTGGCTCCACTGTTGATCGCCAACATCATCCCTCCCTTTTTTATAAACAAAATCCCGCTCGTCAGCTTTAAACTTATAGTTTTGGTCTGCCTCTCTCAGGCTATAAGTTCGGTCTGAATCTTTAATCTGATGCTGCAGCGACGCATCTCGTAATGTTAATTCCTTATCACGACTAATAGCGCCATCGGCTGTCTGAAAACCCGCTAAGAAACCATCTGCTAAACCTTGAACACCCATAAAACCCCCTGATTAGAAAAAGCTACTTGCCAGTAATCCGGCAGCCGCACCAATGCCCATACCGATCGGCCCACCCGCGGCACCATATGTCGCACCGATGGCAGCACCGGTACCGGCACCAACACCAATCATGCTCATCTGGCCCTGCTTCTTCTGGGCTTTTAACTGCTGATTGGCGGTTTCACGCTGAGTCTCTAACTGAGCCGTTGAACCTAGCCCCTCCAGCGCTTCTCTGCGCGTCTGATTCGCGATATCTAACAATCCGTATCCCATTATGTATTACCTCCGCCTATGTTCATTTGCTGGCGTAACGTTGCGTTACCGCCGGTTAAGATATTCATTTGCCGATCTTGCTCTGCTTCCCGAATGCCATTCTTAGCGCCGGCAGTGGCTAAAGCAGATCGAAGACTTAGGCTGTTATCACTAGCGTTCTGGGTTTGCTCAACGCCAAAACGGCCAAGCTGGTTTTGCATGCCCATGGTGGCACTTCTGAGGCTTTGCTCTGAGTTACCTTCAACCCGGCCGAGTTGCTGATTCATCAACACGCCATTGGTTGCCAGTTGCATAAGCTCCTGCTGCTTTGGGTAATAACGCGTCTTCCAGTCGTCATATTGCTCACGAACTAACTGAGCATAAGTATCTGATGCTTGTCCCATGGGTTATCTCCTACTTTGCCGCCTTCGGTACCGGGTCTTGATTCCCACCACCAAAGACACCGTTACTGAAACTACTTAATGAGGAACCGATTGAAGGTGAGCCTTGTGGGCCCCACGTTCTTGCTGCAGCACCCAAACCGGCACCGACTAGACCGCCAATGGCCTGTCGATCGCTTAAAGAACGCTGAGCATCTGATGTCGCTTTAGATAGGGAATGACTTGCGATATTGTTGTATCCGGATAGCGCGTCGGCTTTCTGTCCTGCACCCAGAGCAACAACATCCTGCAACCCTGCTACATACTTATCCTGCTGCGATGTTTGAGCCCGATTGGCTGTATCTGCCTGCCCGGTTGCCTGGTCACTGACAAGGTCCTTTAGTGTCCCCTGATAATTACCGCTGTTTGGGTCTGCCCCATTAGCCGCCATTTGCGTAGTTGCCTGCTGTCGTGCTTGGCCAAAGCTCTGTTGATAGCCTAAGTTCGTTGTTCCAGCCGCTTTGTCATATTTTGATTGGTCGTTTAATGCATCGACCTTATCCATAAACATGTTTTCAAACGGCCTGAGCTCCCCCTTGTAGACTGACCATTGTTCATTGGCGACTACGGCTGCCGCCTTCTCTTGCGAAGTCTCTTTAACTTCAGTACTTCCACCGCCACCTTTGCCCATAAATCACCACCATCTGATTACGTAGATCATTGACGCTAATGCGAACAATACGATTGATACACTGATTGCTTTTGATAGTATCAATCCTGCTTTGTCAGCCCCTTGTTGGCTCATATAGCCTCCTATACGAAGAGGGTTTTTATTGATAGAATCTTTCAAGTCTTCCTCGTTAATTCAGGTAACGTTGGAAATAAAAAGCCCCGCTCTGCTGCTAACAGTCGGGGCTTTCGCTTTTGTGTAATATGCTTAAACTGGTATTACAAACTTCATTAATCCACCGTCATCCTCCTTACGTTCAAATCCCAATCGCTTAGCAATACGAATAAATCCTTTACGGACGGTATAGAACTCCGCCCAGCGGCCGCCAATCATTCTTGTGAGTTCCTGTACTGTAGGCGTATGCCTAGCTAATCCATCAGAGCGACTACTTACACCCAGCCATACCACCACATAGGGAATACCGTCTTTCATTCTCGGTCGCAGAACAATCAGCGAGTCATCTGACATAAAGCAAAACGCCTGCTTTTTATGGCAGGCGCTCTGTATTTCTATTAGTAGCTCAGGGCTACCTGAATCTATTGCTGCTCGATGAGTCAGCTCTAGCAATTTAGAAGTAATCATTCGCATTAATATAAAATATCGGGAATTTAGAAATGGAGGACAGCCCGCCATAGGAGGGCGGGTAATATTGCATTTCGGCATAGCCTGGGCTTATCTGGCGATTAAGCATGTTAGTAGCCAATATTTTTTGCCACCCGCCACCGCCTGAGTTGGTTTGTTGGTATTGCTCACCAATAACGGTCGGGCAAATCATCGGGTCAACACCACTAGGGAATGCGTTATAATTATATTCAGGCCCACTGACGGAAATAACTCCGATATTTTTTAACGCGCCATATCTTGAGTTATATACAACCTGTTGTGCCGCATTATAAATATCTATACCGTAAGGCGAGCGCCCATCCCCTAAGCCAAATGTGCAAACGCGCATCGAAGTACTACGATTCCAAGCATTACCATTTCGGTCATACCCATAGAATGTACCTAATTTATGGCCTGTCACACCTTCTCCGGGAATAAACAATTCTCGTCCTGGCGTTATTGTTAAATCCGGGTCAGACCATGAAAAAAATGAAACGCTTTTTTCTGGGTTTTTGATAGGCGGCGTAAACTGTCCTGTAAAATTGATTGTTGCTTTATAGATAAGCGGAAAAACACTTGTTGAATCCGAGATACTATAAAAATTTTCACCACCAGAAAAACTTATCCCGAAACCAGACGCTGACGCATTTTGGATGTAGTACAACAAATGGTAATGTGTTTGAAGCGAGCTGAGTGATGGAAAGGTCGATTCACACATCACCCGAACAGTGTTGGCGTCAAGCCGATAACAACTCACAATATTGGTCATTCCTGCTGGATAATATTGAGTCTTTCCATTATTTTTCCCAGTTATATATCGGATAACTCCGTTAACTCTAGGTATAAGAACGATCTGCGCTCCCTCAGGTGTGCGAGCTGCAATATCAATATACTTATTAGCTCCTTCTTTGAACCACTCAACATTGATAGTCCCTCCTGACAAGTAATTTAATACCGTTGTATTACCATCAAGAATAAAGCGACCGCCAATTTCAGGGTATATCTCAAATCCAAATGAACTCATGACAGCAACCCCATCCTGACACGCAATGTTCCGTACTGGTCATACACGGAAATATGGTCATTGGTGATAACCAGACCTGTATTACCCCACCCATTCCGAATAGTTATTTGCCCTGAGCTGTTTATCATCACCCGGTTGGCCACATTGAGGTTACCGTTCGGATCTACGCTGAAGTTACCGTTCTGGATGTAAGCACTCTTTAGTGTCGGCGTGACGATCTCAACGCCGGCTTTAACGTAATCCGCGGTAATGGTTTGCGCTTCTAGTATCTTGATTGTCGCTTTGCGGATCACTGCTTCAGTTATAACCACCTGCCCATTATCAATAGCAAAGGGTGTTGAGTAGGTGCCATTCTTATCGGGCTTGTTGGGATCAAAGACAAAGAACTGACTTGCTGATACAGCAACCTGACTGATGTCTTTTCCTGATTCATCCTTGCCAGCAACAATGCCGATGCCAGCCTTCACACCGTCAACGTTTAGCTTTGTTCCCCACATCGCTTTGTAAGCATCGCTGCCATATTCGTTAATTGCAGTGACATCTGATGTCAGCTTGCCAATTAGTGGAGAATCATTAATCTCTTTGTTTATCACTTCAAGAATTTCATCAATATCCGGCTTAGTTTCTGCTGGCGTGCCGTCATCACTATTAAACGGCCCTTTCATACCCGCACTATTCACAAACCGGATCCAATAGAAACCTTTCCAACCCGGGTCAACCGGATCGCCACAAACACCGGCTGCTGATGTTGATACAAGCACAGCATTAGCAATGTTATCTTCAGGACTCCGATAGATTTCTGTTAGTGAGTGGCCACGATAAATTGGCATATCCCATTCAAGCAATACCGAGCCAAATCCCCCAGTCGCTTTAAATTTCTTAGGCTGCGTAGGGAAAGCTGGCGGCGGACCATCACTGCCACTACCAATATTCTCATTGGGCTTAACCTGATATTTCCCACCGGTACCTTGCCTGATAACAGCCAGGTCAAGTTCTTGCAAATCCCTTGCTGTGATAGCCCTATCCAGCCCACTGCCCCGCTGGCCGGTAAGGATCTCCACGTTCTCACTAATTGCGTTTGCGTCCTTTCCTGCTCTGAATAATAGTGGTTTCTTCATGCTGGCATCTCCTGCATTGATGTCGATACTGTTATCCGGTCAACCTGAGCATAACCAGTTACCTCGATCTGCCAACGACGGCCCGTCAGTACTGGCAAGCGAAGCAATTCATCCGTGATGCTTCCCGGTGGCAATGTTAGCTGTAATTTGTCATCCACATAGATGCCAACACCAACGCGGCTGATGCTTGAGCTCATGATGCGTAAGCAAGAGAACGAGGTACCTACAGCTGTAAGAAAAGGTTTAGAGCGCCAACGTAAAGCGACCGGTGTTGTTCCGCCTTGGAAGATGTAGAGGCTTTTATCTTTGACCGTGTAGAGCTTGTCAGTCTTCGGATCGATATAAGCCGTATCAAACTGTTCAACCATATGCCTGATATCCAGCGCTTCTGGATTGAAAATAAAACAACCCTGCGCTCCGTTTTCTTTCTCATAGAGCGCCAGGTATTCGCCCTCGACTTTCCATGCCCGGATAGTTTCTGGCTTAAAGATTTTCCGCCACTGCTTAGCTTCAATAATATTCTCGGTGGCCACCATGGCATTACCGGTACCATCCACAGAGACAAGCCCGTTAGGTGATGCATAAAGCGCGTAACCATCCATCGCCACCATTGACCGCCGGGAGACGCAGGACAACGTGACTTTGATCTGTGCGTTGCTGATGTTGGATGGAGTAATACCAGAGAAGATATACGGGAAGCCTTCTGTGCCAACCACGAGCCCGGTACCGATCGGGGCAATGGCAACAATGTTATCTGCCGTCGTTTGCTTGTAGTTATCTGGCCAAGCGTAAGGAAGATAGGCTTCAGAGAACATCACTTGGTTACCTGCAAAGCCTGCACATATTCCATTCGACATCTGACACAAACCAATCATGTCTTCTGGCGGCATGAAGTAATCGTAAGTCTCGAGTGTAGGTCCAAGCTCTTTATCCAGCGATACGTCCGTGTAATTTCGAACTGCAATATCTAACTCAACAAGCAGAAGGTAATCAGCCACTCCACCGCCGGATGCAGATCGATAAACTCGGCGTCGAGTGATGTTTGAGTTTTGCGATCCTGGAGGTTCCATCTTTAAAGCAACACTGCTGCCAGGATGTACAATGGTCACTTCAAGTGATACCGGTCCCGGCGGACCTTCTTCACCATACGCAGTAACATAGGTTTCAACATAGAAGCGGCTATCATCATCGGTTGGGTCATCTTCACCTACGTCAGACGGCGGTGTTATTGCACCAATAGCGATAGGATTAACTGGTGCTGGAATACCTAATCGATAATGCGCTGCCGGATAATTACCGGCCCCCTGCGTCGCTATCTGTGAGCTCGTGACTTTAGGATAAGTACCATCGGTGTAATAAATCCGGTTATATAAGTCTTTAGCCATTGGACTTCGAATAACATCGACGATTCCTTTCCAAGCAAACCAGAAGTCAGCACGATAATTAAATATCGTTTCCGGCTTAAAAGTGAAAACCCTGTCACAACTTAAATCATTCAGTGCCGGCGTAATTACACCGTGCCTAAAGTGACAATTTGAAGCAGTAACGGATGAGGATTCCGGTAACAAATGAGGGACGACTCTTGGCATCTCACCGCGCATAGTTGTTATGTCGATTGTGGCCATTAGAACTCCTGATTTTAGGCATAAAAAAAGCCCCGCGTTTTAAGCAAGGCTTGGCATCTTTCCGTAATTTAGCGCGTATTTTAGTTTATGTGAAGTTTTACCAGTCTTAAATCATTTACAAGGAGTAAAGCCAGTAAAGCCGCACTCTGCACTGTAGTAATTTCTACGTTGTCATCACAGTTTGTTAGTAATTCCAATACCGCGACAATGGATGCTATTCGATCTTCCATCCCGATATTCACATTCATATTGCTACCCCTTGAAACTTCGCTGCGAGTATTAACCCCGAGGCGGATAAATTCATTAACCTTCGAGCTATATTTTTATATATTTTATTATCACAACCAATTCAATTTAATTATCTTTATTAACATGCAATACAGAACAAAACTATAACAATAGGTTTATCAAAAAACATATACCAATACTTACATGCACTGACTCCACTTTTAGTTAAAAAATATAGAATGGCGCACAACTTAATATATTAACCACACATTAAATATGGATATTATAGAATTTAACGATACGTACATTACTGTTTTTGAGGGAGATATAACTTCAATCCCAGAAATTGGGTTTATTATCTACGGACCATTTGGTGCTCATATGCTCGCATATGTAAATAACGGGAATATAATCACACTAAATGCAGCGCCATATAAAAATATAAAATCAGTTATGGACACTATAAATGTACTCCTATTAGAAGATGATTTATGGAGTAGATAAGCTTTTTTTAAACCTAATACGCAATGAAGTCAATCGCATATACTCTTACAAGCTGGTATCACCAGTGATACCGGGGCGGGTAATGAAGCTACATAGATACATTGAACAAATGAAAGCCGACATCTCAAAATACAACATTCGATATAGGGAGATTAAAAACGAAACAGGGTTTCCTCTGATTAAAATTAAACGTATTTTTTCCGCAAAACAAAGAGTTACGCTGGAAGATTTTGACAAGTTGAGAGAGGCGGTATATTTGATAAAAAGAAGGCGACAAGGAGGATTTGCAGCGGATAACTTTGAATACTTAGATCGGCTTTATAGTAAAAGTGAGTAAGCTAATTTGTGATAGATATCTACAAAAAACCATGTCAATTGCATACTTTATGAGCAAACAATTGATTTTCAGCGAGCCAAAAAACATAAAAATCATAACTTATTGATTCATATAAAGGCGGCCTGCAAACTGGTATCACTGGTGATACCAAACGAGAAGCCAGCTTATGATTATATCGATATCAACCAGAAACCCGCTGAAGCGGGCTTTTTCATCCCCAGTAAATCTACCAGCTATCAAACCATACCCGACACGGTATAATCGCTTTGTCATTGTAAGGATTTAAGAATTCATCTCGCTAAGTTTAGCGCCCTGTCTCACAACAGGGCTTTTTTGCGTCTGTAATCTGGCAATAGTTAGGTGGGCGTTTGTAATTCTTCCGTGTAAACCTGCACTCGTAAATCAACCCATCGACCAACCGGAATATCTATCGGGTCACCGTCGTTATAACCTTCAATAATATTCTGAGCGAATATTGGCGCGCTCGGGTGAGTACGGTGATATGTATTCACAATAATATCGCCGTCAGCTTCAACGGTCGATTTAACCCAAATTAAGGGCTGTTTATTGTCGTCAGCCGGTACGACTACATCCCAAAGCCGATCAGCATTAAATCCCATCAGAGAACCTGATAAGCGGTATACACCTTCAGATAGTCGTTCTGTTGTTACGCCATCGGACTCCTCATTCAACTCACTAGAACCATTACCGAATAACTTCACTATAGGTGATGCTTTTTTAACAAAACCATTTACATCCACTGTTGTGTTTCTTGAGTTACGACAATATATCCACGCTCCCCATACACCCGCGATTTTAGTTCTTGTCGCAATATCATCTGTAATTGTCCCTAAATTGTAAGCTATCTGCTTTGAATATCCGCTTGTTCTAGCTGAATGATCTAAATGAATAATGTATACCCAACCAACGATCGGTGTGTTTACAAGACTTTGCCCCATATAAAAGCCAGTATTAAAAACATGATCTAAGTTACTTCCCATTTCGAGCAATACACACTCACCGCCAAGCCCGAACGATCCAACCGGCATTACGTTGCCCGCATCTGTCCCCGCATTTTTAACTGCAGCTGAGCCGAGCCCTAAATTATTTCGAGCTAATTCTACATTAGCTATTTCAGATAAATTGTTATCTTTCTTTAGTACGTCACCATCAGCCGCCGCCCCTATTTCTGATCGAGCATACTCTGGTTTTGTTGCTGCAATGATACGACGACCTAAATCAGTTAGGGCCGTTACTGCTACAGCATCTTTACCCGTTAAGTAGATAAGTTGGCTTGCTGCTGTGCTCAACGCAGATATGGCTGTTAGTAGCGCAGACTTATCTTGCTTACCAGTCAGCGCGGCAACCGCGCGATCCGCTTCCGTCGTTGCCCTGTTCGCTTCCGTTGTTGCTAGTTGAGCCTTGGTTGTTGCGGTTGATGCCGCACTCTGAGAAGTCGCTTTATCTGCTGATACTTGTTGCTTGTCGGCAGCAGTAGCGATCCGGTCCTGTGCCGTTGCATTTGCATTGTTTGTTGATGTTGTTGCAGATTGCCCGGCAGATGTGGCAGCGTTAACAGCTTCATTACGGGCCGTTAAAGTTGCGCTGGTATTTGCATTTACCTGATTAAACTTGGTCGTTACATCAGCTTGAATACTCTCAGATTCATTTCTGGCCAGCTCAGCCCGATCGGCATCTTGTTTAACTGCCGCTGTAATCTTCTGTTCAGTCTTCTCGGCTGCTAATGTTGAAGCATCTTCCGCTGCCGTTTCGGCTGCAGCTACTGCTGTGTTTTTATAGATAAGCGCGTTACGTTCAGACTCCGCTGAGTTAGTCTCACTGGTCTTTGCATTCGTTTCTGATTGTTTTGATTTCTGCTCACTAGCCAGAGAAGCCGCGGCACTCTTACCCGCCTCATCCCTATACCGTCTTGCGGTAGCAACCGCATCAGATAAATCCGCAGCATACCGCCCAGCCTCATCCCGATATTCACCGGCGCGAGTAGCTGCATCCAAGGCTTCACCATTTAACACAGTCATTGTTGCCAGATCACTCGCAACCTGCTTTTGAATCTGGCGGAAATATAAAATCACATCAGGAGTAACTTCAGTCTCCATGATTTGCTGCTTGAGCAATTCGTTGATCGTACTTGGCCCCGTTGTATCAGCAATCGTGATAGCCCCGTACAGAGAATTCTTACCAGCCCGACTGATAGTAATTGAATACTCACCATAGGAGAGCTCAGTCGAATAGCTCCCTTCGGTATTTGTGTTAATTGAGGCAGACTCACCACTAAGCACAGACAAGCTATTGGTCACGGAAGTGAAGGTAATAACAGCACCAGATATGGGGTCGCCAACCGGATTGATTAGGATACCGGATACTCTGACTTTATTGGTCAAACTGCACCTCCCGTATATTTAGACTGCTTCACCTGCTGTTCAAAGTCTTCGGCACCCTGCTTCATTCCCAGTTGTTCAGCAAAGCCCTGATAATGCTGAGCTGCAAGACTGGAATTAGCGCCGTTTTCCGCATCCTTACTGAATGCCCGATACATCATCCAATCGATAACCGGGTTTACATACAAATCATCAATCGGGATTGCTGCGCTATCAATGTCATCGAGCAGCACCTCAGGCGGCACTCTTGCTAGGATTGCATCAATTCGGTCAGCACCTCCAGCCCCGGGGAAGACAAAGAATTGCTTAGGCGTTCGCTCGTTATAAACGTATCGTTCAATCGCGCCGGAGGTGTCATGCCAGTCAGGATAATTAGTATCAAGCACATCCCGCGGTACCGGTTTAATCGCCCGACCATCAACCAGCCGGATAACATCTAACAATCGTATAGCACCAGCCGGCAAAGATTGTTTAGTGCCAGGTACACAGGTAATAACTTCGTTGGATGCTCCGGCATCCGGACGGATTAAGATAATTGCCCGGATAGCATCATTGAAGTAGTCCAATAACTCAGACTTTGGCCAACGCAGCCAAGCCGTGTCCTTGAGCAGCGTATTCACGCGTCCCATAATGGAGGATATTTTCATTAGTAAAACTCGTGTTGGCGGACAGGATTAGGATTAATCGGTGTGGAATAGCGTTCTAATGAATCGCGAAAGGCTTTACGGTAACCATCGACAAACTTGGCCCGGTAGAATTGAGACATTGACGGTTGCGTCCAAGGTTTATCAACCATCATAAATAGCCGCGCTAATGCACCATCAGCAATAACTTCTTTATAGTCATCAACTAATACGTCTGGCACTTCTGTGGCATCATGGCGAGGCTTAATGGCACAAATCAGACTGACAGAATCATGGTTTCGGCTAAACCGAATCTGATTATCTGAGAGGACCTCATAATCAATACCGTTAACTAAAGGATTATTAGGTGAGCGAACATCTAAGATTTTAAATGCCCGTAGCTGTGGATCTTCAATAAGTGAATAGACTTCACCCATCTCAACGGAGGTAATTGTCCTATTTTCCCGGCAATACAAAGACTCTGCACAAAACTCGATAGCCGCACTGAGTACGGCTTCGGTCATCATGATGTCTAAGGGGCCGTTGATTTTCCCCCGTATTGCAGACAGGAATGCATTAGGCTTTGCCATCAGCCGCAGATCCGGATTTGGCTTTCAGCGCTTCGCGAACACGAGCACGTAGGTCGTCTACTTTTTCCTGAGCGCCCTTCTGTATACCCAGCCCTTCAGACTCGATCAGCGTCAATAGCTGTGCAGACGTATACTTGCCAATATCGATAACCTGGTCACCAACCTTCACTTCAAAGCTGTTGGCCTTCGCCTCCATGGCCAGCCGTTCAATCTCGGCTAACTTCTGAAGTTCTTGGGCCTCTACTTCAGCGGCCTGTTTCTCGGCAAAATCCTTCGCCTCATCAGCTTTAATAAAGACAGTGGGATACTCAAGCAACTGCAAAGCAATCGCTGATTCAACATCAACAGCAATACCACGCGGGAATACAAGCCGGCTACCTGTAACCGTGTCACGTTTCTTATCTTTGCTGCCGATATACATAATACTGATCTTGTTCATTGCAGATCCTTAGAAAAAAGAAGCCCGAATTAACGGGCTTAATGGGATGGATATCGATTAGTAACCGACGAAAGAATACTCAGCCAAGACGTTCAACTCACCAGTTGCAGCGCCACCTGTAATCGTTGCCGTTAACATTTCATTGGATTCATTCTTACCAACATAATGAGGCAATACCGGAGTAGTCGTAGCCAACGCTGCAGATACATCGACATCTTTTACCAGCTCTTTGTCACCCGATTTCACTGTCACTTTTACGCCGGTACCTAGACCGGTGGTCAGAATTCGAATACCAAGTAACTCCATGCCGATCGGCAACTCAGATAACTCAACCACCGAGTTAGCGGCGGCCGCTTTCAGTAAGACATAGGTTTTATGAACAGATAGATTGCCGTAAGGACCTTGATAGATTCGGTTCATCAAGGAAGGTGATTTAATTGTGCCCATGGATATCTCTCCAGAAATAGAAATGAAAAACGGGACCGAAGCCCCGTGTTAATGGTTTACAGCGTGACCGCGGTGTCTACTGCGATAACGCCGTTATCCTGTACCTTGCCGTCTTTCTGCATAAAGCGGATTTTCTTACGGCCATCCACCCAGCGGATAGAGGTTTCTGACGCATTCTCGTGATCCGTTTTTTCGGTATGGATATCGAAGTGAGCACCGGTATCACCCACGCCAAACGCCTTGGCCAGAGCCTGACCACCAAGCAAAATTGCCCGGTCGATATTGGTCTTAGCTTCCACGTCTTTCACAGTCGCTAGCTCATCGTTGTTAGAGACTTGAACCTTAGAACCGGTATAGAAACGAATAGGCATGCCCGTGTACTTACGGATCAAGATGCCACGCCACATGACGCAATCACCTAAGAACAAAGGATGACTAAAGCCTTTGGTCCGCATAGACACGCGGGACGTCATATCCTGCCAGTCTTTGTACGACGTTGATTTGCGGAAATCATTGAACTGCCGCGGGGTAATGTTCAATACATAAAATGGATCAGAATCGGCCAGCGTATCCTTTTCAAGGCGAATAGGCTGAATCGGATGCGCCATTTCTTCAAGATACAGCGCCAGGTTGTTGACGACTTCCAGTCCGAACACGTCAGCCGCATCCAGATCTTCGAGCTTAGTCGCATCCCCGCCGAAGAAATGGCGGTTATACGTCGGCGCTAATACCGGGTTAACCAGAATCTCTTTGTACTCTGGATCACTTTCTAGCGGCACAATAGTGTCGTCGGCAATGAAGTCACCACGAGCGCCGGCCAAGTGAACTGTATTCAGTTGGTCATCCAGATCGTTCCAGTAAGTACCCAGTAAAGTACGGCCGGTTTTCATGATGTCATGAACGGTACGTTGCTGACTCATGCGCCCTGCGTTTTCAACCAGGTGACGGCCTTGATTAACCATCAGGTCGAAGTCAGAGAATGATAAGTTTTCACCCCGGCCAGAGAGCTTCTTATCACCCATAGTTGGCTTTTTAGATAACTTATGGACGATCTGCATATCAACAGAATCGCCCTTCTTTTTTGACAGATCGGTAATACGCACAATCGGCATGTGATAGCTGGATTGTTTCACGCCCTTCTTATCCGCTACCGCAGACTTAGGCGACTCTTCAGTTAACAGATTTGAAAAGCTTCGGTTACGGTTGGCTGCCGTAAATAGTGCGACCTGCTGAAGCTTGATGGATTGAGCACGAGTAATAGTCGTCATTGAAACTCCTGAAATAAAAAAGCCCTCACAATGGAGGGCTGATAGTTAATTAAGTTGGTTAACCGGCTTGTTCAAGTAGACGTTCGATCTGCTCTTCCGTCATACCGTTAAACTGGTCAATAAGTTGTTCATAGCTTGCACCGGCCATTCGTTCAAGCTCAGTTTGGTTCGCAGTGGAACCCACGCCGAGCTCTGACGGTGATGCTGGTACGTTTGGTTTGGCTTCTGCCGCTGCGAGTTTCTCTGCCGCCTGTTGCTGAATTTCAGCGGCGGTAGGTTTGGGCTCTTCAGTGTTAATCACTTTCTCTGTCTGTTCACCGTAGGCTGCTCGAGTACGGCGAGCTACTTCAGTAAAACGCTCAGTCAGCGGCTTGTCTTTCCATGCGGCGTCTTTATTGAGTAAATCGTCGATATCACCAGCAAGAACAAACCGATCAGGGTCATTGGCTTGCCACTCTTTTAACTCCGGTACCGCATTCATTGCTGCAATAACAGGATTAACTGAGTCGTTCACCACTGGAGTCTGAACGGCATTCCGCTGAAGGTATTCGACTTTCTGCGACATGAGATCAATAGCATTAGCAATCTCAGGGAAGGTTTCCCGTAGGTTCTGCATAGTCTCTGCCGGTATTTCTGAATTTTCAGGTAACTTAGCTGGCGTTAATCCTGCGTTGTTAATCTGCCGGGTTAGGACCTCAAGTTGTCGCTTAGCGTCTGCCGCTTCACGAATGGCTTGTTGGTGCGCTTCATCAAGACGTCTCTTATTGTTGCGCTCGGCTTCCAGTACGGCATAAGGAATAACGTGCTTACCATCTTTGCTTAATATGCCGTTAGGGATATCAGCAATTGGCTCGTTTTTCAGTTCAGTAGTTACTGCGCCCGGCGTCAGCGCTGGAGTATCGCCCTCTTTTTTTTCAACTACTGGCTCAATCCTCCCTTCAATAACAACATCAGTCTTGGTATCAACAACCGGCGCTTTCTCTGCCACATCAGTAGTAGTGCCTTCACCATCATCAATAATCAGATCGCCTGCTTTCTCAAGAATAGCTTCAAGCTCTTCCATCGTTTCATTACCGGTAAAATCCAGATTCAATTCACTCATCACAACTCCACATTCTATTTGTCGGATAGGTCCGAAAGGTTTTTATTTCAGGCGTATCGCTGCCCATGCGAATAAACGCTCTATGACTAAAGCGCTTATCGGCACAAACAAAAAAGCCCTCACGAGGAGGGCAAACTAGACAACGAGCAATGGCTAGGAGATTAATTACTACTTAGTAAACGATACGCCTCAAGCTTCCAAAGCTCTTCGAAACTATTGTCGTACGAAATTTTCTTACCAATTTCATCACGCCAGTTAAGCGGGTCAATGCATGTAGCTGGCTTACCCACAGCAACAAAACCGTTATCCATACGAATGCCGCAAAACATCATTTTTTGCCCGGCAAGCACTACAATTTGATGATCAATATTTACAATTCGTGACTCAATAAGTTCTTTAGTCACGCGCTTGCCTGTACAACCGTTATCTTTAATCATTGATTCAACTTCATCACAATTCTTAGCCATGTTGATTGCCTTATATTTTTCCCATAAAAAAACCCCGCCGGTTTAGGGCGAGGTTTGTCATCTTTTCGAAATCTAGCGCGTATTTGATTCAGGTGCAAGAATTAGACAGGAATTTGGTCAATTCCTTCCTGAATTTGCTGTAATAGACTGCTTTGTAATGTGGCCAACTCGGCATTAACCTCTGCACCAGTCACCTCAATCTCCTGCAATATCTTGCTGGTCTGAGCTTGAACATTAGCATCCTTGTAACGCTGGCCTTCTGCAAAAGCCGCTTCTTTCTGAGCCAGTGCGGCTAATCGCTGAACCTCAGCTTCGTACTTGGCCACTTTTGCTTCAAGCTCACGCATGGCCAGTTCCATTTGCTGCTGTTGAAGCGCCGCTTGTTGTTGCTGTTCCTGCTGTGCGGCCTGCTTCTCTTCATCTGACATTTCATCTGGAGACTTCGGAATATTCATTGCAGTACGAATACGCTCGACGAACTCACGTTTATTCGGCAGGTCCAGAAGCTCAACCCACATGTCCAGGACAGAAGCCTGAACCTCTGGCGGCAACCCGACAATAACTTCCGACAGACGTTGTGCAAGCTGAGATTTATAAGCCGGCGTCTGTTGTATTGGCGCTAAGGCAATATGCGCTCTCAACCGGGATACATCGTTACTCATACCTTCTGGCTCAACTTGCTCATTCAACGTGATGGTCTTTCTCTTTCTCGGATCATCCTGGTTCACCACCACGGGGTAATTCTTACGGCGCTTTAGGTCCTCTAACAGATATGACAAAAGCAACATACCGACCTGCTGACAGGCAAACTGGTAGTTGTCGTTGATTTCTGCCAGCGTTGTTGCGCCTTGCTCAACCAGATTGCTGATAGCAACACCAGAAGTGGCCTTACTATCCTGACCAAGGAAAGCAGAATAGATACCCATGCCATCCTGAATCAGCTTCATGGACTCCTGCATAACCACAAACTGCTGACTGGCAACTTGGAAATCCTGCTCAATCTTGAGCGCATCAGAAACCGTCGTTTTATTCTGCCGTTCTGGATTTAAGGTAATGACACCATCGGGCCTTTCTGCTTCATCTGCTAACTGTCGATCGGTCATGTTCGTTGCATCGGCATCTTTAATAATTCGCTTGGCCTGAAGCAACCAAGTAAGTTTGATGCGCCGAAAGTTAACCTCATCCTGAGCCGGTATTGCTCGACTAACTAATCCGTACGGAGCGCCAGATTTATCCTTACGATAGCCCCAGAACGGTACCAGCGGAAACATACCTTGCGGAGCAGTACAGTCTCTATCGAGTAAGAAGTGAGGGCCGACAAACCATGATTCACGGATACGACTGACTCGGGCCATTCGTACCTCAACCTTACCGACTGACAGAGCAACTTGATGAGCGATATTATTCTTATCAAACTCAATCACCCTACCGCTTTGTAATTCGATGACCGGTATCTGCTTATAGATACGATAGTAAACCACCTGCAGCATAACGCGCTTACGCTCACGGTTAAGCCATTCGTCATGGTCACGACCCCATGAGCGATATTCTTCCCACGCACTGACCAGCGATGAATCCTGACCTTCTGCCAAGTCCGTATCAACAAATCCCTTCCAGTCATTCATTGAATAGTCGATCATCTCAGACTTATCAGGGAATGTTTCCTTCACTTCATCAACATCAAGCCAACGCTTACGCATAATCCAGCGGCAATCGCTTAAGTCAGACTGGCGACTTAACCAATCCCAATACACCTCATTACGACTAACCGTATTAATGATGTACTTATTTGCAAACGGATCTGGATTACGACGCACTTCCATCCAGCTCAGGCCAGCTTTAATCTGTTCGGCATAAGCATCTGACCGGGCTTTGTTCATGCTCCCTAACCGGCAGGCATCGGAAAAGGCCTGATTGACCGCCTCAGCCATCTGCTCAAACTCTTCGTTCAGATCATCAGCGACAACCATCAGATCAGTTCTGGTCTTTGCTTCCATACCCAGCACACCGTCAACAGTAGGCGCGATCAAATTATGCGTTGTTAACGGCTGCCCACGCTCTTTTAGCTTTGCGACAACTTCAGGCGCAAGCTGGTCACCATCGTAATAAGCACATGCGTTATTCGACGCTGAGCGCCAGTCAGGCTGGCTATTGATATCAGAGGTAATCTCTTTCAGCTTATGCAGTGAAAAGCGGTCACGGTTACTCTGCTGAGGCTTTACAGACTCAGCTTCAAGCATGTCATTTATCATTAGTGATTCATCCAGTGAGTAGGTTTAGAGCGGTCAATAGGAGTGTGTTTGGTTCGTGCCGGCATTCTTGCTCTCATTTCCTGAGCAATGGCATAACTCATTACCTGGTCATCAAAGCAGCCGACTTGTGCGTTTGTTCGGCCTTTCGCATCGTAGACATAAGATCCCATTTCATTAATGGTTCCAATCCAGCGAATCCCGGTCTGTTCTTCACGTAATAACGTTTTAAGGCCATCAATAATGATTGGCTTACTCTGCGCTGTTGTTAGCCAACCAAGCTTGGCAGTTTCTTCATCATCATCGCGATCAAGCATCTGCTCTGTATAAATGCGTCTTACCGGGTAAATATCTTTGAGCTTCTGCAGCACGGCATGACCATGGTTATTTCTTTCAGGACCGATATAAGCAAGGTTGTACATCTTGCCGATATGAGCGAGCAGCATGGCGAACCGCTCAGTATCCAAATGCCCGAACCAGTGAGCGACCTGTTCACCGGTGGAGCGCTTAACAACATCCAATGAAGACCGGTCACCGAGTTCAAGTCCTTCAGCCACATCGCCGCCGATTGCGTAATCCTCATCAGGATCGGGCAATTCCCAGACAAGAAGATGATTCAACATTGTTCGTTGCTGCTCTTCCTTCTTACCTTCCCGCAGGTTCTGAGCTTTAACCTTCTTACCGGTCACCGGATCTATGTCATAAATAATCAATGGAGTCTTACAGTGCCCAGATGCTTTCATCGTTTGAACGGCATCGAATGCCCGGCGGCCAGAGGTTAGGAACGCCTCCTGTGGAGTTGAAGGAAACTCCTGTTTCATTTCATCGCGTTGCTCAATTTCTTTGCGGACATACCATTGTTTCTGCTCATCGCTCAGGGTGATATTCATTGCAGACTCAACTGCCGCAAAGTATTCAACGTGATACTTACTTAGCCTTAATCCGCCGGATGGTACGGATGCTTGGTATTTAAGATCTTGCCACCACGCATAGAAATGGAATTTGTAGTCTTGTAGCGTTAAATCAGCCTGTGAGTGCTGCAACTCCATTGAGCGAGTGCTCATTTCATGGAAATCACCACCGACACCTTCAGCGGTAGATTCAATAAAGACAATGCACTCATCAGCAACGGCATTGAGAGTACCGGTTCTGACTTCTTTGGCCTTAGCCGGATACTTCGCGCAGATCTTCCCATGTTCAGAAATATGTAAGCGCTGAACGGATCCTGAGCGGAAAGACGTGGCCACTTGAATACTGGAACCATGAGCAAAGAGAATATAACCGCCATTTGCACCACTACGTCTTTCAGTAACTTTAAACGTCCCTCGAAGCCAACCAGGTAAATTGTCGAAAGGTACTGATATCTTTGTCCTGAATATCTCACCGGCCGCATTTTTATCTTGAGCAATGATCCCGCACTTTAGGTGCTTACTGAATAACGCCTGATCTAAAAGATAAATATCAATCGCCGTACTGAAGCCCAACTGGCGAGCTTTAAGAATGAGGTTCTTGTTATGCATATTCTCGAACAGCTTGCGCTGTGCTGGACGCATTTTGAACGTAACAAGTTCACCCTTTTCATTCTCTATCTTGTAAAGGTTATTAAGCCGCCACCATGGATTAGACAGTTTTGTCGCAACAAAAAGGCGCTGTTGCGCCTCTGTCATATTGCTACTTAGCTCTGTCATACGGAAAGATTCCCGCCATTTGGCATCGCTTGAATATCATCGACAACGCTAGACATTGGCGCTGTAACGTCCTTATTTTCTGACGTGAGCTTTTCAGTCTCAGCAATCAACTTAGCCGTCGCTGCTTTAATCCTGCTGGTATCTGCCACTAATCTCGGCCCGGCAATAGAATCAATTCTGAGCTTACTAATTGAGCCCTCTAAAGATTCAACCCGAGCAACCAAGCGATCGAGAAGTGCCTCAGCCTTTATGAGCTTGTCGTATAAATCGACTCGTAACTCAATGCTGTCTGCATTCTTCAAATCCTCCATGATATGAGGGATTGTCTTGGTAACCGACAAAGCTCTTGCTCTGGAAAATATCAGCTCATCGTCAAGGCTTGCACCTTCGGCCGCTTCAAATAAGTCATCAGCATTAAGGTATTTTGAATAAGCACCATGCTTTCTTGCTGCCTGATTGCCGGGCTTGAAAGAACAGACAGGATTGGGATTACCTTCATAACCTTCGGTGAAACGGCCACGAGAGTCTCTGCCTTTGCGTTCCTCTGTAGAATTTGTATCTGTCTCGCTGTCGTTACTCGAGTTTGTTAAATCCTCTTCTTCTTTTCCCCTTTGTCCCTTGCCACTCTGCGCACGTTTATTGCTTTGCGCATCATGCGCAGTATTGCGCTGTTGTCCTTGCGCACTTTGCGCAGCACTAGGTTTGATGTACCGCCGAGCCGATTGGTAGTTAAGTCCCTTCTTCTTACACCAGTCTTGAGCCGTTATACCGGTAGACAGATGCTCACGAAGAAACTCTTCCTGTAACTCCTGCCATTTGTTTTTTGCCATGGGCTTAAATGATACGTCCGTGGTGAATGAGCATTGCCCAGCTATCGCTGTGTTTCAGACACAATAGCTTTGATAGCTTGTTTATCGTTGTTACTAAGCTCAATGATATGGAGTAGTGTTCGCGCATATATAACAAAGCCTCCGAGTGTTTCTGGCGGTTGAGGGGCTAAACGTTTTTCGAGTAGTTCGGAAGGTATCTGGTTACTGACTATGATTGGCGGCGGCAACTGCTTTGCGCACGAGCTCAAGAACATCATTAAGGACAGGAGCATCAATGCAAGGAGCATTGCTTTGTAGTCGGGTAATCTCATTGATGTCACTCTCTACTTTTAACTGAGCCTCTACTCCAAACCTTTCTCTGGCCAACATCGTTATATCAGTGACAACCGCTAACTTTTGTTGAACCTTGACCGCTTCACCGTATTCCTGATTCTGCCGTTGTAGGTCACTATTATCCCGAGAGAGGTTATTAACCCGGAAAGTGGCCACTACTGCGTAAATCGAGAGCATAACGAGTCCCAACACTAGCGCAGATTTTGCGTAGCGTTGCCAAATGGCTGTTATATCAAACATTTTTCACCTATTTAGGCTGATTTTCTGGAAAGGTGTTGGAGTGAGGGAGTTATTGAACAAGTGGAATTACAGCTTCAATCCATTAATAACCACATCCCATTGCGGAACTGTGAGTAATAATGTGATGGTCGCTGCTGCGATAACTATCCAGAATGCAATTTTCATATTACTTTCCTTTTACCAATACTTGCTCAGAACGCTTATAACGCTCGCGGCGATCATCGATGCCGTTATAGCCACCGTTAATCATGTAGGTCAGACGGGTAAAGTCGTTGGCGTCGGCATACTGGTTTAGGTTTCGAGCTTTCCAGTACCAGCCAGCGGAGCGAGCTGCATACTCATCTCGTTCAAGTAACTCGGGATTAGCAATCAGGTCAATGCCTAATGCTTTACCACAATGAGTGTAATTATCTTTGAACGTGATTTGTTTTAGTCCCCGGCCGCGATACTTCCACCCATCACCAGGCGCTGTATTCCCGTAACGGTTACCGTAAACAAGGTTAGCTATGGCCATTTGCCGGTTAAGTGGCAATGAAGCCTCACCAGGCTTGCGACCAAGCATCTGCTTTTGGTCATACGATAAACGCTTACCAAAAATATCCAGCGCCCGGATTGAATAGTTAAACGACTCAACAACCTTACTGAAGCCGCCAGACTCATGACCTAACTGGGCAATAAACATTGCCTGTTGAACTGGCGTGACAATACCGAACTCCGCCATAGCCTTAACGATGTGCTGATACCATCGTTCGGCCAGTGCTGAATTAATACCCGCTGCGCGTTGTAACTGGTCAATTGACATCATGATTTGTCCCCCGCTGTCTGCTTTAAGAATCGCTTCTCAAGCGTTTTAATAAACTCAGCGCCAGACCAACCGGCTAAGCCGGCAATACCACCACCAAACTCCGCGGCCCAGTGATAATAATTAGCGGTTAGCAGAACCAGGGCGCCAGCGAAAATGGCGACGATGGCCTGCAGGCAGAGAATCGACCACCGAAACTCCTCCCCGTTGAGAATTCTATAGGCATAGCTTGCAACGGCTCCAAGCAATGTCATCAATAGAACTAAGACATGACTGAATATGCTGTAAGTTTGTGGCTCTTTCATTGGCACTTTACTGCCCCCATAAAAAAAGCCCTCAGGGCAAACCATGAGGGCGTGGATTATCCAGATTCTGGACACAAAAAAGCCGAAGTGGCAATTAAGCATACTTCGGCATCTTTTTGGAATTTAGCGCGTATTTAGAATAGGGTCAACTTCTTGCGCATATTCCTTCTCATTCTTTATCCGTTGCGCTAAAAATGCGGCTGCATCCGACTCTTCGGCATATAACCAATCAAGACAATTATTGATTAGAAATTGATATTCCTGATCAAATTCCCCTTCCTTTAGCTTAGCCCCTATGATGCGCAGCGATAACCGGATGTCGTTAAGCTTTGGCAGTATTTTCCCTGAGCCTGCGCATTCTGAGCATAACCTTGGTTGAGGCTTTAGAAGCGTACCTGCACCTCGGCACTTCTGACATAAAATTGTCTTGTGAGCTTCCTGAATCGACCATTTTTTAAAGGAGGTTTTCTCCAAATTGGCCAGAGCATTTAAATCATCAACCCGGTACTCATATCGGGAAAATTCATCACCATAAATGGCTTTATCTGTTCTCATCTGTTCTTCTTCAGATTTTACTTGCTTGCCAATCTCACTGATATTCTTACGATACTGGTTAGCTTTTGGGCTATATCGGCGGATTAAGGTTGCGCTACGTGAAATCTGATTAGGTAACGGGAGTTGGGTGATTAGATTTAAAGCCAGTAAACAAGATTCTACCCGGAACTGAAGATGGCTGTGTTTACATGCCCAATCCCGGATTGCTGTTTTTATCCGGCTGCCGGCGTTAGCATCATTGCGGAATTTTAAGAGAAGTAAGTCATAGCCAACTGAATGTTGATGCTGAGTGGCAGCGAACGCGCCAAGGATTTGCTCTCTACCTAAAGTGCCGGCACCTTTGCCAACATTGAGTGATTCGATACTGACGCAAAGCGGATCATGCATTCGGATTAGATGTTCTATTGCTCTTGTCACTGGCTCAGCCCTAGTTGTGAGGTCAGAGCCAGTTTATTTATTATTGCAATATTAGCAACTATATGAAGGTTGTTATTTCAAACCATGAAACAATCAACCTCTTGCCTGCTCTACAAGAATTTTAGCTTCTTCAATTATTTCTTTGTAAAACTTAGCGTTCATTCGCTCACCAGAAGGACAAGCTTGCCGAGGCTTATTATGTCTTAGACTTAAATTTTCACACCAATTAACAATCTCAAATTCTGTTTCAGCCGACAAGAATAGTTCTTCGCTGTCAAACCAGTTTCTAACTGAAATTATAAACTCACTAGAAGGTAATCCATTTTCTAACTTAACTAATCTGTTAGATACATTCTTTACTTCCCCTTCGACGGCATCAACCTTTTCTTCGATTCGCTCCTGTCGAATGATAGCATCAGCAATCATTCTTGAGTTTTGCGCTACTATTTCAGCCATTTGAGATAATGCCGAGCCCTGTGGCGTTATCGGTGGCGGGTACTTACCAAATTTAGTTAGCGAAGGCACCACATCATGATAGAGCCAGCGCTGAAATTTTCTGCCTGCTTTCGACTTATCATTCCCCATTACTCTATTTAGCCCCGGTTGAGTAACAAAAACCTCCTTTTCCCCTTCGAAAGTTCCATTTTTTACCGGTACTAGCTCATACTCATCCAAGTCTAAATCGTTAATTTGGGCTTTTATCAGATTGGGGATGTATCTAGTAGGATTAACATCCCCTAACTCTCTATTTTCTTTATTTAAAGCTACAAAAATATCCCTAAGAGAAAAATGCAAAATAGTATCAATATAGCAAGTTCTAATCTCACTCTTACCAGAGGCACTCTCATAGTAAATATTAACCAAATTATTATTCTGCTCCATCACAACTGCCTCATTTTAGTTTATTAATTATATCTTTTATAAATATTTCTCTCGTACATAAATAACTTTTAATCAGTGTCTTAGCTTCATAATACCCATAACAGACTTCAGCTCTGTAATCCATCTCACATAATCGCTCAATCCACTCTTTCTGTCTGCTCGTAACTTTACCGGTTTTAGCTTTCATTTCTATCCATAGGCCGTGATATTTGCCTGATGGTATCGCCAAGAACAGATCGGGAACGCCTGGTCTTAATCCTAATCGTTTAGCATCGGCCGCCGCCTTTGGTCCTCGCTTCCCTTCATTTGGAATATGAATGAGGAACTTTCCAACTAAAATCCCATTGATAACGGTCTTATCTGCCCACTCAACCAAAGCTGCCTGCTCTTCTGTTTCCCCTGAATGTAAAACGCGGCGAACATTGCCGCCGCGCTCATCAAGCTTTGCTTTTGTCTTTACCAAGCCAATGGCCTCAATACTGTTAAACATTAGCCCCCTTAATGACAATTACACCTTCATCAATCATTAATCGCCAAGAATTATGCAAAATACGTAAAAGTAACGATTCCCGTTCTCCAGATTTCCATTTATACGGCCTGCGCCCATCAATAGCGTCATGACAGGCGCTACAGCAATACCCGCCCCAATAATCATCGCTCTTATATCCCATCCCATGCGTTCCACTCGGCAAGTGGGCAAACACTACTGTTTCATTTTGTTGCATGCAGATACCGGAGATTTGGGCGGTACATTGCCGCCCTTTTGCGGATGCTCTTATTTTTTTACTTCGTATTGCCGGCTTTTTGGCCATATCGGTTCTTGAAATTAAGTTAGCCACCACTATCCCCCTTATCTAGGGCATGAAGTTTCATCTGGATATCATGAAGCTTAAATGTTGCGGTTTTTATTCTTGCCCTGGTGTTCACTTCTTCGCGCTTAAGTTTCTCAAGCCCTTCGCGGTGATCTTTAATTTCTTGTCTGAGGCCTCTCAGTTCGAAATCAATATTGAACTCTTTCCGGGCTTGGCCTAATAACCAATCAAACGGGTCAATGACTTTTCCACATCTCTGGCACTTAACGATCCTTTCGTGCTCGTTTACATACAAACCCTTATGCATACAATGCACCGTTTCTGGTGGTTTGGTTTTTATGACATTTAGCTGAGCCCGAATATCGGCGTTGGAATCAAAGCGCTTAGTGAAAGCCAGAACATTATCAATTTGATTGTCTTCATCATTAAAATCGCTCATTACACCAGCCTCCCGCGCTGTTTCCGTTCGAATTCGCGCAACCAGCCATCGATATTATTCTTTGCTATATCTGTTAGTTTTCCGGCATGCTTTTTGCGGTTATTTATGCAGATAACATAGAGCACAATTCCAACCACCCAAAAAACGAGCGGGTAAATACTCATCAAGGCCCCGAAGAAAATTATTGATAGAAGCATCAACGGAAGTTCTCTTACTTCGGTATTAAGAAATTCCATAGTTAAGCCTAAAAACGCCTCAATAAAAGAAGAGTGATATTTTGTGGCCACCGACATGCAATCAATAATATTGAAGCTATATCCAGCGGCTGCGGCCCAAGTTGGTCTATCTTGAAAATGTTTAAATGTCAGCATCACGCCACCTGATTAATTATTTTTATGCCACGACTAATGCCCGGCATAATTGAGATCGCGCCTTTTTTAGCTAAGGCTTTAACATATTCGTCCGCTGCATTATTTGAGTTGAAACCAAAGTTTGTTGCTATCTCTGCCCGTGTCGGTGGATAGCCATTTTCTGAAAGGTGCTCAGAAATAAAATTCAGAATCTGCTGTTGTTTTTTAGTCAATTCTTTCATCATGGCATCCTCTTATGTTGTTCGCCCTGAATTTGGAGCAGAGTTAGTCGCCCGGTGAATACTGCTCCGGTATCGATATACATTTGGTTTTTAAAGTTAGTTACTCGATTAACGGCTGTATGCCCGAAGATGAATTTATCTGCGCCCTTGATCTCAAGCTCTAGTCCGTCAATGGAGTCGCTAATTCTTTCTCTGTTCCAGATTATCTGCTGATTACTAACTTCTTTGCCAAACTGGTATTCAGAATCCGGATAATCTGCGTGAGCAATGACATACTTACCTTTGTCAGTATCGACTTCGATAATGAATGGCAGTGAATCAGCTTTGCGAATTAGCGACTCAGCTAATAAACTTTGCTCTGCGTCCAAACAGTAAAACCAACCGCCGCCGTTACTAATCCAGTGTTGCGGGTTCCGTCCAGTAATAGCATCGATTGCCATCTGTTCGTGATTGCCACGTACTGCCATAAACCAAGGCTCGTTAATCAGGTCTAAACATTCAATATTTTGGGTGCCACGATCTATCAGGTCACCGACTGAAATTAACAGGTCGCTTACTACATCAAATCCAACGTTAACAAGCTGGCCCATGAGATTCTGATAACATCCATGTAAGTCACCGACTACCCAGATATTGCGATAATGACTAGCATCTACGCGCTTATAAGTTTCGCTCATCACATGTACTCCGTTAGCCGATCGATTGCTTGGTCCATATCCTGACGAGAGTTAAAGTGCTGACTTAAGGTCTCATTCCAAATAACGCCTGCAACGCCTCTATAAACGCCGTTAAACTTCTCTTGGCTCATATTGGCGAATGCTATCGACCAACGCTGCTTGAGCGTTCCGCCGTCCGGATTAGCGGTTAAATCAAAGAAGCCAGCCTTACACATGACGTGATTAAAATAGGCCTCCATGGTTTTGACTGTTTCAGCGTCGAATCGCTTTTTACGCTGATTCGCTACTCGGGATAGAACCAGTTCCGCAATGTCCTTGGTTATGCTGTCGTACATGTCTGGGGTACCCGCTTTCACCGCAACTTCCTTTGCAACTTCATGGGCAATCCAGCTTTCCGGATCGCTAACAAACGCCCAGTCCGGTATCCAATACATGAAGCCGAGTTCAAGAAGTTTCCAGAACTTCTGGTGATGCTTCAGAAAACGATTATTTTTAACTGGAGTCATGCGGATTGGAGTGCCGACCGGCACCCCGCTAATGATTTCCTTATCCCGATTGGTAGCGTATTTAATGCCGCCTCCGGGCAAGAGAACACCAACAGCTTCGGTGATGTTCTTTCTTGGGGGCTTAGAATGAGGTGAGCTATTCATGCGGCTGTCCTTAAGCGCTCGGCTTCACGCTGTATTTGCCGGATAAAAAGCTCACCATGGCTTTGTAATTGCTCCCGAGTGACATAGCCAACCTTCTCGCCTTTCCATGCTTTGTCAAAAACCACGATCGCCCCAGCAAAGAAAGCTCCTGTAGGTACCTGCTTTTCATCTGAAGGCACAAACCATTTTGGAACATCAAAGCCCAATCGCCCGCGGATAAACAAGATATGGTCCGCTTGTTCAGGCCACCAAGCTTCTGAAGTGGCTGCTTTGATTAAGAATACGTAGCGCCCGCCTTTTTCACGCATAGCCATGGCATGAGAGATGATATGACTCATACCCGTTATGTTATGGCCATCATGGGAGCTGGCCCGCGAATAAGGAGGATTAGCAAACGCAGCACCTTTCAAAGAGGCCAGTCGCTCTGACCAGTCTTGAGTCAGTGAATTGTCTTCTGCAGTGTAATAATCAGGACATTTGCTGTTCTTGCCGTCAGAGAAGAGATCGAGCACTAAAGGACCAAACATTGCATTTATCCCCCAGAAAAGAGAATCCGGAGTACACCACTGATCACCAATTTCGTTAAGTCGATGTGCTGGCTTTGCTTTAAGGCCCGTTAATTCGCTAATGTATTTAGAATTAGTAAAGTCCGTCATTGTCCCCCCTCCCCACACACAGGAGGAATGACCCGATAAAACCACGTAAAACGCCCAGTGGTTTCATTCTTAACCTTGGTGGATTGCTTCATAACGCCGTGTCTAATTGGGCTAACTTCGCGCAGTCTGGCACTTATAGCTGTTTGGGAATCACGAGTACGGAAGGATATCTGAACCCGGCGTTCAAGTTCTTCCAAAGTCTGCCATTCCGGATTACAGGCAACACAGATAACCCGGCATAATTGACTATCTGACTTATCAAAGCGCCCATCCTGCTTAACCTTCTTAATGGCTGCGCTAATGATCCGACGCTCTTTGTATGGAACGGAGGGCCTGTGAATCATAATGTTTGCCCTCCGAAAATGGAGCGACGGCCAGAGCTATCCGGGTGACTACAAATATGCTCGGCTTCCATTCGCTCTATAAGATGGCTGGCCCGGTTATAACCGACCCGAAATTCTCTCTGCAGGGCAGAAACGGAAATACTCTCTTTGCCTTGAGAAAATGCCACTGCTTCCCGATAAAGCTCATCATCAAATGGCTCATCGATATCCGGCTGCTCAGCCTCTTGCCCCATTTCACCACCTAAAGCGGCGATTAAAGCTGTTATAAGCTGGCGCATTTCCCCGGTATACAAATGGAAGTCAGCATCAAAGCGCTGCGCATAATCATCCGAGTCGATGTCGCAGTTCTGATCGATAAGAACATCTGCAAACTTAATCTTTTTAAGGCTGCCAGCATCGTTTAGAACAAAGCTGATTTTCTCAGACCAGTTCAGGCCCAAGCTGGTTACCAGCTTACCCGCCACGATATTTGTCGCTATTTCATCGCCGGTTAATTCCTGATCCTGACAACGAATAACGCCACCACCATCTAACACGGCTTTAAGAACAGCCTCTTCTTCAAGTACAAAGCCAGCCGGCGCATTACCTGAGCGCACCCATTCAGTTAGAGTTAATTCGATCGGGCTTGTCATCATCAGTGGTACAACGGGAAGTGAACCTAAACTTTTACGCAGTAATGCCAGGGCATCCTCAGCTTTCTTCGCACTTGCTGCATCGACAACAATTAACCCCTGCTTGGTGTCAATCCACACATTGGTTTTGCTATAGCGACTAAAGGCCCGTGGCAGAAGAGTTTGAACTACTTCATCTCTGATAGAATCACGTTCTGTTTTCTTCAGCTTACGGTGCTGTTCGCCTTCCAATTTTTCAACTTTGGCTCGTAGCGCATCATTGATAACTGGCTTTGGAAGAAGCTTCTCTTCGCGCAACAGCGTGAGTAAAATGCCGTTGGCACTCGAAAAATAAGCTAATTGCTCTCCGATCGGCGCAATCCAACCTGATTTAGCAAAATCATGTGGGCCGCATGGTGCATAAGCGAATGTAGCCAGTTGTTGTTCAATCTCTTCTACATCCCAGTTCAGATCGCGAGATAAACGGTAAATTAATGCATTTTTAAATTTGGTCATTGGTTAGTCCTTGGTTTGGTTTTAGTTGGTTTTTTTGTTTTAGCTCTAATTTCTGCAAGAGCCGCTTTGCCGAGCATTTTTGTTTTATCTGTTTCCCATCCTTTCTCAGCCCCTTTGGTTGTTGGTGGCTGCTTATCCTGCAACTGGATTGCAGGAGCGGGAATATCCTCACCTTTTAGAATTTTCTCTCCCCACGTGTGTAATGATTTTTCTGCCAGTTTTTTAAGTTCGAGACTGCTAAGGTTGTGCTGCAACATGGCTTTTCGCATATCAACAACTACCCAGTACATGATTAGGGCTCGCCATGGAAAATGCTCGGCACATGGGTAGTCATCACGTAAACGGCAATAACGGTTAAATTCATCTATTGCTTCGTCAACTGATGGCAGTCCCATCGATTGCATTTGCCCTTGCTTGCACCAAGTGACAAATTGACCAGGAGAAGGTAAAAACGGGCTCTCTTGCTTTCTGGCTATGCGCATCCCAGAATTTATCTGTTCAACCGTAGTAATTCCGTTTTCGGCAAACGCCATAACCCATTGCCGGCGAAACTCATCCAGTTCAGATTGGTTTTTTAGGTATGTTTTCATCGCAGGGAAGACCGCCTGCAGTTGGATAGATAGGATATTGAATAACTGAGATGCTCGTTCTTGCAGGCGCGGAACTTCGTCCTTTGGCATCAACGCTTGCAACATTCCAGCATTACGATTTTTAATTGCTAGGTTGATATTATTCACATTACACCTCCCAGCGTTGCAGCTAGTTGCTGTTTAAATGCAGGATCATCAGCCCAATCGGTATTGTTCCAATCCAACTCTTCCCGTGGTTTAGGCTGCTGCGAATAACGGGACTTAATAGCCAGTTCATCCCATTTAGCCCGTAGCTTCGCGGGACTTAATACGTTTACACGCCAAAATGAATCGTTGTGGACCCAGCTATACAACTTGCATATTTCACGATGAGTACGCCCATCCTTTTCACGCATAAGTCGGATATCATTCGCCCATGTAACCCAAGTCGGCTCTTTAGGATTAGTACCAAGTGATTGGATTTTGCTGTAAATCCAGTGGGCTGCTTTTAGGTCATCAGCAGTCCCCCACTTGGAACATGATGGTGTATAGATCTGAGCATCAGGATGACTAGATAAAAAATCATTTTCCGAAGAGTCTGAGGATTCGTCAGAATTCTCGGACATAGATCTATTACTTGATGGATCAGAGATCTTAACTGACGGATCCCCGCCAGATTCTGGATGGTCAAAACTTCCATTTTTGCTAGATTCTGACCGGTCAGATTCTGAACGTTCAGAATCTGGAGGGTGAGATAATTTAAGTTTTTTCTTCTCCGCCAGCTTAGATAGAGCGCAATCTGCAGCCTCTTTTAATTTATCCACGTTAAGCTGATAAAGATTACTTGTATTGCGATTACCTTTGCGGCGCTGCTCTCTGCTTAACCAGCCATCTTCAGCTAGTTCTGCAATAATGCCTCTAACCGTGCTAATACCTGCGCCAACCTGACGAGCAATAGTCTCCACAGAAGGCCACGCAATACCTTCATCACTGGCGAAGTCCGCTATGCGAGCCATTATCGCCACCTTCGTAGTTTTCATGCCTGAGTCAGCACAGCCATCCCAAACGTAGCCTTGCAATTTAGTACTCATATGGCACCTACTTGCTCTTTGTAGGCTTTACTGAGGGGCTACGTTCGGCAGAATAAAAAGCCTTCGTGGCGCCAGCCAAAGTCCCTATGATCGCCATGCGACGGACCTCCTGTCCGTCTACCGCCATACGCTTACCGATAATGTTGGAAATATCATTTACTGAACGGGTATTCATTATTTCTGCTCCTTCGGTAAGGCGGGTAACCACTCAGGGACCGGCAATCCTGCCGATTTTAATTCAGCGTGAACATGGGCCAGCATCTCAGGCGATTCCGCAAACATCGCCAGAAATCCACGAATGGCTGCGACATTGGTTTCTACCGCTGGATTCGATGCCATGGCGTCGGCGGTACTCTGGATTGCTAATTTTTCGCTCTCAGTCCAGCGGGTTTTGATCTGGTCTTCACGAACAACATGAAACGGCAACCCGTTCTTGCCTACCTTCTTTCGAGAAAGTAAGTCTTCACGAACGCCGGAGCTAATCGCAGCCCCTGCCGTTAATGATTGTGGTTGATATAAATTGGTCATTGGTTAGTCCTTGGTTTCTTACTTGGTTGGTTTTGAAAGCACTAACCCAAGATTATCGGGATTTCGCCCATAATCAGCAGGGTTGTAGGTGTATGGAATGTCTGGCGATAAATGGCATAACAAGGCTATATGTTCAGGAACGCCACGACGCTTCCATTGGCGAACACCAACATCGGTAATCCCATATCGCTCTGCCGTTTTTTTAACTCCACCATTTAGAGTTATTAGTTGTTTAATATTTAACATAGGTGCACCTCTTTAATGAATCTATTGGAACATTTTATTGAAACAATCAGATCGATACAACTGTTTATTCTATTTTGATTATTATTGGAGCATGAATACCAAATCCCTAGGCGACCGTGTTACGGAGCTAAGAAATGAATACGGATGGAGCCAAGATGTTCTGGCAGCAAAGTCAGGACTTACTCGCGTGGGCATTAGTAAAATAGAATTAGGGATAACTCAGCATGCTCGAGCGGATACGCTTTTTGCTTTAGCTAAAGCTTTGAAATGCAATGCTGAATGGTTGCTAACTGGTGCAGGTTCTAGAAACCAAGAAAGCTATCCATTGCTCCTGCCTGGCCCTCAAGTTCACCAAATGGTGCCCGAACTACCGTGGTCTGCGGAAGTACTCATGAATTTATCTTCAGAGATCTCACTCCATACAAAGACCATGCATCCATGCCCAGTGAAATGTACGCCTTTAACATTCGCACTGAAAATTGAGGACGAAATGATGGAACCTCGATTTGCAAAAGGAGACTTAGTCTTTTTTGATGGGTCAAAACGAGTGCCGCTGGCAAATGATTTTGTAATTATTTCAGGCATTAACCAACCAATACTGCTGTTTAAACAACTAATCAGTATTGATGGCGAGCCTATGTTTAAGTCACTCAATCCAGATTATCCATCTCATCTCAGGTACACAGCAATAGATGGATTTGAAATATTGGCAACAGCCATAAGCCATGTCAAACCTATATAAGAACGCATTACTAATCAGCATCTTGTCATTCTCACTAGATGCTAATGCTCGTGGTGGTTATTGTAGGTCAACTCTCTGTACTTTTACTGGAAGTATCGTCACCGGGTTGATTTTATTGATAGTTATAGGTTGGTTCATCGTAACGTTTATAGGTGATAAATCTAAGGCAATTAGTACATTACTAGCCATCTCTGCTGTATTTATTATTCCTCCTTTAATTTTCATTCTCTTTATTGACTACAGCAAGCCCTTAACAATCTTTCTATTATGTTCATGGGCATACTACGTTTACTCAAGAAAATAACCATTTTGTGACAGTAGTTAAATTACTGGTACATTAGTTTGATACTTTAGTTGACGAATTTAATGTAACAGTTGTATCATAAAGACATGCCAAACAACTCCACTTGGTATGCTCTTTAACAATGTGGCCCCTTCGAATTTTCAAACATGTTCCAATCGTTTGTCGATCTCACTCATTCAATGTTTACCCGTAGGGGCTGCAATATCAGCACTAAATGGCTTCATGTGCCAGGTGCGCCTAGATCTGACCGGATTGTCTCCCTCAGGCAGGTAAACATGAATTAGTAGTTTTCTTTGGGATGGACATTTACCTGAAGTAATCATCACCAAAGCAAACTACAGGAGAAGCTCTATGACTATGGCAAAAGTACGAGCAAAAGTAGCCGCTCGAAAAATTCAGGCTATTGCAGGTCGTGATTCAGAAACTCGGATAGATAAGGCTTTATCGCTAGCATCAAGATGTACTACCCCTGTCGCACCAGCAATAATCACAGTTAAACGTAAGAAAGAAAAAACGCCGGGAGTTTACGGTGCAATAGCAAGACAGAAAGTTCAGGGTAAATCGATACCGCTAATTTGAAACCAATCTAAGCCGCCATTTAGCGGCTTTTTGATTGCTGCTTAAAGCAAAATATTAATTCTTATTAATATCTGTTATCGGGATATTAGTCATATCAGAAAAATCAGCCTGCAGTCTTTCTGAAAGTGTTTTTATAAAGTCAGCCAATTCTTTTGCTGCATCCTCCCCTGAAGCCCCCCCTAATATATATTTAGGATCACTCTTCAGAACTTCTTGCGCCAATCGAATCGCAGTTACATCAGCCATAATTTTTTTCATGTGAATTTCCTTAATATCTAGATAGTTAGCGCCATAAATTAATGACACTAAAACTATACGGATAATTAATCTCTTTATCTGGTAGCTCATTCACAACAAATACATTTCATCACTTAATCATCTCCCCGATGAGGTATCCCTATGCCCAATTACACCCGGATGCAGGAAGAAATCCGCGAAGAGCGCGAACCCAAGGATAACGCCAAAATAAAGGCATTTATCGGTGAAGTGACGAACTTCATTAAGTCTGGCCCGGTAATGGAATTCAGTAATGCGGTCATTACAGAGTTGTATTGTACCGGCGTTATTAATGAACGCGTTTATATGACCCTGCTTAGTTCGGATGAAGTAGACGAAACGTGCAGAAACTTCTGTGATGCGCTTGAGCTACTTATCGCTAAAACCATGAACTAAAAGTTGAAGGACTGCCAAGCCAATACCGTTGACTCTGCAGCATAAAGAGAAAAGCCCCCGCAAGCGGAGGCTATCCCAGACGCGGGAACCACCCCGCAATCTACCAAGGACTGAACAATGACAAGTCATTGAACAGCTTGTCGAGGAACCACCCTCAACGGAGTAATTTTAACATGAATAACCACAAATTCATGCATCAACTGCAATACCAACACAAGGTAACGGATAAGAGCTTTAAGAAGAAAGATAACTGCTATTTCTTCTTAGCTCTCTGCTTAATCATTTTTTACACCGCTCTATGTATTTTCTCCGGCAAATAACCTAAGGACTAACTATGACTCCATCTATCAATATGCGCCCTGTCACCTCTTCCCAGATCCACAGTATTGGCCACTGCCCTAACACCAATACGCTAGCCATTCGGTTTAAGGCTAAAAATGGCGGTCCGGCAGCTCTGTATCACTATAAGAATGTGCAAGCTGAAGACTTTGCTGCATTTTCAGAATCCGAATCAGTCGGCTCTCATTTTTATAAAAACATTAAACCTGATACCGAGCGCTTTCCCTTCAAACGTATAGATGAAACCACCGACGAAGAATAGCAACTCTGGCCCATGTGCTGATTTTCACTCATGGGCACCTATTTATTTTCTACCTACCAAGGACTAACCAATGAGCACCAACATAATTAATTCGGCAACATTACCGATTGCCGCATCAAATCGCGGCATCGATGAATCTACATGGAGCGCACTGAAAAACAGTATTTACCCCGGAGCTAAAGACGAGTCAGTCATTATGGCCCTTGATTACTGCCGCGCTCGTGAACTTGACCCATTAATGAAGCCCGTCCACTTAGTACCTATGAGTGTTAAAGATGCAGCTACGGGGAAGTATGAAACGCGTGATGTTGTCATGCCTGGCGTTGGGCTTTACCGCATTCAGGCAGATCGCTCAGGTAACTATGCCGGAGCCCAAGAACCGGTGTTTGGTCCTGATATTACAAAAACGCTTGGCGGCGTAGAAATCACCTTTCCTGAATGGTGTAAGCAAACCATCAGCAAAAGGCTTCCAGATGGTGAGATTGTTGAATACAGCGCCAAAGAATACTGGTTAGAAAACTACGCTACTGCTGGCCGTGATTCTCAAGCTCCCAATGCAATGTGGAAGAAACGCCCATATGGACAACTAGCCAAGTGTTCCGAGGCTCAGGCATTACGTAAAGGTTGGCCTGAAATTGGACAGCAACCTACCGCTGAAGAAATGGAAGGTAAAACACTAGACGTTTCCGACGTTAAAGAGCCAGCCCAGTCATCAGCAAGACCTACCGAGTTGCCAATCTATCCTGACAACATGTTCAGTTCCAATTTGAATCAATGGAAGTCCCTGATCAATTCCGGCAAAAAGACGGCTGCCGCAGTGATCGCGACAGTAGAAAGTAAATACTCATTAACTGAGTCACAAAAGAAAGAAATTGAAGCGCTGGAGGCCGAAGATGCAGATTGTTAATGTTCAACAAGGTACGCCTGAATGGCATGAGTTACGGTTAACTAAGTTTACCGCCTCTGAGGCGCCGGCCATGATGGGTACCTCTAAGTACATGAGCCGAGATGAGCTATTAAAGCTGAAGTCTACCGGCTTAGTAAAAGAGGTAACCTCATTCCAACAAAGCATTTTTGATAAAGGCCATGAGGCCGAACGCCTGGCTCGGCCCATCGTTGAGAAAATAATCAGTGATGAGCTATTTCCTGCGACAGGCATCAGTGATACTGAAAGCCAGCTATTAGCCAGTTTTGATGGCGTTACAATGATGGAAGATATCATTTACGAGCATAAGCTTTGGAATGAACAACTGGCCAGAGATGTGGAGCAAAAGAATTTGGATCCGCATTACTATTGGCAGCTTGAACAACAATTGTTAGTTAGTAACGCCAAGAAAGCCATATTCGTCGTCAGTGATGGTAGTGAAGATAAATTCCGTTACATGGAGTATGAGCCGGTTCCTGAGCGAAGAATCACGCTCATTGATGGCTGGAAGCAATTTGCCGAAGATCTGAAGAAATATGAAGCCCCTGAGGTAGCTGCTCCGGTCCAAGGTAAAGCAATAATGCAGTTACCTGCACTGCTTGTTGAGCTTGAGGGCGTTGTAAAAACATCAAACCTTCCAGCCTATGAAAGCAAAGCATTAGAGTTTATTCGTTCCATTAATACCAACCTGGTTACCGATCAAGACTTTGCCGACGCAGAAGCTACTGTTAAGTTCTGCGAAAGTGCAGAAAAGGACCTTGATATCATTAAGAAGCAGGCCCTGTCTAAAACAGAACAAATCGACCTACTGTTTAGGACGATAGATCATCTAAGAGAAGAGCTACGCAATAAGCGTCTGGAAATATCTAAGCTTGTTAAAACGCGTAAAGATGCAATTCGGGAAAAAATACTAACTGAGGCCAGAAACTCATTAAACGATTACATTTCTGGTTTAAATACAAAGTTAGAACTTGTCCGGTTACCGGTTATACCGGCTGACTTTGCAGGCGTTATGAAAGGAAAGAAAACGCTGACGTCCCTTCAATCCGCAGTAAACGATGAGCTGGCCAAAGCCAAAATTGCTGCCAATGGGTTATATGAAAAAATTACTGTAAATTTAAATGCATTTACTAACATAGAACCTCAGTTCAAAGCACTTTTTGCTGACTTAAATAGCATAGTTACGAACGATCCGGAGCACTTTGCTTTACTTTTAGAACAGAGAATCAATCAGTTTAAGGTTACTGAAGATGAAAGAGCTAAGCAGTTAGAAGAGCTAAGAATAAAGCAGGCCAGTATCAAACCAGTAGTTATCGATGAAGCGGCCTCACCGATTGTTGCTAGTTCAATCCCAGTAAAATCAGCATCAATAACTACTGCCATTAATGCAAACGAAAGCATTTATCTACTGACTAAATCGGAACTGAGCAAACTCGCGATCAACTTAGAGATTGAGCAAATTAAAGCCTTGTTTGATGCATTGCACAACAATCAGCTAACCCACCTGACCTACCGATAATCCCTTATCTCTTAATGATATCCACTTGTGTGCTGGAAGTATTCCCTTGCCCGGCACACAAACCAATAGAGAGGCCATATGAACGAAGAGCTAAATAGAAGCACAGGCTCATTCTTTAAGCCTGATGATAAAAAAGACTATACAGCAGTCATTATCGACCGGTGGCATGCAGCGGCTAGAGCTCGGTGCAGAATGCCATTCCAACCACCACCCAAGCCAGTGAAAGTCATCATTGCTAAACCCAAAATCACAGTTCCCAAGGCTAAGATTGGTGCGCGTCCGCGGTATTCATTCAACGTCATGCTGGGAATTTTTCAACTAAACCGGTTGGGTACCAATGAAAAAGTCATTTCCGGCGAACTGAGCATACCAATCGGAGATGTTCGCCGGATCCTGAAGCATGAAACCCCGGTATCTAATAAGGCGTGGATCCTAGCCCAGCAAACACCTCTGCCAAGTAAATCCGAAATCATTGGCAAATTGTCGAAAGAACCTTAACGCCCTGGGAGTACACAGCATGAATGAAATTAAACGTAAGTGTCCGTATTGCGGAAAAGAAATTGAAGCCAGTCAGGTAGTAAAAAGAGATATTTTTTATATAGGCCGTAATGCCTTTGGTCGGAAAGCATCCCTTACTAAAAAAATGACATTTTGCTCAAACCAATGCGCTGGTAATTATCAGATGGGATGCGAGGGTTAATCATGACTAACTCAATCGAAACTTTAAAAACAAAAATCGCAGCACAGGCAGCACGTATAGAGCAGTTAACCGCTGAGAATGTAGCGCTAAGAAACCAAGCCACATCAGCGATGAATACAATAATGCAGTCAATATATGAATACTGGGAAGATAGATGCCATATCAATCAGGCATTTAAAGAAATACTCAATATTGAAACGCCAGCCACTGATGCAGCACTCCGAGAAATTCAGGCTCAAGCAATCATCAAGGCCGCGCAATTCATACCGACAATACTTAATCGCCAACACTTAATTGCATCGAGAGTGATCACTACCCTTGAAACCTATGCAGCACAAGTTAAGGCCGGTGAGGTACAGCTATGACAGAGCGAGGACCAAAGGGCCGCTATCAGGATTTCATGGAGCATGACGGATATGACAAGTTCACTGATTTTTTAGGGATAGACGTTCCCCTGCGTGAATACAGTTACGCATATGAAACGAGAGGCTTTGTCAGACTGAAAAGCCGTCGCGCTACCGGTGAATACTGTAAGACCCTGAAAGAAGCCAAAGCCAGCTATAAAGCGGCATTACCGAAGCGTCAAAAATACCGCTGCAATAAGTGCGGGAAATTCGTATCTGAGCTTGATGTAGGTTCTGACTGCTTACATTGCGGTTGGCATATCCCACGAGCCCCATTAGGAGTAAGCAATGAAGCTCCCTAGCGAAATAAAAGAATTGATTAGCGCTGGCGCTATTTTTTATGTTTCACATTCGGGCGGCAAAGACAGTCAAGCAATGTACGCCCTAATGTGCCAGTCAATCCCACATGACCAGTTAGTAGTCGTTCATGCATCGCTGGGTGATGTTGAATGGCCGGGAGTGATTGAGCATATCGAGCAAAACATAAGCCACAAATTAAACGTTGTTCAAGCTGGAAAAACGTTTTTAGGCATGGTTGAGGCTCGTGGAATGTGGCCCAGTTCTCAGCACCGCCAGTGTACTAGCGACCTTAAGCGCAATCCAATTGAGAAGTTTATTCGTCACGATATGAAAGGCAGAGGCGGTGGATTTGCAATCAACTGCATGGGGTTACGTGCCGAAGAATCTAGTGCCCGGGCAAAGCGTCAACCATTTAAAGAAAAAACGAGCCAATCTGTAGCGGGTCGCAAAGTGTGGGACTGGCTACCAATATTCGACTTATCCACCAGTGAAGTTTTTCAAGTGATAGCAGACGCTGGGCAGCAACCATTTTGGGCCTATAAGTCCAATGAGCGACTTTCTTGTGTCTTTTGCATTATGGGAAGCCGCAACGATTTACGGCACGGGGCCGAATGCAATCCTGAACTATTCCGCCGTATCGTCGAACTGGAAAAGAAAATCGGCCACACCATGTTTATGAAAAGTAAACAGCCGGTTTCACTGGATGAATATATCGGCATTCCTATTTTAAATATCGCAGCTTGATGGAGAGCAGCCAGATGCAGAGTGAACAGAACAGTAAAATTATCATGATGGACAGCCTGGAAGCTGCGAGCATCCAGACTTTAACTGGTTGGGTTGACCGCCAAGGGCGTTTCTGGGGAAACGATGAATATCAGGCTAGATGGTGTGGAGCAACTCACCGGAAATGCAAAAATAAGCCAGATGAGCACCCCATCCACGTTATCAACGGGTATTGCGAAGAGTGTCACAATGAAAGCCGTCAGGCGAAATTTGTTGAAATGGAGCGAGCACTATGGGCTGGCGAACCGTTGGTCATTTTTGATAGTGACCAATACTTCTTCGATATTGAATCATTAGCAGACTACTGCTGGGAAAATTCAGTTCTTCCCGGCGAGTTACAATTGCTGGTCTGTGAACCAAACTACCCACCTGAATTCGACATTGAGCAGCATTGCGAAGAAATAATCCCGGATGGCGGTGATATTTACGACCTACCTCAGCAAATCTTAGATGCTGCTGATGCTTTAAATAAAGCTATACGCGAGAGTGAACCCGTGTCGTGGTGCGGAGGCGAGAAAGCCGCAATTGTTTCTGACGACATTCTCACTGACGAACAGAAGGCCGAAATAACAGCAAAACGCTCTGCCAAAGATGGGGTTAATCATGAATAACAAACTCAGCAACGAACGAGTAAATGAGTTTATCTCAAAATTTACTGAAAACGCAGAAAATACAAAATTCGACAGAGATAGAGAACGAGCTGCGCAGGATAAAGAATGTTATTTGGGTTGCGCTGACGTGCTCCGAGAAGCTTTGGCATATAGGGAAGCAGAGAGTAAGCCTGTAGCGGAAATTGTATCTAAACACGGCGATCCTGAAGCATTCGGGGAGCGTGAGCTGCAGGTCATTGCTGATATACGCAAGATGCCCTACGGAACAAAACTATATGCATCACCGGTATTAGGCCAGACATCAGAATTACGTGATATCGCAATTCGTGTTGTCGGCTGTATATCTGCGTCCGGTTATTCCCCAAAAGAGAATTCACTGAATCCGCTTGAATCGTTGCTGTTTGATGCTGAAAAAGCACTGGAGGCTAAATGAAAAAATCATTAATCGGTCGCTGTATTCGGCGCTGGAAAGTTCGGTTTAAACCGCTGTGTGACTCAAAGTTATCGCCGTACTGGCGCGTACATCATCTGAATGGATATCTCAGAGAATACGCCAAAACAATGGCTGATTGCATGATTCAGGAGTTAGCAGAAAACAATGCCCGTGTTGATTTCGGTATTGATGGCTGGTCTCCTGAATTCAGTCAGTGGTTTAGTGAGCGTCGAACAAAATATCTTAAAGAGGCGCGGGACTATCTCAATGAAGACGCAAGCAACGACGAGATAGACGATTTAATCGAAGAAGAAATATCGGTGTGGTGCTGATTATGACAACTAACACAGAGCGTCAATATTTCATTGTCAGTATTGGACATAACCAACGCAGTGATAAATACATCCGGATGTTCGGTGCAAATGACAGCGGCTATTACGGGCGCATAAAGTCGGCAGGACGATACCCTGAAAGTCACGTTAAAACTAAGTTGCGGTACTACAATGACGGAGTATGCAACATAGCTGTTCCTTGTGATGTGATGGAATCCTTATCTGAGCCTGTAGAACCTAAATTCTTTGATGATGATTCAGGGTGTTGGGTGCGGAATAATCGTAAAAACTGGCAGGTGCTATTACAGAATGTAATTGAAAAGCCGGGTTATGAACCCGCACCACTCTATCACGGCGCTCCTTGGGGGGATTATGAATAACTCAGATATCAACGAACTGGCCCGGCAGTTGAGAGAGGCGGCGGGGGAAGTAAGCCCTCAGAATATTGATAGTGCTCAAGCCGTGAGTGATACGGATGGTTATATTGAGTGTCCGCACTGTAGCGGTGAGGGTGCTGTTAATTTAGAAGCTGATTATTGCAACTATGATGAATTACCTATCGGCGTCCAATTTTATGGAATCGGCACCGGAGTTGGTGCGGCTGAGCGTTATTTTAGAGCAGCTTCACCGAATAATATAACTGCCATTCTCGATGCTCTGGAAGCGGCGCAGCAATACGCTAAATCCCGCGATGAAGAGAATCAGGGCTTAATGCTGACCATCGGCAGGTTGCGAGTTGAGCGAGAACAACTCGAAGCATCTCAACCGGTAGTGCCTGAGGGATATTGCCTTATGCCGCTGTCTTTAACGGCAGAGAATGGCGCTAAAAACGCTTTGAATGGCGAGTTTCACACCATCGAACATATAGGTTGCGTTGTCTGTGGTGGTGACGGTATTGATGGCGATGATGAGTGCGATAACTGCAATGGTAGCGGTGATGTGGTTGTGCAAGCGCCAGTTTCATGGACCACAATCAAAGATATATACAAAGCCGCTGTTAAGTGCTGCGCTATTCAGTCATTCGGTAATTCCGAACAACTCAAAGCGCCGGTAGTGCCTGATGCAATGCCAATGCAGCCAATCATTGTCGATGAGTATGGGACATACAGATTTAAGGCTAATGCCATTGTTAACAAACTACAAGAAGTAGCTTCTAGTGCAGGTTATGACCTTCATGCTGCTTGTCGTGACAATTACAGTGATGAAGAATGGATGCAACTAGCGCAACTAATAGGCTATAGCATTACGGGATATTCTGAGCTCTCTTATGTATCTGATGAATCATACAGTCGAGCATTATCAGCAGCCCCAGCACTACAGGAGTCTAAATAATGGAACAATCACGGGAAGAGTTTGAGGCGTGGTTTCGTAGCTGGATTGATGAACATATGAATGATTCTTGCTGGCCTAGTGTATCGCTTAAAGAACTTGCTGAAATGTCGTGGCAAGCATCCAGAGAGTCGGTAGTGGTTAAGTTGCCGGAAGCCCTAATTCCTGCCGTTCACACAAGCGGCGAACCATTTATGCGGCCTGAGCCATTCGGATTTTATCTGAATCGCGATGATGTAATTAAGGCTGTTAAAGCCCAAGGGCTAACGGTGAAGTGATATGAGCCGCTATTAATAAATGTTTTTGTTATAGTATTATTTATTAAAATGTAGATAGTTGGGATGCATTATGTTTGATTCAATTGTACTTCGATTTCGAATAGCAAAAGTTCAAGCGGAGTTAAAGGCTCAGCACAATGACCAGTTGTTTGTTAATGAAATCTGTCAAGACTACAATTCCGTCAATATAATTAATTTTTACTTTCAAGATTCACTATTTAGAAAGAAAAAAGATGCTGCGTTTCTAGTGGTATGCGCCATTCTAGCTAAGGCTATTCTCTCAAAAGATATGGATGACTCAAGCAGGGAAGTTTGCTGCCTACTACTTAGAGATAGAGTTGATAGAATTAACAGCGATAGCCAGTACGCATCGCAAAATAGCGAGATACTTCGCGATTGCAATTTGGCATTTGAAGCTTGGCGAAATAACACTGCACATTAGCATCCCCTCCCCGCTCTGTATAATGCCCAAAAGGAGACATTATCATGAGCCACAACTTAGCTGACCTACCGAAAGAAGATAGAGAGAAAATCGACGTAGACCTACACGCTTCCGGCGTTGCTTATAAAGAGCGCTATGGCATGCCGTTTAGCATGCGTGAGATTGAAAACGCAATTCCCGCTCACCTACGTGAGTATTTCAATGAAAAGCTGGCGCACTATCGAGAGATATCAAAAACACTCGGTAAGTTGCCGTATGAGCCAAAAGAGCAATAAAAAACCCGACATTAGCCGGGTTTTGATTCTATATCAACTGATTAAGCTGCGTTTGGATTTTCTGTGCAATTGCACTGAGGGATTGGAAATACCTTAGATTTCTTAGGGTACACAATCTTGCCATTTTTATCCCGAATATATGGTCTAAAATTGACCTCACAAGTATTGCCGCAGTTACGACAAATAGTCGTCGCCATATGGTTAACCTCGAGTTAAACGCAATGCTATATTCCCATCAAGCATTGCACTCGCCCCGGATAACCGCTATCCTTAAACTGTTATGTTTAGGTAAGAGTAACGGTTAATCCTGTTACTTAGGTATCTATCCATAGATACCTACCTATAAAAGCCCTGTCCCCACAGGGCTTTTTCTTTATCCGATAGTTAATTAACTATTTGGATAAGAACGGTAGTGTTGGCAAACATATTCAAGCTCATCATTGCGAACTCGGCAATATCCACGAACATAAACAGGTTTATCATAAGCATAAATGAAATCATCACGACTCATATCATGTATAAACATATGCCTGTTCTCCTTGGAGTTGTAGCATCCAGTTAACCTCTGGTTGCATATTGTGGGGAGAACCGCTATCCTAAACTTGTTGTTGTTTAGGTGTGGCGGTTAGTTAAACTCCATACACTCGGTAAGTATTATCAGTACTTACCATCGAATGAGCCCTGTTATCAGCAGGGCTTTTTCTTTGCTCAAAACTCTTGTTTAGCTGGAGGCAGAGCAAATGACTGAACGATTCTACAAATCCTTTCAGCCTCTTCGTTAGTTAAATCTCTTGGTAAATTAGAAATATTCAGAATCAAGGACTCCCGTAATGGTATAGGTAATTCGAACGTTTTTACTAGTTCGGGGGTTACCTCTACTTCTGCTTTAAGTTTGTGTTCTTTTTTTGCTTTAACACTACGAGGAGGAGACGCGATAGATTCGCCTTTTTTATATGCTATAAATTTCTTGATAGCACTACTTAATCTACTTCGATAGCCTACAATGGCGCTATCTGTAACTTCTTCAACCTCTGAAAATGCACCAATAATGTCATTCACACTCCATTCGGAAACGGGTTTATCCTCAGGGATATAAGGCAACAATTTAGTTGATGCTGTTCTAAGGTTGTTAGCTGTCTTCTCATTTAATTCATCTTGGGAAGCTAGCTTTGGAAGCTCATTTAAAAAGTCTTCGAAATCTGTCTTGTGCATTTTTAATTCAGCCATGCTCCACCACCACGTATGTATAAAATATAATTCACGATCATTTGCACTGATTCTGCACACAAAAAAAGAATAATGCAAGATTAACTCTAAAATTAACGCAAAAATAAACTCTAGAATAAATAAAACTCAAGATCAGATCTTTATTGATCAGAGTTACACGCATTACCATTAAGAACTGTTGAGTGCTGTTGAGTGCTGTTGAGTGCTGTTGAGTGCTGTTGAGTGCTGTTGAGTGCTGTTGAGCAGCGATTATAGAAAGATCTTTAAAAAACTACCAATAACCACCTTCGGGTGGTTTTTTAATGAGGTAAACATGCCAAATTTAGCAATGAAAATTTTACAGTGGCAAGCAAAAGGCCATGTAGGTGTAAGTAGCGCAACAATGGCATCGATTGCTGCCGGATTAGATACTAATTTTTATGGTGGTAGTTTCGGTTCTCCTCGCGATCCTGCTGATATGCTCCGCTGCATGAGTCTCATCGATGATATTCCAGAAATTCGCAATTACTTCCCGATCATTGCAGAAAGAGTCAAGGAGTTTAGGGGGATTATTGAGCACTGGGATGAACTTGTACTCGTCATGAATAGAGAGTGTGTCGGGGATAATTGGCGAGCGCCTGATGCTTACAAAATGATTCAACAACTTCGTGAAACCGCTTAATTGCGGTTTTTTATCGCCTAAATTCGGAGTGAATATGGAAAATGCTATTAATTATCTTCGTTGGTTTCTGATTCATCGCTGGCTTGTTAAATATGCGGTTCATGACTGGATGTTAGCTGATGCGAATAAGTTTAAAGAGAGAAAGCAGTATTATTTTGCGCGGATGAGTGAAGACTTTTGCTGCATAACATCATGTAGGTTTATAAAAATGGATATTCAGTCAATACTTCAGCTTAAAGGCATTGTTGAATAATTACACTAGTTTATATCGATCCAAGCCCCTACCTATATCAAATAAAACCAGCACAATAGAGCGTGTTAGCCGCGCTCTTATCCTACCAAGGGAAAGACCATGGCCAGAAAAATATTATTAAACGAATGGGCAAAAGAAGAGTTTGGCGAACCAATTCCATCGACAAAAACCCTAACCAGGTATGCAAAAAATAACATGATTCATCCACCGGCGATAAAAGAAGGCAGAAGGTGGAGAGTTGATAAAGATGCTCGTTATGTTGGGATGCTAACTAATCCGGTTATTACAAAGAATGATAATCCCATATTAAAAAGGATATTAAGTGATGGCTAGACCGAGAAAATACAAACTTAGTGTGCCGGGTTTATATTGTAATGTTGATCCAAGAACTAATATTATTTATTGGAGATATAAGCACCCCCTTACAGGAAAATTTCACGGACTAGGATCTGATGCTGATGAAGCTAAGTCTATTGCCATTGAAGCTAATATTAGGCTTTCAGAACAGCGACTGAGAAATACATTAACCTTACAAGATAAAATAGGTAAAAAGACCGGTGCTAGTATTACAGTAATTTCGTGGTTGGATAAATATTCAAAAATACAGCACGAGCGAATTAAGCAAAAAGAAATCAGCGAACACACAGTAAAGCAGAGAGTTGCCCCTGTTAATGCTATGAAGCAGGCTCTTGGAACTAAACAGATTTCAGAAGTTACAACGCGAGATATTGTAGATCTCATTGAGGGATATAAAGACAAAGGCTACTCTCGCATGGCTCAGGTGGTAAGAACAACGCTAATCGATGTATTCAGAGAAGCTCAGCATGCTGGAGAGGTACCACCTGGTTACAACCCAGCAGAAGCAACAAAAAAACCTTATCACAAAATAACACGCGAACGTTTAATGTTAGATGAGTTTCAACAGATTTACGATCTTATTCCAGATAAATTTCGTTACATGCGTTCCGCCATGCTACTGGCTTTAATTACAGGACAGCGAGAGTCAGATATTAGTAATATGAAGTTTTCCGATATTCGCGATGATTATTTACATGTCATCCAAATTAAAACCGGAATGCGGCTAGCCTTTCCTTTAGCTCTAAGATGTGATGATTTAGGAATGTCACTAAGAGAGGTGGTTAATATTTGTCGCGATAATATAGTGAGCCAGTATCTTGTTCATTATACGAAAAATACATCTCAATCGCAGAGAGGTGGCAAGGTATCAGCAAACACAATAAGTAGTACATTTAAAAAACTGAGGGATATATCAGGAATCGAATGCAATGAAGGCAGAACGCCTGTCACTTTTCATGAAATACGTTCACTAGCTGAACGGCTATACAAAAAACAAGGACTGGATCCGAAACAAATCTTAGGTCATAAGAGCCAGCGGCAAACAGATCGATATGATGATATTCGTGATAAAGATTGGATAAAAATCACCTATAAGTCCGGATGAATTTTGTACAGTTTTGCAGAAGAATTTTGCAGGAGTTTTGCAGGAGAACTTTTCTTAGAGTAGAAAAACAATCGGAGGCCGAAGCCCCCGAGGATTTTATCAGTACCGACAACTTACATATTAGCAATGATGTCTTGACCAAACTCACTACATTTCCGTAGCTTAGCGCCGTCCATTAAGCGTTCAAAGTCGTAAGTGACGGTTTTATTTTTAATCGCCCCTTCCATACCTTTAACAATTAAGTCAGCCGCTTCAAACCAGCCCATATGACGCAGCATCATCTCCGCAGAGAGGATAACTGAACCAGGGTTTACTTTATCCTGACCGGCATATTTAGGTGCTGTACCGTGAGTCGCTTCAAACAGTGCGCAGTCATCACCGATATTGGCACCCGGTGCGATACCAATTCCGCCAACCTGAGCCGCTAATGCATCAGAGATGTAATCGCCATTCAGGTTCATGGTTGCAATCACATCATACTCAGCAGGACGCAGTAAAATTTGCTGTAAGAAAGCATCGGCAATCACGTCTTTAATGATGATTTCTTTGCCGGTATTCGGATTTTTAATCTTCATCCATGGACCGCCGTCGATCAGTTCACCACCAAATTCTTCTTTCGCCAGCTGGTAACCCCAGTCTTTGAAAGCACCTTCGGTGAACTTCATAATATTGCCTTTATGAACCAGCGTAACTGACTCGCGGTTATTCACAATTGCGTACTCGATGGCGGCTCTGACTAAACGCTTTGTTCCCTGCTCTGAACACGGCTTGATACCGATACCACATTGCTCTGGGAAACGAATCTTAGTTACGCCCATCTCTTCACGCAGGAACTTAATCACTTTGTCGGCTTCTGCCGTGCCAGCTTTCCATTCAACGCCGGCGTAAATATCTTCTGCATTCTCGCGGAAGATCACCATATCGGTCAGTTCTGGCTGTTTTACCGGGCTAGGAGTACCTTCATAGTAACGAACCGGGCGCAGACAGATATATAAGTCTAACTGTTGGCGAAGAGCGACGTTTAGAGAACGAATACCGCCGCCGACTGGCGTGGTTAATGGCCCTTTAATCGCTACCCGATAATCACGAATCAGGTCTAACGTTTCTTCCGGTAGCCAAACGTCTTTACCGTACACTTGGGTCGACTTCTCACCCGTATAGATTTCCATCCAGGAGATTTTTCGCTCACCACCGTAGGCTTTCTTTACTGCAGCATCAACAACGTCAATCATCACAGGTGTTACATCAACACCGATGCCATCTCCCTCAATATATGGGATGATAGGATCGTGCGGAACTGCGAGTTTACCATTGGCATCAACTGTAATTTTTTTACCTGCGGTCGGAACAACAACTTTGCTTTCCATCAAACTCTCCTCTGAGGACATATTTGTTAATATTTTGTAAGATGCGTAATGATACTACTTCAATAGTTAAAGTCCGCCAACCAAAAACTTTTTCAACTATAATGGTTTAACGATTCAACACTCAAAATCACATGTTAAAATTAGCAATTAAAAATAATTCTGCCAACCGGAATAGAAAAAAAATCAGCGGTCGTGAGTTTAAAGGCCCGACACGTATCATTTTGTTTAATAAACCTTATGACGTTTTGCCACAGTTCACTGATGAAGCGGGAAGGAAAACGTTAAAAGATTTTATTCCGGTAGCCGGTGTTTATGCCGCCGGGCGATTAGATCGCGACAGTGAAGGCCTTTTAGTCCTGACCAATGATGGAAAACTTCAGGCTAAATTAACACAGCCGCAACATAAAACTGGAAAGGTTTATCTGGTTCAAGTTGAAGGTATACCTGACGATATGGCATTAGAGCAGCTGCGAAGGGGCATAACCTTAAACGATGGCCTGACCTTACCCGCGGGGGCCGAAATCATTTCACAACCCGATTGGCTGTGGCCACGGGATCCGCCGATCAGAGAAAGAAAATCGATTCCGACCAGTTGGTTGAAAATTACGCTGTATGAAGGTCGTAACAGACAGGTACGCAGAATGACTGCCCATATTGGTTTTCCGACTTTGCGCTTAATCCGCTACAGTTTAAATAACTGGAACCTTGATAATCTGGCCCCCGGAGAATGGAGAGAAATTAAACATGTCTGAAACTCAGTTTAAACCTCATGTCACTCTGGCCTGTGTTGTTCAGGCTGAAGATAAATTTCTGATGGTTGAAGAGTTGATAAAAGGTAAACCTACCCTGAATCAGCCTGCCGGCCATTTAGAGGCGAACGAAACGCTGCTTGAAGGCGCACAGCGAGAGCTGTGGGAAGAAACCGGCATTATCGCTGCACCGCAGTCGTTATTGCAGATTTATCAATGGATTGCTCCGGATAAAACGCCGTTTATTCGCTTCACTTTTTCTATCGATTTGCCTGAAATTGTCGCCACTCAGCCTCAGGATGATGATATTGAACGTTGTTTATGGCTGACTTATAACGAAATTATTCATGCTCAGAATCTTCGTTCTCCGTTGGTCAGGCAAAGCCTTTTACGTTACCAACAAGCCACTCGCTACCCATTGTCATTGTTAGAAACGTTTGAATGGCCCGAAAACCTGTTGCCTTAGGCGATGCGTCCGCGCCAGCAACGTGCTAAAATCTTGCGTCATAAATTTTGTATGTTTCATCTTTAGCCTTAACAGCACACGAGAGTCCCATGTCAGATAATAGCCAGAAAAAAGTCATTGTCGGAATGTCCGGTGGTGTCGACTCCTCCGTTTCAGCCTATTTGCTTTTGCAGCAAGGCTATCAGGTGGCCGGTTTATTTATGAAAAACTGGGAGGAAGATGATTCGGACGAATACTGTTCAGCCTCTGAAGATTTAGCCGATGCCCAATCAGTCTGCGATAAATTAGGTATTGAGCTACATACCATCAATTTTTCTGCAGAATACTGGGATAATGTGTTTGAACATTTTCTGGCCGAATATAAGGCCGGACGTACGCCTAATCCGGATATTTTGTGTAATAAAGAAATAAAATTTAAAGCCTTTCTTGAGTTTGCCGCAGAAGATTTAGGCGCGGATTATATTGCTACCGGTCACTACGTCCGTCGTCAAGACGTTGACGGTAAAAGCCGCCTGCTGCGCGGTGTTGATACCAATAAAGACCAAAGCTATTTTCTATATACTTTAAGCCATGAACAAATCGCGCAAAGCCTGTTTCCGGTCGGAGAATTAGAAAAACCAGAAGTACGCCGTATTGCGGAACAGCTTGATTTAGTCACGGCGAAAAAGAAAGATTCAACCGGTATCTGTTTTATCGGTGAACGTAAATTCAAAGACTTCTTAGCCCGCTATTTACCTGCTCAACCGGGTAAAATAGTCACCGTTGATGGTGAAACTATCGGCCAGCATCAGGGACTGATGTATCACACCTTAGGCCAGCGTAAAGGTCTGGGCATCGGCGGTTTAAAAGATGGCGGTGAAGATCCATGGTATGTGGTAGATAAGGATCTGAAAAACAATCACCTTATTGTTGCTCAAGGACATGACCACCCTAGCTTGTTCTCAACCGGCCTGATAGCTCAACAGTTACACTGGGTTGATCGGCTGGTGGTTAACGAAAAATTTAGCTGTACGGTCAAAACCCGTTATCGGCAACAGGATGTATCCTGTACCGTTATTCCCCATGGCGACGACCGCATTGAAGTTCGCTTTGATGAACCGGTTGCCGCAGTAACTCCGGGGCAGTCAGCCGTTTTCTATCAGGGTGAAATTTGCCTTGGTGGTGGTGTTATCGAAGAACGATTACAGGATTAAACGTGGCTAAAAATTATTATGATATCACCGTGGCCTTGGCCGGAATCGCCCAGTCAGCCCGTTTAGTACAGCAACTGGCCCATGACGGCCAATGCGACAACCAAGCGCTATCCGTGTCACTAAAAAGTATTTTAGTGACCGATGCCCCATCGACGCTTTCCGTTTTTGGGCTTGAGCAGGATATCCGCATGGGTCTGGAAACGCTACCCAGCGTTTTGACCAATAACCGTCAGGAATTAAGCGCAGAGCTGACCCGCTACGTATTAAGCATTATGGTGCTGGAACGCAAACTAAGCGCTAATCGTGCGGCGCTGAATGAATTGTCTTCGCGCATTAGTCAGTTAGATCGCCAGTTAGCCCATTTTGACGTTGAATCAGAAACGATCACCAGCGCTATGGCATCTATTTACGTCGACGTCATTAGCCCGATTGGGCCGCGCATTCAAGTTACCGGCTCGCCCGAAGCGTTACAAAGACCGCTGGTTCAGGCAAAAGTCCGGGCTTCTCTGTTGGCCGGAATACGTGCCGCAGTGCTGTGGCAACAGGTCGGTGGCAGCCGTTTACAGTTTATGTTTTCACGCAATCGTCTGTTAAAACAGGCACAGCAAATACTCGCTAATAGTTAAATTATCAGACTTCAGGAGTCTTACTGATGGAATTATCTTCACTGACCGCCGTATCCCCTATCGATGGACGCTACGGGGATAAAGTCAGCGCATTACGCACCATTTTCAGTGAATTTGGTTTACTGAAGTTTCGCGTTACGGTAGAAGTTCGCTGGTTACAAAAGTTGGCCGATTGCGCAGAAATTAAAGAAGTCCCCGTTTTTAGTCAGGAAGCAAACGATTTCCTTAATGCTCTGGTCGATAATTTTAGCGAAACCGATGCCCTGAGAATCAAAGCAATCGAACGGACCACCAATCACGATGTGAAGGCCGTTGAGTATTTCCTAAAAGAAAAAGTGGCGGCTATTGCTGAACTGCATGCCGTTTCTGAATTTATTCATTTTGCCTGCACTTCTGAAGATATTAATAACCTGTCTCATGCGCTGATGCTCAGCACCGCCCGACAGGATGTTATTACGCCCGCCTGGCGTAATATTATTGACTCCGTTAAAAATCTTGCCGGGCAATATCGTGATATTCCTCTGCTTTCACGCACCCATGGCCAACCGGCAACGCCGACTACCGTTGGTAAAGAGCTGGCTAACGTCGCTTATCGGATGGAACGCCAGTATAAGCAACTGGCTCAGGTAGAAATTCTAGGAAAAATTAACGGCGCGGTAGGCAACTATAACGCCCATATTGTGGCCTATCCGGAAGTTAACTGGCACCAGTTTAGCGAGAGTTTTGTTACCTCTCTGGGCATTACCTGGAACCCATATACCACACAAATTGAACCTCACGACTATATTGCTGAGCTGTTCGACTGCATTGCCCGCTTCAATACGATTTTGCTGGATTTCGATCGCGACATTTGGGGCTATATTGCCCTGAATCACTTCAAGCAAAAAACGATTGCAGGAGAGATTGGCTCTTCAACCATGCCGCATAAAGTTAACCCCATCGATTTTGAAAACTCAGAGGGTAATCTCGGGTTGTCTAATGCAATTTTAGGACATCTGGCGACTAAACTGCCCGTCTCTCGTTGGCAGCGGGATCTGACCGATTCAACCGTATTACGCAACCTTGGTGTCGGTTTAGGCTATGCACTGATTGCCTATCAGTCAACGATGAAAGGCGTGAGTAAGTTAGAGGTTAATGAAGGTAATCTGCGTAATGAACTTGACCATAACTGGGAGGTTTTAGCTGAACCTATCCAGACCGTGATGCGTCGTTACGGCATTGAAAAGCCGTATGAAAAACTAAAAGAGCTGACGCGTGGCAAGCGCGTAACGGCAGAAGATATGCAGGTATTTATTGACGGACTTGAACTGCCTGAAGCAGAAAAAGCCCGCCTGAAAACCATGACGCCGGCTAATTATATTGGTTATGCCGCCACGATGGTTGATGAACTCAAATAAATTCATCTATCTTATTTAGACCATAAAAAACGCGCTAACAGCGCGTTTTTTGTTTAACAATCTCGTCAGTCAAATATCAACCAGCCACTATCGGACCGGTAAAGAAAATCCCGACTATCAGAGTATGAACAACCAATCCCACTAACAGTGGAATGGCCGTTCTCTTGACCACATCAAACGGAGACAGTTTGGCTCCGCTGGATACGGCGATAATAACGCCGGAAACAGGCGACATCGCCCGCCCCATATGGGAAGCCTGCTGCATTGGCAAAATCATACCAACCGGATTCACACCCATACTCTGCGCAATTTGAGGAATAAGCTCAACAAAAGCCAAGAACGGCGCGTTGCCTGAGCCCATAATAATTGCAGCAGCAAGGGTGACAATGGCAAAAACGATCGCCATCGCAAACGGCGGTAGCCCGACGTGTTCAGCCATCGAGATCATTTGTTCAATGGCCCCAATCGCTTTAATACCGTGAGCAAATACGCCTGCGGCGACTAATAAGCCGACAACGCCGGTAAAGGCACTGCCCATTCCTTTCAGAAATTGATTAAACCCGGCACATACCTGTTTAAAGTCTAACGTACGTACCGTCTCTATAACCATACAGATAAACATACAAATCAGAACGATGGTCACAACGTCAAGATTGATATCTTTTACGAAAAGCTTAGAGAAAACGATCGCCATAATAATCGGTAACATAGGAAGTAAAGCATAGAAGCCGGGAGCCCCCTTCTCTTTACTGCCTTCCTCATCTTCCTTACCAAGGTCCGGTACTATGCCCAGTTTGAGATCGCAGTGGCGTTGCCAAAAGACGTGAGTAATACCAACGGCCAGCACGGTTGCGATAGCCGCCGGCCCCTGATAAGAAATCACATAGCCAACGACATCTTTCCCCATGCCGACGGCATCGGTAGCCCTGATAGCATCAACGGCCATCGGCGTATAGGCCACACCCAGTGAGGTGGCAATAACGCCCGCCGCAGAAGCCGGTGATAACCCAAGACCGATCATAATAGGGAACATCGTCCCCATTAGCAGTACCGCGAGACCGGTTGCCGACGGAATAGCTAATTGAAGTACGCTGGCAAGCAAGAATGAAAAGAACAACAGAATATAAGGCGAACGTAGCGCTTTAAGCGGACGGGTAGCAACCCGGACAACCGCTTTATTAGCGCCAATATGGTCCATATAATGGGCAAATCCCATCAGGGCCATAATCATTAATCCTAAATCAGCAGCGCGGGTACTGAATAAATCCCGCATCACTTCAAAAGGATCGAAGAAGCTAATACCGGTGGTCTTTAAGTTTTTCGGTAAAATACTTCCCCAGCCAAATACCATAGTAACGATCATTAAGATCAAACCGGCGGCAAACAGTACCGGTTCAGCTTTATAACCTTTCAATATTAACCGAGCAACGACCACTATAACCAATAGTGCAATAATAACCTGAATCATGCTTTATCACCGCTTGCAAAGCGGTCATGAGTCAGCTTAACCACCTCGACTAATACATCGCTGGCAGCGCGCAGTGATTTTACCGGTAAATATTCATAGATTGAGTGGAAGTTATGCGCCCCGGTGAAAATATTCGGGCAAGGTAAACCATTTTGAGAAAGCGCTGCGCCATCATAACCACCGCGCATTGGCGTGACTTTAGGCTCAATACCCAGGTTACGATAGGCCTGAACCGCAATATCGATAGGATAAGCTGAATCACCCTGCAGGCTATTAAATACGTTGGCATAACGGTCTGCAAGCTTACATTCAATGCTTTCCTCACCCCATAACGCAGCACAACCTTCAGCCAGAGTAGCTAAGAACTTCATCCGGCGCAGATATCCCTCTTCGGTAAAATCTCTGACGTCCATTTTCAATACGGTTTTGGCGCTGTTGCCCTGCATTTGCTTAACCCAGTAATACCCTTCTCTGCCATCGGTATATTCAGGTGCTTCGCCGCCCGGTAGCATTGAAATAAATTTATGGGCCATTAATAAAGAGTTTTTAAGTTTCCCTTTTGCTGACATCGGGTGAGCCGACTGGCCGGTAAAGATGATTTCAGCATCACCCGCATTCCAGTTTTCGTACACCAACTCACCAATACCGCAGCAGTCGAGGGTATAGGCAAAGTCAGCCCCAAAGCTTTTCACATCAAATACTTTAGAGCCCCGCAATCCTTGTTCTTCATCAGGAACTAAACCGACTTTAACCGGACCATGCTTAATCTCTGGGTGTGCTAATAAATACTGTATGGTATTGACGATAGAGGCAATCGCCGCTTTATCGTCTGCCCCTAAAAGGCTGGTACCGTCAGTAACAATAATGTCATCGCCGATATAGTCACTCAGCTCTGGGAACTCACTTTGGCGCAAAAAGATCTGTTTCTCTGCGTTCAGGCAAAGATCGCCGCCTTTATAAGGCAATATCTGAGCCTTGGTATCATTGGTTTGCTCTGCGCTGGTATCCAGATGACCAAAAAAAGCCACCGCCGGTAATGGATAATCCACATTACTGGCTAATGTCGCAGTCACTATCGCTCGGTCACTGACCTGTACATCAACGAGGCCTAATGCTCTGAGTTCATCCGCCACTTTATTAGCCAGTACACGCTGCCCTTCAGAGGAAGGCATAATACCTGCGGCACCTTTATCTCTGTCAGTGGTTGTATTTATCTTAGTATAGGAAATGAACCGATCGACGATATCCATGGATATTTACCTTTGATGATTAATGGATGATATTTTCTTCTTTACGTTAACACAGAGACATAATTCAGTGAATGATGTTAATAACACTAAGTCTTTTTTCCAACATGACATTAAATATCATTTACTTTAAATTTCATTGAATTAGCTCACAAAAAAACAATGCCAACCAAATTTTATTGTAAAAATACAACACAAAAGAAAATTAAGACTGAATATCAGTCACGGGTTGTTCGATATATAGCCAAATAGTAATATGTAAAAATATATATCATAAAAGCGCAAATGAATTGAACCTATCCTTATTCATTCACACATGATGTAAATAAATATCATTACCTATATAACTGATTATTTTTAATAAGCTTTTTTATTGTTATTATTTTCATAAGAAAATAGGCTATTTAATAAGCTAATGGCATTCGCCTGTATAGTTGCTCCCGATGGTGTTAAACTTATGACCGGTTTCATATTTTATCTCACCGCTTATAGCATTAACTCATCCTGAAGTCAGACATGCAGTTGCAGTTAATGTCACGCATAGGAAAGAAAATGGGTTTGATTACAGATTTATTCCAAGCGCTTATACATCAGGACTTTAAAACACTGGCCAATCCTGAGTTTCTTTGGGCGATTTATGGCGTTCTGTTTATCATTATCTTTCTTGAAAATGGCTTGCTACCCGCGGCTTTCTTACCCGGAGACAGCTTGCTACTACTTTCCGGCGCGCTAATTGCACAGGGTTCTCTTCACTTTGGTCTCACTTTTTTAGTGTTGTCTACCGCAGCCGCTCTCGGCTGTTGGTTTAGCTACCTTCAAGGTAAATGGTTAGGGAAAACAAAAACCGTACAGAGTTGGTTGCACAAAATACCGGCTCATTATCATCAAAGAACCCATCAACTGTTCCATAAACATGGCTTCTTTGCCTTGCTGATTGGCCGCTTTTTAGCTTTTGTGCGCACCTTACTGCCCACCATTGCCGGGTTATCAAATATGGACCCTAAACGCTTTCAGATATTTAACTGGCTGAGCGCAGCACTGTGGGTAGGCTCTGTTACCGGATTGGGCTACATCATTAGCATGACACCACTATTTAAGCATTATGAACGCCAGATGATGACAGGATTGATGATTCTGCCGATTGTGCTGTTGGTTGGCGGGCTAATTGGTTCAATCATTGTAGTTTTAAAGAAGAAATCACATAAATAACAAACGGGAGATTAGTCCTCTCCCGCTTTAACTCTCTCTCCGAATGTAAAAATCACATCGCCGTCACGGTCACGAGCTGCTATTTTCGATTGCATCCTTACAACGCGAAAAGAAAACCATAATTGCTTCATCATAGTTCAGTTCCTTAAGCAAAATAGCCCGTTTAAACGCCCTTTCCTCACCGGCCGGACCTGTCCACTGCCACCGGACAGATAGCGAACTCTTATCAGGATGAATATCTATCCCAATACTCGCCTGCGGGCTCACCTGCTGTGCGCAGAGTATAAAATCAGTTAACTCCATATCATCCTCAGTCACTGCATGCTGGTATCATCTGCTAACAGGGTTTATCACAATCGCTCAAATGGTAGCATTTCCATTCTCGGGCAATGCTACCATTCATCATTCACTTTTTATTCTATTTGTTATTTATGGCCGGGTGACGATGAGTATCGAAAATATTAAATTTATGCAAGATGAACGCTGTCGAATTATTGGTAAAGCCGTTTGCCGGCTAAATACGCTGGGTATGGAGATCTCGCGGGAAACAATCATTAATACCTTACACATTCCGATTAGCGAAACCGATGATGTAAAGCTCCAGCAAGGAATACAACAAAGTATCGATATGTTTATTATCACAAATGGTAAGTTTAATTAATTTTTATACTCCCACAGCGACTATCTTTATTGATGAGTAACATTCAGGCACAAAAAAACCACCTTATAGGTGGTTGCTTGCTAAATCTGCTGCTAATCATAACCAATGTTAAATGGTGCCCGGGGCGAGACTTGAACTCGCATGGCGTTGCCGCCGAGGGATTTTAAATCCCTTGTGTCTACCGATTTCACCACCCGGGCATATCTAATTTTGGAGGCGCGTCCCGGAGTCGAACCGAGGTAGGCGGATTTGCAATCCGCAGCATGGCCACTCTGCCAACGCGCCTTACTCCATTAATATCCTTATGGATATTAATTTGGAGCGGGAAACGAGACTCGAACTCGCGACCCCGACCTTGGCAAGGTCGTGCTCTACCAACTGAGCTATTCCCGCGCCTTTAAGTATCACATCAGAACTTGCTGATTTAGCTACTTTATCTTTTGACACACCCTGTCGTCATCAGATGGTGTGCATTCTACTTACCTGACGAAGTGAGTCAATAGAATTATGAAAACATTTCGTTCGTTTGATGCTTTTTCCGGCGTATCGTTCACGGTTCCAGCAAATCAGCCTTTGAAGCCTTCAGATATTGGAACATTGACCAAAACGTTAATACGGCCGCAATATACAATAGAACAAAGCTTAAGATCTCAATAATTGAGTTCGGCCGCCAAAGCAGACCGACTAACGCTAACATTTGAGCCGAGGTTTTAACTTTTGCAACCCAAGAGACGGCAACGCTACTTCTCTTACCAATTTCAGCCATCCACTCTCTGAGCGCAGAAATAATAATTTCACGGGCAATCATGGTTGCCGCCGGTAATGAAATCCACCAAACGTGGTAAAACTCACAAACCAGAACTAAAGCAGTGGCGACCATGACCTTATCGGCAACCGGATCAAGAAAAGCACCGAATCGAGTTGTCTGCTTCCATCTACGGGCAAGAAAGCCATCAAACCAGTCAGTTACAGCTGCTACAACAAAGATACCCGCACAGACCATAGGAGCCCATTGATATTGAGATGGCAGATAAAAAGCCACAACAAAAAATGGAATCAGTATGAGACGGAAAAGCGTAAGTAAGGTCGGTATATTCAATTGCATAGTGCTCAGATGCCCTATTGCTGTCTGGGATAAAAAGACGTGTGTATATGTTGCTACATCGTCCTCATTGTTTCAATGCATTGTGTATCTTTTCTGCTAAAGATTGTGAAATTCCTGGAATTTTTGCCAGTTCATCAACCGTCGCACTCAATAATGGTTGTAATCCTCCCATATATTTTAGCAGCGCTTGGCGACGTTTAGGACCAACACCTTCAATATGTTCCAGCGCGCTGGTATTTCTCACTTTAGCTCTGCGCTGGCGGTGACCAGAGATGGCATGGTTATGGGAATCATCACGAATATGTTGGATAACGTGCAAAGCAGGAGAGTCCGGCGGCAAAGCAACGCCCTCACCTTCCGCTTTAAAGAACAGTGTCTCAAGCCCGGCTTTGCGATCGGTACCTTTTGCAATACCAATCAATAGCGGCTTGGATTTATCCCAAGCGACATTGAGCTCATCAAATACGCCGATTGCTTGCCCTAACTGACCTTTACCGCCATCGATAAAAATCACATCCGGAATTTTTTCATCGGTTAATGCCTTGCCATATCGACGCTTTAATACTTGGGCCATCGCTGCGTAATCATCGCCGGGCGTGATACCGGTGATATTGTATCGCCGGTATTCAGAACGCAGAGGACCATTGCTATCAAATACAACGCATGATGCAACGGTCTCTTCACCCATGGTATGGCTGATATCAAAACATTCCATGCGGTTAATTTGTGGCAGTTTCAGTACTTCAGCTAACGAGGCTAATCGTTGGTGGATAGTAGACTGCTGAGATAGCTTGGTTTTTAGCGCTATATTGGCATTGGTTCTGGCCAGCTTTAAATAGCGCGCTCGATCGCCTCTAGGCTTACTCTGTATTTGAATTTTTCGACCAGCAACCTCAGACAAAGTATCTTCTAACGTATTTCTATCCGGTAATGTGAAATCTAATAAAATCTCACCGGGTAGCGATCTTGACTGGCTGCCTTGCAGATAGAACTGACCGACAAATGTTTGAACGACCTCATCCAACTCAGTACCCTTTGGAATTTTAGGGTAGTAGCTACGGCTGCCAAGCACCTTACCCTGACGCAGGAAAAGAACGTGCACACACGCCATGCCTGACTCATATGCAACGCCAATAACGTCAAGGTCGTCACTATCCCCGGAAACAAACTGGCGCTCAGTCACGCGGCGGATAGCCTGAATCTGATCGCGAATTCGTGCAGCCTCTTCGAAATTCAGAGCCTTGCTGGCATCTTCCATACTGGCAATAAGCTGATTTAGAACCTGCTGATCTTTACCTTCCAGAAATAGTCTGACGTAGTTAACCTGTTTTTGATATTCCTCATCGCTAACCAGACCAGCAACGCAGGGCCCCAGGCACCGCCCAATCTGGTACTGCAGGCAAGGCCTTGAGCGATTTTTATACACGCTGTCTTCACACTGCCTGATAGGAAATAACTTTTGCAGTAAGGCTAAGGTTTCGCGCACCGCCCCTGAATTAGGAAACGGGCCAAAATATTCGCCTTTGGCATGTTTGGCGCCACGATGGATTTTTAAACGCGGGTGGGCATCTGAACTCAGAAAAATTAGAGGATAAGATTTGTCATCCCGAAGCAAAACGTTATAGCGAGGCTGGTATTGTTTAATATAATTATGTTCAAGCAGCAATGCTTCTGTTTCCGTATGGGTTACGGTAACATCAACATTAGCAATACTTTTCACCAACGCTTCCGTTTTACGGCTCGCGACATTCTGACGAAAATAACTGGATAATCTCTTTTTAAGATCTTTTGCTTTCCCTACATATATAACAACGCCAGAGGCATCGTACATACGATAAACCCCTGGCTCATGAGTTACATATTTTAGGAAAGATTTACTATCGAAACTCTCAGTCACTATTTAACAATTTCTCTGAAGTCACAATCCCATGACGAATAGCAAGATGCGTCAGCTCAACATCCCCACTAATATTCAGCTTGCTAAACATTCTATAGCGATAACTGTTTACGGTTTTAGGACTAAGATTTAGCGTTTCTGCAATCTCATTAACCTTCAATCCTTTAGTTATCATCATCATAATCTGCAGTTCGCGCTCTGACAGGCTAGATAGCGGCGTATCGGCTTCTGGCTCTAGCTGGCTTAATGCCATTTGTCTGGCAATATCTGCACCGATATAACGCTGGCCGGAAGCAATAGCCCTAATTGCGCTAATCACCTCTTGTGGCGCAGCCCCTTTACTCAAATATCCGGAAGCTCCGGCCTGCATAACTTTTGCGGGCAACGGGTTTTCGGTATGAATAGTCAGCATAATGACTTTGATATCGGCCGAATAACGTAAAATTTTACGCGTCGCCTCTAAGCCACCAATACCGGGCATATTCATATCCATAAGAACGATATCAACGCTGTTGGACCGGCACCATTTTACGGCATCTTCGCCACATTGAACTTCACCAACAACTTTTATTCCTTTGACATCTTCGAGAATGCGTCGAATCCCTGCGCGCACCAGTTCGTGGTCATCAACAAGAAGAACGCTTATCAAAAGGAAATCTCCAAACAGTAATAATAGGTGTAGGTAGCAGTGGTGATCTTAATCACAGAATGGTCCACCATAAAAAATCAGTAAACATATTGATGATACTTGTCTTTTTTAATGAAATCACTTTATCTTTAATATAAAGGTATAACGTCGTTAGTGGATAAACAGCTTTAAATGGCGCCCTAGACGCAATGCTGCTCAGGGTTACATATCCACCATCTAAACTCAATAAAAAGATTAATCACTCATGGTTATCTTTAGCTAAACAGGCTTAATTTACCATCAATCAGTAGGGATATTTATCACTAATATAGTAAGAAATAGTTACAAGAACCGTATTTGCATACATCATGTTTTTAAACGCTTATTTATGTAAATTTGAAAACCACGTAAAATTACGCTCGTAAGAGTAATTGAATTAACTCTCATTCAAGTATCAAAATTCACTTAACGACAGAACAAACAAAAAATTAACAATAAATCTGTTCGACTAATCTACAATTTCTGCAAAAAATAAATTAACTCTTTGATATAAAACCAAAACAAACACCACACACATTGATGAAAAAATATAATTAGCCATGATATATATTCATTATCATACACATACACATGTTCTAAAAATCAAATAACCAGAAAGCACGACAGATTAAATGATAAAATAATGGCTAGTTGAAAAATGGTTATAGAAACAATAGTCAGTTGCATTTAGATTATTTATGCATTGAAGACAATGCTATAAACTAATATTCACTGATAAATTTTAACCAGCTCATATCATTTAAGCAGATATCTAAGTTTGCATTGGCCTTCAATAAATCGCTATTATCCAGATACGACTGCCTTGGTATCAGGCAAAATAGCGGGTAATGCATTACTTATTAAGAAAACATTAAGAAATAAGCATCACTGACTAGAGGTATTTATGACCGTTTTACTCCAAATTGACTTTAGTATGCCTGCTGAAATGCTTGGCGAAAATTTATCTAAAAATGCAGCAGGACTAGCAGCAACAATCAATACTGAGCCCGGTTTTATCTCCAAAATTTGGACTGAAAATGCCCAAACAGAAGAAGCCGGTGGAATCTACCTGTTTAGTAATAGAGAATCAGCTGAACGCTATGCCGCAATGCACATAGAGCGCGTTAAACAGATGGGCGCAAAGAATATCAACTGTAAACTGTTTGATATCAATATTCCCCTGACTAAAATCAACCACGGCCTTTAAGTTAGCAGTAGCTTAGCCCCAGCGTTTCTCTAATTGCCATAATAAGCCCTTTCTCAGGGCTTATTATGCAGCAATAACTAATGTTTGTGGCTCCTTCAGTTCATTCATCAGTTCCATTCCCCGGTTAAGTAACACATCCCGGGATAGATAACTTATCGGCGACCCTGTCCATGTTTTATCGAAAATCATCACCGCAATGCCAAAAGAGGCCGTTGTTACTTCCTGTCGTTTGTTCGCTGGCGAAAACCATGCAGGAAGATCAAAAGGAATTCTACCGCGAATAAAAGCGATATGATCGGCCTTTTCGCCAGGCCACCATTCCTCAGATGTGGCAACCTTAACTAAAAAAACGTAGCGCCCGCCTTTTTCGCGCTGGGCAATGGTGTGCTTCATTATGTATGACATGCCGGTAATATAGCTGCCTTTATGTTTCTTTGCTCTTGAATACGGTGGATTCGCAAATGCCCCGCCACCGCCGATCTCTTGTAACTTTTGCGCCCAATCTTGAGCTAATGCATTATCAGACTCAGTGTAAAAATGTGGGCATTTGTTATTTTGACCATCACTGAATAAATCAAGTACTAACGGCCCATATAACTCATTGATAGCTAAAAACAGAGCATCCGGTGTACGCCACTGATCCCCAATATCTCTTAATAGATGTTTAGGTTTCGATCTTAAATAATTAATATGTTGTAGATACTCTGTATTCGAAAAATCTATCATTGCCTGTCCCCTTAATTGTGGGTACCAGGCGGCAATACCAAACCGATTCGATATTTTCTACCAACAACCTTGCCCACACAAAGCAAAGCCGTAATAGAAAACAGCGCTTCCTTTAATCTAATGTTGATAACCGCTTGGACATCATACTATTTAATTATAGATGTATTATTTAATCTTAGCATTGTTAGCCAGCTAAAATTTAATCTAAAACTACATATAGTTTCTATCTATATAGTCACTCAATTTAATAATAAGTTCACCTAAAAAATAGTATATAAAATGCATTCATTATTAATATTATGTGAATTAATAATATTAATTTTCGATGATTTTTGACGCTTAGCTGATACGCACCTTTCCCAAAAACCCATTGATAAAAAATAAATTCAATAAAATCATATGCATAATAACAAGCCATACATTAATAGATAACTATAAGGATATGTAATTGATGTTGAGAAGATGTTATTCAATACCATACGAATAATATGGTTATAAAAAATTAATAATCTAATTAATGTACTGCTATTATAAAATAGTACAATCTGATTATAAAAATAGTTAGGAGTTTAGTACCTGAGAAATAGATAAAGAAAAATAGATGGGGAATTATAGCGACACGGATAAAAATTTATTGTTAACAAATGTTAAAGATACATACAGTGGTTTACCTTTAAACTTAAATAAATTTAAAGATAAGCTTAGCTCAATGTATTGTTTGAATTGAAATTTAACTCGGGAAAAGCTATTTGATATGGTTTGTATTCTTCAGCTTCAATTGCGTTGCTGCAATTTTGATCTTCAACGATATTTACACTAGTCCGGCATTCTTCCAACATTGCATATCTGGCTTCAACATCCAGACGATAATAACTGACACTCTGAATTTTCTTTTCGCCTTCACAGCCCGACATCATTAGTGCAGTAGCAGCAACTAAATAGGTAGCAATCCGTTTCATTCAATAATCCATCTCAAATTTGTTTTTATATTAATGTGTTATGGCAGTTAAGCGCCCAACTGAAGGTATCAAAACCTATCAGCCTGTAGGTAATGTTATCACCACAAGATAAAAAAACCAATCAATAACCTACACAGAGACCAAACTGCACCACTAAATAATTGCAAACAGCATTAAAAGCAGGATATAAAACTAACAACAGCTAAACATGTAGTAAACTTAAATTTGAGTAAGTAGCAAATACCTAATAACCAGAAAATAACATTTATCAAACACCTGATATTCAGAATAAGTAGAGGAAAAATCATGGCCTCGTCAAAAATTCAGCATAAAAAAACCGCTATCTATATGTAATTATTAATAAATATTTATTAAAACACCTTTACTTTCTGCTAAAAAGCAATCAATTAGTCATGGTAAAAACTAGTGTTTTTACCAGCTTGTTTTGCTTGTTAAATTTCGGTGATAATTAGCCTAACGTTTAAGCCGTGAAGATTTACTATTTTTGGTTTGCCGTGAAACCCACTCCACACACTATTTGGTTTCACGGCTATTTTTTTGCCTGCGTTTTATTCCCCACATCGCTCATCAATAATCTAACGTTCATTATCACTAAGACGTGGCCGCATGCCATTTTAGTAAAAAGCCATTCGCATATCGAATGGCTTTAGAAGTGCAGACTAATTCCTTAATCTGGGTGCTTGGAGCTGAGTTCTGATAGACATTGCAAGTTCATCTAACGATGGTTGCTCCGGATGAATATCATCCTCCTCCCGCGCTAACTGTATCTCTGCCAGATAAGTATGGACAGGCTGCCCCTCATCATCTTCCATAACAACATGGTACCAAGGAGCGTCTCTCAGATTATCGTTTGCAGCCATTTCATCAGAAGCTGGCTGGTCAAGGGAGTACTCAGCGTCAATGTCAATAATGACACCTAAGTTACCAAGTAACTTATGTCTGACCTGCTGCCCTATCGAGAATTTACTGGTAATCATTGTGGCCTCCTCATTAAGTCAGATGCTGCCTCTTCTTAAATATGAGGGGTTCTAGACATATTTCAAGTGAATTTAAGTAAAACCCATCATATTGACCAGACTTTACATTAAACAGGTTAAATACATTTAACCGGCTTAGGTAAGCCGGCAATTTTTGTCGCCTGCTTTGCCGGGCCTTTCACAAACAGGCGATAGAGGTAACGGCTGTTCCCTTTTTCCTCGCCATACTTTTGAGTCATCGCTTTAACCAACATACGGATCGCCGGCGAGGTATTAAATTCTTGATAAAAATTTCGTACAAAGCGAATAACTTCCCAATGAGCCTCAGTCAGTTCAATACCTTCCTGCTGTGCCAGAACAATCGCCAGTGGCTCGCTCCAGTCATTACTGTTAGTTAAGTACCCTTGGGTATCGGTTTCAATCATGCGCCCTTCAAACTCGAACATACGACCTCATAGCAATAATATTTTTGAGTATTGTATCCCAAATTTTTTCTTTGGTGTTTATCTGAATAAATTATCCAATCGACGGTTAAATGACGAAGAATTCATCAAAAAACAGACTTTTTGATGTTTTTTCAGCCGAACGATCAAATTAGCGGTATTAACCCCTTTACAAGGTACCTCAAGCTGTTCTATATTTCACGCCGTTGCGGAGGAGTGGCCGAGCGGCTGAAGGCAACGGTCTTGAAAACCGTCGTAGGGCGACCTACCGTGAGTTCGAATCTCACCTCCTCCGCCAACCTCAATTCAACTAAGTTCTTCCTGTCTCAGGCAGTCTCAATATATATCAGTATTTCAGCGTATATTTACTCAATCTTATTCACTCGCTTCTACCCCAATCAACATATGCATGTGCATAGATTTGTGTATAGTAATTTTATACACAAGGAACGCTATACACATTACCTCTATAGCGGTATGAGAAGAGCTTATATACCACTCACCGAACTTGAAATCCGCCACGCCAAACCTTAAGAGAAACCATACAGTAAATCTGATGGCAATAGCCTATCCCTACTCATAGAACCAAACGGCTCTAAAGGATGACGCTTTCGTTTTCGTTTTAATAACAAAGCTAAAATGATGTCATTAGGGACATATCCTATTGTATCTTTGACCGAAACAAGGCAAAAGCGCGGTGAGGCTAAAAAATTAGTATTAGCTGGCATTGATCCTAGTGAATTAAGGAAAGAACAAAAACGGGCCAAAAGCCATGCTTTAGCGGAAATATTTGAAGCCATAGCTCGTGAGTGGTATTCCAAACGTCAGGACCGTTGGCTATCGAAAGGACATGATGAGTGCCTTTGAGAAAGATATATTTCCTTTATATAGGCTATCCTCCTATCCGTGAGATTAAGCCTCTAGAACTAATGGTAGCCCTATCGAAAATGCAAGAGAGGGGAACTACAGAAAAAGCCCGGAAAGTCCGCCAACGTTATGGTGAAGTATGGAAGTACGCAATATTACAGGCAGAGCTGAATATAACCCTGCACCAGATCTCGGTGATAATAAGTTGGCTTACCTAATAAAACACCGGAAATAATTTCAAGTTGTTAGTATAAGAAATATTGCCAGCGTAGTGAATAAACTTTAATCTACAATAGAAATCCTCAGTTACCGTTGCCGTGTCTATTCAGAATATCGTCCAACACTCATGATTAGCGCCCTTATTCCAACAGGTGTGATACACGATAACTGGATGGGGCAGTCATTAGAACTGCCATTCATAACTTGTCTACACTTAATCCAGACTTTGAAATTGCCAAAAACAAGCTACAAGGGACTGCTACGGTTAAATATAAAAAATAATGAATTTATGAATCATGCCTCCTTCCATACTAACTATTATCTAAAAACTAACGCTACTGCTAATTTATAGATGCAAAAAAATCATCATAAAATGTTATTTATACCTATTTAACTGTATGAACCAGTCCTGATAACAAGTCAATTTCATTACTCTTTTCCAAATATATCTTGGACATTGAGAGTATTCAAAACAGCAGTAATTAAAAATAAATCATGAGGCGAGCAGTGCGGTACAATTTCGCGATATCACGGAATTGAAAAGAATAACATCTGTAACACAAAATCTATTATTACATTGACGTACATCAATAATTATCCAGTATAATTGCGATTATCGATATTTAATAAAAAACGAATGATCTTTGATTAAATAATCTATTATTAATGATATCTTATTGCTCAATCAGAGGTTATAATTATCAATAAGATATATTAATAAAATAATTTCACTGTGAAACAAAATCAGGAATCAAACCCCAAAAAATTAAATAGTAACGTATTCTAACAGTATATAATCATCATTAAAGTGATAAAGAATAGAAATCAAAAGATAACATTATCATCAATACGAGGTCATCTAATGAGCACTGTATACCGGTATGAAATTGTCAGAGTCAATGCCTCACCTACGATGAACGCTAATTACCTTCATACGTTTGTCAATCCTGTTTTCGTTGGTGACAAAGTCAATCCAAACACTGAAGATGCAGAACTACTGACAGTTATTGCTGTTGAACATTATCAGGACTCGTCTGTACTTTATTGTGAGTAACCCACAGGACTATCAGCACAATCCTAGGATAAAGGTACAAAGTATTTTTACACCATAAGGTGTAAATTCTGAGCTTACGTGACGTTCAAATTTAATGGAGGGTCGGTTAAATAGTAAGAACAATAGATTAGGTACAAGAGCGCTCAATAGCAACGTAATGTTAGTTGTTTAACTCTAGAAGTATCAACGATAACAGAAGCCAAATAACCAGCCTATCTCGATGAGCCATGTTGGCTATTAGGTTAAGTAAACAATACCCTTGATATTATCGATATTCATTCAGAATATAATGATAAACAGCCTTATCACCTATTTATACAAATGGTTATTGGGGAGTTAACATTACTCACGATATAAGCATTATTAAATATTTTTTTAAGTTTAAAAATGAGCAAGGGTTGTGATGCATTGCCTATAATAAATGTCTCTATGACGTTATCAGGCGACTTATCATGCGCATAGGAAATACTGTTAACCGGATATAAATAAATGTAATCGTCATCGTTAGTTTTATATTTAACATTAATTAATCTTGATACCGGGTACTTAACTCCTTTCCATTCAACCACTCCGGATAAATAAAAATTACCATTATCATCATTTTCATTTAAATTAGCCACAACAACACCCTGTAAAATAGGCCCTTCGGAGAAATCATCTGATAAATGCAAATTGATATTCGCTGAACATTTTAGCCCATGAACATTATTCTCACTAGAATTTAAAACATAGGCACCAAAAATAGCCCATGGCAAGATCACAGCTATTATTAGTATCATTTTAGTGATTTTCATTTCATACCTTTCAAATAATAATAATTATCGCATGAGTATACTTCTTCATTATTAGTTTCACATAAAGCGTAAAATTCGCGATTATTTCTTAAGTTAGACTGAGCTTTCAAACCATCATTTTGTAAGTCAATAATGAGTATATTCGTATCTAAACACTTAATATCATTTTCAATAATGTACTTATTCGCCGCCAAGGTTAGATTAGAAGCCTCATTCGTCGATGATTTTTTCGATGAGTAAGTTTTACACCCCTGAACAACACCTACATAGTTAATCGCTGGATATTTTTTTTGGTTATAATTTTGATAAAGAAGAAAAACAAAATAAAAGGATATTACTGAAAGTAAGGTTAATAGATAAAAAATATTATCACCTTTATTTCTTTTTTTATTTTTTTCTACTAATTTTTCTTCATCTGAAATAATTTCTATTTTTATATCACTATGAATTGAAATACCAACCTTTGGTACTGTAACAATAAGCTCATCAATACCACAGTCTCTGAATGATTTTCTCAGAAAACTTAAATGATTATTCAGGCTGGTATTAGAGGGAACTAGCCCACAGTCCTCCCACACAAACTTATAAATTACATCTCTTGAAACAGGCTGTCCCTTATTTTTAATCAAAAGACAAAGAATACGTGATGATAACGAGGATAACTTTATCTCAACTTCGGTTGAAGGTATAAAATAAAGCCCCTCATCCTCCACAAAAATAACGGTATTATTGATTATATACTTCACGAAATTATTAACCCATTATTTAAAGTATTACTATTAAGTATATTATACGATCGTAACTTAGTCTAGGCACTAGCATAAGTATTAGCAACAAGTTAAAGTAACTCAGCACTTTATTTAACATCCCCTGCTTCAATTTAATGAACTACCTACACAAACTCTTTGAAAAACATCCCTGTTATTCATTAGAGTGATGAGTTTTCTGCTCCAACATTCCATTTGGTAATCTGTAGCTTGAATAATTAAATTGATTGTTACATGTTATAACCCGTTGAGCACCTTAGAACGTAATAGCAACTTTTACCCATCTACTCGCCCCCCGATAGTACCGTCAACAGAATAGTTATCGCTGATGCGATGGGTTGCACTGATTAAATTAACATAATCTTATACAGTATAGCGCCCGACCAGCCATTCATGGCGCCTCCGGCTCCCATGCCGATCAACTGATGCTCATCGCGGGAACGAAAGACCACATCCGAATCATTAAATGAGTCTTGAGCCTAAATAATGATATATTGATAATTAATCTCCTCACCGAATATATTTGCAAAAATAGATTTTTTGCCCCAAATATAATGGAGCGACCGTCGTTGAGTCTAAGCCCCCCGCAATTATTGCGGGGGGCTTAGTGATGGGTTATCAAAACTTATATTTAAATCCAACGGTTAACGCCGTATCGCTATAACCATCATCCCCCATTTGCTGAGCGACGTTAGTCCATAGACTGACGTTGTTATTCAATTGACCTTCAGTTCCCAGCTTCATCTCAGCCAAATTACGGCTACCTGACTGTTTTACTTCTACGCCATCCAGTACCGCACCCGCCTGCTGACTGTTGTTCAGCCAGTTCGCTTCGGCATACACGGTAAACAGCTTATCGGTGCCCTTATCAGCATCACTCACGCCATCACGGGAGACTTTCACGCCTAGACGGGTCTGAATGTTGTTATCACCTGATGAAGCCACGCGAGTACCATTAACTTCATGATGGTCGTCTGCCTTGATACCGCTCCAGGTCACCTGAGCTTGCGGCGTGATATACACACTGCCGTTTTCGCTCTGATACACAGGCATGCGGTATCCCGCTTCAACCGAAGCACTTAATCCGTCGATGTTATAGCTTTCATTGGATAACTGGTCGCCGTTCACTTCACCGTTTAGCCAGCTGTACTGCATCCAGCTATCAACATAAACACCGTTCAGGCTGGCTGCATCCTGATACCAAGTGGCGTAAACGCCGGTACTGTAACCATCAACGGTACCTTTCGAGTTGTAGCGACTGCGGTTAGAGCCGGTTTCACTGCTGGCATTACCGTAGCCGACCATCAGGCCAACGCCTAAGCGGTCACTGTCGTTAAAGTGGCTGTTCCACACTTCGCCGCCCCCCTGAACGACATAGGTGTTAGTCGCGGTGCGTGATTGGCCCGTTGTGTCATGGAAAGTGGTTCTTGAACCTTGCTGACGCAGCCACATACTCGAGTTCTCTGCCCGACCTTCACGATCTTCTAAGCGCAGATTAAACAGCTTGCTGGCCGCGGCCATATTGGCCATATAGCTGCCGGCTTCTGGGCGAATAATACTATCCGGCTCAGGGCTAATTGACGAAAGTTGAGAACGCAGGTACCAGTCGCCATCTTCCGGTGTCTCCACGCCACCTTTATAAAGGAAGTACTCATAAGCGCCCGCCACTGCACGACCTTTCAGGCTGAAATCACCCAAGGAGGTCCCGTTAACGTCAATCAGTTTTATACCATTGGCAGTCATGCCTCCGTCACCACGAGCACTCATTACCACTACGTCACTGTGCCCAGCCGTATTGCCGTTGATAACCAATTTATCCGTCGCGGAATTATCACCTGCTAAATTAGTATTAAAGATGACGGTACCATTATCGCCGGTATAACCACCATTAATGGTAAAGGCGCTAGGTGTACCACCGGTTAAAACGCCGCCCAAGATAAGATTGCCACTGTTAGTGACATGACCGTTAACCTGTCCGTAGCCACCCAGCGCACCATGCTGATCCACCGTGACATCACTGTTCAGCTTAGCAACTGATGCAAATTCTGAGCTTCCTCCCACTAATAACAATCCGTTCTCAATGTGCGCAACCTCGATAGAAACATTATCGCTGTCTAGCTGAACGGTACCGGAGCCTTGTTTAATTAAGGTGCCAATACCGTTAACCGCATTCGCCATCGTCCACACTACTTCAGTATCTAAGATTAATGTCCCGTCATTGTGAACCGAGGAGGCCCCAAGTTGTTCCTGTGCCGTCGATGTTAATGTGGTACCTGCGGTGGTGGTAAAGGTTCCTTCATAGTGGGTATTATCGCCACTTAGCAGAATATCAGCGGCGTTACTTAATAACACATCACCTTGGCCTTTCAAGGTGTTTTTCAACGTTCCCTGAGCCGTATCCAGATTTAACTTACCATTATTATTAATCTCACCTAACCCTAAACCTTCAGCCACTGTTAAGCGAGCAGTCGCCCCCGAACTGATGTTCGTTGCCCCAGTAAACTGGCGATTATCCTGAGTCAACGTTAAGGTCTCACCGGTTAGATTTAACTGTCCGCTACCAGTTAAATGACCGTCAACCTGGCCACCTTGAGATACGGTCAGTTCACCGTCACTAAACGTCATCAGACTATCGATACTGGTATTGAGCACACCCACTGTTTGGCTGCGACCATTTAAATCTACACCAGTATTACTTTGCATAGTCAACATTGACGTCTGACCCAGCGCATTGTCAGTTATAAGCACCATGTTACCGGTCATTAAGTCCGTCTCACCGGTATAATCACTGGTCACATTGCCAATACGTACCGTATCGGTAGCACTGATAGTGAAACCACCAGCACCAGTCAGTTTTGCACCCAACGAATCATCTGTCGCATGACTATTCTCTAGTATCACCGACTGACCATCAAAGGCATCAATCTGTATTAAGCCATACCCCAAATACAGGCCGTCTGCTTTCACTGAACCAAAATAGTTATAATAAGCACTGCCAGCGGTAGTATCACTTTGCACCAAACCAATAATAGTATCCGGCACCACTGGTGTACCGTCCACCTTGGTGACAGCGATCTGAGTTCCTACGCCGTTAACGCTATCTGTAGCTTTAACAACCGCATCAAACACCCCGTCATCTTGATCAAACAGCGAAGCGCCAGTGACCGGAATTGGATTAGGTAAATTATCCGGCGTAATAATGGCGAGATTCCCCCCCCCGGCCACATCCAGCGAACTCACTGTCATCACCCCTTCCGGACGGTTATCCAGACTACTGAATTCCACTTCTATCTGGCCACCGTTCATAGTAAGCCCGCCAATCGCATGATCGCCCACAAGCTGGGTGCTACCGTTAGCATTCAGTTGCAATATTGCTTGTGTCAAAATGTTATCTGCATCGGTATCAAGTACAAAGCGGCCATTATCCATGGTCACCTGACCGGTAAAGTTACCGCCGGCAGAACTGCTATTCATTCTGAGCTCTTGGGTTTTACTTCCCAAGTTTACCAGCAGTTCACCGCTCCCGCTTAACTGCCGCGTAAGATCAACATCAGCTGCCACTGTTTTCAGTACCGACAGCGTAGCATTAGCACCCAGATGGAGTTCACCGTTACTGCTGGCCAGATTGTTAAGGCTTTCAACCTGCAGCGTTCCGCCAGTGATGCTGACTTTCGCCTCATTGGCACTGTTATTTCCGGTCCAAATTAAGGTGCCATCACCCGCTTTAGTTATAGTGCTTGCTCCACCGGTCTGGTCATCCCAACCGCTGATGCTAGCTGTCACACCCGAGTCGACAATCACACTACCGTCTTTAACCAACGTCACATCGCGGCCAGAAACCAAGTCGGCGGTAATTTGTAAATCACCACCGTTAAGTAACGTTTGGTTAGCGTTATCACCCAGATTGGCATCAGCAGAAATAGTGACAATACCACCCTTAATATTAGTATTACCGCTATAGGTATTGGTACCGTTTAAGATTAAGGTACCAGAACTGGTTTTTACCAGTTCACCAGTTCCGCTCACTATGGCAGCCAAGGTCACCGCAGCACTATTATTAACAATAAACTGATTGGCGTTTTTAACCTCAGTAGTCGCACCCAAATGTTGCGCATCACTGATGGTTAAAGTCGAAGTGGTATCAATATCCATTATGCCGCTAAAACTACTGTTATCACCATTTAATGTCACATCACTGCCGGAATGGCTGTTCAGTTTTCCATTACCAGAGACAACATTAACAAAAGTACCGCTGGCATCACTCAAGGTTACTTCGCCGTTGGCAATAATATTGCCTGTTCCCAGCGCTAATACATCCTCCAGCAGCACTTCTGCCCCGGCATTGACCATAGTAGTGGCACTCAGGTTGGCATTAGCATGAGCGACAGTCAGGGTTCCACCAGTAATGGTTAAATCACCGCCGCCGGTTAATATACCGGACGCAGCACCACCGTTAGTTAACGTTAAATCACCGCCATTCAGGTTTAACGTAGAGCCGGTATTACCATCCAGTTCACCGATAATCTGGGTTTTACCGTTAATATCGGCGGTAGTCGTATCAGCTAAACTCAACTTAGAGGTAGCACCAAATCCATTATCAGTCCCCAATCTGACCGTACCTGATTTTAGATCGGTCACACCGGTGTAGTCATTATTCAGATTGCTAAGCACTAATGCTGCAGTACTGGCCTCAATACCTAAATCACCGCTGCCGGTTACTTTCGCCGACAATACATTCTCTGCGCTATGATCGGTGTTAATCACCAACTCATCAGTTCCGATGGTCAATAGTTCCAGTTCAGT
>POVV01000039.1_pt1 | contig 130002 bp, 80 predicted proteins | sample 1560271 | NCBI WGS metagenome assembly POVV01 (sample SAMN08337232, study PRJNA429181) | Bioreactor metagenome, whole genome shotgun sequencing project. | biome: cows' rumen and soil; feature: anaerobic; isolation source: anaerobic chemostat enrichment culture, galacturonate as sole carbon... | reverse complement strand
AGTCCTTGTTGGGAGACGGCAAAGTCTACTACCGTCTGCACCGGATTGCGGTGAAAGAAAACCAAGCGTCCGTTGGCCACGGCAATGCTGTCGGCAGCAGTCACCGTTCCCTTGGGAGGCGCCCATTTGTAAGAACCTTGCTGCCCTTCGCCCTTGCGCACCTCGCGGTCGCGATAGCGCCAGTTCTCGTAGGCCAGTTCGGTGACAGAAGCTGTGCGGTTGGCTATCTCGACGTGTATCACAGGATGAAACACATCGACCCACACCTGAACAGTGGTTGTGCCCCACACCACCTCTACATATCCGTCGCGCAGTTTTAGTTCCTGGCGAAAGACAGAAGGCATACGGGTAGCATTCCCTGCGTCGCCCGCATCGGAGCTATCGCCCAGCTTTAGGCGAAAGCGTCCTTGTTTTAATTGCGTGTTATTTGCATCGAACGTACCGCTACGGCTTACGTAAAACAGCAAATCGCCATTCTCGACCCATACGTTCAGCCCGATGTCTCCTCCTCCGCAAGGCATCGAACCCGAAGCGTCGCGGCTCGGTGTAGTCCACACCACGTTGGTGGCTGAAGTTGTACTGCAAAAGAGAAGTAAAAGAATACAGAGTTGTTTCATGTGAAAGTCTTGTTATAAGAAGGTTACTCAGCAACGGGTTCGAACGAATCACTTCGGAAAGAGCCCACCGGCAATCCGTCGCAGAACACATCTCCCTCTACATAGTTATCAAACGCATAGCGAACAGCCACCGGCTGCTTCACGGCATCGCTCCGTACATACATCTTACTGCGGACAATCCACGCACGAGCCGGATGAAACACCTTGTCGACTCCTGCCACACTAAAGAGTTTCGACTCGAAGCAGTTCTTGCCGGTAATCCACATTGGTGCACGCTCAAAGCTCAGCACAACGGTGTCGCCCTTTACCTCCATTGATTTGTAGTAGGGACTTTCGCCGTTTATGCCTTTCACACCATAGGTTTTGCTCAGTGCCAACAGTGCCAGCCGTTCGCCTGCCGTTTGCTTTTGGGCGGGATGTATGCCTTTCTCCATGCCGGCATCAAGTAGCACCGCCATACCCGTATTGGGCACACGTTGTTCTACCTGTGCCTGCGCCTCACGCAGATAGGCCGAATTGATAATAGGTTTGCCCTTTTCGGTGATAATGCTGTAATCGTAAGGGGCAATCTGGCAGTAGTAGAACGGAAAATCTCCCTGTTTCCACTCGGCACGCCATCCGTTGATGAGCGTGGCAAACATATCGGCATACGTATGGGCACGGTTCCAGTTGTCTTCGCCTTGATACCAGATCACGCCACGCATTGTCATACCGATCAGCGGATGCAACATACCGTTGTAGAGTGCAGTCGGGGTACGATTCTTCGAGGTGATATCGGTAGCGGTTTTCGGGATGCGGGCGTCGGGAAAGGCACGCAACCAGTCAGCCTTCATCCACGCTTCGCAAGCCGATCCGCCCCACGCGGCCACGATTAGCCCTACGGGAACATCAACAATCTCGTTGACCAACCGACCGAAATAATAGGCTGTGGCACTAAACTCCGCTACCGATTCGGGGTTGGCCTCCTGCCAACGCCCCACCACGTCGGTTTGTGGATCGATGGTAGAGGTACGCTTTACGGTAAACAGACGGATGCGGGGATTCTTGCTCCGCAAGATATCCATTGGGGCATGTGCCACAGGTTGATTTTTGAATCCCTTCATAGGCATTTCCATATTGCTCTGCCCGGAGCACAACCACACCTCGCCTATCAGCACGTTGCTAAGTGTGGTACATTGGCCGTCATCGAAAGTCAATCGATAAGGGCCTCCCGCTTTGGGGGTGGGTACACTCAGCTTCCACACACCGGCAGCGTTGGCCGTGGTGTGATACTGCTTTCCGTCCCATCCAGTGGTCAGGGTCATTCGCTTCAGCGGGGCAGATGTGCCCCACAGGTTGGCTTGTGTTTGTTGCTGCATCACCATGCCATCGGCAAAGATAGCGGGCAGCTTTACTACTGCTTGGGCGGTGGCGGTTATCAGTAGCAGTGCCGCAGCCAGCAGAGAATGTTTGAGATGATTCATATTCAGGGTTATTTGGTTTCGTTGATTAAAGATAGAGGGCCAAGCAATCCTGCAGGAAGCAATAAGTCTTGTTTCATACGGTAGTTTCCGTTGGTCCAGATGCCCTCGAAAGGGGCTTTTCCTTTGGCAGCACCATTCAGCGCATTGGCCCAGGTATTGGTCACTTCGATGTCGAGCCGGTTCGTACCTTGCCGCAGGGCAGCCGCGATATCGACCCGGTAAGGAGCTGTCCACACTGTGCCACAACCGATACCGTTGACACGGACGGTTGCCACATTTGCCACCTTGCCCAAATGCAACCAAATGCGTCCTCCGGGTTTCGACTCGTACTCGAACTCGGCACTGTAACAGGCTGTGCCCGAATAATATCGAATCTTATCATCGGTATGCAAACTCCAGTCGAATAGCGTGGAACATCGAACTGTTTCTCCGGTGGAAAGGAAAGAAACAGACCATGAAGTCGCCTGCATCGGCTGGGTCGATGTCGTGCAGACATCTGTCTCGGGCAACGCTAATTGTACGTCGCTAACCGTATTGTCGAACACGAGAAAGGTCGATTCGTTGGCTTCGAGCGTCAACGTCACTTCGGTGCGTCCGTTTGCTGTCACATAGGCTACGTTGGTGCTCACCTCTCCCGTCATCGGATTCCAACGTTCAGGACGCTTACCCTCGATGCGCAGGCTGGCGATAAAAGTACGCTTCTCTTCGCGTTGGTTGGCAATGAAATAGATATCGGCCTGCTCGCCCCGGCGGTGTGTCCAGGCAATGTCTTGCGGCACGATTACGTCGCGCGGCACTCCGTAGGCGGCAAAATCATCTTCCTTATAAGGCAGTTGCGGAATCACCACACCTGCCTGTCGGAACTCCTCGATGCGTGCCTGTACCTGCGGTGAAAGCGGCATGCTGTCGGGGTTCATCGGTCGCGGCAGGGGCAGCACCAACACCCCGTAGCTCGCACCACCGGGCAGCACGATGCGTCCGTTCTCTGCCCGTGCCAGACGCAAAAGCGCATCGCGGTTGAACGAATCGTACGCATAGCCGCGCAACGGGTTTACCCACTTTTCAGGATCGGCCATATTTGCCGAATGGGTAACTCCCACGGGACGTTCCCGAAGCGGCTGCCCCACATTGGCCAGACGAATGCGCTCGCTTTCTACTCGTTCGGCTCCGAAAATACCGGGCAACGAGGGCACGAGGCGGTCGGGCAGAATAGCACGGCGAGGCATCTCCTCTCCGGTGAATACGGCAATATCCGTCACCGGATGTCCATACTGCAACAAAGCCTGACAGCGGGTGGCATAGCTCACCAACGCTGCTGCGCCCTGCTCCCACCACGTTTGGTCGCGCTGAAAGAAAAGCCCGATTCCATCGAGTGTCATGCCCGGTTTGCGGTTGAGCCAAGGATTGTGCACATATACATGGAAGAATAATTTATTGATACCCAGCGCATAGTTGCGATCGAGCAGGGATTTAAGCATGGCAGGATGTTCGTCCCACGTGCCGCGCAACTGAGTGAAACCCTCTGCCTGTACCAGATTCTTGCCGTAGATATGTGCTCCGCTCACCGCATCGAGCATATCGTTTAGTTTATCGTGTGTAGGGCTGTTGAGCCAGAACTCGCCCATGGGGCGGTCCACCTTCTGATAATGCAACAAGCCGTCGCCCACCATGGTAGGTGCCACACACTCGGCCGAGGTCTGGCAACCGTATTCGCGAGCAGCGTCGGCCAGTACGGTATAAAATACATCGACCGTAAGTTCCGAAATGGTGGTGCGCACATCACGCAATATCTCTTCGCTACGGGCAGCACTCTCCATCGGAATACCTGCGAGCAGCGGCAGGTAAGGCATGAGCTCATAGCCGCGCCGACGCTTAAACTCGGCAGCAAAATTGTTGCTCCAATTTTGGCTGCCACACTCCCAGCTATCTACGTGCATAAACTTAAGCACCTGGCGCGCCAAAGCGGGGTCGGTTTGCCGAAAGGCTTCCGCAAACCAATGGTCGAACTGCTTGCGCACGATTTTTGCATCGAATTTATTGCACTCCAGTCCCCGACCACCGCCTCCGGTAGCGTTGGTGTGTCCGGTAGCCGTATGCCCCATGCGGAGAAGCTTCCAACGGCCGTGTGGCAAACGAGCCGTCAGTACACCGTTCTTCATTGAAGCAGTGAGGTTGATCACCCGTTGCGGTGCTATGCAATCAGCCGCCGGCACTTCTGCTTCCAAGGTGCGGTTGGCTACACGCCATACCAGTCCCGCTTTTCCCTCCCACTGGTGTAGGCGTGCTTCGCGATGCAGACGCAGTTGAGCTATCTTTAGGTTAGGTTTCCACTTGGCAGCATCCATATCCTCACTACCCGGTTCGCTCCCATCGGGTGTCCAGTAGAAGCGGAAGTAGCGGGCTGTGGTAGCGGGAATGCTGTGAGTAGATTGCTGATCAGTGTTCTGCCATCCCTGCCGTGCCGGTACGAGTTGTTTCACAAAGCGATAGTTCACCCCGTCATTGCTCGCCATCACCCGCAGACGGTGTGCCTGATAGTTATTGCCCGACAGCACCACCTCTACATTGCGACAGGTAAAGGGGCGATCGTATTCGTACTGAAGGTAACAGGGGTACGAGGAGCGTATCACCCCTTTTTCGTCCATATTGACCGCTTTGGCAGGATCCTCCATCCGCTCGACCGGCAGGGTATTGACACAGGTGAAGCGATAAGGCATCTCATCGGCAATGACATCGGCAGGAAGTGCCAGCAGGGCGATGTCTTCGTAATATCCCTCGTAGGCTTCGGGGCGTTGCAAGCGCAGGTTTTTGATTGAGCCACCCGACACAAGGGTATCGCTCCACACCACTTTCTGCATCGATTCAGCGGGTGAAATCCACGGACCGCCTGCTAAGGCAAAGCCGTCGCAGATGTGCATGCCCAGTTGCAATCCCAATCGGTCGGCCTCGGCCATGCTATGATGCACCATCTTCCACCATTGAGGCGATAGTTGTTCGGCTTGCCCATCGTAGGCAGCTCCTTGTGAAGTACTTTTGATGGGCATGAGATACGCGCCACCCAGTCCGGCTCGTTTCATGGCTTCGAGGTCGGCAGTAATACCCGGTGCCGATACAGCTCCGTACATCCAGTACCAAAAGGTCCACGGACGAGCTTCAGCCGTCGGTTGGTCGAATTGTTGGCGAAGCGTAGGTTGGGCTGCCACCTGGCCGGCGGCACCTAGCAACAGCAGCAGTAAATTCCGCAATGTCTTGTTTATCATCTTCAGCGTCTGTCTATTTATATATACTATATAATAGAGGACGCAGCAACAAGGATCTTTGTACTCAAATGCCGTATAAAAAAGGGTACTTACTGCTTTGACACAGCAACCAAAATGAAGACCTTAGGGCGATAAGTATGGAGGAATAAAAAGAGAGACTCTTGTTTGAATGCATTCCGACATATCATACAAGAGTCTCTCTTTTTGTAAGCAAACAGCTGCTACTGCGAGGCAAGCTGAGTTTTAGTAAACCGTTACCTTCTCTGCAATGCGTTTCGCCTTATCGCGCAGCGCATCCAGGTCGGATCCGTTGGGCGCATAGCAAAGCACCACACCCATACGGCGATTGACGCGCGTAAAAGGTTTGCCAAACAAACGCAGGTAGGTGTCTTCTTCTTTTGTCACCTCTTCCATGCCTTTGTATTGCGGAGTTTCCTGACTCGAAATGGTCGAGAGTATCACCGCACTGGCACCGATTCGTTCTTGCTTGATATGCGGTATGGGCCAGCCGAGCACGGCACGCAGGTGCAGTTCGAACTCGTTGAGGTTTTGTGTTCCGGCAAGGGTTACCATACCGGTATCGTGCGGACGTGGCGAAAGCTCGGAAAAGTACACTCCGTTTTCGTGGCTTAGGAAGAATTCAACACCCCACAATCCAGCTCCAGACAGCGCACGGGTCACCTTCTCTGCCATCTCCTCGGCCTCTCTAAGATGGGCAGGATCGATAGGTGCGGGTTGAAAGCTCTCACGATAGTCGCCTCCCTTCTGTACGTGTCCGATGGGTGGGCAGAAAAGTGTTGGGCCGTTCTGCTGCGTCACGGTGAGCAGAGTGATTTCGCTATCGAACTGTATGAACTCTTCGATAATCAACTCGCGGATGTCGCCACGGCTGCCACTGCATCCGTACTCCCAAGCCTGTTCCAGCTCGTCGGCACTCTTGACGAGCGACTGCCCTTTGCCCGACGACGACATAAGGGGCTTCACCACACAGGGAAAACCGATCTTATCGGCCGCTGCACGCAGCTCTGCGAGTGAGGTAGCGTAGAAATAACGGGCGGTCTTCAGCCCAAGTTCCTGAGCGGCGAGGTCGCGAATGGCTTTGCGATTCATCGTATAATTTACGGCACGCGCACTAGGCACTACCTGAATGCCCTCTTTCTCGAAGTCGTAAAGACGTTCGGTACGTATGGCTTCGATCTCGGGCACAATAATATCGGGTTGGTGTTTCTTTACGGCACAGTCGAGCGCGTCGCCATCAAGCATATCGAACACCTCGAAAGCATCGGCAACCTGCATAGCAGGCGCCCCTGGGTACGAGTCGCAGGCAATGACATACTGCCCTTTACGTTGGGCGGAGATGACAAACTCTTTTCCTAATTCTCCGGAACCGAGTAACAGAATTTTCTTCATTTGGGATATCTTAGTTATATAGTTAAAACTGCTTTTCAGCACAGTGTGTACAGTCGGCAGGTTATTGGTGCTGATCGCGCAAGAGATCGTTGACCGTTTTCACCGGATTGAACGTATCGAGGGGCACTTCGACAAAGACAGTGCTCCAATCGCTCATGGCACCGTTCCACAAACCGGGCAGTTCAAGTGCTTTGAGCTCTTTGCCGTTCTTCGATTTGTAAGAGATGAAACCGGTAGACGGATCGACATAGCGGGGGAGGTCGAACGTATGCCCTTTATAGTCGCGCACAGCACAAACCAGATCTACGGGATTGAAGTGCGTACCTTGCTCGAACATCTGCCTGCTTACAGAATCATTCATGTCGATCTGCGAGCTTTCGAGTATCTGCAACGAGATAGTACCATCGCTGTTGTAGGCTAGAAACGGTCCGCCACCAGGCTCGCCTACGTTCTTGACCATGCCGCACACACGCATGGGGCGATTGAGCTTCTGGCGCAAGTAGAGTACCAGTTCGGCATCTTCGAGATGCTTGGTGTCGGGATTCTTACAGAAAAGTTTCTTCTGCACGAATTGCAGGATATCGAGTATCTCCTCCTGCGTATAATCGCCGCTATCGAGACGTTCGAGATACTGGAACGCTTGCTGCTGCAAGCTCACCAATACACCGGCAATGAGTTTCTTGTAAAGAACCGTATCGCCTTTGAGTTTATCGGGCACTACGTTATCGATGTTTTTGATAAAGATGATGTCGGCATCGAGATCGTTGAGGTTTTCGATCAACGCACCGTGTCCGCCGGGACGAAAGACAAGCTTGCCGTTATCGCGGAAAGGCTCGTTGTGCATATCGGCCGCAATGGTATCGGTACTGGGCTTCTGCTCCGAGAAACTGATATTGTACGAAACGCCGTATCGTTTGGCAAAAGAAGCCGCCTTCTCCCGAACCAATGTCTCGAAGAGTTCGCGATGCTCTGCCGACACAGTAAAGTGTACGTTGACTCTGCCGCTCTTGCCACTGGCATAAAGCGCACCCTCAACCAGATGCTCTTCGAGTGGTGTACGTACACCTTCTTTATACGTATGGAACTTGAGCAGACCTTTGGGCAATGCCCCATAATTAAGTCCTCCCACCTCAAGCAATGCGGCAACCACAGCTTTGTACTGTCCCTCGGCAAGCAGTGCGACAATGTTCTTGCCAGCCATGCGCAAACAGGCTGCATCTAAATCGTCATAGAAAGCAAACTTACGGATATTCTCGAAAAAGAGTTGTTCGAACTTCGTAGCAGGTACTTCATAGCCGGCTTCGAGAAACTCGAACAGGTCTTTAAACATACGACTGGCAGCTCCCGAAGCAGGTACGAACTTTACGATTGTCTTATCTGTTCCTGTATAAGCATCCCAAGCCGAAAGATAGGTGCGCTGCTCATCGGGTCCGGGTACCAAAATGCCCTTGTCCACAGCAGCTGCAGCATCGAGTTTCAAGTAAGGAAAGCCTTTTTGAAAGCAGGCCAGTTGGTCCGCTATCTGAGCTTCTGAAATGTTTTTCTTCGCAAGCAACTCTTTGTCTTGTGTTGTCATCATACTAGCTATATTTATTGAATTAATGCCCAAAATTACAAAATGTTATTTATTTTAGTTTCATAAATAAACAAAAAAAGCTACTTTTACGTCGAAATAATATACCAATACGCCCATAACATGAAGGATATTTTATTTTTCACAGCGCCAGAGAAAGCAGAGCTGCTGAATCTATACAGACAACTCATCCGTTCGGCCGGAGAAAGCATCCCTAAAAAGGATATCCGGAAACTTAGACAATACCTCCTACAGGCAGTCGAAAGCGACAACCTGCCACGCGATAACTTTGGGATCAACCCCGTGATCAAAAACCTGCAAACCTCCCTGATCGTATCCGAAGAGATCGGCATGAAGGGATCGTGCCTGACGGGTATCATGCTCCACGAAATCACCAAGAACAAACGGTTGACACTGGAGCAGGTGAAAACCGAGTTTGGCGACGATGTAGCAAGTATCATCAAAGGATTAGTCAAAACCAACGAACTATATGCTAAAAGTCCCGCCATCGAGTCGGAGAACTTCCGCAACTTACTACTCTCCTTTGCCGAAGACATGCGGGTGATACTCATCATGATTGCCGACCGAGTAAACCTGATGAGACAAATCAAAGACACCGACAACGAAGATGACCGCCTACGAGTGGCCAACGAAGCTGCGTATCTATATGCACCCCTCGCCCACAAGTTGGGTCTATACAAGCTAAAGTCGGAGCTCGAAGACCTGTCGCTGAAGTACACCCGTCGCGATACGTATTACTTCATTAAAGACAAACTAAACGAAACAAAGGCTTCGCGTGACAAATACATCGCTGCCTTCATCGACCCGATTAAGAAGAAAATAGAAGCCGACGGACTGAAATTCGATATCAAGGGACGTACCAAGTCCATCCACTCGATCTGGAACAAGATACAGAAGCAGAAAACATCTTTCGAAGGTATCTATGATCTCTTTGCCATTCGCATCATCATTGATGCCGACGAAGATAAGGAGAAACACGAATGCTGGCAAGTGTACTCCATCGTGACCGATATGTATCAGCCCAACCCCAAACGGTTGCGCGACTGGCTGTCGATACCGAAAAGCAACGGATATGAATCTCTGCACATCACCGTAATGGGTCCCGAAGGGAAATGGGTGGAGGTGCAGATACGTACACGACGCATGGACGAGATAGCCGAGCGCGGACTGGCGGCTCACTGGCGTTACAAAGGCATACGGGGCGAAACCGGACTGGACGAGTGGCTCACTTCGGTACGCGAAGCACTTGAAAACCCGGAAAACGACTCAATGAAGGTGATGGATCAGTTCAAAATGGACCTGTATGCCGACGAGGTATTCGTATTCACCCCCAAGGGCGACTTGTTTAAGCTCGCCAAAGGGGCAACTGTGCTCGACTTTGCCTTTCACATTCATAGCAAACTGGGATGCAAATGTATCGGTGCCAAGGTAAACGGAAAAAACGCGCAGTTGAAGCATGTACTCAACAGTGGCGACCAAGTGGAGATTACCACCTCGAACACACAGAGCCCCAAACAGGACTGGCTCAACATCGTAACCACCTCGAAGGCGCGCACCAAAATACGTCAGGCACTCAAGGAGATGGCATCGAGCCACCACGATTTTGCCAAGGAGACGCTCGAACGCAAGTTCAAAAACCGTAAGATAGAATACGATGAAGCGGTGATGATGCGACTCATTAAGCGGCAAGGGTTTAAAACAGTAACCGATTTCTATCAAGCCATTGCCACAGGTACACTCGATGTGAATGATGTACTCGACAAATACCTGGAACAACAGAAACGAGACAACAACGATACACATGATGAAATAGTGTATCGTAGTGCCGAAGGTTACAACTTGCAAAACCTGGTCGATGAAACCTCGGCAGCTAAGGAAGATGTGCTTGTGATTGACCAAGACCTGAAAGGGCTGGACTTTAAGCTGGCACGTTGCTGTAGCCCCATCTATGGCGATGACGTGTTTGGGTTCGTCACCGTATCAGGCGGCATCAAGGTGCACCGCAGCGATTGCCCCAATGCCAGCCAGATGCGCGAGCGATTTGGCTACCGCATTGTCAAGGCACGCTGGGCAGGAAAGTCCGAAGGTACGCAATACCCCATTACCCTGCGTGTGGTGGGTCATGACGATATCGGTATCATCACCAACATCACCTCGATCATCTCGAAAGAGAACGGCATTGCCCTCCGCTCTATCGGCATCGACTCGAACGACGGTCTCTTCTCCGGAACACTCACCATTATGGTAGGCGATACGGGAAGGCTCGAAGCGCTCATCAAAAAGTTGCGAACCGTGAAAGGAGTGAAACAGGTAACCCGATAAACAAGAGGAAAAATCAATGGAAAAGTTTAGCGTCGGCAAACGCCTGAAAAGCTTCGGTTATGCAGCCAAAGGCATTGGCAACATGGTGTGCCGTGAGCATAATGCTTGGATACACCTCACCATCACTTTGCTCGTGGTGGGGGCAGGCTTTTTCTTCGACATCCAACGGGCTGAATGGATTGCCCTTGTGCTATGCATTGGTTTGGTACTGGCTGCCGAAGCATTCAATACGGCCATCGAGCGGCTGGTCGATCTGGTTTCACCCGACAGACATCCACTGGCAGGCGAAGTGAAAGATATTGCTGCCGGCGCAGTCTTGATTTGCGCCATTGCTGCTGCCGTTGTGGGGCTGCTTATATTCACTCCCTACCTGTTTTAAAAGAGAAGTAAGCTTGTCAAGAGCACGAGCAAGCATATAAAAAAATGAAGCAGCACTCATCCATCTACATAAAGTAAGGGTTGAGTGCTGCTTTATTATACCATTTAAGATAAGCCTATTAGCAATCTCTCTTCTTTACTTTCTTACGGTTATAATACGGATAAGTGACCAATATAAAAAGCAGCAAAGCAGCAATGATAGAGATGGTTCCTATCTCGTAGAATTTCTCGGGACGAACGCTTACATCCATCCAACAAGCGGTAGCGATACCGGCTGCGATACCCATCTCCCAAGCCAGTAAATGAGTCGTGTTAGCAGTACCGCGCTGGCAGTGCTGAGACAACTTCACAAACATAGTTAGGAATTGAGGCGCAATCAGTCCCAAGCTAAGCCCAAAAAGAATGGCAGCCAGCAACAGTTCGGTAAACTGCGGAAAGATAATCTGCGACATGCATGCCATGGCAACAATCATCAGTATCAGCCCCACCACAATTTGTATCCACATCTTTAGCGGACCGCGAAAAAGGAGACGCACCAACAACACTGTGAGCAGAAAACCGATCGCTGCCACACCGAAGAAAGGAACAGAGACTGTACCAATCGAAACATTGACAGGCGAATAGAGTAGCATCGGCAATAACATACCGGGCACGAAGGCAATCAGTACCAGATTCAGAGCCGGCAATAATGCCCGCGACAGCAGGAAACGGTCGAAAGAGCAAATCCGTGTAACGATGGGAGCACGAAACGGTACATACACCCCTGATAAAGCCAGTATACCCAGTGCACCTATACCTACCGAGATATAAAGCAACGACTCGAACCCATGCGTTCCGAAAAGGAATACTCCCAAGGCAATGCCTAGTATCATGCCCATGCGGGAAGCTCCCGAAAAAACAATGTTGCCCGCATTGCGCACCGACGAGTTGGTTACGTCGATGGCCAGCGTAATGCCCGCAGTGGTAGCCAACCCAAACGAAGCTCCCTGCAAAAAGCAGAGCACTAAAAGTTCGGTCAGATTACGAACAAACGAGTAACCTGCCACAGCAGCCATCATGGCAGCGAACGCCCACATGCAGATATCTTTGCGCTTGCAGGCATCGATCAGGTAGTTATAGAACGGCCCGATAAGCAGCATGCCCAGCGTAAAGAACAAGTAGAGAAGACCTGTATGGGCAATGGGAACGTTCAACCGATCGGCCATTACTACAGGAAGCACAGGATATAACATATAGAGGGATACAAATAGCAGTAAGTTAGCTATCGATACCCGCACGAAATGCGATGTCCACAATAGATTTGCCATACAACAACAAGAATTAGTACTGCTCTTTCTCGTTAGGGAAGTCGCAATTCTTCACATCCGACACATAGCGACTGATGGCATCGGTCATCACCGTAAACAGGTCGGCATAACGACGCAGGAATCGAGGGCGGAAACCATTATTCATACCCAGCATATCCTGAATAACCAATACCTGTCCGTCTACATCGCCACCGGCGCCAATACCAATCACGGGGATGGTCAGTTCGCTGGCTACACGAGCAGCCAGTTCGGCGGGGATTTTTTCCAGTACCAGTGCAAAGCAGCCGGCATCTTCGAGCAGATGCGCATCTTTAATGAGCTTTTCGGCTTCTTCTTCACTCTTAGCACGAACGGTGTACGTTCCATATTTATTAATAGACTGCGGCATCAAGCCCAAGTGTCCCATAATCGGAATACCGGCACAAAGAATGCGCTTTACCGTTTCGATAATTTCTTCGCCACCTTCGAGTTTGATACAGTCTGCGTGTGTCTCTTTCATGATACGGATAGCAGAAGCCAATCCTTCCTTGGAGTTTCCCTGATACGAGCCGAAGGGCATATCTACCACCACCAGTGCGCGATTCACAGCCTTCATTACCGACTTCCCATGATAAATCATTTGGTCTAAGGTAATAGGAAGAGTCGTTACGTTGCCCGCCATCACGTTAGATGCAGAGTCGCCTACGAGGATTACATCGATACCGGCGCCGTCTACAATCTGAGCCATCGTATAATCGTACGATGTCAGCATGGATATTTTTTCGCCTCTCTCTTTCATTTCGATCAGGCGATGCGTCGTCACTTTTCTTGTGTCATCTGATATATAACCAGCCATGTCTTTTTTAAAATTAAATATTAAAATTAGATATTAAAACGCGGCAAAGGTAAGTGATTAATCTGTAATGGGCAATAATATGCAGATTAATTACATAGGGGGCTCCAAGCAAGGAGTTGGGCATAGGTCATACGGCAGAAATCATCGATCAGGTGATGTGCCTTTCCGTCAAGAACTTCGCGTGTATGAGTGGTAGCCAAACCGACCACGATAGCACCCGAATCGCGCCCGGCTTGCAGGCCGTGAAAAGAGTCCTCGAATACGAACGTTTGTTCGGGAGCGGCATTAAAAAGCTCCATACCGAGCAGAAAACAGTCGGGTGCAGGCTTCGAACGAGTAAACATTCCTGCCGTAAGAATGAGATCAAACTGTTGGGCAAAACCGGGGTGCGCACGGTACACCTTCTCCATCTTAGCCTCATCCGAACTCGTCACGACAGCGATGCTTACTCTGTGCCCGCGCAAGTCGGCAATAAACGCCTGCACACCGGGGATGTATTCGTAAGACATTTCGTTCTCAAAGCGTTGAAGACTGCGACTAATTTCGGCTTGTAAATCGGGCTTTCCGGCAAAATCTTTGGCATAAATCTGAGTCAGGGTCTGCCCTTTGATACGATAACCATAACCGGCAACACCGAGGTAACGGCTACCCTGTTCATCCCAGAAGCGGGTATATTGCGTTTCTGTGTCAAGAATCACTCCGTCAAGGTCGAACAATACGGTAAGAGCATGTCTGTTTGTTTCCATTGTTTTCGGTTTTTAGAGACCTCAAAGTTGGGAATAATCGCCGAATACACCAAATAATTCGTAACTTTGCGTCACTTAACTAACCGACCGATTTCGTAATTATGGCTAAAAACAACGACCCACATTCTTTAGGAACTGAAAAAGTAGGCAGCCTTTTGCTGCAATATTCCATCCCTGCTATTATCGGGATGACCATCACCTCGCTTTACAATATTATCGACAGCATCTTTATCGGTCACGGTGTAGGGCCAATGGCTATTTCGGGACTTGCCATCAGCTTTCCACTCATGAACCTCGTTGTTGCTTTTTGTATGCTGGTATCAGCAGGCGGATCAGCCATCGCCTCCATCCGTCTGGGACAAAAGGATATTGACGGAGCCACTGCCGTACTTTGCCATACGGTGATGCTTTGCGTCATTAATTCGGTGGTGTTCGGCTTGCTTTCATTCTTCTTTCTCGATGATATATTGGTCTTCTTCGGTGCCAGTGACACTACTCTGCCCTATGCACGCGACTTTATGCAGGTGATTTTACTGGGCACTCCGTTTACCTACATCATGATCGGGCTGAACAACGTAATGCGCTCCACCGGGTATCCCAAACAAGCGATGCTGACTTCGATTGTTACGGTACTTATCAACGTAATCCTTGCCCCGATCTTCATATTCGGTTTCGACTGGGGCATTCGTGGTGCAGCATTGGCTACTGTGACGGCACAGTTCGTGGGTATGATCTGGGTATTGCAGCACTTCACCAAGAAAGAGAGCTTCGTACACTTCCGCCGGGGCTATTGGAAACTGAGCCGCCGCATCTCGGGCAGTATCTTTGCCATTGGTATGGCACCTTTTTTAATGAACGTATGCAGTTGTATCGTTGTTATTCTGATTAACAACAGCCTGCAAGCACACGGAGGCGATATGGCAATCGGTGCTTATGGTATCATCAACCGGCTGCTGACGCTTTATGTAATGATTGTGCTGGGGCTTACATTAGGCATGCAACCTATCATCGGATATAACTACGGAGCGCAAAAAATGGAGCGTGTGAAGCGTACTCTGAAACTGAGCATCATCAGTGCCATTGTCATTACCAGTAGCGGGTTCTTAGTTTGCGAGATTTTTCCGCATGCAGTATCGGCTATCTTTACCGACAGCAATGAACTGATTGACATTGCTGCTTCGGGCGTACGTATCTGTATCCTCATGTTCCCGTTTGTTGGGGCACAGATTGTGATATCGAACTTCTTCCAAAGTATTGGCAAGGCAAAGATAAGCATCTTCTTATCGCTCTCGCGACAGATGGTGTATCTATTGCCCTGCGTTTTGCTATTGCCTCAACACTTTGGGCTGAACGGTATTTGGATGAGTATGCCGGTATCGGACGGATTGGCTTTTGTTACGGCAGCCATGAGCTTGATGATCTATTTCAAGAAACAACCTCGCAGTTACTCGGATTGAATACTTTTAACGGGGTTCTCATTGGCTACCGACCAAGTTCTGACGATAACCATCGACCAAATAAACAGTAGTATCGCCACAGCAATTCCCAGAAACAAGAGCAGTCCGGGGGCAACCGACTCACTGAACTGCTCCAGCCATTTGCCGCCAATATACCAAGCGGAAGCAATACCCAAGAGTACACCGGGAAGTGCCGTCCAACCAATCTCTTTCGCGAGTAACCACAAGATAGAGGAAGCCTCGGCACCGTTTACCTTACGGATAGCAATCTCCTTGCTGCGGCGCCGTACTTCATCGTTGGTATAGCCACAAAGCCCCATCAACGCAATGAGCAAAATAGAGAGGGAGGCGATACTAACCAAATTGCGGAAACGGCGCACACTGTCGTACTGTGTTTCGATTTTCTTATTCAAGGAAACGAATACGGCATCTTTGGAGGGAAACAATAACGCTGCTTCTTTATTCAAGATTTGAAGATTTTCAGCGAACGGTTCTTTAAGGCGGACACTATACGAACTTCCTCCCGAAGAGCTACCAACCCATAAGATAGGTGCTTTCGGCACGTAGGCATTGAGGTTTGAATAATCGGCTATCACCCCGACTATGGTACGGGGATTATCCCACTTTATATCGATCTGACGACCCAGCACATTTCCTTTCCAGTGGGCACGGTTCAGAAACTCTTCATTGACAATGACCTGATCGGGACCGTCGATGAACTTCCCTTGTCTAAGGTGCACTCCCATCATGGGCAGAAAACTGTAATCACAGAAAGAGGTACGAGCATCATCGAGCAGACGGGTACCATCTACGTTGTACACACCGAAACCGCTGTAACCATTGCACATCTCGTTCCACGAACAAGCTACCCCTTCGACCATGGGCAGATTGTTTAAGTTACTCTTGATCAAGGCACGTTCATCGTCGGTAGAGCGAATATAACTGTAAGCCACCCGCTCGGGGGTGTATCCGAGATTTTGGTTCATCACCGTATAATATTGCATCAGAATCACCGCCAGTAATCCGAAGATAAACGCCATTCCGGCAAACTGCACAAAGAGCAAAGGGCGTTTCCATGACATCCGCTGATTGGTATAGCGGCGAAAGACCTGACTCACGGGGATGTGTGAGAATAACCTACCGGGCAGGAAACCGGCTATGAGAAACAATACAATCACCACGCCCAAGGGTATCCAAAGCGTATGTAATGTGAAAAGGCCGGCAAGTGATACATGTACCGAATCTTCGATAACCTCGCGAAACTGATAGAGCAACAGGACGGCAAGCAGTAACGCAGCAGCAGTCACCAAGAACGTTTCGCACAGGAAACACCCGAGTATCTCACCTGCCGAAGCCCCATTACATTTATGTACACCTACCCCTTTCGCACGTCGTGGCAAGGCGGAAACGGAGATCAGCACGTAGTTGAGCGCAGTAACCAACAGCAACACGAAAGCAAGCACCGACATGATAAGCACCATGCGGTGCACTTCGGGCATAGAACTATGCACGGTGCTTACAGGCACAAAAGAATACCGTTCTCTCTCTGACTGCCCTTTCTCGCCGGGCATATACTTTTTCAGCATTTCGGGAATACGGGCTGTTACGTTGTCAACCCCAGTGGTAGAGTCGCGAAAGCGAATCAGCCCAAGATAGCTGATATCATACCCCCACCCTCCGCGTGAAGAATCTAGCGTAGCAAAGGAGTACACTACATCATAGCGCAATTCCGAGTTCTCGGGAATATCTTCAAAAACGCCACCTACGGTCATGGGAGTGGTTTTATCGGACACTAACGTTTTATTCAGTGGATCTGTATCACCGAATATCTGCCGTGCCAGTGTTTGCGAAAGAAAAATCACCCGAGGACGCAGCAACGATTCGGCATTGCCACTTAGCAACGCCACACCGGTCGTAGCAAACAGGTGCTCATCGGCATAGATCGAGCGACAGTCGGCATAGCGTTGCTCTCCGTTGAACAATACCGAAGAGAGATCGGTACGTATCACCGTAGCAGACTCAATATAATCGGGAAAACTTTCGAGCAATGCTCCGGGCATCTTACCGTAAACATAAGGCTCGGATGGTCCGAACATCCCACTCTTATCGGCATAAGAGCATTGCAACATAAACAAATTCTCTGTTTCGGGATAGAAGCTGTCGTAGTTCAGTTCGAAAGCCACACGGGCAAAAAGCAACATGCTTACCAATACTCCTACGGCCAGCGAAACGACCTTGATGCTCTGCTCTCTCCAACTTCGCAGAATATACTGGTAAGCGTAATATAATTGTTTCATAGTGTATTATCTCGTTTCAAAGTGTATTATCTTAGTGGCTCAATCATACCGTTACGCTGGCTACCACACTGCCATCAAACAGATGCACAGTACGGTGGGCAAACGAAGCATCGTGACTGGAGTGAGTCACCATGACAATGGTAGTGCCCTCTCTGTTGAGTTCGGTAAGCAGGTTCATCACCTCGGCACCATTCTTCGAGTCGAGGTTACCGGTAGGCTCATCTGCCAAAATCAGTCCGGGGTTAGTAATAACAGCTCTTGCAATGGCTATACGTTGCTGCTGTCCGCCCGAAAGCTGTTGCGGAAAATGCTTGGCGCGGTGACTGATATTCATACGCTTCAGCATGTCATCAACCATACGCCGACGTTCGGAGGCTTTGATACCGAGATAAGTTAAGGGGAGTTCTACATTTTCATATACATTGAGTTCGTCGATCAGGTTGAAACTCTGAAAAACAAACCCAATGCGCCCTTTACGCATTTGCGTACGCTGTTTCTCTTTGAGGTTTCCAACCTCTTCGCCCATGATGCGATAAGAGCCTTCGGTGGGGTTATCGAGCAAACCCAATATATTGAGTAAAGTAGACTTGCCACAGCCCGACGGACCCATAATGGCCACAAACTCGCCCTCTTTAATATCGAGGTTAACGTGATTCAACGCTACCGTCTCAATCTCGGAGGTGCGGAACATCTTACTAATGTTATCTATCTGAATCATAATTAGTTAATTTATTACTCTGTTATTTATTACTTTTATTTTATTCGTTTTTGAGACTCTTTACAGGATTCTCGTTGGCTATACGCCATGATTTCATAACAACACAACCTATAATAATGGCGAGTATTCCGACAGCCGTCAGTATGTACATTGCCCAACTCACTGTAACTTTCTCGGCAAACAGTTCCATCCATATATCGTTGACGTACCAGGAAGCCAACGTACCAATCATTACAGCGGGCAGTGCCACATAAAGTACATCGGCTGATAGCAACCTCAAGATCATCGCCGATTCGGCACCATTTACTTTGCGCACGGCAATCTCTTTCGAGCGTCGACGCACTTCATCGGCTGTATAGCCAATCAGCCCCATGAGCATAACGAAGAGCATCGTTATGGCAGCTACGAGCGTACCGTTTCGAAATACACGCACGGCATTATAGTTTTCTTTGATATCTTGCTCCATCGACTTAAAATCCATCAGCTTATCGGAGAAAGTGACAGCAACATCTTTATTCAACTGTCTAAGATTCTCCTCGAAAGGCTCTTTGAGACGTAGATGGATACAATTGCCGAATCGCTGCTTATAATACATGGCAAGTGGTTGCTGCTCCGTATAGAAACTCCCGGTATGGAAGTCTTTGAGTACACCGACAATCGTACAACCGTCTCCACTACCATCCAGCCCTACCACCCGTCCCAGCACATTGGCATCCCAGTGCATCATCCGGACAAAGGTTTCATTGACGACTACCTCCGAGCGATCGCGAGGCATACGTCCTTGCTTGAAGGTGATTCCCATCATTGATGGGTAACTGTCTAGTGCTCCCATAAAGCGAGTCGAAAAGAGACTCTTTCCTCCTTCATTCACCATTGCTCCCGAAAGACCGATCGTCGGATTATTGCTGGCGGCAGAGACTGCCTCTACGTAAGGTAGATTCTTGAAATAAATCTGTGCATAATCACCTGCTTCGGCACTGTCGAATCCGATATCTGTCGTGACAATTCGTTCGGGTTGATAACCGGTGTCTTTGTGCAGCACATAATTGTATTGTGCCATTACAACACACATCAGTCCGGCAATGAACGCTACCCCCATGAACTGAACAAACAACAACGGACGCTTCCACCCCTTCTTGCCTTCGCTATAACGGCGGAATACCTGTGACACAGGAATACGCGAGAAGATACGTCCCGGTACGATGCCACCAATCACGAACAGCAACAGCACCGTACCTACCGGTACCCATAACCGTTCGGGCGAGAAAAGAGACGAAAGACGTGCCACAAGCATATCTTCGACAAAGTCGCTGAAGTTGACCATTAACACCCCTGCCAGCAACAGTGCCAACAGAATGATAATACCTGTTTCGAGCAAGAACATATAAAAGACCGTTTGCCCGGAAGCGCCGCTACATTTATGTACCCCTACCGCTTTGGCTCGATAAGCCAGCGAAGAGATGGAGATAAGCACGTAGTTCAGCGTTGCAATGAAAAGGATGGCAAATCCCAGAAGCGTCATGATTTTGGTCATACGCTGTACCGCATCAGAAGTACGGTATTCGTCGCGGATAGGCTTTACTACCGCGGTATAGCCTAATTGCATCTGTTCCATTTCGGCAGGCAGATATTTAGCTACCATGGCATCGAGGCGACGCATAACACTCTCCTTATCAGCTTCAGAGCGGAAGCGGATGTACTCGAAATAACTGTCACCGCCATTCCATGAGTAGTTACCCCAATTGCGACTCAACATGGTGGGCATGGAGATAACCGCCTCGCAAACGCCATTGTAACCAACCATCGTTGTATTCTCGGGCAGTGCGGCATAAGTACCTTTTACAGTAAGGGGAAATTGCTTGCCGAACATCAGGGTCTTCCCGATAGGGTTATCATCTCCAAATATTTTACGGGCAAAGCGGTCGGACAGAAAAACAACATCCTTCTGTATTAGTTCGCGCTGATCGCCCGTTAACACCTCGATACCCATTGTCCTGAAAAAAAGCGAGTCTGCCATCACCTTGCCCTCATCGAAACGAACGCTGCCATTAAATAACGGATCGCCTGCCGTATAACGGCATACACTCGTAGCAGCTTCTACCTCTTGAGGGAAATTCTCCAAAATGGCTCCTGCAACAGGTCCCATGTTTTGACTGTAAGGTTCGCTCCGTTCGCCTTTTTGCGTCCATACGGAGTATACCTGATAAAGATTGTCGGTATCGCGAAAACAAGTATCAAAGCTTTGCTCAAATGCCACACGCGCAAAGAGCAAAATACTCATCGCCAACCCCAACCCCAACGAAATGATTTTAATCACATTGGAACCGCGTCCGCGAATCAATGTTCGAATCACATAATAAAGTTGTCTCATAGTTTGCGTATCTAGTTAATCGTATAAACAATCGTTTGCAGAAACCGTGCCACAGTCACTTATCATCTGTAAATCAGCAACCTGAACTTTTTGTCTGTTTCTACCTCTGTCTAATTATCATACAGCCCTTGTCTAATTATTAGACAAGAGTTTGCCATATCAAACGAAAACCATAGCTTTGCAAAAAGTTTTCTAACACAGTATAACACATGAAAAAGAAGAACCTCGGTCTCCTCCTGATGTTTGCGTTGCTTTGCGGAGGATGCGACCTGATTGATTACCACCCTTACGACGTACGTATCAAGGGAGAAACCGATATCAACGCAAAAAATATACGAAGAATAGAAGAAGCCTGTCGCAACAAAACAACCCTACGGTTTGCCGTCATGGGCGATACACAGCGGTGGTACGATGCAACGGAAGGTTTCGTCAACGCAGTTAACAAACAGGAAGATGTAGACTTCGTAATTCATGGAGGTGATATCTCAGACTTCGGACTTACCGATGAGTTTCTGTGGCAACGCGATATCATGAACGGACTTCGGGTTCCCTATGTGGTTCTTATCGGCAATCACGACTGTCTGGGCACAGGCGAAGAGGTGTATCGAAAGGTATTCGGCCCGGTCAACTTCTCGTTTATTGCCGGTGATGTGAAGTTTGTATGCCTAAATACAAATGCGCTCGAATATGACTATTCGGAGCCGGTACCCGACTTTACATTTATCGAGAACCAATTAACCGAGCGCAAAGAAGAGTACCGGAAAACGGTCTTTTCTATGCATGCACAACCTTATTCGGATGTATTCAACAACAACGTAGCAAAGGTATTTCAGCACTACATCAAGCAATACCCCAACCTGCAATTCTGCTTGGCTGCACACGATCATAACCTAGGCGTAACAGATATTTTCAATGATGGAGTACTGTATTACCGAAGTGCCTCGATCAAGAAGCAAAACTATCTATTATTTACCATCACTCCAACAAATTATAGCTATGAGGTTGTTTACTATTAATAAAATGAAAGAATCATTACTCGGCATACTCTTCGGGATACTTCTTGCTACGGGAGGATGCCAACCTATATGGGCACAAGAGAACAAGCTGAACGAACAATCCGATACGACCAAGCCTTATGACAAACGAATACATCGTTATCGCTCTAATTGGGAGAAACTCATTCCGACGCATACCAAGATACAGTTTGCCGGCAATATGGGATTGCTCTCGTTTGGCACAGGATGGGATTACGGCAAGAAGAATCAATGGGAAACGGATGTGTTTATCGGAGTGCTTCCGCGCTATTCGTCGAAGAAGCCTAAAATGACATTGACGCTGAAACAAAATTATCTGCCGTGGAATCTTCCGTTGGGGCAGCGTTTCTCGGTCGAGCCACTGGCTTGTGGTATCTACCTGAATACAGTCTTTGGCAATCAGTTCTGGGTCAAAGAGCCCGATCGTTATCCCGAAGGCTATTACGGGTTTTCCAGCAAGGTGCGCATCAACGCATTTATGGGGCAACGAATTACGTATGAAATAGATCCTCAACACCGCTACCGGGCCAAATCCATTACCCTTTTTTATGAACTAAGCTCAAGCGATCTCTACATCATTAGTGCATTTAACAATCGCTACTTGAAACCACGTGATTATCTAAGCCTATCGTTCGGCATGAAACTGCAGCTATTCTAAAGTCGAACCTTTCTCCTGACCAAGGCATAGGTTGTAACGAGATAAATGTAAACAAGCGTCTGTCTAATAATTAGACAGACGCTTGCTCATATATGCTACATGTCTTACCTTTGTCTCCAAAGCCTATCATACGATGAAGAAAAACGGAACCATTCTCGTTATTGACGATAATAAAGGAGTACTGACAGCAGTTCAGTTGCTCTTAAAGAATCACTTCGCACAGGTCGTGACGCTGTCGTCGCCCGTCAGTCTGCCTACATTGTTACAACGTGAGCATCCGGATGTGGTACTGCTCGATATGAACTTTGCCGCAGGCATCAATACCGGAAACGAAGGGCTCTTCTGGTTGCACGAAATCAAGAAGCTGCGCCCTGCCCTCCCTGTAGTACTATTTACCGCCTATGCAGATATTGATCTTGCCGTAAAAGGAATCAAAGAGGGTGCAACGGATTTTGTCGTCAAACCGTGGGATAACCAGCGCCTGCTCGACACGCTCCTTGAAGCCGCTTCGCGACGTACCAAGAAGCATGCCAAACAAGAAAATACTCCCACTTCGGGAATGTATTGGGGCGAGAGCAGTGCCATGCAACAGCTTCGTACGCTCATCGGTAAAGTAGCTAAAACAGATGCCAACATACTCATCACCGGCGAAAACGGTACGGGAAAAGAGATGTTGGCACGTGAGATACATGCCCTCTCTGCCCGCAGTCAACAGGAGATGATAACAGTAGATATGGGTGCTATCACCGAATCGTTATTCGAGAGCGAGCTGTTCGGACACGTAAAGGGTTCTTTTACCGATGCCCATACCGACCGCATAGGTAAGTTCGAAGCGGCACAAGGCAATACACTTTTTCTCGACGAGATAGGAAACCTGCCCTATCATCTGCAAGCCAAACTACTCACTGTGCTGCAACGCCGCAGCGTGATTCGTGTGGGGAGCAACACACCGATTCCGATAGACATACGCCTGATTTGTGCTACCAACCGCAACCTCACCGATATGGCAAGCCGGGAGATGTTTCGCGAAGACCTGCTCTATCGTATCAACACCATCCACTTGGAGATTCCTCCGCTACGTAACCGATGCGAAGATATCGTTCCGCTGGCCGAACGGTTCATCGCACGTTTCTGCAGGCAGTACGACAAAGCCTGCCTGACACTGAGCCCCGCAGCTTGCCAGAGACTTACCTCGCATCCTTGGTATGGAAATATACGCGAACTGGAGCACGCCATAGAAAAAGCTGTCATCATCAGTGATAATGCAGTAATTCCTGCCGAATTGTTTCAACTGCCCCGCCGCAGCGAAATGCCCGAGGCAGCAGCCTCTACACTCGAAGAGATGGAGATGAAGATGATTCAGCGAACGTTGGCACAATGTGAAGGCAACCTTTCGGCAGTAGCTGCACAACTGGGCATCACCCGGCAGACCTTATATAATAAGATGAAAAAGTTTGGATTATGAGAAACCGTTTCCGCTCACTGACCAACCGATATACCTTTCGGATGCTGCTTACGCTCTGTCTGGGAGTAGCAACCACACTACTGTTCGTAAACGAATCTTTCGTTTGGATGGGAATCAGTGCTTGTGCACTGTTATGGAGCATTTGGTGGCAACTGCAAGGTTATCGCAGCCATACACGCCGACTGCTATTTTTAATAGATGCGCTTGAAAACAACGATCAGACCCTTCACTTTTCCGAAGAACAGGGAACAAGCGAAAGCAAACAGATTAATCGCTCCTTGAACCGTGTGGGGCGTATTCTCTATCAGGTAAAGGCCGAAACGGCCCGTCGGGAAAAGTACTACGAGCTGATACTCGATTGTGTAAACAGTGGTTTGCTGGTACTCAATGACAATGGTGCGGTTTATCAAAAAAACAGTGAGGCCATGCGCTTACTGGGACTCAACATCTTTACCCATGTACGCCAGCTGAGCAAGATCGATAAACTGTTGATGGAGAAGATAGAACATTGCCGCCCAGGCGAGAAGCTGCAAACCTCGTTCAGCAACGAGCGGGGCACTGTTAATCTTTTCATCCGCGTATCAGACATCACGGTACAGAACGAACACCTGCGCATTCTCTCGCTCAACGATATCAATACCGAACTCGATGAGAAGGAGATTGATTCATGGATTCGCCTCACCCGTGTGCTTACGCACGAGATCATGAATGCCATCACTCCCATTACATCGCTCAGTGATACGCTACTCTCGCTTGCCACACCCGGCAATGAGGAGATTCGCAACGGCTTGCAAACCATCAGCACCACGGGCAAGGGCTTACTGGCTTTTGTAGAGTCTTACAGAAGGTTCACCCGCATCCCATCGCCCGAACCGTCGCTTTTCTATCTCAAACCCTTTCTCGATCGTATGATAGAACTGGCGCGCCACCAGAACAACTGTTCGCACATCACTTTTAGGGTCGAGATAGAACCTGCCGACTTGATTCTCTATGCCGACGAAAACCTGATTACGCAAGTATCCGTCAACCTGTTGAAGAACGCCATACAAGCCATAGGCACGCAGCCCGATGGAGTCATCACGCTACGTGCCTATGGTAATGCGGTCGAAGAGGTATTGGTTGAGTTTCGAAATAATGGTAAGCCCATTCCACCCGATGTGGCTCCGCACATCTTCATTCCTTTCTTTACGACCAAAGAAGGGGGCAGTGGTATTGGGTTGAGCATCTCCCGGCAGATTATGCGACTATCGGGCGGCAGCATTGTACTACTGCCCGATAAGGAGACACGGTTTGTACTGACGTTTAAATAAACGTATTTATCGGATAAAAAAAGAGAATTAATCCTCCTTTGGCAGTATCAAATTGAGCAATACGCCCACCAAAGCTGCCAGACCGATACCGGTCAGAGAGAAATCGCCCCAAGTAAACACAGCTCCCCCAATGCCGATGGTAAGCGTCAGCGAAACGATAATGATGTTGCGCGTACGAGTTAAATCGGTACAGCTGTTAATAAGATTAGCCACACCGGCACAGGCTATAGTGCCGAAGAGCAACAGCATGATGCCTCCCAGTACTGAGCTGGGGATGGATTTGAGCAATGCACTGATCTTACCGATTACCGAGAAAAGGATAGCCGTTATCGCAGCAATGCGTATCACCTGAGGACTGGTTACCTTGGTAAGCGACATGGCTCCGGTTACCTCCGAATAGGTCGTTACGGGAGGGCCGCCCAATACACCGGCTACCAGACAAGCCAGCCCATCGCCCAGCAACGTGCGATGCAATCCCGGATCTTTGACAAAGTCTTTTCCGGTTACCGTATTTACCACATACACATCGCCCACATGTTCGATAACCGGGGCAATGGCTACGGGAATCATAAAGAAGATAGGCTCCCATGAGAAAACGGGGAACACAAACTGAGGAAGCCCGATCCAAGCGGCATCACGAATACCTGTCAGATCGACATCGAAGAAAATCACCCCCGTCAGATATCCCACAATAATACCGCAAAAGATAGGAATGAGTTTAAACAAGCCCTTGGCCTTCATCGACACAAACACGGCGGTAAACAACGACACCAAAGCCAGCGTCCAGTTATCTTTGGCCATGCTCACTCCTGTTCCGGCAAGCGACAGACCAATAAGAATAATCACCGGACCAATCACTACCGGCGGAAACAATCGGTCGATCAATCGCGTACCTTGCCACTTCACCAAGGCACTCATCACAAAGTATACCAAGGCTACGCCAATCATTCCGCCCAATGCTCCGGCAAGCCCGTATAGCTCGGTTGCTTTAATAATAGGTGCTATAAAAGCAAAGCTACTCCCTAGAAAGATGGGTACTTTACCCTTCGTAACCAAATGAAAAATTAATGTACCTATACCGGCGGTAAACAAAGCAGTCGAGGGATCGAGCCCTACCAATAGCGGAACGAGAACGGTGGCTCCGAATGCCACGAAGAGAAATTGCACCCCAACTACGCCTTTACGCAGGGGAGAAAGATTGTTTGAATCCATAAATAATGATATCGATTAATGGCTACAAAAGTAGTATTTTTTAGGAAAATTCACAGTTTCATCCGGAATTGTCTGTCGTTAATTAACCGTAAAAGTAAGTGACAGAATTTCGTTTATGTTAATGAAAGACTAATTTTGCGCAGTTTTAAACCAAATGTGCAAGAAAGACCAAAATGGAACAAGAACAACGGTTCATTCATTACATAGAGCAAAGCATCCGGAACAATTGGGATCGCAACGCTCTAACGGATTATAAAGGAGCCACGCTGCAATACAAAGACGTAGCTCGCAAGATAGCCAAATTTCACATTGTATTAGAAAGTGCAGGCATTCAGCCGGGTGACAAGATAGCCGTATGCGGACGCAACAGTGCTCATTGGGCGGTTGCTTTCCTTGCCACAGTTACTTATGGGGCAGTCATCGTACCCATTCTTCATGAATTCAAAGCAGATAACATACACAATATTGTAAACCACTCCGAGGCTAAAATGCTCTTTGTGGGCGATCAAGCGTGGGAAAATCTGAATGAAGAACAGATGCCGCTACTCGAAGGAGTGGTGCTACTGCCCGACTTTTCGCTGTTGGTTTCTCGAAGCGAGAAACTTACCTATGCCTGCGAGCATCGCAACGAGATATACGGTATGCATTATCCCAAGAATTTCCGACCCGAACACGTGGTTTATCGCAAAGAAGACCCCGAAGAGTTGGTTATAATAAACTATACCTCGGGCACCACCGGATATTCGAAAGGAGTCATGCTTCCGTACCGGAGCATCTGGTCGAACATCGCCTACTGCCACGAGATACTTCCCATCAAGCCGGGCGACACGATGGTGTCGATGCTACCGTTGGGACACGTATTCGGCATGGTCTACGATTTCCTCTACGGATTCTCGGCCGGTGCACATCTTTATTTTCTTACCCGCATGCCATCGCCTAAGATCATTGCACAATCGTTCTCCGAAATTAAACCGCGCACCATTGCCTGTGTGCCGCTTATTGTAGAGAAGATCATTAAAAAAGGCATTTTGCCCAAACTAGACAATACAATCGGCAAACTGCTGCTGCACGTGCCAATCCTCAACGATAAACTCAAAGCAGCAGCCCGGCAAACGGCGATGGATGCCTTTGGCGGCAATTTCGATCAGATTATCATCGGTGGTGCTCCGTTCAATGCCGAAGTAGAGGCCTTTCTCAAGATGATCGGCTTCCCCTACACGATAGCCTACGGCATGACCGAGTGCGGTCCTATCATCTGCTCTTCGCGCTGGGAGAACCTTAAACAAAAATCGTGTGGTAAGGCTACTACGCGCATGGAGGTACGCATTGACTCGCCCGAACCGCAAACACAAGCAGGCGAAATTATCTGCAAAGGCGACAATTTGATGCTAGGGTATTATAAAAACCCCGAAGCAACAGCTCAGATTATTGATGGCGATGGGTGGTTGCATACAGGCGATCTGGCTACGATGGACGAAGAAGGATATGTTACCGTGCGCGGACGCAGCAAAAACCTCCTACTCACCTCGAGCGGACAAAATATCTATCCCGAAGAGATTGAGAGCAAGCTTAACAATATGCCCTACGTATCCGAGTCGCTCATTGTATTGCAAAATGACAAGCTCGTGGCACTTATCTACCCCGATTTTGACGATGCCTTTGCGCATGGTCTGGCGCAAGCAGATGTAGAGAAAGCTATGGAGAGCAACCGCACAGAACTCAATCAGCAACTGCCTAACTTCAGTCAGATAACCAAAGTAAAAATTCACTTCGAAGAGTTTGAAAAAACAGCCAAAAAGAGTATCAAACGATTTATGTATCAGGAAGCTAAAGGATAATCGGCATACGGCAATCGCCAGGTGGTATTGCACCCTGCTGGATACAATGTTTTTTTAACATTGTTAATTGCATTTTCCCTTATACTTTTCATCGACAGCAAGAGTATATAGTTTTGGTATGAAAGAATACGTACTCTTTGCACCTAAGAGTACGTATTTAACACCCTGTTAAAATAGTTCTTTTGCTAGTAAAGAAAAACACGGTGATAACGCATCACCGGAGTAGTTAGTCAGCGAATAGTTTACTAGTCATTTCTTTCAGAATATCAACAAGATACGCCACGATTTCATGCGGTAACAAACCGTTCTATTCCATAAAGGAGCTAAATTAACGAGCAAATGCAACTAAATCCTGCATTTAAATCCGTACTTTTGTGATAGAATTCAGATATGCATAAAAACAATGAAGAAAATGATTAAAGGATTCCGGTTTACTCCTTCCAATTATCCGGATGAGATCGAAGATAAAATACAAAAATACAGAAAACAAGGATTAAAGTTGCCTCAACGCAAAGTACTTCGTACGCCCGAACAAATTGAAGGCATACGAGCCAGTGCGAAGATAAACACGGCACTGCTCGACTACCTGTCGGAGAAGATTGCCGAAGGCATGGCTACAGAGGAGATCGACAAGTTGGTATACGACTTCACCAAGCAGCACGGTGCCATTCCTGCACCGTTGAACTACGGTGGATTCCCGAAAAGTGTCTGCACCAGCATCAACGATGTAGTATGCCACGGCATACCGAGCAAAGACGAAATTCTGCGTAGTGGAGATATTGTTAATGTAGATGTATCGACTATCTTCAACGGTTACTTCTCGGATGCATCGCGTATGTTTATGATTGGCGAGGTAAGCGAGGAGAAAAAAAGATTGGTACAGGTCACCAAAGAGTGTCTGGAACTGGGTATTGCCGCTGCACAACCTTGGGCACGGCTGGGCGATGTAGGAGCAGCCATTCAGGAGCACGCCGAGAAGAACGGATACAGCGTAGTACGCGATCTTTGCGGACACGGTGTTGGAGTGGAGTTTCACGAAGACCCCGATGTAGAACACTTCGGACGCAGGGGTACGGGCATGGTCATCGTGCCGGGTATGACGTTCACCATCGAGCCCATGATCAACATGGGAACCTACGAGGTATTTGTTGACGAATCGGACGAGTGGACCGTATGCACCGACGACGGTCTTCCATCGGCACAGTGGGAGAATATGATTTTGATTACCGAAACGGGAAACGAGATTCTGACCTATTAACGCACCATGGAAGTAACGTTACTCATCGTTGTCATCATTTTACTCGTCGTGCTGATTGTGCTGGTGCTTACCAAAAGCAACGGACAGCAACAAGCCGAACAGTTACAGAGTGCCTTACGGCAGCAGCTTCAGGAGAACCGCGAAGAATTAAATCGCAGCATCCGCGAGCTCCGTATGGAAATTACCCAAACACTCAATCAAAGCATACAGCAGCTACAAGACGCACTGCACAAGAATATGCTCACCAGCGGCGAACTACAACGCCAGAAGTTTGACACCATGGCACGCCAACAGGAGGTACTCATACAGTCGACCGAAAAGCGGCTCGATGATATGCGTCTGATGGTAGAGGAGAAACTGCAAAAGACGTTGAACGAACGTATCGGACAATCGTTCGAGATTGTTCGCACACAACTCGAAAACGTACAACGCGGACTGGGCGAAATGAAGTCGTTGGCACAAGATGTAGGTGGATTGAAGAAGGTGTTGAGTAACGTCAAGATGCGCGGAACCTTCGGAGAAGTACAACTCGGTGCCCTCCTCGAACAAATGATGAGCCCCGAGCAGTACGATGCCAATGTGAAAACCAAAAAGAGCGGAACCGAGTTTGTAGAGTATGCCATCAAGCTACCGGGTAAGGACGACAGCAGCTCTACGGTCTATCTACCCATCGATGCCAAATTTCCCAAGGACGTGTACGAGCAGTATTACGATGCCTTCGAGGCAGGCGATGCAGCATTGATAGAGTCGTCGGGCAAGCAGCTCGAAAACACGATCAAGAAGATGGCGAAAGATATCCACGAAAAGTACGTAGATCCTCCCTTTACTACAGACTTTGCCATTCTCTTTCTGCCCTTCGAGAGTATCTATGCCGAGGTAATTCGCCGTACGGCACTCGTAGAAATGCTGCAAAAAGAGTACAAGATCGTTGTAACAGGACCTACTACGTTGGGAGCAATCCTTAACAGCTTGCAGATGGGCTTCCGCACACTAGCTATTCAGAAGCGTACGGGCGAGGTATGGTCGGTATTGGGAGCCGTTAAAACAGAATTTGGCAAGTTTGGCGGATTACTCGAAAAGGTACAAAAGAACCTGCAAACAGCAGGTGACCAACTTGAAGAGGTAATGGGCAAACGCACCCGTGCCATAGAACGAAAGCTCCGCCAAGTGGAGGAGCTTCCGCAGGAAGAGAGCCAGAAGATTCTACCGATTAACGACGATAGCGATGATGAGTAGCCGTCTGGCTACTCTCGCCTCTTCGGCAATACTAGTGTAAGTACGATGTAGCCCAAGATACCCGCAATCAAAGTACCACACAAAACACCGAACTTAGCCTGATTCAACAATACCGGGTGTGTATTACCAAACGATAAGTTGGCTATAAACAAAGATACCGTGAAACCTATACCTCCGAGTAGGGCTACTCCAGATATATTCTTCCAGTTCATCCCCTCGGGCATGGGGGCTAAGCCACTCTTGACAGCTACCCACGTAAAGGAGTAAATACCTATAAACTTACCGATCAGCAACCCCATGGCAACGGCTATACTCACGCTTCCTATAAGTTCTCCACTACCGCTAAACACCACTCCGGCATTGACAAACGCAAACAGCGGAAGTATAATGTAGTTCACCGCCCCGTGAAGGTTGTCTTCGAGCGATTGAAGCGGACTGATTACTCTATCCGAAGCCGACTCGACCTCCTTAAGCTTGGCTATCTGCTCATTGGTAAGCACGATACTCTCCTCACCCATAGCCGGAAAAGTATTGATGGTACGACGGATGTGTTCGATATACTTACCGACATGAAGCTGCGGTTTGGCAGGGATGACAAAGGCAAGTATCACTCCCGAAATGGTGCTGTGAATACCCGATTGCAGAAACAGATACCAGATAACAACTCCGATCAGCAGAAAGAAAACCTTATTGGTAGAGCCTTGCTTACCGATGAAGTAAAGTACCACATACAGCACTGCCGCAACTAACAGATATTCATAAGCAACGTGCGAACTATAAAAGAGAGCAATTACCAGAATACCGCCAATATCATCGACCACAGCAAAGGCTGTAAGAAATATCTTTAAACTTAGAGGTACCCTACTGCCCAACAAACTCAGCACTCCGAGCGAGAAGGCAATATCAGTCGCCATTGGAATGGCAAGTCCCTGTCCCCCCTCACTTCCGGGAGAAGCTACCAATGCATAAATCAGAACCGGAAGTAACATTCCTCCACAGGCAGCAATAAAAGGAAGAACGGCTTTGCGAAACGAAGAGAGTTCTCCTACAAGCAGTTCTCGTTTTATTTCCAAGCCCACCAATAGGAAGAAGATAGTCATCAACCCATCGTTTATGAACTCAAGCATTGTTAAATTCTGTCCACCATGCGATAACAGGTTGAACGTACCGATACGTAAATGAAGCTCATGTGCCAGAAACTCTTGATACATCGGTGCTACCGACGAGTTGGCAATCACAGCCGCTGCAATGGCCGTGATGAAAAGAAGAATGCTCGCCGCGATATTCATCGACGAGCGATTCTTGATAGAACGCAAAATAATCATAAGAACGCTGTTTTAAATAGTAGTGTCGAAGCAACCTACTAAGCGGTATAACTTCTCAAAGCAAGCTTCTTCACCCAGAGAACAAAGATACCCGTCAAAATTAAGTTAAGAACAATGGTCAACACGGAGATAATCAGCGCAGGTCCGCCCAAATTGTATCCCAATGCTATGAAAATAATACCGGCTCCTACCTCTCCACGGGTAAACATACCGATAGAAAGAGCCAAACGCTCACTAAACTTGCGATCGCGATAGAAGAAGATTGGAATAAGCTTTCCGATGTTCGATAGCAACGACACCACCAGTACATGAAGTGTAATCACTCCCCACGACATCATCTCCTGCGAACCGGTTATCGAATGAGCACCCGTATGTGCTTCGGCAAAATTCACACCAATGAAGTGAGGCATACTCATACCCACCAAGAACATAAACAGAAACGAAATACCGGTAGATACTTTTCGCTCAACGGGGGTGTCGATTTCTTTATGCTTCATCACCATACCCAATACAAAGGCAGGCAATAGGACTTCGATGTGAATACTGCCTGCATCGCCATATAGTTTTTTGCTGACCAGATAAAGAGCCTGCGTAGCCACAAACACAAGCGTAGAGTATATAAGAATGGCCTTCCAATCTTGTCGGAAGTTGAATTTTCCTAAATACTTCCAACCGATAGAGAGCAGCAGGAATACAATGACAACTACGACAATCACCTGCCAGCGCAACCCAATCATCATTATTTGAAGTGGAATCATCAAAAGAATGGTATCCAAATCGTCAAAGATGGCAAGCACCTGTATCTTCTTATATATCCAACTGGATTTTAGTCCGATGGCAGCCAACATGGTAAACAGGATACCTGCCGAGGTAGGTGCTGCAAAACGGCTTAACAAGAGATTCTCTTTCCAAGCCTCCCAACTCTGCCAGAACTCGGGCGGAAGCAATACAAAAACATAATAGAAAGCAATCAGGAACCAAGGCATGGCAGCAGTGGCCATGGCTATAAAATAATCTTCGGCATAGCTTTTCCAACGCACTTTATCGAGTTCGAACTCCCGGCCTACATTAATCATAATGAAGCCCAGACAGACATAAAGCAGTATATCCGAAATGGTTTTTACCGTTCCGTACTCTCCTCCTGCCAAGGTAGGCAAGAATTGAGACAGAATAAGACCTACGACCATGAAGGCCGAAAAAGACAGAACTTTTCTCATATTTTTTTATTCGTTATTTTAAAGCAATTGCCAGGAAAGCTCTGTAGACAGATAACAATTGCCTGGTATCATAAAAACTATCTGCGGGGCCTCTTTGTTCAGTATAAACCGACATTAGAGACCTCGCAGACAGCAATTAATCCAGTTTCAGTACAGCAAGAAACGCCTTCTGCGGTACTTCCACATTACCAATTTGTTTCATTCGTTTTTTTCCTTTTTTCTGCTTCTCGAGCAGTTTTCTTTTACGGCTGATATCACCACCGTAACACTTCGCTGTTACATCCTTACGAACCGCTTTAATCGTTTCGCGCGAAATGATCTTTGCTCCGATAGCTGCCTGAATGGCAATATCAAACTGTTGGCGCGGTATTAGCTCTTTCAGCTTCTCACACATTCTTTTTCCCAAGTCGTAGGCATTGTCTACGTGTGTAAGTGTTGAGAGAGCATCGACCGGTTCACCGTTGAGCAGCACATCGAGCTTGATTAGTTTTGAGGGACGGAAACCATTCGGATGATAATCGAATGAAGCATATCCTTTAGAGATACTCTTCAAGCGGTCGTAGAAATCAATCACAATTTCGCCCAAAGGCATGTTGTAATAGATTTCGACTCGGTTTCCGGAAATATATTCTTGTTTGAGCAATTCGCCTCGCTTGCCCAGACAGAGTGTCATGATCGGTCCGATATAATCGGTCGTTGTAATGACAGAGGCTTTGATATAGGGTTCTTCGATACGGTCGATCAGTGTTGGGTCGGGCATACCGCCGGGGTTGTGCACCTCGGTCATAACACCCTGTTTGTCGTAGATGTTGTACGAAACGTTGGGTACGGTAGTGATTACATTCATATCGAACTCACGATCCAGACGTTCCTGCACAATCTCCATGTGCAGCAAACCAAGAAATCCGCAACGGAAACCAAAGCCAAGTGCCAAAGATGATTCGGGTTGGAAGGTAAGCGAAGCGTCATTAAGTTGTAGCTTCTCTAACGAAGCGCGCAGGTCTTCAAACTCTTCGGCTTCGATGGGATATACACCGGCAAAGACCATCGGTTTCACCTCTTCGAAACCTGAGATTGCTTTTGCACACGGACGAGAGATATGCGTAATCGTATCGCCTACTTTCACCTCTTTGGAGGTTTTGATACCTGAGATAATATAGCCTACATCACCCGCACGGAGCTCTTTGCGCGGAACCATATCCATGCGCAGTACACCGATCTCATCGGCAGTATACTCCTTGCCCGTATTGAAAAACTTCACTTTATCGCCTGCACGGATCACTCCGTTCTTAATCTTGAAATAAGCGATAATACCGCGAAACGAATTAAATACAGAGTCGAAGATAAGTGCTTGCAAGGGTGCTTCCTCGTCTCCTTTGGGAGCGGGTACGCGTTCGATGATTGCTTCGAGAATTTCTTCAATACCCATGCCGGTTTTGCCGGATGCACGAATAATTTCATCGCGCTTGCAACCGAGCAATTCTACGATTTCGTCCTCTACCTCTTCGGGCATGGCACTTGCCATATCGCATTTATTGATGACGGGAACTATTTCGAGATCGTGCTCAATGGCCATGTAGAGATTGGAAATAGTTTGTGCCTGTACCCCTTGCGAAGCGTCTACAATAAGTAACGCACCTTCGCAGGCAGCAATGGAACGAGACACTTCGTACGAGAAGTCGACATGCCCCGGAGTATCAATCAGATTCAGAATATACTTTTCTCCTTTGTACACATATTCCATCTGTATAGCATGGCTCTTGATCGTGATACCTCTCTCCTTTTCCAGGTCCATATCGTCGAGCATCTGTCCGTTAGTCACCGTTATCGTCTTGGTATATTCAAGTAAACGGTCGGCCAGCGTTGATTTACCGTGGTCAATGTGAGCAATGATACAGAAATTGCGGATATTCTTCATTTTAATTCCAGTTATCTTAATTTAATTTGGTGCGCAAAGATACACAAATGCTGATTAAAAAAAAACGCGTTGAACACATATCCCTATGTATAAACGCATTTTTTCTTTATTTTTTATGCTTTTCGAGGTATTCAACCCAGATGCGGGCAGCCTCTTCTACCATTTTAGAGCAAGGGCGCTTGGCATAGTACTGTGCAGTTCGTTCTTCGGGCGAAGCAGAAACCGGAGTTTCCTTCTTCAAACCAAGTAGTTCGCCACAATTGAGCGAGCCGTTTCGTAACTTAAATTCGGCAGCCAGCTCTTGTACTAAGGCGTAGTTATGAGCCTTCCCTTGGCGGTCGGCACCATCGGTTGCTCCTGTTTCGAGACCTGCCAACAGGAACAAACCACAAGCCGCACCGCAAGTTTCGCGCATCCGGCCGATACCTCCTCCGAAAGAGGCCGACATTCGGAACGCTTGTTCATCTGTAAATCCATACAAATCGGCAAAGGCAGCAACAACCGACTGTGCGCAATTATATCCTTCTTTAAATAATGTGAGTGCTTTTTGTACTCTTTCTTCCATTTTCTATTGTTCTTATTTTTCCTACTCCTCTATTTCCAGTTCCATCGGACAATGATCCGAATGTACTGCATCATTTAATATACGGGCGCTTCTCAGCATCGGCACAATAGGATCGGTTACCATGCAGTAATCAATTCGCCACCCTTTATTCTTCGCACGGGAGTTGAAACGATAACTCCACCACGTGTACTCTTGCTTATCGGGATACAGGGTTCTGAAAGAATCGGTAAAGCCTGCCGAAAGAAAGCGAGTCATCCACTCCCGCTCTTCGGGAAGGAAACCGCTATTGGTAGCATTGCGAACTGGGTCGTGAATATCAATCGGCTGATGGCATATATTATAATCACCGCAAAGGACCAAGTTGGGGCGCGTCTTGCGCAACTCGGTTACATATCGCTGAAACTCCTCCAGCCACACCATTTTAAAGGCTTGCCTTTCGTCGCCACTCGAACCCGATGGGTGATAAACGCTCACTACCGACAAGTCACCATAATCGGCACGAATAAAACGACCCTCGTAGTCGTAAGCCTCCAACCCCATCCCATACTCTACATGGTCGGGTGCGCGACGGGTTAAAATTGCCACTCCACTATACCCCTTTTTCTGTGCCGAATAAAGGTAAGCTTTGTATCCCAGTGCTTCGAAGGCCTCGGCAGGATACTGATCGGGCTGTAACTTAGTTTCTTGCAGACAAAGCACATCCGGATTTTCTTGCGCCAACCACTCGGCCAATCCTTTCGATGCAGCTGCACGCAGCCCGTTTACATTGTACGTTATTATTTTCATATTTCTTGCGTGTGTGAATGATGTTTATACTTCTCTTCCCAAGCGAGTAAAGCTACCTTTCGATCCAGCCCCCAATGATATCCACCTAGAGCACCCGATGCACGTAGCACCCGATGACAAGGTATTAAGATAGAAACCGGATTATTGCCTACGGCCGTTCCCACTGCCCGGCAAGCCTTGGGGCGATTCAATCTTTCGGCAAGTATGCCATACGAGGTTGTTGAGCCGAAAGGTATCTTCAATAGTTCGAACCATACGTTCAATTGAAAGTCGGTTCCGGTCAGATGCAATGGCAATGCTTCGGTTGTCGCACTCTCTTGTCCGAGTGCCATAGCCAATGCCTGCTGCTGATAGAAATCAGATTCCGGAAGATACAACGCATTGGGGAACCGTTGCTTTAGTTCTGCCAATACTTCCTCTCTACCGATAGTAACAAAAGCCAGGTAGCAGAGTCCGTGCGTAGTAGCCGCCAGCAACAGCTCTCCCCAAGGAGCAGGTTGATAGGAATAACGAATCGTTAGTGCTTTGCCCCCATCACGTAGCTCTTCGGGATGCATTTTACAAATACGAATCAATGGTTCATTTGGTATCATGCTCTTACAGTATTACGAAAACAACAACATAATATTTAATATAGATACGATTCCGGCAATGCTATACAGTACAAAGCTACTCCAACGGCTATTGACATAATCGCCCATCACCTTTCGCGAAGAAGTGAGTCCTACTTGCAGAAACACGGTAAAGGGCAACTGAATACTCAGAATCATTTGCGAAATGAGTAATCCTTTGAATGGATTTCCAATAAAGAAAATAAGTAAAAGCGCCACTCCCATAGAGATTACCACACCAACCTGCGAGTGACTATCTTTTACGTTGTATGCCTCACCAAAGATGCCCGCAAAGATAGACCCTGCCGCCATACCACTGGTGATGGTCGATGAGATGCCCGCCATAAGCAGTGCCAATGCAAAGACAATGGCTGCATTGCTACCGAGCAAAGGCTCCAGAAGCGATTTGGCTTGCTGCAACTCCTCTACCTGTATGCCACTTTTAAAGAAAGTAGCAGCAGCCAGCAGAATCATAGCACTATTGATAGCCCACCCTACAATCATAGAGAAAAGTGTATCGTATAATTCGTACTTCAACACCTTTTTAATTGAAGCATCGTCTTGTTTGTTGTACTCATGGCTCTGTATCACCTCCGAGTGTAGAAACAGGTTGTGAGGCATGACTACTGCCCCGAGCACACTCATTATAATGAGCATACTTCCTTTGGGAATGGAGGGAGTTACCCACCCCTGCACAGCCATCGTCCAGTGAATATCGACCAAAAATAATTCGTAGATAAACGACAACCCGATCACCGACACAAAGGCAATGATGGAACGCTCAATCTTTTTGTAAGAGTTGGTAAAAAGCATCACCAGCACAAAGGCGGTGGTAAGCACAGATCCCCAGATGATAGGGATATCGAGTAACATTTCCAGCGCAATGGCTCCTCCCAAAATCTCGGCCAGCGAGGTAGATATAGAAGCAAGAATGGCTGTTCCCAGAATAGGACGCGACACCCATTTGGGCGTGTATTGCGTAGCTGCTTCCGAAAGACAAAGCCCTGTTACGATACCCAAGTGAGCTACATTGTGCTGCAAGATGATTAACATAAGGGTAGACAGAGTGACTACCCAAAGCAGAGAATAGCCAAATTCCGAACCGGCCGCAAAGTTAGAAGCCCAGTTTCCGGGATCGATAAACCCTACCGTAACCAACAGACCGGGACCGATGTATTTAAAAACATCCAATCCCCCCAAATAGCGTTTATGATCTTTCCGCTTTAAATCTTTCCATATATTCCACATATTGATCGTTCGTTTTTTTACTTAATGTTTGTGACAAAGATAAGCAATTAAAACAAACGAACAGTCTGTTTGGTTCGATAGTGATGGTGGCGAACTGTAATTTTAAGTCACAAATAAGGCACGGATTACACAGCAGTTACGGTTGGTTTATCCCATCCGTATCAACGATGCAATCCGTGCCTCTATATTCTATTGCGCCAAAACGCTCCTGAAGGGTATTTTTGTCTTAATACCCCATCTCGTGCAATGCCTTGCACAACTGATCGGGACAAGAAGTAGACCGATTACCACAACGAACGCCTTCGAGTTTTTCGATAACATCTGCTACCTTCATTCCTCTTACCAAGCGGGTAATACCTTGCAAATTGCCACTACAGCCACCCCAAAAGAACACTTCTTTGACTACATTGTCTTCTATATCGAGTTCAATGGTCGTACTGCAAGTGCCTTGAGTTTTATAAGTCGCCTTCATTACTCCTCGTCAATGACCGGCGCCATGTTGGTGTACACATTCTGTACATCTTCATCATCTTCCAGACGCTCTACCATCTTATCGATAGTAGCCCGTTGCTCGTCGTTCAATTCTTTCTCATCGTTCGGGATGCGGGTAAACTCGGCTGCTTTCACCTCAAAACCATTCTCCTCGAGATATTTCTGAATTTGAGCGAACGATTTAGGGTCACCATACATGGTTATGCCCTCTTCATCCTCATCATACTCTTCTTCTACTCCGTAGTCGATCAGTTCCAGAATCAAGTCGTCCATATCCACATCTTCTTTCTTGGCAATGGTAAACATTGATTTCCAACTAAAGATGAAGTCAAGACTGCCCGAAGTACCCAAAGAGCCACCGAACTTATTGAATACGCTGCGCACATTGGCTACGGTACGTGTTGTATTATCGGTAGCCGTTTCTACAAAGACAGCGATACCAAAAGGACCGTATCCTTCGTAGTTCATCTCTTTATAGTCCTTCGTATCTTTACCCATTGCGTTTTTGATAGCGCGCTCCACGTTATCCTTGGGCATATTCTCACGCTTTGCAGTAGCGATAACGGCACGTAAGTGCGGGTTATTCTCTGGATCCGGACCACCGGCTTTTACTGCAATAGCAATCTGTTTTCCTACTCTTGTAAAGACGCGGGCCATGTTGCCCCATCTTTTCAACTTAGACGCTTTTCTATATTCAAACGCTCTTCCCATTGGTCTATATTTTAATTTTTATTCGTTAGTTAACTTCTTATCTCAATTTAGCATTCAGCTTCTCTTCAAGATTCTTCACAAGCTTCGACATGATTTTGTCAATCACCTTATCAGTCAGCGTCTGTGTTTCGTCTTGTAGCAAGAAGCTCACTGCATACGATTTCTTACCTGCTTCCAAGTTCTTTCCTTCGTACACATCGAAGAGTTCAACCGCTTTGAGGAGTTTCTTCTCGGTATCATAGGCAATCTTCTCGATCTCGGCAAATTGAACATTGGTGTCGATCAGCAACGCCAAATCGCGTTTCACAGCGGGGAACTTAGATATCTCCGAGTAACTGATTTTCACTGAGCGGATGGCCTTCATCAATTCTTTCCAGTTGAGATCGGCATAGTACACCTCATTGTCGATATCGAAAGCCTTCAACAGCTTCTTGGTCACTACACCAAATTCGGCCAAACGCTTTCCACCTTTGGTGTTCACCGTCAGTGCAACTGCAAAAATATCATTACTCAGGTTGCCTACCACAAGGTTATTGAGGTTAAGTCCCAAACGCTTCAAGATGTTTTCCACATACGCTTTGAGCTCGTAAACCGTTGTGTTCTCATCGGCATGTGCCCAAGAGTTAGATACCTTCTTACCTGTCAGCCACAATCCCAGATGATAATCTTCCGAGTAAGCCGCCAATACCTTCTCCGGATTTTTCTTCTCTCCGTCAAACCGGTAGCAATTACCATATTCGAAGAATTTCAAATCGGCATTCTTGCGATTGGCGTTGTGAGCAATGCTTTCCAAACCACCAAACAAAAGTGTTTGGCGCATACCATTCAAGTCGGCACTCAACGGGTTCATCAGCATAACCGTATGTTTCGACGGATAGCTTTCCAATCCATCGTAGTAAGCGGCACGGGTCAGAGAGTTATTTAATATTTCATTGAAACCACAACCCACCAACTGTTCGGCTATCAGGTTTTGCAGTTTATTTGATTTGTCAACATCGCTCTTGGTGGTGAGGCTGGACTTCAACGTTGAGGGTATCTCTACATTATTATATCCATAAATACGAAGAATATCTTCGATCACGTCGCAATCGCGCTGTACATCTACGCGGTAAGGAGGCACAGCAAGGGTCAGTCCTTCGGCTGTTTCGTTCTGGATTTTCATCTCCAGACTGGTTACGATGCTTTTGATGGTTTCTACCGGAATTACCTTACCGATCATGGAGTTTACTTTCGCATACGCCAAGTCGACAATGAAATCTTGTGCAGGAGCTGCACAAATATCTTTGATTTCGCTCGACACCGTACCACCTGCCAGTTCTTTGATCAATAGCGCAGCCAGTTTCAGGCAATAGATCGTATTATTAGGATCGATTCCTCTTTCGAAACGGAAAGAAGCATCGGTATTCAGTCCATGGCGGCGAGCGGTTTTGCGCACCCACGTAGGATGGAAGTAAGCACTTTCGATAAATACATCGGTAGTAGTTTCGGTCGATCCCGAATCGAGTCCGCCAAACACACCGGCAATGCACATCGCTTCTTCCTTATTGCAGATCATCAGATCGCGTTCGTTCAGCTTACGTTCTACTCCGTCGAGTGTTACAAACGGAGTGCCTTCGGGCATGGTTTTCACAATCACCTCGCCTCCTTTAATCTTCGCTGCATCAAAGCAGTGAAGCGGCTGACCGAAAGCGTGTACGATATAGTTCGTAATATCTACTACATTATTAATAGGGCGTATGCCGATTAAGCGAAGCTTGTTTTGAAGCCATTCGGGGCTTTCGGCTACCGTTACTCCCTTCACCGTTACACCGGCATAGCGCGGACAGGCTTCGCTGTTCTCTACCGTTACGCGGATATCCAGGTCGTGGTTTTCCACCTCAAAAGCATCTACCGATGGGCGATTCAACGTAGCAGAAACACCATTCTGCAATAAATAAGCATACAGATCGCGAGCCACGCCATAGTGCGAGCAAGCATCGGCACGGTTGGGGGTAATGTCTACTTCAAGTACGTAATCGCTCTTTATGTTGTAATAATCCTTGGCCAATGTTCCGGGCACAGCCTCGGCAGGCAGTTCGATGATGCCTTCGTGACTGGTACCAATCCCAATCTCATCTTCGGCACAGATCATGCCGATAGACTCCACACCACGGATTTTTGATTTCTTGATGGTAAAACATTCGTCGCCATCGTAAAGTTTGGTGCCCAGTGTAGCTACTACTACCTTCTGTCCGGCAGCCACATTGGCAGCTCCACATACGATTTGTGTTGGTTCACCGTTACCCAGGTTAACCGTAGTAACGTGTAAATGGTCTGAATTCGGATGTTCCTCGCAGGTCAGCACTTCGCCAATCACAAGGCCTTCGAGTCCGCCTTTAATGGTTTGAACTTCTTCCACACCGCCCGTTTCCAGACCAATGGAAGTTAGCGCAGCCGCCACTTCATCGGGAGTCAAATCGAAATCGACGTACTCTTTCAGCCAATTATAAGAGATATTCATATCATTAATTTTTTATTGTTTCTCAAAAAGACTCGCAAAGTTAATAAGTTTTTTTGGTTGGGGAGAAAACATTCACAATAAATCGGGATAAATCAAACAAATTCACCGGAAAACCCTACTTTTGCACAAGAACTAAAAAGCAATAGAATGAGAACAAAAGACTGGAAGGCTATTAAGCCTGCGAAACTACTGGTGATAGGCGAAGATTCTAACCTACAGTGGTCCGAAACCGTACCCGAATATGTGATGTTTGCCGATTACTACTTTCGCCGCTTTCCCGAAGATCATGGCGAGCGCAGTCGCAATGTAGAAGCCCGCAATCTGTTCAACTACATCACCAAGCTAACGGGCAATCGCGTTTCTCCGGAAGAGGTGTATATCACCAACCTGTGCAACGACGATGTAGAACCCTCGCCCAAAGGCAAACGGGTATTCATTCCCGAAGCAAAAGCACTCAAAGGCATCGAACACATAAAATGGGTTTTGTCCGAAAATCCCACTATCGAATATGTATTAGCCATGTCACTGCAAACGAACTATTGGTTACAGAAAGCCGGCTTTTACGAAGGCGATGCAGCTTTCTTGAAAGCTGCCGAACCTCGCCGTGTAGGAATGGAAAGCGAACAGCCGTTTTACCAACCCGTAGATGGTAAGGCGTTTATGGCCGTTTGCGGCAAACTGTACGAGGCAAAGGACTTTCCGGTGAAGATCGTCCCCATTCTACCGGCAAAAGACTATCCTCTATCGATACAAAACATGGAGCGTTACGGAGAGGTATACGACCAAATAAGCGGATATTTCAGATAGAACATAAGAGACAGTCCGGTAGTATTTTAAACGAATATTATCCATAATAACAAGAGTACGTACTTAACAGCTAGTTAAATACGTACTCTTGGTGTATAACAGTACGTACTCTTGCACACAATGAATACGTACTGTTGTTCGGTTTGTTATTTGTTGGATTTTAACGAATGTAAAATTAGTCTGTTTTAAGAAGAAAAATCACTTCATTCTCTTCAGCTTTACAATTTCACCAAGCGCAGGAATGGCAACCTTCACATTACGTTCCTTAGCTTCGGCAGCAAAGACTTTGGGAGGGTCATGCAGGGGTTCATCAGAAAGATCGAACGTTCCATAATGCATGGGTATGGTCAAACCGGCTCGCATTTCCAAAGCAGCAGTCAGCGACTCGGAAGGCGAAATATGATTGGGGCGCATAAACCAGCGAGGTTTGTAAGCACCAATCCCTACCAATGCGTAATCGGGTGCACCAAAATAGTCGGGAACCTCAGAAAAATGGGGAGAATAGCCCGTATCGCCACTATAATAGAGAGATAACGCTTCGGCTTGCAGCATAAAAGCACCCCACAAGCGCTGTCCTCCATCACGAAAAGATCGCTTACTCCAGTGCTGAGCAGGCAGAAAGGTAATTTTCAATTGCTCATCCTTGATCTGCTGATACCAACTCGCCTCAATCACCTCGAGATCGGGGAACCAGCCTCGGATAAGTTGCCCGGTACCCAAGCCGCAAAACAATTTCATCTGCGGATTATTAAGCAATAGACGAGCCACGCTTTTTCGGTTTAAATGATCAAAGTGATCGTGACTGATTAACAAATAGTCAATATCGGTAAAAATATCGGGATGGGCAGGAAATTGGCTTTGCCGACGCACAAAAGGAATACTGCCAAAAACCGGATCGAACATAATCCGCTTGCCCGACAGTTGCAGGAAGAACGAATTATGTCCGAGCCATATTAACGAGTCGCCTACCACACCATCGAGCGATTGGAGGTAGTTGACTTGAGGATTCCACTTCTCATCGCGCTTCTCCTTGCGTTGCGGATTGGGAGAGAAACGCCACTTCAGTACACTACCCATACCGGGGCGAAAACGATGCTGACGATTAAAAAAGCGTCCGCGTACCATCGGATTACCCCTCCAATGAGGATTGACTGTTGTCAACCGGTCATTTCTTCTAAAACAAATATGTTCGCCCATATAATTTATGTATCAAGAAACACCCGCAAAGATAACCGATTTATGTGTATCTGAAATGAAAAATAAATTAAACAGGGTGAATACCGTATAACGGGAGCTGCCAGCCTAAGCTAAACATATTGAGCAAGAAAACAACCAAGGCAATGACCCATACGATAAATAAAGTCCACTTCACACCGCTATTCATCGGAGACCAATGAAAGGTTTGCTGCAAAGCCGTATAAAGAATGCTTAAGATAGGGATAGCAAGTAATGCAATACCGGCCATACTACCTCCTACCACCATCAGTGGAGAGACCGATTCCAAAGGAGCCCAGTCTACCAAAGGAAACATATGATACAGAACGGTTCCGCCCCCGGCTAGCAGCATTACAAAAGCAACAAGCAAAAGCAGAAAAAGAAGAGCCATCACAAATAATACCGGACTAAAAATGACCGCCAAAACAATCAGACAAGCCTTCAGTACAACACCGGCTACCTGCACCAACGTATCACCCAGTTTCTGAAGAAAAGTACGCGGTTTGTCCGACTTCATATAGTCGTTAACACCATTGGCCACCTTCTCAAAGCCATCGGTAACCGTTTTACCGATATTCTCTACGGTAACCGCCTCCCCCCGCATATGAAGTTTATCAGTAGCCGTACGCGCTTCGGGTATCACAATCCAGGCAATGATGTACAGAAACAACATGGGGCAATAAGGCACAAACAGCAAACAGATAAACAACACACGCACCAACGTGACATCCCAATCTAAATAGGCTGCTATGCCGGAAGCAACACCTCCCAAAATTCGATTATCGGGGTTGCGAAACAGACGATGGCGGTAAGTGGTGTGAGTACCCTGCGCATTTGTATCGAACGAATTACCTTTCTGTTCGGACGAACTCCCTGAAGTCGGTTCATCATCAAAATCTTCGGGCTTGCCTACACGCGAAATCACCTCTTCCACATCGGCAATATTGATAACTTGCGAACCCGCATTTATCTTCTCGCCGAAAAGCTCGGAAATACGATTTTCAATATCGTCGACTATTTCCTCGGCTCCCTCTTGTTTGCGAAAATGCACTTTGAGGTTACACAGGTAATTGTCTAATAAACGGTAGGCATCTTCATCAATATGAAAGACGGTTCCACCCAGGTTGACTGTTAATGTCTTTTTCATGGTTATATCTTTATTTATAAAATTATTTATTAGCAATGTGAGTCACAGTTTCATTCAGCTCACGCCACGAGTTTTCTAACTCGCAGAGAAACTCCTCTCCTTTCTCGGTGAGGTTATAATACTTCCGCGGAGGCCCCTGAGTCGATTCAACCCATTCATAACTCAAGAGATCATCATTTTTAAGACGGGTAAGCAATGGGTATAACGTGCCTTCGACTACAATCAGCTTTGCCTCTTTGAGCTTTTGAATAATATCAGAAGCATAGGCAGGCTCCTTGTGGAGCAATAGCATGATGCAGTATTCAAGCATCCCTTTGCGCATTTGCGATTTTACATTATCAACATACATAAGCTTTTTCTTTAATACGCCACAAATATATGTATTATTATAGTACTATGTTATGCAAAGTACTATATTTTAATAAAAATTAATCTATTAACGTTGATTCGGTTTACTATACATAGAAATAATACGTATCTTTGCCACCTATAGATATAAACAAAAAAATATGTTGACTATTCGAAAAGCAAGTACAGACGATTGCAATTTTATCAATACGTTGGCTTCTATTGCATTTCCAGCTACCTATCGAGACATTCTATCGCCCCAACAGCTCGACTACATGATGGAGTGGATGTATGCTCCCCACCAGATAGCGAAACAAATGACGGAAGAAGGACATGTTTATTTCATAGCTTACCTAAATGGCGAAGCGTGTGGCTATCTGTCTGTACAGCCGCAGGAGAATGCAATATTTCATTTGCAGAAAATCTACGTGCTGCCTCCTTTTCAAGGGAAAGGGGTTGGGCAGTTTTTATTCGAACAAGCTGTTCGATATATCAAAGAGATACACCCCGAACCTTGTTTGATGGAGTTGAATGTGAATCGCAACAACAAAGCAGTGCATTTCTATGAACGAATGGGCATGAAGAAGCTGCGCGAAGGCGATTTTGACATTGGAAACGGGTATTATATGAACGATTATATTATGGGATTGAAATTATGGAATTAAGAAAGGAAACAATTCATGCAGTAGTGAATTCCCGCTTTCCGGAAATGACAGAAGAGGGACGGCTACTTTTAGAAAATATATTGATTTGCAAAGAGATACAAAAAGGCGAATTGATCCTTAATGAAGGAGAGATATGCCACGACATTATATTTGTAGGAAAGGGAATGCTGAGGCAATTTTACTACAAAAACGGAAAGGATGTAACAGAGCATTTCTCATACGAAGGATGCACAGTTATGTGTATCGAGAGTTTATTGAAACAAGAGCCTACCCGATTGATGGTAGAAGCATTAGAGACATCAACCATTTATTTATTGCCCTACCACACGTTGCTGAATCTGATCGAGAGGTCCGCCGAAATCAATCTGTTTTATCGCAGGGTATTAGAATATTCACTGATTGTATCGCAAGTCAAAGCCGATTCCTGGCGATTTGAAACAGCACGCGAACGTTATCATTTATTGCAAAAGAATCATCCGGAAATCATTAAACGGGCACCCCTGTCACACATTGCGTCTTACCTGCTCATGACACCCGAAACACTAAGCAGGGTGCGTGCTGGGATTCTTTAAAAGATGAAGTAAAACGTTGAAGGAATTTATCATCGCTTGCGGTATTCGCGAGGCGAAAGCCCGACAGCATGCTTAAAATACTTACCAAAAAAGGATTGATTGGCAAAATGTAAGACCTCGGCAATTTCTTGTATACTCATCTCAGACGACATAAGCAATGCCTTCGCTTCGAGAATCACAAAGTCATCAATCCACTTTCCAGCCGTTTTGCCACTTACCTCTTTGACAACAGCCGACAGATGCTTGGCTGTGAGGCACAGCTTATCGGCATAATAACTAACAGCCCGTTCGGTTCGGTAATTCTCGGCTACTTCGCGTAGGAATTTCTCCATCAACTCCTCTTTTCGAGTCATTACTCTTAACTTCTGAGGCATGCACCGCTGATAAATATGATGAAGTTCGTAAAAAAGAGAAAGCAAAATACTTTGGGCAATCTCTTTGCGGTAGATATTGTGAGGCATGCGTACCCTCTTCCAAAGAAAAGAATGATATTCAAACAAACAGTCTACATCGTCCTGAGCCAAAACAAGTGCGGGATTTTCTTTCACATCAAACATAAACGTGAGCATCTGTGTAATATGAGGAAGCGTATCATCAATAAAGCCTTTGGAAACGACTATAAATACTCCGGCAAAATCATCGCTCTTACTGATATTCTGAACAATCTGGTCGGGAAGGGTAATTAATAAAGTATTGGTCGTTAAGGTGTATTCATGTAGATTGATGCTAACCGTATAACTCCCCTTCAAGCAAAGGCTTACCACAGACGCATTCATACGACTGGGGTAGCCTCTTACCGGAAGTTCGGAAATATCATCGAAGATAGCAAAATCGTTATCAATAAAATCAATGTTTTGCAAACAGCGTACATGGGCTATCTCTACCAATGGGATGGTGTTTATATCCATATTTTATCTTTTTGCACAAAGATACATATTAATCGATTAATTCATAATCTTACATCCAATGAAAAAGGTACGGGGTTGTGTCGGTCCATAAAAATAGCCCGAATCGCGGAACTCACCTTTATCGAGATCTTTCTGGAAACTATTGAATATATTCTGCATTCCACCGTTTAACTGTAGCTTGATATGATCGTTGAGCAAAAAGGTATAATTCAGTTTCAGATTCAAATCGCAAAATTGCGGAGTTGCTTCCATACGGTCTTCGGCAATATAACCTGCCATATGAGGCACAATCATTTTACCGGTATACGTACCCGAAAGTGAGAAATCAAAATGCTTTGTCGGTGCAGAGGTAAAGGTAAAGTAGCCGTAATAGTCGGGCGTACGGGGCATACGCTTCGTGGTTAATGCAACACCGTCAATCTCTTCGCGCCAAACAACCTCTTGGGTGTAGTGACTACGTTGAGCGGTAAAGCCCAATTGGAATTGAGCTTCGCGACCATGAGCCAATTTAGCGTCGAGGTTCACACCATACACACGGGCCCCATGGGCGTTGCGACGCTCTTTAATCTCATCACCGTTTTCATCCTTGCCAATATTGGTCAACGTAAACACATGGCGCAGATCTGTATAAAATCCCTCGACAAGTAGGTTCGATTGCCAGTGTCCGATAGGCAACGTCCAATCTATCGAACCGCTGAAGCTGTTCGAACGCTCTTCGCGTAACCCGTCGGCCAATCTGATTTGTATCCCTTTCCCTCCAACGGCTGTCACATGCAAGTCTTCATCATAGGCTTGCGGTGCACGAAAGCCGGTCGAATAGGTTAGCCGCGCTTGCAAATTATCGACAGGTTTATAAAGGAAGTTGATACGCGGACTCACAATAAGACGATCAATTAAGTTATGCTTATCCAGGCGCATACCGACCAGCGTGGTAAACTTATGCATACGCCACTCGTTCTGCAGAAAAGTACCGGCTATACGCACATCCTGCTTCATATCGCGGTGGTAACCGGTCATGACATCGTGAAGCGAGTTGCTCTGATACTCAACACCGGCGGTAAAGGTGGCAGGTGCAAAAAGGCAGCGATCCATATTACCGACATACATGGCACCGGCTACCCAAGTCAGATCGTCGGTTTTGCCATAAGCATTGAGATTCTTCCCTGCACCATAATAACTATTTCGATCGGTATGCTGCACCGAACCGTAGATCGACATTTTATGCTTCGCTTCATTCCAGTAACGATCATAGCTCAGACCACCACTATTGATGACATGTTTTGTTTGTTCGGTTATATCCGTCTCATGGGGTTGCAAATCAAACTTATTTCCACCCCGGCGAAACTCATTTGTAGTATGGTACTCAATGTTTATACGGCTGGAGTACGTAGGACGATAATAGGCACGAAGGCCGAAGGTATTCATATTTAATTTACCTAACTCGGAGAAGCCGTCACCATCGGCATCATAAGGATTTCGATTGCGATAAGTTTCGTACAAAGCGATGCCGTACGTATTGTCTTTAGATACCAGCGAAACATTGCCTCCCATGTACTGCTCCCACGATTTCCCATTCATATTCGATATGGTACTGGCTACCTGAAAAGAGTTATTGATAGGATCCTTGGTGATAATATTGATCGTACCACCCACGGCATTGGCACCAAACAAGGCAGAGCCACCACCACGTACTACCTCGATACGCTCAACCATATTGACAGGGATCTGCTCCAGTCCATACACACCCGACAGAGCACTGATAACCGGACGGCTGTTGATAAGAATCTGCGAGTAAGGCCCCTCTAATCCGTTGATACGCACTTGTGGGAAACCACAGTTCTGGCAGTTATTTTCTACGCGCAAACCACTCTGGAAGTTAAGCGACTTGGCCAAATCGGTGGAGTTAATAGCGTCAAACAGTTTACTGCTCATTACATTGACTACCACCGGAGCTTCGCGGCGGCTTACTTCGTTGCGATTGGCCGATACAACGACCTCATCGGTAGTAAAGGCCTCCTCGATCATACGAAAATGGACTACGGTTGCAAATTCTTTGCTCACAGTCACTTTCTTATCCTGTGTTTTATAACCCATCGCTTGTACACGTAGCGTATAATCGCCAACGGGAAGTTTGCGGAACTCGAATTGTCCCTGCTCATTGGTTACTGTTCCCCCATCACGTCCAAGAATTTGAACCGTAGCAAACGGGATATTTTCATCGGTTCCTTTCACGATGACGTGTCCGGAAATCAAATTGCCTTCTTTAATAGGGTTTACAGCAAGGAGGTTTATGCACACAAAGGTGAGCACAAACATAAATATGTAGTGTTTCATTAAAAGAAATACGTTAGAAATGAATAAAATGAAAAGTAAATAATAGGTTTACGAAACACTGTAATACGGAGGTGCACGAAGAGATAGTACCCGGAGATGGGCTTTTGTAGCCATAGGCACCCGAACCGGTGTTTCAATATAAGCCAACAATGAAAGTATCGGCTTAAAATGAATAGGTGCGTCAACCTCTAATGTCTGGAAAACAGACAAACGGTCAAGAACCACCAATTCGGTTTTGCTGTGACTGTGTTTTTCTTTACTGGGGTGAGAGTGCGTGATCATCACACCGTTCACATAGTGAACGTGAGTAAACAGGGTAATCCCTACCTGATAGGTTGCAAACAAGGCAAGCAACAGAAGTGGATACAGAACTCTTTTTATACTTCTCACCGATGAATAGTTTTTTCTATTTTTGAGAATGCAAAGATACGTATAATTGCAACAACAGCCTAAAGAGAATACTTTATTTTTTAACAAATACCTATAAATAGGTAGTCAATTGCTCCAGATAAACTTGATCGGTTTCGTCAAAACTGTTCAGTTGATCACTATCAACATCAAGCACTCCCCATACTACCCCATCTTTAAATAAAGGAATAACAATCTCGGAACGAGAACGAGAGCTGCAAGCAATATGGCCGGGAAATGCATCGACATCGGGTACAAGTTGTGTAGCAGCACTTTTCCAAGCTGTTCCACAAACGCCCCTACCCTTACGGATACGTGTACAAGCTACAGGCCCCTGAAAAGGGCCCAGTACTAATTCGTCTTGCTTGACCAGATAAAAGCCAACCCAAAAGAAACCGAATGCTTCTTTTAAAGCTGCCGCCACATTGGCAAGATTCGCCACGAGATCTTCTTCTCCTTCGATTAAAGATTGAATTTGAGGCAGCAAGGAGCGATATTGCTCCTCTTTGCTACACGATAAGAAGTGTAAGTCTTCTGACATCGTTGTTACTTATTATTTGAGTTTCTACCGTATAAATAGATATAATCGCGTTTGGCTGCGGGAATAGTCCACTCTTCGGGGATAAACTTCCACTGGTTGAGCGCACGCGGATTCAGTACTTTCTTCTCCGAAATATACTGCATCATATAGAAGCGAAGATCCTTATTGGTTGAAAAAAGAATCCGGTCTTTCAGTTGATCCTGAGGAATACCTGCACCTTTGGTCAATAACTCACCCCCACCATTGCCCCGATAGGAGTTCGTTACAACCTTGTATATCTTGTCCAAATAGAACGGAGAGCCATCGGCCATACTGATGATGTTTATCTTTTCGCCTTGAGGCTTTGTTACGTCTACTGTATAAATAATACCTGCTGCCGAGTCGAAATTGAAGCTAAAGTTTTGAAAAGCGGCCTGTTCACCCATCCCCTCGGTTGGAACTTCTTTGAACCAAAGCAGATGATCTTCGGGCGATTTCATTTGATTTGTCCATATATAATAAGACATTTCAAGAAAACCTTTAATTTCTTTGCCCGATAGTTTCATCACATAAAGCATATTCTCGTACTTGTAGAGATTGAACATATCACTCACCCGAACATCGCCCTTCTCAATAACAGCATTAAAAGCCAAGGGAGCCGAGAAGGAAATGTCGGCTTTCGACAGATCGAGCTGCAAGGAGTGGACAAAATCGACAAAACTCGACGGACCGAAGAAAGCAGAGCGAGTCTTAAGCTCCTCGGTGAAAGTACCGATTTTCTTAGAAACGAACGCCTGCACTTTATTTTGCTGCTCAGCAAAACGGGTCATAAACGCTTCGCTGACGCCATAGTCTTTGACATCAGTCAGTTTACCACTAACTTCCTTACTCTTTACTTTACCGTTTTTTAGCTTAAAGGTTACGTCTATATCAGCCACTACGATACCATTAAAAGCGGGGTCTACGACCAATACGGAATCTCCGGCTATATTGACAATCTTTTTGCACTCACGACTATGGTCATGTCCTATCATGACAACATCAAAACCGGGTACGTTACGGGCTACATTCAATGAAGCATTTTCATTATATCGGCCTCCGATAACTTGTGCTTCCTGCCCTGAATGGAAAAGCCCCACTATTAAGTCAGGTTTCTCCTGCTCACGAATCACCTTCATCCAGTAACGGGCTGTTTCCTCCATATCATCGAATTGTAAACCTTTCCAAAGATTTTCGGGTAGCCACACCGGAATACCGGAAGTAATCATTCCAAGAATCGCTACTTTAACTCCTTTGCGTTTCACTATCACATAAGGTTTCAAGTAAGGCTTGGCTGTGCTTTTATCAATAACATTGGCTCCCAGAATAGGAAAATCACAATCCTTGACCCAACGGTTAAAGACAGAGTGCCCGGTTTCTATATCGTGGTTGCCCATATTACCCGCTACATATCCCATATAATTCATCATCGAAGCACATACATGTGGTGAAATGGTATCTATGTAGTTATAGTAATAAGCCGTAGGCTGACCTTGAAGAATATCTCCGTTGTCTAACAACAAGAGGTTGTCCTTGTATATTTTACGTTGTTCCTGCACATAAGCATGTACACGGGCTAAACTTCCGGTCCACTCTTCCTGGGTAATGAAATTATATGGATAATAATTACCATGTATGTCGGTTGTTTCTACGAGTTTCAGTTTAACTTCACACTCTTGTGCAGGCAAGGCTAGCACAAAACAGAGCAATAATGCATAAATCGTCGGTAATCTTTTCATCTGTTTTAATTGGCACATTATTATTTTAAAGGATACGAAAACACAAATCGAGCCCCTTCTGTATAATCCGAATCTATCCAGATTCTTCCTCCCCATTTCTTAACGGTTAGCTTACAGATAGAAAGTCCCAATCCAGTGCCTTGCGCATATTCATTTAGTTTTTCAAATCGTTCAAATACTTGTTTTTGTTTCTCTTTCGGTATGCCGCAACCGGTATCAGTTACGGAGAATAAAGCACTATGAGTATGCTCGTCTATTTCAAAGCGTAAGGTAATAGTGCCGTTGGTAGTAAACTTACCAGCATTGGTTAGCAAATTGATAAGCACTTGCTGCAACCGCTGTATATCAATGGTTAGCATATAGGTATCAAAATCACTGGAAAACACAAACGTATTGTCTGCCGAATTTCGGGTTACATCCACCGAAGAGAGAATCTGCCGACAAAGCAATACAATGTCGCAACTCTCTTCTGATAGCTTCACACGATCGGCCTCCAAGCGCGAAAGATCAAGAATATCATTAATTAAACGAAGCAATAAATCGGAATTGGTTTGAATGATTTCAAAGAAACTACGTTGTTCCTCCTCCGAGTTCCCCCCCACAGACAATACATTAGAAAAACCAACGATGGCATTTAAGGGAGTACGTATTTCATGACTCATATTGGCAAGGAATGCACTCTTCAGATGATTGGCCTCTTCGGCTCGCTCTTTGGCTTCGCGCAACTTTTTTTCAGAATTCAGTAATTCGTCTTTCAACCGCTTGGTTCGATAATAAAATAACAAAGAAACACATAATCCGATAACCAGTGTGATGAGAATGCCGTAAACAGCCCATAACTGATAAGTATATTGTTGATAGAATGTAAGGGGTTTATTTACTATCTTTACAGGAAAAGGCAAATTTGTCAAGTTCAATTTCAACTCTTTCGCCTTATTATAGTCGATCTTTGCAGCACTTTCAATCACCTCTATATGACTGGTGCTGTCATTGCCATGTACATCTAAACGTATGGCTTCACGAGCCATATCCTTACCCAAATCGCGGTAAACGGGCATCACACCTCCCACTGCCCAGTAGCCCATGCTTACACTTGAAGGAGTAAATACGGGAAGCGTAGGATTAGCTTCCATCATAGCGTAGGTTGCATTGCGCATAAAGTATCCTTCGTTCTTATCTACCCGCCAGGTACCAACCATTACAACCGTATTGGGAGGCAACTGCCTGAATCGGTCCACAATAGTATAAATAGTATTGGAACGACCATCTAGCTGAATTAACTCTAACTCAGGAAAGTCACGCATGGACTTACGCACCAGTGCTTGCATAGAAACACCACCGTACGTATTATCGGAAAGAAAAGCAATGTGACGTGTTTGAGGATAGAAATGTTTAATCATTCGGATATTGGCCGGTATGTCATACTCATATACAAAACCCGACTTCACTTCCTGATGCCCTATTCCGTCCGAAAGAATATCGACAGATTCAGGCATCCAAGTTTCCAATGTATCATTCGGTGTAGGTAACATAACTGAGTTTCGACTAATAAGGCTGCACATAACAGGAACCTTTCTGGCAATAGAGTCATTCTGCGACAAATAAGCTGCCCAAGCTTCCTGCCCTAACAGAATAATTAATTTAGGAGTTTTCTCTCCCGTGTGTTTAGAGAGAATATCAGCCATCATGGATTTCCATTGAGGAGCCTCCGAAAAGCTTTTGCAGTTCATATTTTCAGTCTCAACATTCCAATGTCCTCCCAAACGGGTGTATTCATCCATGAAATTGGAAATGGTTAATGTTGTTTTGTGAGAAGCAGGATTATATGAACTAATAATCAGAACGGATTTATCACTGACGATTGCTTGCCCTTGCAGAGGACAATAAGAACGAACGATTATTAAAAGAAAAACTATAACAAACTTGCCCTTTATTGACATATTCAACTTCACTTTTTATATTTGCGATATTATTTTCCAATTGGCAAATATACGGTTTTTTAGTGATTTTGTGAGATTAAGTATGTACATTTGTCGATTATTTTAGTAGTATACATATGGAATTATTTCACAAAATGATTTCCGTAGCTTTAGGCATTACGGAAAAACAGATTAAGAATACGCTAAGTCTTTTAAATGACGGAGCAACAATACCTTTTATCAGTCGATATCGTAAAGAAGTTACCGGAGGACTCGACGAAGTACAAATCGAAAATATCAAGGTACAAAATGACAAATTATGCGATTTGGCGAAACGAAAAGAAACCATTGTAAATACCATTGGAGAACAGGGTAAAATGACTCCCGAACTGCAAAAACGAATCGACAACAGTTGGGATGCAACCGAACTGGAAGATATTTATCTACCTTATAAACCCAAACGCAAGACACGAGCCGAAGCCGCTCGTCAGAAAGGGTTGGAACCTTTAGCTATCACCCTGCTGCTTCAACGTGAGAGCAACCTGATTGCCAAAGCTGCAAGTTTCGTTAAAGGAGACGTGAAAGACGTAGACGACGCACTAAAAGGCGCACGCGATATCATAGCCGAACAGGTGAATGAGGATGAACGTGCACGTAATATGGTACGTAATCAGTTCAACCGACAGGCTCAAATAACGGCCAAATTAGTCAAAGGAAAAGAGGAAGAAGCTGCTAACTATAGAAATTATTTCGACTTTGCCGAACCGTTGAAGCGATGTACATCGCATCGCTTACTTGCCATGCGCCGTGCCGAAGCGGAAGGCTTGCTGAAAGTGTCGATTGCTCCCAATGACGACGAATGCGTAGAGCGTCTCGAACAGCAATTCGTACGAAGCCGCAACACATGTGGCCAGCAAGTGACCGAAGCGGTACAAGATGCCTATAAGCGCTTGCTCAAACCCTCCATCGAAACCGAGTTTGCCGGAATGACCAAGGAAAAAGCCGACGAAGAAGCCATTCGTGTATTTGCCGAAAACCTGCGTCAGTTATTACTGGCAGCTCCTTTGGGACAAAAGCGGGTCTTAGGTATCGACCCCGGTTTTCGAACCGGCTGCAAGGTGGTGTGTCTCGATGCACAAGGAAACCTGATTCACAATGAGAATATTTATCCCCATCCGCCTGTAAGCAAGGGTAAGGAGGCGGCAGCCAAACTACGTAAAATGGTAGAGGCTTATCAAATAGAAGCGATTGCCATCGGCAATGGAACAGCGAGCCGCGAAACGGAATCGTTTGTCACCAACCAGCAATTCGATCGTCAGTTGCAGGTCTTTGTGGTAAGTGAACAAGGAGCCTCCATCTATTCGGCCTCTAAGATTGCCCGTGATGAATTTCCGGAATATGATGTTACCGTACGTGGTGCCGTTTCTATCGGTCGCCGACTGATGGACCCCTTGGCAGAACTCGTGAAAATCGATGCCAAGTCTATCGGTGTAGGGCAATATCAACACGATGTGGATCAGCCCAAGTTGAAGAAATCACTCGACCAAACGGTAGAGAACTGTGTCAATCAGGTAGGTGTTAATCTCAATACCGCCAGTAGCCATTTATTAACCTATATCTCAGGACTAGGACCGCAACTGGCGCAAAACATCGTGAGCTACCGTAGCGAAAACGGAGCCTTTCAGTCACGCAAAGAACTAATGAAAGTACCCCGCATGGGTGCCAAGGCATTTGAGCAATGCGCCGGTTTTCTTCGTATACCCGCAGCTAAAAACCCGTTGGACAATACGGCGGTACACCCCGAAAGCTATTGCATTGTAGAGCAAATGGCCAAAGACCTGAAGTGTAGTGTAGCCGAACTGATAGCAAGCAAAGAGTTACGTCAAAAAATAGATATATCAGCCTATATCACCCCCCATGTAGGGCTACCCACACTGAAAGACATCATGCAGGAACTCGATAAACCGGGACGCGATCCGCGTAAAGAAATCAAAGTATTTGAATTCGATCGGAATGTACGCACCATCAATGACTTGCACGAAGGAATGGTACTTCCCGGTATCGTGGGCAATATAACCAACTTCGGTGCTTTTGTAGACATCGGTATCAAAGAAAACGGATTGATACATCTTTCTCAAATGGCCGAACGCTTCATTTCCGACCCTACGGAAGTGGTATCGATTCATCAGCAATTACTGGTCAAGGTGTTGAGTGTAGATATGGATCGTAAACGAATTCAACTGACCTTAATTGGCATTGAATAAACCAAAAATGCAGTTCATTTATCTGTTGGGGTGGGCACACCGCTCAAACCAACAGATCATGCATCCCACGAAAATAGATAGGAGCACCGTACATACGATTGACCCTTCAAATCCAAACGAACCGCCACTCAACCAGATATGCTCCGATAGTCTTAGGTCGAGCAGCGATGAGGTAAACTGATTACCACTAACCCCGTATCCCAGCACCGGTCCCTGAATCCAGTTCCAAAACAGATGAAGAGAAATGGGAAACCACAGGTTGCGCGTATAAATAAAAGAGACTCCCAGCATCATCCCAGCCAATACAATATTAACCATAGGCAACAAGGCCATATCGGGGTTAAACAAATGCATGCCGCCGAATAAAACAGAAGAGAGAACAAGAGCTAAAAAACGGTTCATGTGCAAGCGTAACAACCCACCCAAAACAAAACCACGTGCAACGATTTCTTCAAATAATGCAATCAGAAAACAATAGAAAAAATCGTTCAACAATTGTATCGGATAGAAATGGAATCCGATGATTGTGGCTGCTCCCAGCAAAAGAGAAAGGGTAAAACCAACACCATAAAGCGTAGTTGCCGCCAATAAACCATATAAAATATCCTTACTACGTCCGTTCAAGCTTAACCACCAATTACGTTTCATTTCTATAACTTTGTTAATGATTTGGCAAAAATAAGCATAAAATCCCTATATTTGCCCAAACGATTATCACAAATTATGAAACTGAACCATTTACTCATTAGCCTGGCGCTCGGTGCAAATAGCTTTTTTGTAACAGCACAAGTCAGCAAAAACTACTATGTGGCCAAACCCGGAACCTTGATTTCGATGATGACTGAAGCAGAAGCCAACGCTATAACAAATCTAACATTGACGGGAAAAATCAATGCGATTGATTTCAAACACCTCCGCAACGAATTCAAAAACCTTGAAGTACTCGACTTATCCAATGCCGACATTAAAATGTACGTGGGAAAAGACGGTACTTATCCGGAGAAGACCTATGTTTATATGCCAAACTTTATTCCTGCTTATGCATTCTGCCGTATGGAAAACGGACAGCCCAAAGGCAAGTCTTCATTAAAAAAGATCATTCTTTCTGATAAAACGAAGAGCATTGAGGATGCTGCCTTCAAAGGATGTGAGAATCTCAAAATATGCCAGCTCAAGAAGAAGACGGCTCCCAACCTCCTCTCGGAGGGCTTAACCGATAGCATTACAGCCATCTTTATTCCGTTGGGTAGCAGTGATGAATATCGCCGGAAAAACAATTGGGAAACTTTCGCTTTCATCGAAGGAGAACCGCTCGAAGCAAGCATACAAGTAGGATTGATGGGAAGCCTCGAGAGTGAAATCATCAAAGCGGGCATGCAACCCAAAGATATCAATTTTCTCACCGTCGAAGGAAAATTAGACAATGCCGACTTTAAACTCATCCGCGATTATATGCCTAACCTCGTTGCTATCGATCTTTCAAAAACAAATGCTACGACCATCCCCGACTTCACGTTTGCACAGAAGAAATACTTACTCCGGGCAAAGTTACCCAACAACCTGAAGGTAATCGGTCAAAGGGTCTTTAGCAACTGCGGACGTCTATGCGGAACCCTCGAGCTGCCCGCCACTATTACCGCCATTGAATACGGTGCTTTTATGGGTTGCGATAATCTACGACATGTATTGGCACTAGGTAATCAAATAACTACGCTGGGAGATAATATTTTTGGAGAGGGAGCTGGAAATAAGCTGATCTATCGCAAATAAAGTATCAGAGCCTCGACATTATATCATTGAAAAAATGCGCCACTACTCTTTTTTATTGAGTAGTGGCGCATTTCTTATGATACAGGTTTATCCGACCAGATAAACTACTGTTTATTAAATTCCATCACGATTCGCCCCGTCTGTGGTCCGTCTACCCATTGTGGTTGCGAGGAAGGTCCGCACAGATCGGTTGCGTTTACCTTGTTGCGTACCGCAGGAATCACATTCAGAATCGAAATACCGCTTTCGGGCAAAGTATAGAGCAAACGGTCGCGGCCATCGCGAGGCTGATACACACCTACATACGTATCGGGTGTTTGGTTTTGCAGGCTGATTACACCTTCGCGGGTTTGTAGGTTCATCCATTGCACGCGGGCAAAATAGCCTTTGAACTCAGGGTAAGTGAATGTTTCGCCCGGAATGGGATCATTGTAATCGTTCGCCCACACATCGAGTTGTGTTCCGTGCAGACGGTTTTGCCATACACGATACGGGCCATCGCCTAGCCAACGCTTGCTCAACACTTTTTCTTCGGGATAATCGAAACAGATACCCATCAGATCGACTACGCCCGAGAAGTTATAGGTATAATCGAGGATCGCTCTACCTTCAGGGGTGATGGTCCATTGAGCACGGTCGAGGTTGCCTAACCGGTAGTTGGCAGTCACGATCAGTTGGTTGTCCTGCTGTTTCACCTCCAGTCCGGCAAAGAGTCCGGCATCGGGAAACTCGGTATAAGTACGGTTTTTCTCTTGTGCCTTCTCGTCGTCGTGATTGTAAAACTGATCGAGCGAGCGGTCTGCACGACGGGCAGCAATCACCCGCGGACCGTTTACGAAGCTAATAGCTTGCTTACCTACTGATACGCCTTGCAGCTGTCCGTTTTTCTTAGAGAAGACAAACGTGCGGTTGTTGGCTTCAACGGTGATGGCATCAGCTGTTTCCTGATAAGTAGCACGCGGCAAAGTCGAAGTCTGAGCCGAAGCGACTTTTCCCGGCTTGTTCACTCCAAAAGACCAACGCCACAACTCCTGTCCGGTAGCATCGATAGCGGTGAGATAAAGCGCATCGGCTTCGTTCAGCAGTGTAGTGCCGATGTTCAGCTTGCCCGTAGTATGGGGAGCTACGTTGCTACCTTGCAGTTCACCTTGTTTCAATACGCGGGGGGCAGTTGTTGCCCGATCGCCTGCCGAAGGGAATTTCACCTGTTTCCAAACGAAACGGCAAGTGTTGAGGTTCAGGTAATCGTAGCGGTTCTCTACGGTGAACGTTCCGTCGAACGAAGCATCAAGCATCGCCGCGTTCTTCCGATCAACGGCAACCGGAAGGACTTGCACCGGACTCCACAACTGCTTAATGGTATAGAAGCTACCCTCTTTCTCGTGATTCGGGCCTACAATGCCGTCAGCACCGAAGTTGCCCTGATTATCGATAAAGCCATTCATGTCGACACGCTTCACCCCTTCGTCGGCAAGTACCCAAAGGAAACCACCGATGCAACGGGGGTGACGACGCATCATCTCCCAATAGTCGTACAAACCCGCACCGTGTCCACCGTCGTAAAGGCCGTGTAGGAATTCGGTCGGCATGAAGATTTCGGGCAGACGCATATAGTTCTGACTCTCGCCATACGAACGGTAGTGCATGGTTTCAAAGCCCGAGAAGTTGCCTTGAGGATGAATCACCGGACGACGTTGGGGGTCGTATTTGTGAAATTCTCCATCCAGCTCGGTATTCCAGCCCTTCTCGTTGCCATTGCTCCACCAAATCACCGAAGGGTGGTTCACATCGCGCTCTACCATTCCTTCTATCAGACGAGCACCGGTCGGAGTGTCGTACTTGCCGTGCCAGCCGCCCAACTCATTCATCACATACAGTCCCAGTGAATCGCAGGCTTCGAGAAACTCCGGATCGGCCGGGTAATGACTTAGACGAACAGCGTTCATATTCATGTCTTTAATCAACAGCACGTCTTCTATGTTTTTTACTTTGCTCAAAGTTCGTCCTGTTTCGGGGCGAAAGCTGTGGCGGTTCACTCCACGCACGTTGATGCGAACACCGTTTACATACAGCCCGTCGCTCGGACGCACTTCGATGGTGCGGAAGCCGAATGTTTCGGTTTCCGAATGCAGCACCTTGCCCTCTTTGCTAAGTAATTCAAAGTAGGCTTTATAGAGATGAGGCGTTTCGGCAGTCCACAAAGCGGGACGGTCTATGTTCATTTGGACTGCTGTCCAGTCGCCACCGGCTTTCACCGCAGTGGTGGTCTGTGCTACCTTCTTGCCTTTGCTATCGAGTATTTGTGTGCGGATGCTACCTCCTTCGACCGCCTGATTGAGGTAACAGTTGGCACGGAACGTACCGTCGGCCTGTGCATCGACAGCGATGTGACGCAGGTTGAGCGAAGGCTTGATCTGAAGAAAAACCGGGCGGAAAATGCCGCCGAAGTTCCAATAGTCTGCCCGGCGTTCCGCCAGATTCACGCTGGCATTCTCGCTCTCCTTGGCAACGGTCACTTCGAGCACGTTCTTCTTGCCGTACTTCAGCAAATCGGTTACGTTGTACGAAAAGCGATAGAACGCTCCCTGATGTTTGCTGCCCACCTTGCGACCATTCAGTTTCACCTCGGTATCGGTCATTGAGGCTTCAAAAACCAATTCAAGCTGTTTGCCGCGCCATTGTTGCGGAGCATCAAACTCATATTTATACAAGCCCTTTTCATTGGCTACACCTTCGGGAAAGGGCCTGCCGTAGAAGCTAATGCCATACTGATAGGTACCGAAACCTTGCAGTTCCCAACAAGAGGGAACGCCTATTTTGCTCCACTGCCCGGCGTTGCGTCCGTCGGTACATTGAAAATCCCATTGAACCATGTCGTCGCAGCCACGTCCGGAAAGATAGTGCCGTTCCGTGCGTTGAGCAGACGGAGCGGGATTAACCGGCGATGATTGCGCGAACAGGTTCGCTGCCAATGCAGCAAGCGAGAGTAAATTGATTACTTTTTTCATTCTGATTGCTATGATACTAATAATTATTATGATATTGTTTCGTGTTGTTATATTGAATTAGCGCTGTTTACTGATACGTATGCGCAGGGTATATTCCTTCTTTTCAATGGCATACCTCTGAAGCACACCGGGGCCGCAGCTGCTGTTTCCCAAGCCCAGCACAGCGGCATCAATACTGAGTATCACCTCCGCACGGGGTTTCAGGTCGCAATCGTGAGAGGTGCCATACAAATCCTGCGCTGTGTAGTGCAGAGCCGATGCGGAGTATGTTTTTCCGATGGCCTCGACCTTACATCCGCGTCCTTTAGCATCGGTAAGCGAGAGGTAACGCACATCCTCCTTGTTGCCTCCGTCTTGCGGACGGGGATAGGGTTCGTATTGCGAAGCCACGCTGCCTCTCCACAGACCGATGGTAGCGGCATGCTTGCGGTCGGGATAAGAGTCCAACGGACCACGTCCCATCCACGTAAAGGTATTATAGGCGGGAGCGAGACAGAAAGCCAGCCCCAAGCGAGGCAATTCGGGCAGTTCGCCCTCGGGCAGAAAGCGGGTATGCAGATCGATGCTTCCGTCGGCCGATACCTCGTAAACGAGATGCGTGCGGATAGCTCCTTTAAGGTATTGGTTGCGGGTGTGCACTTCGATCCACACCGTTCCGTCGGGACGTGTGCCGTGCGACACCGAACGGGTGGTAACTGTGGGTGCATCCATGCCATGCAGTTTCCAATCCTTGGCCAGCCAATTGCCGAAACTCTTGTCGTTGTCGGTCGGTGCACGGAAGGCTTGCGTCAGAGGATGAAGCGGAAAGCCTGCAGGCTGCCCCAACAGTTCGCGCCCGTCGTAGCAAAGCGAAGAGAGATTTCCCTCCTTCAACCCCCAAGTGGCGGTGAAACCCTTGCCGGATACGTGCAACACACCGTTCGCCTCGGATACGTTCAACTTTCCTTTGGCCGAAACAGCCGGAGCAGCAAGCTGCCCCTCTTGCAGGGCGAATTGCTCGAAAGCCACCTCGTGTCCGGCTTTTGCCCAAGGAGTATCGGCTTTCAATACCAGCCGCACGAGCAGATACATATCCTTTCCCGGTTCGGGTGCGAAGTGAGGCAAGGCAACCATTCCACGCTCTCCGGGAGCGAGTGAAGGCAACGAGAGTTCGCCTTGTTTGCGGGTTCTGCCGTCGACGCTAAGCGTCCACAGGCAACGATAAGCGTCCAAACCGGTATGATGATTACGGTTGATTAACTGCAAAGCACCATCGACCCGTTTCAGGTCAACGGGTTGATACACTTTCTTTACCTCCCAATACTTGGGCGTTTTTTCACGATCAGAGCGCACCACACCGTTGAAGCAGAACGCTTTCAGGTTGGGCTGATCGCCAAAGTCGCCTCCGTAGGCTACCATCGTGCGTCCATCGGACAGGGATTTGTAGATGCCCTGATCGACCCAATCCCAGATGAATCCGCCCAACATACGGGGGTGACTGTATATCTCGTCCCAATACTCCTGAAAATTACCCATTGCGTTGCCCATCGCGTGTGCGTATTCGCTGGTCATCACGGGGCGGTCGTCGTTGGTGCGCTGTGCGATGCTGAGCAGTCGCTCCCAACGGGCGTTCTCGGCACGCTCCTCTCCTGCCTGATCGGAAGCGATACCAGGATTGAGGTATGCCTCTTGTACCCGGGTATAGAAGCGGCTGATTACATCGACCGTAGCCGGATCGGGCGCACCGTCAACCCCCTGTGCCCCTTCGTAGTGCACGGGGCGTGTAGGGTCGAAATCGTGCAACCAAGCCGAGATAGCGGCAAAGTTGGGACCGTAGCCACTCTCATTGCCCATGCTCCACATCACGATGCTGGGATAGTTTTTATCGCGTTCGGCCATACGTACGGCACGGTCGAGAAAAGCTGCCGCCCAGTCGGGAGTACTTGCCAACGTGCCGCGCAATCCGTGTTCTTCGATATCGGCCTCATCCATAACGTAGAGTCCGAGCGAATCGCACAGCTCGTACCAGCGGCTCACGTTCGGGTAGTGGCTGGTGCGCACAGCGTTTATATTAGCTTGTTTCATCAACAGGATGTCTTGCAACATGCGCTTTTCGGTCATCACACGTGCCGTACGCGGATCGTGTTCGTGACGGTTCACCCCTCGAAAGCGCACAGGCTTTCCGTTGACGAGCAACTGTCCCCGGCAGATTTCGGCACTACGGAAACCGACCCGTTGGCGCACGCGTTCCACTACCCTGCCCGTACTGTCGATGAGCGAGAGGTGAAGATCGTACAGATAGGGCGTCTCTGCCGTCCACTTTCGGGGCGAGGGCACATTGATCGACAGGCGCCCCATCTTGCGCGGGCCTCGCTGCGGATACCATTCGTTCATCACGGCCGCCTTATGGTCTATGTCGAGAATCGGTTCTACGGAGGTTTCGCCTGCCAGTGTATCCAATTCCGCGCGCAGGCGATAGCCCTTGCCCCTCTCGTGGTTGTAGATGCTTAATTGCGGATCTATTTGCAGGGTGAAGTCACGGTAGTTCGCATCGGGCAAGGTGCGGATCATAAAGTCGCGGATGCGGATGTCGGGCGTATGCACCAGACTGATGCTGCGGTGGATGCCGCCGAAGCGCCAAAAGTCCTGATCTTCGAGATATGAGCCGTCGCAATAGCGATACACCTCTACGGCTATCTGGTTGTTGCCGGGTTGCAGGTAACGGGTGATATTAAATTCGCTAGGCTCCATGCTGCCTTGGCTGTACCCCACACGACAGCCGTTGACCCAAACGTAAAAGGCACTCATCACCCCCTCGAAGCGCACGAAGGTTTGTCCGCCCGCCTGCCAATCGAGTGGCAAACGGAACGAGCGGCGGTATTGCCCCACGGGGTTGCGCTCTTTGTAAGTGGTATAAGTCGGCTTAGGTTCGCTCGTCACACGCGGCGGATCGATGCGAAATGGATAGCCTGCCGATACGTAAATGGGAGTGCCGTATCCGTTCACCTCCCAGTTGGCGGGCACGGACAAGAATGCCCAATGTGTATCGTCAAAATCGGTACGGAAGAAGTCGGTGATACGCTCGCCCGGCGTAGGTGTCCATCGAAACCGCCACGATCCGTCGAGGCTGAGGGTGCGGTCGCCACTCGTGCGATGATAGGGAATAAACGCGGCGCGAGCCGGCTCGCGGTTGATGTGTAGTACGTGGTGATTCTCCCAATCTGGTACCGTTGCTGGGGGATATCCCGGCAAATTTGGAGCTTGCGCGCCAAGCGACAAACAGGCAACGGTAGCAATAAAGGTCGGATAAATTCTATTCATGGTTCGTCTGTTTATACAAGGTAGACGAAAACAAAGCGATTTTGTACCGACCGAAAGGTATTTTACTTAGAAACTGTGTTTCTAAAGCCATTTTTCTCGCAGCCATACAACAAACAGGCAACACGATACCCGTTTCATTTTGGTTGAAACAAGAAACAGCGTTTCTGACCTCGGGCAGTTTGCCACGGGGTTAGAAACGCTGCTCACTGACTTCTTTTTCAGCTATTGTACATCGAGTGCGTCGAACGACAGTCCGTTCATATCGTCGGACGAGAGAAGCACACGGTAATGACCTGCATTGATAAACGTTCCGGTCGTTGTGCTCATCATCCGCCACTTCTCGGGCGTGTCGGGGAAGCTGAGTACATCATCTTTCAGCACTACTCCTTTGGAGTCGATGAACTGCATACGCACATTGAGCGGCCTGCCCGAAGCGTTCATGTACTTAAAGCGAAGGGCATAGACCTGTGCCAATCCGGTCGATATGTTCCACTCAATGCTGTTCTGCCTGCCCGCTCCGAAGAATACACCGGTCTGCTTGCGGTGCTCTTTGCGGGTGTACTTGCCTTTGAGTAATGCCGTCTCGGCTTCATAGGGAACACTTATGCGTGCGTTCTTATCCTCGGGAAGAAGCTCTTTCGGTGTTTTCTCCAACACATCGGTATTGAAAGAAGCCCACAAACGGGCGATTGCAGCAGTCGGAGCAACAACCGTTGGGGCAACAGGCTGCGCTTCGTCCGCCTGCGCAACCGGAGCAGCAATGGCGATAGCGGAAATCACTGCCTGCCCGGCCTTTACTTCGGGGAAATCGATGCGCAGCTCGCCCCCCTCGACCCTCGCCGTAACCACTCGCTTACAAGCGCCATCGTGTCCGGCTTCTGCCCAGAGATCGAGATCGTCGATCACGACCGAATCATTGATCGCCACGTCGAACAGTCGCAAGCCTTCGCAATCGGTCTGCGCGCTGCCGCCCGTTCCGTGCCACGGTTCGGAGAAGTAAAGCTCGACACGATACGTGCCGTCCGCCACGGGGAAACGGTAAGAGAGTTCATGCCGCCCAAAGCGGAAGGATTGAAACAGCGTCCAGTCGCGTGTGCCCCGAATAGGGTCGTTCGTGGTGCGCTGGCTCGCCTGATACGGATGCAGCTCCTTGAACCGATGCGCCCACGAGCGCGAGTAAACCGTATCGTCGGCCACCCAAGTTTGTGCATAGTGGTCGGTGTAGGCATCACCTCCGCAATTGATGCGGTAAAGGTAGCGATATCCTCCGGCTGCCCAAAGCAGATGCTTGTCCGCTTGTCTGTCGGCAGCTGTTGGCAGTAACGATGAGCCTTGATAGAGCTGCTCGAAACCGGGAGCCTGCTCCAGGCCGCGAAGCACAACAACGTCTTCGGCCACAGCACGACCTTGGTAATAGCCCACCGCACGGAGCACATTGTAGCGTATGTCGCGATTCTCCCACGTGAAGTGTGTACCGATGCCGTTGTTCTTCTTCCTGCCCAAGCATACAGCATCAGTTGTATCGTTGTAGAGCAACACCGAGTCGCAATTACTGTAAGCCTCGATCGTAGCACGGCGGCGGCCTGTCTGCGCAAAGCGGTCGGGCCAGGTATGGCTCACCAGATAGACCATCGGGTCTTTGGCTGCCGGCACGTAGTTGGCACGGTACATATAATAGACATCGAGCGGCTCTTCCCAAGGGGTAACGAGCCCTTTGTAGTTGAACGGTCCCACCTTATCGATCGTGCGCAGAGCCTCGTCGGGCTGGCGGCGGCCGGGGTTGTCGTGGCTGCTGTAAATCCACTGAAACTGTCCGCACACACTGTCGCGCGCTTGTTCGGCCAGCCGTATTTTGGTTTCCATGAGCTGACACATACGCCCTTCGCTCCACGTGCCGTCGGCCTCGAATGCACCCGGTTCGGTATGCAGGTCGATGCTGCGCCATGCACCGTATTCGCCATTGAGCAGTTGGTTGCGGCGAGAGAGTTCACGACCGTACTCATTGACGTTTCCGCCATACGTGCCACTCCAGTTCTGCACTACATTCCAATCGGTTCCCTCGCCTCCGTTGCAGGTGGTGATAATGCGCATACGACCCGCCGTGGGATCCATCTCGCGGATTATCTCACTGCACTCTTCGGCAAAAGCCCGGGGCAAGGTGCTTTCGTTCTGCAAACCCCACATCACGACAGAGGGCGAGTTGCGTCGCTCCTTGACCCACTGGCGCAGCAAGCGTTTGAAGTTGTCGCGAAACTCAGGTGTATCGTACCATACGTGTGCCGAGAATTGCGTCCAAAAAAGAATGCCCTCTTCGTCCCAGTATTTTTGATAGTCGAGGTGATGAGGCTGGTGCGCATCTCGGAAGGCGTTGAATCCCGCCGCACGCATCTGCTTCACCCGCGCTGTTACTTGCTCGCGGCTGAAAGCGTGGCTCTGTCCAAACTGATGTTCGTATTCGCAAACCCCGTTCAGAAAGACCGGTTGCCCGTTGAGGAAGAAACGCCCGTCGCTGTCTGTCCGTTTCACCGGCCAACTCAGGGTGCGGACGCCGAAGGGAGTCACGATCTCGTCGGTCGTTTTCGTGCCGCGCTTAATCATCGAGGCGAGTTTGTAGAGGTAAGGCTGCTCGGTGCTCCATCGTTTGGGGTTGCTCACAGCCACCGCCTGGCGAATGGTTTTGGTTTCGCCCGCCGCCAGCGATATAGGCGACGAAAGACGGAACACAGCCCGCCCGTCGGCATCGTTGAGCTTGTTGACGATCTCTACATCTGCCGCCCAGTTGCCATAGTTCTTGATTTCGGTGTCGATAAAGACCGAATCGGCACGGTCGTTGTGCCAGATGTGCACCCCGAACGGTTCGATACGTATCTCGTCGGTCACCTCGAGCACCACCGGGCGGAAGATGCCCAACGGTTGCGAACCCTCGCTGAATCCCCATTCGGAGGAGCAGCCGCCACACACCCAAGGCATATCGGCTATCATCTCCGGGTGATCGGCACGCACTTCGATTTGATTATCGCCTTGTTTCAGCGCAGTGGTTACATCGAGTGTCAGCGTGGTGCGGCCTACCGGGTGGCGACCGAACTCCTTGCCGTTAACGCGAACCGTAGCGTACGTGCCGACTCCCTCGAAACGAAGGAAGTAGCGACGTCCGGCTTCTAATACGGGCATCGAAAGCGTCCGGGTGTACAGAGCCGACCCGTGCAGGTTGCCGTGCGTGAGTTGGCGGTAGCCGTAATAGTCGTCCCAGTTATGAGGCAAGCTCACCGTAATCGTCTTGCCAACACGGTTGGCACTGCCATCGCCTGTCGAAACCTCGCCCGGAAGCAGAGAGGTACTCCATCCCTCTTTGAGTTCGGTTTCCTCGCGACGTTGCTTCGTTTCCGGTGCCGGAAAGTGCACAGCCGACCGTCCCATCGGGCAGCTGGTGGCCACGGCAATACCGCGCTGCTCACTCTTGTTCACCGCGCAATAGAAGTGATAAACCACCCCTTGATGCTTCACCACAAAACTCTTATGGGCAAACAGGTTGTCGTACTCCTTCGAAGGAGTGATCAGGTCGGGGCCTGTCCAGTCAGTCCAGTGGACGAGGTCGCGGCTCACGGCAAACGTGTTGAATGCCTTGTACGGGCGTGAGGGATCGAAAGCCGAGAAGTAGAACATCACGTACAAATCGCCCATCCGCTGGATATGTGCATCGCCCGTAATAATGCCCTCAGCTTCGTGTGCAAATACAGGGTTGCCTGCATAGCGTTTCCACTTCTTCATATCTTTGGAAAGCGCAATGCCTACACGCTCTCCCTTGAGGTTTGTTTCGGGATGGCGGCCGCCGGCATTGTAGTACATCACGAAGGGGGCGCCCAGCGTCTCGGCCTTGTCCCAGTATACAATGCTTTTGTATTCGGTAAGTCTCTCCCACCATTGTGCCGCTTTATCGTCCGAACTTATAACCGGCCGGTTGAGCGATTCCCACTCGTGCGGAGTGGCAATGTTCTCTTTCGTCCATGCCAACCCGATGCTAAGAGGAGCATTAACGGCTTCGTAGCCTGTGCCGGAACCTCCGATATAGGTCATCCAGTGACGGTTCTTGTAGGTTTGCAGCTCGTAGCTTCCACCGAACTCCATGTCCTGCAAGGCAGGAAATCCGCCTCGCTGATTGCCATCCCACGTGCCGTCGCGGAAGCTGAGTATGCGCCCCAGTATACGCCATTGCAACAGGTCGTCGCTTTCGCTGAGCCATGTTTCGTAACCCCGACCGTCCTGTCCGCCGCGACCGTTGTACACCACATAGGTCATCAACCATTTGTCACCGTGCCGAAACACCGTGGGGCAGTCTATCTTGTGCCCGTTGTCGACAGGCGCCACCACAAGACCATATTTATAGGGTGTCTTCACCGCTTCATATACCTGCGAGAGAGAGTCGTCGTTCTTGTCCACTGAGACAGGCGTCACACGCTGTGCACTGCTGCCCCAGGCAGTCAATAGCAAGCAGCAAGTAAGTAATTGTTTCTTCATGATGATATCTTTTTGTTTCCAAACAACGACAGCTCTGTTCAATGGGTATCGAACAGAGCTGTCTATGCCCTTATAACTAATTCATTTAATAAAACAACCAGTCCATGGCCTCCTCAGTTCCGGCCAGCCCCGCATTGCGTGTTGCAATGGGTGCAGCGGTAAATCCAAGTACCATTGTATATCCTTTGGGCAGTAGCAATTTGTGCTTTCCGGCAGCAAAGTGATACGCGTGTATGTTGGCAAGCGGCAGTCCGCCGATGCGGATGGCATTGGTCAATACCGGCTCGGCTTGTCCGTATTCATTGGCCGATGCATCGGTTTCGAGCTTCGGTGCTTTGGCATATTTCTTCTGGTCGTCGCGGAAGTATCCCACCAATAGTTTGACCGGAGCTTCGGTTTCAAACTCCACCGCTGTTCCCTCTTCTCGCTGCTTGGTTCCGTCGAAGCGGTAAGCAGTCAGCCCGTTGAGTTCGGGAGCGAGCCCTTCGATCTTTCCGGGTACATTGGAGAAGAGCGTAGCACCTTCGGTCAGTTTTACCGGTGTAAAGGCAGAGATCAGTTTCACTTTCGCCTCAGGCAGTGGGTTGATGACTGCTGCTTTTTTACCGCCCGGTGTCTCTTTCTCCGTAGTGAGCAGGGTCAGGTTGGCTTTGAAGTTCTCCAGTTCTTTTTCGTAGTGTACCAGCATCTCTTTCCATGTTTTGTTGTTGCCGTCGTCGCCTCCGATGGGAATACGTCGTTGGGCGGTTTGCATACTGTTGGCATACAGATAATGCTCTTCGGTAAGCGAAACAAGTTTGCGGTAGTGCTCAAGGCTCTGCTCCATCAACGGGATAGCCTCATTGAGGCGTGCAAGGTCTTTGCCCCACTGGTAGTCGAGCACCAACTTGGCTGCTTTCACTTTCAGGTTGAAGGCGTAGGCAAACTCGCGGTAGCAGTACATATCGTTTTGTAAACGGGCAAACTCATCTTTGTTTTTCGTAACGGACGAAGCAGCAGCATCGATGGCAGCCATCGCCTTATCGCCGTGGGCGGCAGTCTGTGCGATAATATCGAGCGGCAATTCGCCCACATGGGGTTGCTTCTTCCACTCGCGCTCCACATACTCGATCAGCTTCTCGCCTTCGGGGCCGCAGCTTTCGTAGAAACCCGGATAGATGGTGTATTTATAAGGATTGACAAACTGGCTCATAAACATTCCCAACAAGAGCGTCTGACGGTTACCCTCGGTGATACCGAAACGACGGAGGAGCTTAGGCGCAATCTCGCCCGATTCTTCGTATGCCTCGCGTATCTGTGACGATGCTTGTGCAGAAGTTCCGTAGTAATCGGACAACTGTGCATCCCAGTAAGCCATCTCGTCGTTGCGGTCGCGATGGCAGTTCCATGCATAGCGCCCCCATGTCTTGTACCACATCCAGTCGCGTTCCAATTGCTTCTGACGCTCGCCGTTGGGCAGTTTATCGGCTGTATAAGGCCAATCCCAGTAAGAAGCTTGCGGGTAGAGGTGCAAGGCATTGGCACCGTGCACATTGTGCATGGCTTGTACGGTTTTCTGCACAAAGTCGGGCGAACTCCAGCGGAACGGCTCAAGGTTGGCGAGAATGTGTACGTTGCTGATGTGAATCGAACCCAGCGAACTCAGATCGGTATGAATCTTTGTCCACGGACCGCGCGGTTCATAGGTGGTCAGCGATTCGCCGTTGTACTTATGCATGGTGTAGAGGTTCTTGTATAGCGGCAGGGCAGCATCCATCACCAACTTGCAGTCGGTATCGTGTGCACGCAGCAGCAAAGGAGGTTCGTTGGTACGTCCCAACGCCTTCAACCCGTCTTTTACACCGGGGATGATGGTTTGAGTGAACCAATCCACATCGTCTTCGTGGGTAGCCATGGCTTCGCCCAGACAGACGAGCAGCCCCACGTTAGGATACTTCTCGATGAAAGCAGCTACCGATTTGCGTGTATAGTCGGCAATGAGCGGCGTGATGGGGCGGTTACGATCCTGTGTCTTCAGCCCGTAATGATCGGCAAAAGGTTTGGACAGCAGGATATTGTAGAACATCTGAATCACAAAGATACCGCGCTTGTCGGCCTCTTCGGTCAGGAAAGAGAACATCTCCTCGTTCTTCTTGAACGTTGCTTCATCTACTTCGAGCGCAAAGGGATAGTCTTTGAGCTTTACCAACGAAGCGAATGGATGGCCGTTCCAGAGATAAAGCGAGTTCATGCGGTTGGCCACCAACATATCAAGATATTCGATCCACTGCGCTTTATCGTAAAACCAAGGAAAACTCTCGGGTGTATAGGGGTATTCGTAAACGGTATGTCCCGGCAGATAGGTTGTCTTTTGCAGTCCCACGCAAGCGCCGCGCAACACCATCTCGGGTGCATCTTTCAGCTCTACGGGGAAGTCGAGGTTCTTCTTGTCGGTAACGTGATCGATCAATTCGCGACAACCGTAGATAACACCGCTACCATCTCGTCCGCTCACTGTGGTCAGGTTGCCCGAGGTCGTGATGTGAAAGCCCTCTTTCCGGATGGTGGTGTCGTTCACCTCGGTCAGGTAAACCGCTTTCTCTTTCGCATCGACAGGAAGTGCGACACCATTTTGCAGTGTCACCCGATAACCGGCTTCCTCGAGTGTTGTTTGTAACTGCTCGGCACCGAACAGCACCCGTTTGGATGCGTCCGATGGAGTCATAATCGTCACTGTCTGCTTTCCGCACGCGCCAAGCACGCAGGCTGCGGCAGCAAACAGGAATAATTGAATAGTCTTCATTTATGGTATTGGTTTTGAGAAGCTGTTTTGAGCTTCTTAGTTTTCTATATCAAAGAGACGAGCCAAAGGCGTTCTTGTACTCAATCTCCCGTCCAGTAACACATTTATTGGTATCGCACCACCCGCTCTTCGGCCGAGTCGATCCATAAACGCCAGCTGCCGTCGGCTACCTTTTCGGGGGTTCCGATGTTGGCTTTCGGAGTACGGCTGCTCTTGAAGATCAGGTATCCTTTGCCTTGCGGTGCTTTCAGCCGGATGGTCTTTGTGTCCATATACACTGCTATCTCCCCTTTCGGAGTAGGCACACAGCCTTCCATCCACTTCAATCCACCCAGCACGGGGGTAACAGACCACGTTTCGTAACCTGCTGATAGCGGACGAACCCCGAGGTAATATTTGCCCAGCAGGTAAATAGGACTTGCTCCCCAAGCGTGGCAAAGGCTCTTTCCGTAAGGGCGACCGTACATCGCCAGATGTGCCGTTCCGCTTTCTTCGGGGTTATACTTCTCCCAAAACGAAGTAGCTCCCTGACGCAACATACCACCCCAGTAGGCTTTCATCTCTTTCATCACTGCCGTTTGCTCGCCCAGTGCACAGAGTGCTTCGAGTTCATAAAAGCGCATATACGGCGTGGTTATCTTCATGATGCTGTCGTTGAGCAATACCGACTGTTTGATACGTTGCTTCTTCTGATCGTCGAGGTAGTTAAAGAAAACCGAGAACATATTGGCGTAACGAGTCACAGCACTGCTCTGCGCATAGTCGTCTTGCTGCGTGCACACGCGGTTGTGCACCAAAGCTTGTTTCTCTTCATTCCAGAAGGCAGGTTCGATCTTGGCTTTGAGTGCAGCGGCCAGTCCGCGGTAGTTCGCGTAGTGAACCGTGTCGCCCACCAGTTCGGCACAGAGTGCCATCGTTTCGAGGCTCTTGCAGAAGAGCACCTGTTCAAAGCTCAGTTCGCCTTTCTTATCCATGTAGCCATCGGCCCAGTCGACAAATACCCAGTCGCCCGTCTGCCCTTCGACCATGCCGTTGGGGTTGGTGCGCCCCAGTACGTAGTCCATCAGGGTTTGCATACGCGGATAGAGCTGGCTTACGAAGTGGCGATCGCCGCTATACAAATAGTAATCATACACGCTCAGAAACCAAAAGAAAGTGTAGTCCATGATCGTGTTCGAGTGACTTGTCACGGGGTCTTTGCCACGCAACAGCCAGATGGTGCGCTTCACCGATTCGCTGTCGAAGAAGAGGTAGTAGTTCATCAGGTAACTCTGAATGGCATCGCCGCTCCACACCCATCGGTCGCGCTTGATGCCGTCGATAAAGAACTCGCGTGTGGTAAGGTGCATAGTGTATGCCCCCACTTCCCAGATGCGGTTCAACTCTTGGTCGTTGCACCGGAACGAGCCCCGGTAAGTTTCGGGCAGATACTCGTATTGCATACTCACATCGCTCAGCGTCACCCCTGCATCGCGGGTTACATATACATACCGAAAGGCTTTGCTGTTGCCGAGCGTATAGGTATGATCGACACAGGCGGCAACATCGCGCGTGGCAAGATCGGTCACCTGTCCGCCGGCTGTCTGCAAGCGATCGAGCGTCTCGCCCCGTTCGGTGTCGAGTGCCTCTTCGGAGCTTTCGCCGTAGTATATCTGCACCCCTCCCGTTCCCGAAAGGCCGTGAAGCACCAAGTATCCGAACGTCTCCTTGCCAAAATCGTACAGTACACCGTTGTTTACCTCGGTACGCGATACAGCCTGCCACGGTTCGCGCGTCAGGGCAAACTGCGAGGGACGTTGTGCAACTCCGTCGAAATTCCAGCATCCGGCATCCATATAGACCGTAGCGGACGTATCGCTTGCCTTGCCGCTCTCGTCAATCCACTCTTTGTCTTCGTAGGTTACCTTCCACGAAGCGTCAGAGTTGACCGTCTCGCCTTTGACGTAGATGGTGGGCGGAGTCGATTGGTTCCATACTTTGATGTTCAGACTGTGTTTGCCGGCAGCCAGCTCCAGTGTTTGAGGCGCGCCGAATTGCAGCTTGCCGTCGAGCTTCACGTTGTAGCGTCCTTCGGCAGCAATACTGATGGTTTCGGGAGCTTTCAGATCGAGTTGCTTGCTGAACTCGACCACCACGTAATGGCTGTCGGTTTTCCAGAAAGGCGGAAAGAAAGCCCCGCGCTCGGTGCGGCGGTTGTTCATTTGGTTGCCGAGCCATATTTCGTAATCGCCCGGATACCAAATCCATGTTTGGGCGGCAGCAGTGGCTGTCAGTGCCAATGCTCCTAGAAAGGTTGTGATTCGTTTCATGCGATGAAAGAGTTATTGATTCGTTGTACGTATGTTGTTTTCCCACGTGTTGCCCGGACCGTTGGCATTTTGCAGGAATTTGTCTCCCTCGGTCTGGTTATCCCTGACGGTGATAAACGAAGAACCCTCGTCGGTATAGAGGTAGAACCAGTGGTTGAGGTCGTGCACATAGCCGGGACGGTAGATGCTGTGTACCTTGTTCTCCGAGATCACCGTCTTGGGTTGTGCGCCCAGCGTGTAGATACCTGCCACGTCGTACATATGCTTGCCGTAATGGTGTATATGATTGCCATGTACGCGGTTGTTGCGCATACAGTTCACCGTCTGTGTCCACCCCCATCCGAGGCTGATACCGGTGTACGATACTTCGCTCACTTCGTTGTATTCGATGTTGATATCGCGCACGTAGCCTGCACCGATACCTACCGTGCCCCAGTCTTCGTTGGTTACATCGGTCAGGCGGTTCTTGGTCAGGGTGAGGTTTGCACAGACCTCGCGTGTATCGGCGGGGTCGTAAGGCAGGTGAGTTTCGTGTGCGGCAGGACTGAAACTACCTGCCAGGATACCGTTTCCGGCAATGTCGCGAAACAGACAGTTACTCACCGTGCCGCCTTGTGTGCCCCATTCATAGTCGAGCCCTGTCGATCCCAGATGCTCGAACGTGCAGCCATCGAAGTCGATATCGCGCGCCGCCTTGACGCACACTGCGGAGGCAGGACGACCGAGCCACCCTTGATTATCGAGCAGGTGGTTCCCATCGGGACGCACCATCTTGGGCGATAGCGTATAGCCGTCGGTCAGGTACATACCTGCCTGCAACGGCACATGACCTTGCAGCGAAGGGCGCATCCAAGTACTATAACGGAAGCAAAGGCCGGAGAAACGGACGTGCGACACGGGGCGGTCGAGCGTTCCCTCCACCTTCACCAGTGTCTCCACGGCAGGAACAATCGCTTCGGTTATCTTCTCCTCGCCTGCCTTGGGGTAATAGTAAACCTTGCCCGTACGGATGTCGTGAAACCACTCACCCGGACGGTCGAGCAGTTCGCGGGCATTGGTGAGGTAGAAAGCCGAGTTGTGCCCGTCGCTAGTCACCATCGGACGCGGCCACGGATGCTCGAACTGGATGCGGCTCTCGGGCTGATGAAAGCGCACGGCTGCCGAGTCGCCCTGCACATCGACAGACTTGATGCGCAGATTGGCCACACACCACATCTGGTGCAGCACCATCTCGGCACGCGGAGCGTTCGCCAGTTGCCGCACGGCTGCGGCAGGAACCCAAAGTATTTCGTTTTCGGTATCGACACTGCGGATGCGGTGCATCTGCTCAAACGCTTCGACATCACGCACACGAATGGCTTTGCAACCATTGATATAGAGCTGCCGAAAGTCCAACGGTCTACCGTTGAACTCGGGCGCATCGGCCACCAAGAGTTTGCCTTGCCGCCTCCAAGGGCCGATGCCGACACCACCGCTCAGTACCGCCTGCTGCCCGGGAGCGCTGCGGATGATGGTGGGCGAAGCCTCCGTACCGCTATCTTCGGGACGGACAAAAAGCGGTTCGTAAAGCGTGTGCGTACCGCCCGTGAGGTAAATCGTAATGCCCCCTTCGATGCCGGCATCGTTGAGCCTGCGGAGTTCGCGGGCTTGCCGCAAGGCAGCGTTCAAGGTGGCTTTGGGTGCACGGGCTGTTCCGTCGTGGCGGTCGTTGCCTTGCGGAGAGACCCAGATATCTGCTGCCGCCAACCCGAGGGAGAGCGAAAGCAGTGTCGTAGTAATGAATAATTTCTTCATGGTATGGTTCAATACATTAAAACTAAGTTATCGACTCAAAGGCATCCATACGGTCATCTCCGCCTTGCCACGGTTGCCCCAGGCATAGTAAGGGATGAGGCGAACCTCTACCGTATCGTCCGCCTTGGCTACGGGACGGTAGAGCGCACCTTGCCAGGAAGGCGAACCGATCAGACGGGCACGGCCTTTGAGTGCCACCACGGGGCTTCCCTCAATGGTTGTCCGTTCGGGTGTAAGGCGAATGTCGGCCGGAATCATCACATTGTCTATCTTCACACCTCCGGCAATGTCGATACTTTCGAGGCAATAGACCAACGGACCGCGCTTCACCACTACCTGATTGCGAATCTCCTCCGCCAACGGATGGGCTTCGAGCAGGCGCACGGGCATGGGCATCACCAGTTCTACCACATCGCCGCGCTTCCAACGTCGCTCTACCGAGGCGTAGGTATTGGCACGAAGCGAGGTTTGCACAGGCTGACCGTTGACCGTCAGCGTAGCGTCATCGCACCACTCGGGAATGCGCAGATAGAGTGTGAAAGGTTTTTTTGCCGGTGCTTCATCGAGCACGAGGCGCACCGTTCCATCCCACGGATAGTCGGTCTGTTGCCGCAAAGCAACCTTGCCCGCTCCCTTCAGGGTGGTTTCGAGTGTATTTGCGCCGTAGAGGTTGCAGTACAAAGCGTTATCGCTTACGGTGTAGGCGTAGTTCTGCGCCTGACATACCGTGCGCAACGTATTGGGCGGACAGCAAAAACAACTGATGTATTCCGTGCGCTCTTTGGGCCAGCGAAGCGTATAAGGCAGATCGGCCGAGATGCGCAACGGGTTGGTGTAGAAATACTTCTTGCCGTCAAGACTGATGCCGCTGAGCACGCTGTTGTACAGGGCGGTTTCTACGATATCGGCATAGCGCGGATCGCCCGTTACCCCAAGCATACGCCAGTTAAAGAGCATATTGCCGATGTTGGCGCAGGTTTCGTTATGTGCCGTGCTGTTGGGCAACTGATACGGGCGGCCGTAGCTTTGGTGCACCTTCTGAATGCTGTCGGGTTCGTAGCAAGTGCCATCGGGCGAAGTGCCGTCGTACAAGGCGCCGCAGGCTCCGGTGACATACATCTTGCGGGTAGTGATGTCTTTCCAGATGCTCGTGAGGTTCTTCATCAACTGCAGTTCGCCCGTTTCGGCATACACATCGGCCACACCTGCATAGAGGTAGTTGGAGCGAACGGCATGTCCCATCGCCTCGTATTGCTGTCGGAAGGGAACGCGATCTTGGTTATCGTCCGTCCCATTCTCGACCATGCCGCGGATGTTTATCAGGTTGTTCGACAGTTCGAGGTAGCGCGCATTGCCCGTGGCGCGATACATCTCGACCACTCCCATATAGTGCGACGGGCAGATAGCATTGCGTGCCAGCTCTGCCGAAGCGGTTTCGTAGAAATGGCACAGGAAGTCGGTTGCGCGGACGGCTGCATCGAACAGCTCCGTGCGCCCCGTGGCACGGCGGTGGATAATACCTGCCATCATCAGGTGACCGAGGTTGTAGGTTTCAAAGTTCAAGCGATTGGCAAAAGCTCCCTTCTCACTCTCCTCGCCCACCTTCGTGCCCACCACCGTTCGCTTCTGTCCGGAGTGGGTGTCGATGCCCTTGTTCTTCTCATCGATAATCACAGGCGTGTGGATGTAGCCGTCGGCACGTTGCGCTTTCACCACCTTGGCGATGAAGCGATCCATCAGTGCAGCGAGCTTCGGGTCTTTGTTGACGGCATAGACCGATGCTACCCCTTCGAGCCATTTGTACATATCGCCATCGTGAAACGGAGGCCCCCAGTGTGTCCCCTCACAAGCTCCGGCGGCAATCTCAAAGTTACGAAAGCCGTGGCTGATCTCGGGGCTGTTCCAGGTGTTCCACATACTCTGCAACGATGTGTTACTAAAGACATCGAAGCGGTTGCCCCAGAACCCGTCGGTCCAGCGTACGGCACCGATTTCGGTATTGGCCATCTTGGCAAATCGGCTGTGGCTCATGTCCGTCAGTCCGTTGGTTTGCGCCCAAGCGCTTGTTGCTGCGGCCGATGCCAACAGCAGATAAAGTTTTACTTGCTTCATTGCTATGTTTCGTTAGAATTTCGTAAGCGGATGCCCGCATTCACCGGTTCATACCGATTGAAAAGAGGACGTAACACAGCAAACTTTGTACTCAATGAAGACGCCCTGCAACGCTTCTGCCCGGGCAAACAGACAAAAAGAGGAACGAAGAAGATTCTATACAAAACGCGCTTGCAGAGGTTGTTTTTGTCAAGAGGCAATTTACAGTTTATTAACGAGAAAAGCAGCATCAACGAGAACTTGCTTCTCTTCGGGCAAGAACAATACCCTCTTCGGACAAACGCAGTAAGTTTTCGGGAGCAGAAAGATACTCTCTGCCGACAAACGAACGGTAGAAAAAGTCGCGATGAACCGTGCATACAATGCCGATGAACGATTGTCGCACAAAAAAAGAGGGAAGCTGTGGCTCCCCTCTTTCACTATATATCTTTCCGAATCTAATTCAGGATTACAGAGTCAAATATACTACATTATACAGGCAAATGCAAGTTTTTTCGCCTTTTTTCTCCGTTAAAACCGACTTGGATCAATCTCAGCATACTTCATCCGTTGCCTGCGCCACGTATAAAGGGCGTGCAGCTTGCCGTCTTTGCCCTGAATGATGGCAGGATAGGAATATTGGCTGATGGGACTGTCTTCGAGTGTCAGTACGTGACGCCAGTTTACTCCATCGGTCGACACGGCAATGCCGAGCGGCGTACGCACCCCTTTGGGCGTGCCGGGCAAGGTGGCGAACGGGTTGTAAATCACCACGTGGCGACCGTCTTGAAGCGTCACTGCATCGGTGCCCGAATTGTTGCTGGGCAGGTTGCTCAATACAATCTTGCTCCAGGTATCGCCATTGTCGCTGCTCCACGCCGTAGCAAGTTGAGCGTTGCGTGTGCGGCAGAGAATCTGCAAGCGTCCGTCGGCATGGCGCAAGATGCTCGGCTGAATGGCAAAGATCGGCTTTTCGCCTGTTCCGGCTACGGCTTCGCCTGCTTCAGCATCATCTTGTTGCTCTGTACCGGGCTTGCGGTCGGGCGTCAGCAGCGAATATTCGGCAGCCAGCGGGCCTACCTTTCTCCATGTTTTGCCTTTGTCGTCAGACAGTTCGAAGTGTACTCTCCAGCCGCCCTCTCCCTCGGTACTCGATGGGCAGATGATACGTCCATTGATGTATTCGGGTTTATTCTTGATCGGACCTAAGAAACCTGCGGGCAAGGGTTCGCGTCGGCTCCATGTTTTGCCGCCGTCGCGCGAGCGCACCACCCATCCGGTCCAGTCGCTTACCTTCAGGCCAATCTTGAAGAACAGCAGCAAATCGCCACCGGGCACCTGAAAGAGCACGGGATTCCAGCAGGCACGACGCTGGGGCGTGGTGTCGCCCTCTTTCACATCGGCATAGCTGATACCACCCAGCCCTGCCAAGGCAAGGTGCGGGTCGTTCTTGGCAAACACACCGTCGGCAGCAAGCACGGGAGCTGTCCACTCTTTAGCACCTTTCGGCTTGCGGCTTACCCAGATGCAACAGTCGGGGTTGCGCTCCTTCGTTCCGCCAAAGTAAGAGGCTACCAAATCGCCCTTGGGTGTCTCTACAATCGTGGCGCTATGGCATTCGGGAAAGCCCGGTTGCTCGTACAGAAATTCATCTTTCGTGATGGCTGCGTGGCGCGTAGCGATATCGACGCTGTACTGATACTGTCCGCTGCCTATCTGTTCCACCTTACCACCGGGCAAGTGTACTTCGGCCGTGGTGTTGGCAGGAATTTCGATTGCCCAATTCAGGTGCATCGGTGTCTTGTTCCATCGGCTTACGACTTTACCATAGGGAGTTTCGTACGAAGCATCAATGCGGCTGAGTTCCTGAATCTCAAAGTTAGGACGCAGCACGAGGTGTTTGAAGCCTACCCGTTGACGGTGCGGCCGGATGCCTGCGAGGTTCTCGAAACACCAAGGGAGCAGGTCGCCAAGCAGCATCACGTGGTTGCCACTGTTCATCTCGGGGTTGGCGGTATTGCCGTTCCACAGCTCCCAGATAGTGGTAGCACCGTTTTGCGCCATATAGCCCCACGAGGGGTAGGTTTTGTTGGTTGCCAACAGATAAGCCACTGCTGCGTGCCCCTTACGGCTCAGTTCGCGCATCAGCCATTGCGTGCCGATGACTCCGGTAGAGATATGTCCTTTGTTGGTGGTGATGATACCCGTCACAACGTTCTTGACCACCTCCTCGATCTGCGGTTTGGGCACAAGCCCGAAGGCGAGCGGCAGGATGTTGGCAGTGACAGTGTTGTTGCCGTAATACACGCTGTCGGGATAGAGCACATGACCGGGCACCAATGAAGTACCGGGCTTTACGTGCAGGAAGCGTGCGTTGAAAGCATCTTTCACCCGGTGCTCCTCTGCCTCCCACACCTCGGCATCGGCCGTAAGCCCCTGTGCCGTGGCAAAGCGATGCATCAGTTGCAACACCTTCAGGTAGTAGGCAGTGGCGATAAGAGAGCCGTCGGTTTTACGTTTAGGGTCGCGGCTGTGAATAAGGTCGAGTGCTTCGGGCGGTACGCACCAATCACCGTATTTATCTTTGGTGATGATGCCGTCTTTCTCCTGAAACTCGGCTTGCAGATGTGCTATCCATCGCCCGATAGCGGGATAGTTGCGGTGCATGGGCTCGATGTTTCCGTACTGAGTGTAGAGCATATCACACACCATCGGCAAGGCGGAAGGCCAGGTTACATTGTCCGAATAGTAGTTCCAGAATGCCGGAGCCACATCGGGGATGCAACCGTCTGAGCGTTGGGCATCGCGAATGTCGTCGGCCCATTTGGCATAGAACGCACCGTTGCCGAACAGGTAGCTTTCGCCCCAGCAGCCCATCACGCGGTCGCCCAGCCAAGGTTGACGCTCGTTGCGCTGCGGACAGTCGACAGGCATACCCTTATAGTTACTTCGAATGCCCCAGAAAGCGTTTCTGACAACGGCATTCAACGTTTCGTCCGAACTCTCGAAGCGACCCGTATGTTCCATTTCGTCCTCTACCACCTCAGCCGTAAAGTCGCTCGTCTGCAGATCGGGATAGCCCGTCACCTCAACATAGCGGAAACCGTGGTACACAAAACAAGGCGCCCACGTAGCCCCTTTGGGTTCGCGGCCGGAGACGATGTAGGTATCCGTCACCCGTGCGTCGCGCAGGTTGTCGACAAAGAGGTTACCTTCCTTATCGAGCGTTTCGGCAAAGCGCAGGCGAAACGTATCACCCGCCGCACCTTTTACGCGCAGGCGTACCCATCCGGCAAGGTTCTGACCAAAGTCGAGTATGTATCGCGGCCCTGCAAAAGTGCCTTCAGCACCCAATCCGGTCTTTTTGCCGGGAAGTGCGCTTCCGGTGAGTTTCTTGACCGACACCGGACGGCGTGTTTCGGTCACTTTCATGCCGGGCATCATCTGTGCGCGCAACGTGCCGTCGGGGATGGCTACCCGTTGAGCAGGCATCCACCGACTGTCGTCGTAGCCGGGCACAGACCAACCGGTCAGTTCCTTGCGGGCGTCGTACTCTTCGCCGTCGTACTCGTTGTTACTACGGATCGGACCTTCGGTAGTAAGCTTCCAGCTTGCATCACTTGCAAGGGTTTCGGTTGTGCCGTCGGTGTACTCAATGATGAGATTCAACCGGAGCTTGGGATAACCGAAGTTGGGTATCTTGTAAGGCTTGTAGTTTTGGCGCATGGTATAGAAACGACCGCTTCCGAGCACAACACCCAAGGCTTGGGGCTTGCCGCCTGCTGCGAATGAGGCAGCTTGTGCGACAGGGGCGTTCAAAAGAGCAGTTACATCGTAAGTATTGTAGAACACCGTTTTGCGGTAATCGGTCGGTGCAGGTGCCAACACCTGAGTGCCCACACGCTGTCCGTTGATAAAGAGTTCGTAAAGCCCCAACCCGCTCAGATGCACGGTGGCCTGCTTCACGGGTTTGCTTACGGTGAACTCTTTGCGCAGATAGCGGGCAGCAAGACGGCTCCACTGTGTTTCGCTATCGCCTGCGGCAGCACGGTCGAGCCCAATCCACTGACCTCGCCAATGTGTTTCGCCCAACAGTCCCATGCTCCACGAAGCCGGTTCGCTCCAGGGAGCTTCGCCTTTGTTCGTATATACTTTTACTTTCCAGTAGCAGCGTGCGTTACTTCTCAGCGGAGCGCCTGCATAGGCAATCCATTGCGAGGCATCGCTCAAAATCTTGCCGCTATCCCAGAGATCGCCCTCGTTGCGGGCGAGTTTATCGGGCGATGAAGCCACCAGCACGTGGTAGGCGGTTTGCATCACCGACTGTTGGTTCGAGGCAATCTGCCAGCTCAGCCGAGGTTGCGGCACATCAACGCCTAAGGGATTGACCATCTGCTCGACAGACAAACGCTGCGTGGATGTGCCTCCCCCACGGGGAGCGGCGGCAAGTGACGGCACTTCTCCGCAAAGGATGAGGAGAAGTGCGGTAACAAAAAGGGTTACTTGTTTCATAAGGGTAGTTAAGGTAGTTGCGTCCAGTCTTTCTTTACATACTCTTTGGCAGCATCGACCACAATCAATACCTGATCGCTGCCACTGCTGTATCCGCTATCGTGCTGGAACGATTGTATCTCGTTGTCGAACTCGCCGATGTATTCGAGCTTGCCGTTCTTGGCGGTAAACCACCAAGCATTCTTCTTGGCACCGCTAATCATAGACAAATCGACCTGCATAGGACGGCCGGTGTAGTTGTACACCAACAAGTAATCGTTGCCGCGCGTGGCAATGGCACGGTCGTAACGCTCTCCGTTGACACCGGCAATGATACGTTGGTCGGGCACACGCTCGAAGTACGGAAACGTCAGCATCAACTTCTTGAGGTACTGCATCTGGTTAAAGCCGGGGTCTTGAAGCGCATCGTACCAAGGTTTCTTGGCACCATAGGCTCCGCCCACGCCGGGTTTGATGAATTGCATAATCGAGTTGTGACCGTAGGTATGGCCGAACGACCCGGCAAACACCGACCAGTAGGCATACCGACGCACGTCGTAATCTTTCCACAGCAACTCATTCTCGTCGTGCAGCCCTTGCGGAATCTCTTCGTAGATAGGCTCACCGTCGATAACCGGTTTCATGGGATTCATGTTCATGCTGCGCTCCACAAAACGCCAGTTGTCTTCCTCGGTGTTCTCTTCGATGGGATAATCGCCATCGCCCTTGCGCTGACCGTAACGGCGGTGTCCGCTCTGGAACATATTGAAATCAAGCCAAGGTGCATCATTAAACCACATGGCAGAGGTAGTGCGACCACGGGGGTGGAAAGTCATCAAGTGGTTCTTGTCGATGCCGCGAATGGTGGTAGCCAAGGCTTCCCACTCGGCAGTCTTTACATCGCCACGGATATCACCGCCGATAAACCAGATGACGTTGGGTTCATTCTTATAGCGTTCGGCCAGAAACTTGCCGTAGGCACGGGCTTGCTCTACGTTCATTTCGCCACGGCTCACCGGGCTGCCCCAGATGCAGACCATACCGATATAGATACCCTTGCGGGCAGCCGTGCGGATGATGTAGTCCATATGATCCCAATAACCGTACACTCCCTTTTGATTAATGTTCTTGAAGTTAAAACCGTCGATGAGCGAATAGTGTCCGTAGGCATTCATCGAGGGAACGTTGTTCATGGTTTGTACCTGAACCACGTTGTAGCCGCGACGCTTGCACTGTTCAAGGTAATATTCGGCTTCGTCGCGGTCAAGACGTTCGGGAAGCAGCCAGCCGGTTTCGCCCAACCAAAAGAAGGGAGTGCCGTTTTCGTGTTTCAGATAGCGACCCTCTTCGGATACAACGAGCTTACCGTTGCTCCAAGGAATGTCTGACTTTGCACCTTTCGTCTGCGCCACAACAGGTAGAACGAGCATTGCAAGTAAAAAGAGTAGTGTTGTTTTCTGTTTCATAAGAATATATTAGTTATTGATTGATACACATTTCTCTACCTCGACGGCTGCCAGAATAAACGCTCCCACCGACTTGGGGTCGTTCTCAATCACCGGCTCGCTCAGGTAGTACTCGTACGATCCGTCGCGGTACTTATCGTTGTTGCCGCCCAGTCCCGCCACAGCGCAACACTGGGTGATGGTGTAGGTGCCGTCGGCCTCTTCTTTGACGAACTCCTTGATCATGCCGTCGAAGCCTTTGCGCACGGCTTCCTTGTAGCTGCTGTCAATATAGCCCAGGTTCACCGCCTTGGCAAGAAAGTAAACCAGCAGTGCCGAAGCCGACGACTCCGGATAATTGCCCTCACGACCTATCTGATCGGTAACCTGGTACCAAACGCCCGTTTGAGGGTCTTGGTACTTGACAATGGCAGCAGCGAGGTTATTGACAATAGCCAGCACACTGTCGCGACCGACCGTTTCCTCAGGAACGTATTCGAGCACATCGACCATGGCAGCGGCATACCAGCCTATGCTGCGGCTCCAGAAGTTGGCGGAACATCCGGTCTTCTTGTCGGCCCAGCGTTGTGTGCGGCTCTCGTCCCATCCGTGATAATACAACCCGGTAACAGGATCGTAGGTTTTCCGGGCAATCAGAAGTATTTGGTGCACGGCTTCATCGAAAAGAGCAGGCTGGCCGAACTCCTTACCGTACTGAGCCAGATAGGGCGACGCCATGAAGATACCGTCCAACCACATCTGGTGGGTGTACTTCAGTTTGTGCCAGAAACCACCTTCGCTGGTGCGAGGCTGTTCGGACATCTGCTTGGTAAGCGTATCCATGGCAATCTTGTAGCGGTTATCATTGGTCGCGGCATAAAGATCGAATAGAATTTTGCCGGGATTAACGTTGTCGATGTTGAACGAGGTATAGTTCATGGTTTTGATGCGTCCGTCGGCATCGATCAAGCTGTCGGCATAGATCTTGGCATAGGCAAAGTAAGTGCTGTCGCCCGTATGCTTAGCGGTTTCGAGCATCGACTTCACCACCAGTCCGTGGGTATAGCCCCAACGGGGTTTCTTGGCTTTCTCAATCATCCAAGGCTCGGGAAAGCGAGCCATTTCCGAACGTGCCAGACGTTCGCTCCATTGTTGTGGATCGGTGGTGGTTGCCGCACTGCGACCGGCACAGGAAGAGAGTCCTGCCAGTAGCAGACACAAAACGGTTACTTGTACAAGGATTTTATTCATGCTTCTTAGAGTTTATGATATATTATTGAAATGTAATGACGTACTCCGCTCCTGCCTGTGTGGGCAGATCGTAGAGATAGGTATCAGGGGGTGTTACCTTGTTCGGCCGCGCATGCTCGTTGACCAACGGTTCGGCAATAGCAGGCGTGGCATAAAGTGCGTTGGGGTTCTCTCCTTTGGCTTTTCTGAGCTTCTGCCGTTGGCCGAGTCGCTGCTTGCCGCACTCCGCTCCCTGAGCAGTAAGCACGTTCTGCACGCCCAAAGCCGGATGGAGTGAGCGCAAGCGGCAGTTACCACCGCGACGCGACTTCACGACCAAACGACTCATCCGTCCCTCCTTCCAACTCAAATCGAGTTCGAAACCGCCACGGGCTACCAACCCTTTGATCTCTCCCTCTTTCCAGTACGAAGGCAGGGCGGGCAACAGGTAGATGAATCCGTCGTAGCTCTGCATCAGCATCTCGGCAATACCTGCCGTGCAGCCAAAGTTTCCGTCGATCTGGAAAGGCGGATGTGCATCGAATAAGTTGGGATACGTGCCGCCTTTCTTCTTCTCGTTGCGCACCAGTGTGAGTTGCTCGGTAATGAGTTTATACGCATGGTCTCCGTCGAGCAGACGCGCCCACAGGCAAACCTTCCAGCCCATGCTCCAACCAGTCGAAGGGTCGCCACGGGCGATCAATGACGTACGGGCGGCATCAAACAGTTTCGGCGTGCGATAGGGCGACAGTTGATTGCTTGGGAACAAACCGTATAGGTGCGACACATGACGGTGTACATCTTCGGGAGAATCCCAGTCGTACATCCACTCCTGCAACTGTCCCCAACGGCCTATCTGCATGGGAGCCATTTCGCCCAAGCGCTGTTGCAAACGGGCGGCAAAATCGGCATCGATATTTAATAGTTTAGCGGTAGTTATGACCGAGGTCCAGAGGTCGAACACCAACTGATTGTCCATGGTACATCCGGCGGCAGTGGTCGCCTTTCCGTTGCTACCGGCATGGGTGTTCTCGGGTGAGTTGCTGGGGCAGACAACAAGCCATCCGGTAGTTGGCTCTTTCACCATGGTCTCATCGAAGAAGCGAGCGGCCTCCTTAAGAATGGGATAAGATTGACGCAGAAAGTCAAGATCACCCGTATAGAGGTAGCGTTCCCACAAGTGGCGGCAAAGCCAGGCTCCACCACTGGGCCACATGCCCGAAGGAGCTTTGTCTAACGCACCGGTGATGCGCCAGATATCGGTATTGTGGTGCAACACCCATCCTCCGGCACCGTACATGATGCGTGCCGTTTCGCGTCCGGTTTCGCTCACCTCCCGAGTCATGCGCAGCAAGGGCTCGTGCAGCTCGCTAAGGTTTGTCACTTCGGCAGGCCAGTAGTTCATCTCGGCATTGATATTGCAGGTGTATTTGCTATCCCACGAAGGGAATAGTTTATCGTTCCAGATACCTTGCAGGTTGGCAGGTTGTCCGCCGGGCTGCGACGAACAAATGAGCAGGTAGCGTCCGAACTGAAAATACGTAGCAACCAGGTGTGCGTCATGAGTCTCCTTGAAACGCTCTACACGCAGGTCGGTGGTCAGTTCGGGCACAGGATTGTCTCCCAAACGAAGCGACATGCGGTTCATGTAACGGGAGAAAAAGGCCGTATGCGACTGTTTGGCGGCTGCATACGGATGCTGTAAAGCCTTTTTCAGGTAATCGGAAGCACGCCCGGAAGCATCGCCGCCGATGTCTTGATAATTATTGAAATTGGTGCCGATAGAGACGTAGATCACTGCTTCATCGGCTCCTTCGATGCTCAGCACACCGTCGGCACACGCAGTAGTACCTCCGCGGGTGGTAGCGGTGAGACGTCCTTGAAATTCGACTTTGCCCTTCAGCCCTTCGTGCCACGAGGAAACACCCGTAAGGCTGACCGTATGGTTCGGTTCGCTGGCAATCAATACATCTTGGTGAGGAGTAGTTAGCGAGGCGTTGCAGGTGATACGCCCCGGTTGTGAGGCTGTGAGGCGCATCATCACCACCTGATCGGTAAAGGAGGTAATGACTTCGCGCTGATAGGTCACCCCATCGACCCGGTAACGCACAATGGCACGTGCCGAATCAAGACTTAACTCACGGTAGTAATCGGTGTAACGGGTATGTCCGGGAAAAGCGATGCGCAGGTCACCAAAGCTCTGGTAAGGCATACCCGAATTGGTTTTTGCCATAACCTTCTCGGTAGCCAGAGTTTGTGCTTCGAGGTATTTGCCCTCAAAAACCAACTGACGTACTTTGGGGATATACTCCAACGCATCGGGATTAGCATTGTTATTGGGACGTCCCGCCCAAATAGTCTCTTCGTTAAGTTGTACTTGTTCCATGGCGGGATTGCCAAAGAGCATGGCGCCCAGTCGTCCGTTGCCCAACGGAAGGGCTTCTGTCCACACCTGCGCAGGGCGGTCGTACCACAGTTTGTAATCCTGCGCAGAGAGGGACAAGGAGGCTAACCAGAGGCAGCCGATAAGCAATTTTGTTCTCATATTTCTATCGCGTTGTCTTTTCATTAAAAGACGGACGGATCGAAATACCTTTTGTACTCAAACTAAAACCGATCAGTTTGCTTGTTCTTGCTTCTTTTCGGCCTTTCGCTTGGTTACGTAATCTTTGAACAATTGTCGCCAGTTGCGCCCATTGTTGTTCAAATACTGTTCGCAGTTCGTCTTATAGATTTCAAAGACAGCCGATTTCTGCTTCATGCTCTTGTAGTCGATGGCTTGTTCGCGTGCCAGCTTCAGCTGCCCTAGAATGAATGCTTCTTCGGTAGCCGTAAGATCGGGCACAATGGCCTGATAGCCTTTCAACGTAAAGGCAACCTTACCAACGGTATATTTATCGAGTATTTGCTCCACTTGTTCTTCGGTCAGAGCCCGGCGCAATCCATTCATCAACTTGTCGTGTGCTTCGCGAGGCATCGCCGAGTCGGCTATCATCTCCCGGTCGAGCTTCGACAAAGGCTTTCCGGTGAGCGGGTTGATGCCCTCAGGAACAGTCGTATAGGGGTGATCGTTGTGCCAATCGCGCACTTTACGCAGGTGGTTGTAGATGAGCGTCACCACAAAGCCGGCATCTTTGGCATCGGTCAGGTGGAGAGAAGCAACCCACTCGGTCGCTTTTTTCTCAAGCGAGGCATCCGCCTGCAACTGCGCATACTGTTCTTTGTTGAAGTACTTCGACAAATCGGGAGCCGATTGCAAAGGAGAAAGTGACGTACTGCGAGCGGATTTGCCGGAACCTTTCGTCAACGCCGACGACTCGTTAGCCAACGGGAAACTATACATGGCCTGTTCGGGTTCGATGGTTACTTTCGTTTCGTCGAGCATCTGCTTATTCAACCGGAAAACAGAAGCAAAGAAATCGTAAACAGCCTGACGCTTGTTGGGGCCGAAGTCGTGTTTCTCTTTCGGCAGGTGCACATTCGTTACACAAGCGGTTGCGTCATAGAGTCCGTAGATACGTTGTAGATAAGGAAACTCCAGTGCAGGCACACTCGCCGTCCAGTCGCCTCCATCCGATACAATGAGCTGCGGACGCGGAGCAAACAGTGCCGCCAGTTCAGCATTGCACGTACCACCGCCTGCAAGCTGAATCGGTAAACCACTTTCGCAAGGACATCCTCCATCGAAATGTGAGGCCAGACTCACTACGGGTGCAGATGCCGTAAAGCGGTCGTCTAGCACGGTGAGCAGTACGGTTTGCGTACCCCCACCCGATCCGCCGTTGACTCCTACACGCTTCGGGTCGATATCTTTCCGGGCAGTCAGCATATAATCGAGAATAGCCAGTCCGTTCATGGCCTGAATGACGTGTGCCGCACTGGTGCGGTGAGCCGCACTACCCACCTGAAGAGCCGACTCGCCCCAACCAAACAGATCGTAGTCGACACAGATTGCTCCCATGCGTGCCAGCGTTGCCATACGCTGCTGTTGGTCTTCGCGATAGCGTCCGCCACCGAAATGACCGTTCGGGCAAATAATCAGCGCTTGCTTTCCCTTGGCACGGGGGGCGTAAATAGAGCCGCACACATAGAGTCCCGGCAAGGTTTCGAGAGCGAAGTTCTGTACCGTATATCCATCGAACGAGCGTATTTTCGAGAGAATGGGGCGGGCGGGCACGCAAGCGCGCAGCAAGGTATCGATGCCCAACCGTTGCCGCACTTCGGTACGCAGCAACGCAGCACGTTGCTCCCACGATTGTTTATCGGCATACAGCGTTTGCAGGTAAGCGAGCAGTTTTTCGCCATCGCTTTCGGTGCGACGGGCGTACTCATAAGCCTTTAGCTTATAAAGAGTTTCGTTTTGTTTAACGAATTTATAGTCGAACGGGGCGAGCACATTGGTCAACGACTCTTCGACCGAATAGGGACGTATACGGAAATCGGCATACGGCAAGCGTTTGCCTACCGTATCAATATCGTATTTCAGACGGACGCCGAAGCGGGTCTGAATATCCGCCAGTACATCGCCCAACGGACGGGTAAACTGATTTTCAAAAGCAGGGGTCTGCGCTCCCAACGGCAGTGCAGCAACCAGCAAGAGGGGAAATATAAGATGTTTCATGAATGAATTCTTTTTAACGGTTACGTTTGACGGGATAGTGACGATTAGTTGACGGTTACGTTTTGTCCGTTGACCGTCACATCATTTAAGGTGATGCGCTCGCAATCTTCGAATACGCAAGGCAGTTTGGCCTCTTGCACATGAATATCACGCAGTACAATGTCGCTGATAGGTGCTTCTTCGAGTCCTACCATGAGGATGGGTGTTTGCACACGGTTCACTGTCATGCCACTGATGTGGATGTTGCGGAATACAGGGGTACGGTCACTCTTAGGCTCGGCGGGCATCTTGCTGTACTTCAAGTGAAGCACCACGGCCTCTTTCTTGATGTTGTGCATGACGATGTTGCTCACACGAATGTCTTCTACTACTCCACCCCGTCCGCGGGTCGATTTCAGGCGAATACCCCGGTCGGTACCATCAAAGATACAATTGGAAATAGTAACCCGACGCACGCTACCACTCATCTCGCTACCGATAACCACTCCTCCATGACCGGAAAGCATGGTACAGTTGGTGATGGTGATGTTCTCGCACGGTTTATTCAATCGACGGGCTTGTGCATCGCGTCCGCTTTTGATGGTAATACAGTCATCGCCTACCGAAATATGGCAATCGCTGATACGCACGTTCGAGCACGATTCGGGATTGATCCCATCCGTATTGGGCGAAGGTGGGTTGTTGATGGTTACCCCTTTGACAATCACGTTGTCGCAAAAGTTAGGGTTGATAGTCCAGAACGGAGAGTTGACAATGGTAACACCCTCTACACGAACGTTTCGACAGCGCACCGGCTGGATGAACGGCGGGCGGAAGAAACGGCGTTGAAGGGTGCTGTGCCAGTCTTCGTTGGTTTCGGCATAGAGTGCTTTCACATCATTGGCCTTTTCCCACATGGATTGGTATTTGTTGACGGTACGCATACCGTTGTCGCGCAGATCGACCAGCACTTTGAAGAACTCCGTCCACCAGGTTTTGCCTTGTCCGCTGAGCGTTCCCTCCCCTTTGATGGTGATGTTCTCGGCATCGACAGCATAAATAAGTGGAGAGAAGCTTTGCATCATCACTCCTTCGTGGCGCACTTCGACAAAAGGCAGATAGTCGTCGAAGTTATCGGAGAATAGCAAAGTCGCTCCGGCTTCAAGTTCAAGAGTGATATTGCTCTTCATGCGTATAGGCCCCGTTAAGTAAGTGCCGGCAGGGAAGAAAAGCGTACCGCCACCTCCCGCATGGAGCCGCGTGATGGTGGTATGGATAAGTTTCGTGTTCAACGTCTTTCCATCGGTTTTAGCACCGATGGCTTTCATGTCTACTCGTTCGGCCGAAGCCTGAATGCTGCAAAGTAGCAAGAGAAGAGAGGTAATAATGATTCGCATGGTTATGAATGGATTAGGATTATTTCAAGGAATGATTTGTAAACCGGTGGCGGCCGCTACCTACTTCGCGCGGCTCACTCTCGCCGGGCAGATAGACACTGGCAGTTGTGTTGACGGGAATAGTGAGGTGAAGCGTAAACAGGCCATTCTCACGTGTCCAGTGTATGCTAACAGAGCCGTAAAGTGTTTCGACGGTAGATTTCACAAACGTAAGATCGCCCACCGGTTGCGGACAGATGTTCAGGTGACGGCAAACGGGAGCCGAAGCTACCGGACGAATGCCCACCAGTGAGTTGAAGAACCATTCGTCGATCTGCCCCATCATGAAGTGATTCCACGAAGAACCTTGTCGCGGGTCCCACTGCTCGGTCAGCGTAGTAGCACCAAACTTCAACTGAAAGCCATAGCCGGGTGCTTCGTCGTGATTGAACATTTTATAAAGCAACTCATGCTGTCCGTTGCGCGCCAAGGTCTGGAACAGATAACGGTTGCCGACATCGCCCGTTGTAAGACGGTTGCCATGTGCTTCGACATCGCTCACCAAGTTGTCAAATACCTTTTGGGTAGCAGCAGAGTCGGTCATGTTCAGGAACAGAGGCAATGCATTGCTGCACTGGCTACCCGTTCCGTACTGATAGCTATCCGCATGGAAAAAGCGACGGTTGAAGTCGCACTTCACTTGCCGGGCGAGTTGTGTATAATGCGCTTCGTCGAATCGGTTTCCAACCTTACGGGCAGCTTGTATCAGGCAATCGACAGCCTGATAGTAATGCGCTGTTGCCACTAAGGGTACGGGCGTATTGCGAGAAAATCCGGCACGAAAGTTACCATAATCGTACCAATCGCCCAGCCCGAAGGAGACGATGCCGCTATCGGCACGCGTTGTCAGGTAATCGACATAACGACGCATGGAGGGATAATATTTCTTTATCAGCGAGTCGTCGCCATAGGCAGCCTCGTACATAAACGGCAGCATCACGAGCGAGTTGCCCCACTCGGGCGATTCGGCAAAAGCATCCATGCCGGGACCTTCGAAAACAACATATTCGGGAGCCGTTGTGGGCATAGCACCGTTGGGGTGTTGTGCATCGGCCATGTTCTGCATCATCTGAGGGATGTACGCGGTGAGGTCATAATTGTAGAACAGCCCCGGCCCGTTGAGGTGCGCCTGCTCCAACCAACCGAGTTTTTCGCGGTGCGGACAATCGGTAAAGACCGATTGCATATTGCTGCGCACGGCTTTCTCAATCAATCGGTGGGTGGCATTAAACAGAGCATTGGATGTTTCGAACGTAGCACGCTTACGAGCGGAGTTATAGATAAAGCAAGATTGAATTTGATGCACTACCGGCAAGCGGTTCGGGTTCTTAGCACCCTTCATCACAGCCCCCTCTACCTGAATGTAGCGGAACCCGTAATAAGAGAAACGGGGATGCCACGTCTCAACGCCATCGCCCTTCAAGGTATATTCATAGAAGTGCTGACGCCCGGTTTGACGCTGGTCTACCGCACCCTCTGCGGTCAATGCTTCGGCAACAAGCAAGGTGATCTTCTGCCCGCGTTTGCCACGAACGGTAATCTCGGGAAATCCTGCCAGGTTCTGTCCCATATCGAGCACCAAGGCGGAGGGGTCGACCGTTCGTTTCGTCGATTTACAGGCCTCCTCTATTTGTGCAGGAGTCAGTTTGGTCACTTTCGTTACCTGATAACGCTCCATGATGCGAACGGGGGCTGCCAGTTGCGGACGAAGTTCTCCGCGCGGAGCCTCCTGCACCACAACGTTGCGCCAACGGCTGTCATCAAAGCCCGGGCGGTTCCATCCGCGCTGTTCGAGGCGGGCATCGTAATCCTCGCCACCGTATATGCAGTTGAAGGTAATCGGGCTGAAATCGTATTTCCAATCGGCCCCCGAAGCAATCACCTCGCTCGTGCCGTCGGTATAGTTCACTTCGAGCCGGAAGAGCAGTGTGGGAGCACCAAAACTGATTTGAAGCTTGCGGTAGCGACCGCCTTGTACATTGTAGAATCCGTTGCCCAACAAGACGCCGGCTACATTTTCGCCCCGCTGCAACAAGCGAGTAACATCGTAGGTATTGTAGTAAACCGTCTTATCATAATCGCTCCACAAAGGGGTAAACTCTCCGTCGCCCACCTTGGTTCCGTTGAGCGAGAACTCGTAATGCCCCAAACCACACACATGAGCCGTGGCTTCGAGTATCTGTTTGCCGGTTCTAAAAGATTTGCGCAGGTAGATGCTTTTTTTGGCAAGTGTATCTACTGCTTCCCACAAGGCTTTCACCTCGGGCTTTTTTAGTTCGCCGCCATGAAACTTGCGTCCTTCGGGCAAGCGAGCCGCGCGACGGGTGATAGCACCGATCCAAGTACCTTGACGAAATGTACGGGGAGCATAGCGAAAGGCAGACTCTGCACTCCAATCCGAAGGGCCGTCGGCCTCATCCCATACACGAACACGCCATAGGTAGTTCAACCCCGTTGCTGCCGACAAGGGAGCTGCATCGCACGAAACGTGTTGGCTCTGAGCGGAGCGTATCTTACCACTACTCCACACAGATGCTTGCGAACGATCCGTTCCGTTAGTGCGGATTTCAATCTCATACGCTGTTTGCCGCGTACCGTTTACATCCGACTGCATCGTCCACCCAAAACGAGGAGACTCATCAACAACGACAAAGCCCTCCTGCATGCGGCAGGTGAGCTTTGTTACCTCTATCGCGTGTGCCGAAACACATACGCTAAGAGCAAGGAAAAAGGTATAAAGGATTCGTTTCATCTTTTAGTTTCCTGAAGAATTAGCTAAAGCATCGGTACAAATCAAGCGGGTAAGCGTATCGGCATGCCCTACTTCGCGACCGTCGACATACACACGCAACCCTTTGCCGCAGTGGTAGCGATCACCGTTCTTGTCCCAGAGAATGGTAAGGTTGCGACCGTGATACGGAATATTATCGAGGCAGAACCAATCCCATTTTCCGGTTGGGATCAACGGGTTCACCTCAATCGTATCGTCCATGCGAGGACGCAGACCGATGAGCCCCGTTATCAGCAGATCGTTAAACGTAGAGTGATTATAATAGCGGCTACGCTCCTGATCGCCTTTGAGCCAGTAGCCCGTTACTTCGTCTTGATACTCGCCGATGTAAGGACGGCCGCGATGGTATTGCGACTCCACATAAAGCTCCATCTGGCGGAAGTACACGCTATCGGTCAGTACCGTCTGTTCATCGTCATTCAGCAAGTTGGCCATAGCTGTGAGGGTTTGAGACGATGCGAAAGGCCAGATGGCACCATCCCACTCGCATTTGCCTACACCACGGGTACGAAACTCGGGATGGCGACGCTCGGCTGTAGTCAGACCGTAGGGAGCCGAGAAGCCTTTCTCGTCGAGCACCTCTTTCCAAGCATTGTCATACCGACGGGCATCGGGCAGGTTGAAATACCAAGGGATGTAACCGATGGCTTCGCGCACATTGGCAGAAGAGTCGGCACGTAAGGTTTCAAAGAAGCCGTGACGGCTGTTCCATAACTTCTCCTGCACCAACTGTTTGAGCGTATCGGCCTTTAAGCCGTAGGTCATCGCCATATTCTCGTTGCCCGACAGGATGCCCATGGCCGAAAGTGCTTTGGCATTGGCATACATATAACTATTGATCGTAGGGCGTGCATACTTCTTTTTGCGTCCGCCGCTGATCGACTCTTCCATTCCGTCCTGCACATCGCCCTGCCAGTACAAGCCGTTTTCGAGGCGATTGGTACGCTCCCACCGTTTGTATTCGTTCTCCAGATCTCGGGTCATATCGAGCATAAAGGCTTTATCGCCATCGACCAGAAAGCGGTTGAATATGGCATCGGCATTCCACGAACTGAACTTATCCATCTTCTTCATCGGGCCGCCTTCATTGCCCCGATACCACGTGTGAATGATCTGATCGAGGTATTCGGGATTGCGCAGCCAACGGCTTTCGTAGATATGGTGTCCGATGGCACAGGCTATGAGGTTGTATTTGTCGGCATACGAACGCTGCACCAGAAACTCGGTCATACCATAGCCCACCGGTGTTTGTTTGATGTGCTTGCGCAAGCTCCACCAACGATAGTAATACATCTCTTCAAAGTTCTGCTGCGGACAGTCGAACAACGGAATGTTTTCTTCCATCCATTGAGAAGATTGTGCGTTGGGAATGGCCTGTATGATGTTCTCATCCTCCATGCGGTTGAAGCGATCGGCATAATGAGCAAAGTCGGCATATTTCAAGATTGCTGCCGAGGCATCCGCATCGGCTGATTTCGTTTGGAAGTTGGCAATGCGATACAGAGATACTGCGTCTTGTGCACCTGCATTGGGCACATCGTAAGTTTGATCGGCAGGTGTTTCGGGGGTTGGGAACTGGCGGGGTTCGCCCGTGCGGAACACCACGCGCTCTACCGATGCTACGGGTGCATAAAGCATGCGAAGGGCTACCCGTTTGCCATCAACAAAGAGCTGTATATTGCGGTCGGCTACCGACACGACAGCCTCTACGTGGTAGGTTTTTCCTGCCTCGTACTTCATGGCATTCGCGAAGCGCGAGCCGCCTTTGACGCGCAGTGTACCATCGTTGGTCAGTTCCACACTCGAGCAGGCAGTGCCTTGTGCATCCTGAAATTCGATCTGAAGCGTTCCGCGATCCATCTGTGCAGCTTGCAAATCGAAGCTCACCCGCAGATTCTTCGAAGCCGGAATCATGCGTTCTACCTTGGCATAATCAAAGGGATCTTTATCTTGCAGCGTAAGCCACTCCTTATCGAGCGAAACCGATGCCCAAAGAGGCGAATAAATATTCCAATCGGTCAGTTCGCTCAAGGTACGGTAAGTCGCAAAGTTGTCGGCAGCATGTGCGTGTGCCTTTCGTTGTACCGGAACGGGGATGCGCGAAATCCACATATCCTCCTTGTTCACGCTGTACGTAACCCACAGATCGCCATCGGCAGGCACACCGTTGCCCTCTTGAATACCGCGCGGATATTGGGGCCCGTACGATTTATAGTTGCCTCCGTAGCGCATGGGCGGAATTTCGCCGTGCACCAGATTGAGGGTGGTATATTCCAACCCGTCCTTGCTCAGCGATATGGCGAGCGGCCAGCGAAACTCCGAAGGGTTGTACACCGTAGCGTAAGTACCATCGGTGAGGCGTTGCCCCCATATCTTGGCGTTGCTGTTGACAAACCCTTTGGCACGCTCCACAGGCTCTGCCCATGTGCGTCCGCCATCGGCACTGATCGACGTCAACGCATGTTTCCACAAAGCGGCAATGCGTCCGTCGGGAAGTGTATAGCAGTTGAATGCCTTGTATCCCTTCTTCAACGGAATGCGCGGATCGTTGCGATCGGCCTCTTCGACCCATTGCATCATGTAGAGCGGGTTGTCGAGAATCTCGCGGCAAGCGTTGACAAAGGCTTTGTCTTTGCTGCGGGTGAAATAGGGGTAATCGGTATTCTTTTCGTTGAACCCGTGGTTGTAGTAGATGAAGTAGATGGGACCGTAAGAACCATCCTTATATATTTCGCGCACAACACGGCCGATGCCGTTTCCGTCGTTCGGATCGTCTTTCTTATCGAGTGCCACACCGTAGTTGCCCATGGTGATAAGCCGCCCCGACTTAGATACGTAAAAGCCCACGCGCTGGTGCATGATGGCAAGCAGGTCTTTCGCCTTGTCGGTACGCCCCTCTTTGGTATAACCGTCGGGCACGTGGTAGGGGGGAAATACGATGGAAGGATGTGTCCACGTATATCCATCCTTCGAGGTCATCAGGAAAGTTTGCGAAGGGGGCACGTGCTCATCGGCCGGATCGGCAAGGTATTGGTAATAAAACTGGCCGTTCCAATAGGCGAGCATGGGCTGGTGGTTGTACGTCCATCCGTTGCCATTGGCGGCATCGGGATGCTCGCGGTTGGCGCGCACCAGTTGGATGTTATGTACGCCCACTACGGGAGCCAGTCCGCCATCGTGTCTGTCGGGCTTCGACAATTCCGTTCCTGTGTAGTGAATTCTGTCTTGTGCCGTTGCCTGTGTCTGCACGAGCGAGCAGAGAGCAACAGAGGCTATGAGATACTGTATTTTCATCTTGTTGTTTTTCTTTAATTTGACTTATTCGTTATGGGCATTGCCTGTCGAAACCTCGCTGTGCGAGAAGCGCATCAGCTCTTTGACTAAAGACTCGGGTGCCCGGAAGATGGTTCCGTGTTTATGTCCATGCGGCAGTGTGATACGATTGGTTTCGTCGGTAAAACTACGAAAATCTTTCGTGCGCACAGCGCCGTATATCTTCTTTTTGTACACATCGAAGTAAATGAGAAACTCCTCTCCTAGCTTTTCGATGGTCGGTCCTTCGACAAACGACTCGGTGAACGGACCGGACAAGTCATGGTAAGGCCCTTGTGCAGAGGAGGCAAACGCTACCCGAAGGTTACGTTCGGGACGGGTGTTGTCTTTGAGCACCATTACGTAATCTTCGGGGGCACGCTTCACAATCGTAGCGTCTATCGAGCTGAAGCCCGGATCGTAAAGCAGCTTGGTTTCGGAGATGGTTTTAAAATCCTTGGTCGTGATATAGTACAAACGATGATTGTTGTTTTCCTCTTCGATACCTTTCGCAAAGCGGCCGGGAATGCAGGAAGCCCATACCACCATCAGCTCCTCTTTGACGTCGTCATAGAAAATTTCGGGTGCCCATACGTTAACCGTCGTGGGTTCATGCGCCATGACCGGTATCATCTCCTGTTCGCTCCAATGAATGAGATCGCGCGAGGTGGCGTGTCCGAATCCCAGATCTCCCTTCCAACTCGTAGTCCAAACCAAGTGATACGTTCCGTCGGGGGTGCGGGCGATCGAAGGGTCGCGCATGAGTTTGTGTTGCCCTAGAGCAGGTTTCAACCAAGTGCCCGGAATGCTGTCCCAATGTCGTCCGTCGCGGCTAACCAAGTAGCGCAGGCCGGCATCGGCAGGTTCGTGAAAGGAAGTAAACACATAATATTCTTTTTCGGCATGGCACGATACGAAAAGCAGCAAACACAGTGCAGCCAGTAGATTCGTTAACTTTCTCATTACTCTTTTTTATTTTATACTAAATTACCTGTTTTTTTATAGAAAGAAGACGGGTTGAAGCGAACATTGTACTCAAAAACGGACAAAAAAACAAAGAGATGACCGCCTTTACAGCAGTGCATCTCTTCGCTTGAATAAAGTACCGTATGGTTTGTATCAGTCGAAACCGATTGACACAGTGTTTACTTTTTATTCGCTTCGCGGGCTTTGATTCGTTTGTACCACTCTTCGCGTTCTTTGGTCAGATTATATCCGCGTTTGGCGAGATAGTTATTGATGCGACCTTTGTACTTACCAAAAGCCTCGTGCTTCTTGTTCGAGTTTTCGGCATCCATGGCAAATTCGCGGGCTTCGATGAGCCATGCTTTGATCTGCGCTTTCTCCTCCTGCGTGAGCGAAGGAATCATGTCGAGGTGCGAATCATAGGTTACCTTGACCACGCCATACGTCATTCCATCCTTCACGGCTTCGATCTGCTCAGGGCTGATGAGGAGCGACAAGGCTGCCGGAAAAGCAAAGTGCGAACGATACAATGCCGACTCTTTCTCGTTCTCTGCCGCGGCGAGTGCTTGCGCTTTGGCATCGCCCGTGAGCGTCGATCCTTTGATCTCTTTCACCTTGGCATCGCGTATCTCGTAGATGTCGTTCAGTTCGAAATAGCGGTTGGCGATCACGTTGCGCACCTCTTCGGCTTGTTTGGCATCGGTTATGCCGAGCTTGTCGACAATCTTTTGCGAACGCCCCACGATAGATGATACGTACTTTGGGTCGCGATTCTCTTTATTCAGGTCTACCGCCCGAGCCGATGCGAAACCGGCCACGAGCAACAGAGCCATCATTAATAGCTTATTCATCTGCATTCTTCGTTACATTAATTTTCCCTTTTCGGCAAGGGTATCATAGTTATTGTTCAAGTCGGTCCAGTCTACGCGGTTTTGCGTGCTGATGCCGTTGATGTACTTCTCGATATTGGTGTATCCATCGCCCGTGCAATCTTTTTGGGCATCGCTCGGATCGTTCGGATTCAAACCGTTGGCTGTTTCCCAAGCATCGGGCATACCGTCTTTGTCGGTATCGACGTAAGGTGTGCCTTTGTATTCGGGATAACCACCCATCTGACGGATGTCTGTGATGATACCCTGCTTGTACGAATCCTTTGGCAGACGACGGTATTTAAAGAAACCATCGGCATCTTTCGATTTATCAGACAGTCCGCTCACATCGCCATAAGCATCCTTGGGCAGTTTCTTTTCGTAATAGGCTTTGCCGGTTTTCACCTCTTCAATAACGCGCTCGTCTACGATATCGCGACAGGGGATGTTCGCCCCCACGTTCTTCAGTACGTACTCGTATGCATCGTTGCCCGACATGAGTTTGACGTAAGGCATCACGAAAGGTTCGCGGCTGCGCATGTTCTCCGTATAACCGTCCGTATTGGGTTGATCTTCGACCTGAATACCACCCGCCCAGTTGTCTTTGGTGATGGCGGGATAGCCCTCCATGATGTTTCCGTTGGCATAAACACGACCATACACATGATAGTCGAGCTTGCTGCGTCCCGATTCGGGTTTAAGGATGCGGTATCCCACGGGCGAATCTTTGGGCGTAAGCGGCCCCGGCTTGTAGTAGTTGTTGATGAAGTTGAACATGGCACGGTAGTCGCCACCGTCCGAAGAGCGATGCACCCAGTTGTAGACCACGTTATTGACGAAGTTGAAGATACCGTACCAACCCACCGACGGATTGCGGCCGGAATTGCTCGCCCAGAGGTTGCGCACGAAAGCGCAGTTCTCGCCTCCGAGTGTACTACCAAAGGCATGGTTGTAGGTATCGAGTGCTTTGGCCGAGATGGTGTTTTGTATGGTTACATTGACCGTAGGGAGTTTTTGATCTTTTGATCCATCGCCGGCATTATACATATGGCGGTAGAAGGAGATATTCTCGTCCAACCCCCACGTACACGAGCAGTGGTCGATCATGATGTTACCGATGGGATTTCCACCAAAGGAGTCGTCGCGGTGGCTAACTTTCGATTCGCCCCGACGGAAGCGCATGTGACGCACCACCACATCGTGCGTATCGACCCAGAAGGATTCGCCTGCGATACAGACGCCATCGCCGGGAGCCGTTTGTCCGGCTATGGTTACGTAGGGAGCGCGAACGATGATGGGCGAACTCAAGCGAATGATACCTGACACGTTGAAGACAATGATACGTGCTCCTCCCCTCTCGCAAGCTTCGCGAAAGGAACCGGGACCGCTGTCATTGAGATTGGTTACCGTAATCACCTCGCCTCCGCGGCCGCCGATGCTGTACATACCGCCCCCTTCGGCTCCGGGAAAGGCGGGAATCTTTGCCTGCGGCAGATCGTACGGACGGGCTGCCCAAGGGATGTAAGGGCGACCCTCCTTGGCTTGTTGTTCGATTATGGGCAGGGCTTTGGCCCAAGCCTCGTCCGAAAGACGATAGAGTTCGGACTTCATCGCCTCGAAGCTTTTTCTGGACTCTTCGGTTTGTTGCGGGTACTGAGCCTTGACAACACTTGCCGGAGCCAACAAAGCGGCAGCACAGACTGCCAGCATCATTTTCTTTTTCATTGCGTAGTGGGTTATTAGTTTTAGTTATTGTAGGTAAGACTCATTGGCGCGGGTTTTGTAATCAGTATATGTCGAAAAAAAAACAAGATTTCCGCCTCCAAACGCATTTTTCGGAATGATTGCGTTTGGGAAGCGGAAATTTCGTTGGTTCGTCGAAGCGTGCCTTTTTCAGGACGATGCTCGATACAATGCTTTCAGGGAGATGCTCGATGCAATGCTTTCAGAGCGATGCAAGGAGGATGAAAGGCGATGCCGGATTATTCGAACGGATTTTCGGGTTCTCCTTCGCCCTCGTTCTCGCCTCCTCCGGGGGTGTGCGACTTGGTTTTCTGCCTGAGCACCTGTCGTTTGTAGCGCACGATTTCGGCATTGGCCACGTCGATAAAGGTCTTATAATCGGTCGCGCCTTCGAGCAGGGCATAGGCGTTGATGTATTTCACGATTTCGCGGTAGCTATCGTCCACCGCCAGCCGGGCGGCTTTCATCGCTCCCGCTTCCTTGGTCGAGGACTCTTCGGTACGGGCACTCAGAGAGGTGCGTACTTTTTCGTTGGCGGTTTTCATGCCGGCTACCATGGGGGCGAGCGAGAGGGCGGCTACCTGTGTGCTGCATTTTCCTTCGAGGTCGGCAATGAGATTGACCATCAATCCCGTTTGCCGGTCGAGCTGCATGGCAGGGGTAATCTTGTAGTCCTTGAGGAGTTGCGTAAGTACGCGTGCGGCCTCCTTCATGGTGGCGTCGGGCATGTTGAGAAAGGCTTTAACGGCATTTTTCAACCCCACATAGAGGGCATCGCGTTGCGAATCGGCTAGGGCGATTTCGTCGGAGATGAAGCTCTTGCGCGAGATAACCAGCGCAACATCTTCCTTCTCGATCGCTGCCTGATAGACGGGAAGTTGAGAGGTTAGTTTGGCTTTTACTTTGCTGTTGGCGTTGATGCGTGCGAGCATTTCGGTGTGATAAGAGAAATGGGCGCCGTTGCTCATTTGGCTTGTGGAAATGGATTGAATTTCAGTCATGAGATTACGATTTTAAAAGATTAATAATAAAAATATTTATTTGATTACAAACATGGCAATAATTGCAATTAATGCTAAAACAAGAGAAATGAGTAGCGAGATTTTCCTCTCTTTTCTATAAAAGTATCGGATAGAGCAGTAAATAGCGATTGAGAATTCTAAGGCTATAAATGGTATGGTTAGTAGCTCGATAAAAACGGCCATAAAAGAATCGGCTTTTATATAAGAATAGCCAACGTTTAGAAAAAGGAGTAGAAAATAGATAGCGGCAATGATAGCGGCTATAAGTATGTACTTGGCGTGGATGTCGTGTTTCATAATTATTATTTTTTGGGGGAAGACTAGAAAAGGCTTTTCTAATCGCTTTTTATTTTTTTGGAGACTAGAAAAGGCTTTTCTAGGCATTACGCTTCAAAAATAGACAAAAAAACAGCATTTCCAAGCCTCTTTCACGAAAAAGTAGCTAATAAAACAGTTTATAAAAGACATAATAGAAACCAAAGCTAGAAAACGAAAACATCCCTTACGAGAGATGAGTAAGAATGAACATCAAAATAAAAAACACGTATTTTTAAAAGGCGAAAAATGAGCTAACATCTTGTTTTAGTAGAAATTAATCTCTAATTTTGGCAACGGCATCACACCTGAAAGTATGGGGCGAATGAAATCGCAAACAGATCGATGAGCCAATACATACCTTGCATTAACAACTTGAATAGAATTTATATGTGCAGATAACGTTCATTAAAGTAAAGGAGGCAAATGCGTATGATACACAAAAGAGTTACCGTTTCGTGGTTTTCAATTCGTTTGGGAACCTTCATTTCGCTGTTTTTTATTCCGCAACTACTCATGGCGCAAGAAAAGAATGACAGTATATGGATCTTCCATGAGGGTGCATTGATAAAGCCAAAAGTCGCATTCCCTCATTCGAAACTTGAACTATTTCCAGAAACAAACACTACCTATTCTTTATACTCTCCTGATAAACCGATACGACTGCCCCACCCCTCACCGAACAGAAGCATTCGGATACCTTATCAGATCAATCCTTCCTTACTTTTCCAAGGAGACTACCGTACAAGCGGAACATTGCACCAATTTGCCCATGGAACACTATCCGGTTCGGGAAGTCAAACAAGCCTGGCAGGCATCGGTCGTTTCAATAATGCCTCGCTGGGATATCGGCACGTTTTCAACGAACGTTTCGAGTTACAGCTTCGCGCCAATGCCATGAAGATCAATATGTCTCATATCACCGGACAGACTTTTAGTACTTCGGGGGCTTTTCTCTATCATCCTTCCGATTATGTTACCTTCAAGGTTTTCGGTTCATACGACATAGGAAATTCTTATGGGATGAGCACAAACCGTTATGGTGCCACCATGTCTATCGACATGACTGATCGCTTCGGTATGGAGATGGGAGTTCAACGCTATTATGACGCAATGAGCAGACGTTGGGAAACGGTTCCCGTCGTGATTCCCTATTATCGTTTCAATAAATTCACGCTGGGAATAGATGCAGGTGCGATCATATATGAGATTCTTCGTAATGCCATTTTTGATAAAAACAGAGGCATGAATAACGGTCCGACGATTGGACCGCCACAGTTTCGGATTCCGATAAAGTAAGATGCTATCACCAATCAACACATCGTATTACTAATTCTTTTAGATCAGAATGCTGTATTCTCAGCTTCACCGTTCAAAACCAAACAAAAAAAAACAGCATTTCCAAGCCTCTTTCTTGAAAAAGAAGCCGGAAATGCTGTTTTTTTTAATCAGTTAGCACCGATTTTGATCGGGGCATTCGGTTATTTCTGACCGATACTTTCCTATTGCCGTGCATCGAGCGTGCCCGGTGCATCGTAAGCATCGAGCCAGCCTTTGGATTGCTGCAACCAAGAATTCATAATCAATACATTCGAGGGCAAGCCCGACAGGTAATAATTCTGTCGCCAAGTGATATAGGCTTGTTTCTTGTTCGAATCGGCATCTACGGGAGTGTCGGTATCTCTGAATTCGAAATACTGCGTCCAGAATGCGCCCAGTCTGTTCAGATCGGCTTGCAGGTTGGTTGTTTTATCCACATCGACCAGCACGAACTGTCCTCTGATGGTTGCCATCGGGTCTTTCACACCATCGTAGCCCTTTACTTGCAGGTACTTGCCTACGCGATAGGTGTCGTTGAGGGGTTTGATGCCCAAGGTGGCGCAAGTGGAGTTGTTGTTGCTTGCATCGTCATTGTAAAGCATCCAGCGCCAGATGTCCCAATAGCGTTTTCCCTCGTATGCCAGTTCGATTTGACGCTCGCGCAAGCAGGCCTTGATGGCTTCGTGCTCGTTGGCAATGACGCCCAAACCGTACGTTCCGTCGGCTCCGGCAGGAATACCTACACGCTTGCGCAGGTCGCCGATCAAGCTCACGGCCTGTGCCGGTTTTCCGGTGGCAGCATAGCACTCGGCCAGGTTGAGCAGCAGCTCCGAGTAGCGATATTCGAGCACGTCGGTTCCATCGTACTGGTAGGTGTTGACGCTGTTCTCCTTCGGATCGGCCATCTTGCGAACCAACGCGGGACTGCTTCCGCCAATATTATCGGCATAGTAGTGGTTCTGCGTATTGTTGGCTTTCGTTTCGCTCCAACGGTAGTTCCAAACCGGGGCATCGGCATTGAGATCGTATCCCCACTTCTGCCCCGAGAAGGCGAAGGTGTAGTAGAAACGCGGATCGCGGTTCTTGAAGAAGAGGAAGGGGTCGTATCCGTTCGTTGCCTGTCCCTGCTCGTCGACTGCCGCTTTGCCGTCGGCCATCGGGAAGATATCGAGCATGCCCTGCGGCACTTGATAGCCGGCACCGCTTCCGCCCATCGTTTTCAGGCGGATGGCCTTTTGCCAACTGCTGTGCTCGTCGTCTTTGATAACGGTCGAAGCAAGGAGTTTAACCATGATGGCTTCTTTGCAATAGGCATTGTCGAAACCGTAGAACATATAGTTCCAGTCCTTGGCAGAGCTGCCGTAGAGTCCGTATCCCTCTGCATCGAGCAGCGTCTTGGCATCGAGAGCGGCTTGCAGGGCATTGGCCCAGCGAGTGTTGGAGGGGTTGTTCCAATCGGTATTGAATATCGGGCTGGCAAAAACGAGCAACACGCGGCTCTTATAAGCCATGGCGGCTTCTTTGGTCAGGCGGCCGTATTGGCTGTCGCCCCACTCCTTGCGGGTGGGAAGCATAGCGGCCGCTTCGTTCAAATCGCTTACAATCTGCTCTACGCACTTCTCTACGCTCTGGCGGGTGTATGCTTGCGCGCCGTCGCGGTCGCTGGCATCGAGCACCTTGTTAACGATGGGCACACCACCGTACACGCGTACCAGATCGAAAAGCTGAAGGGCACGCAGGAAGTAGGCCTGCCCCTTGGCTCTGTTCACTGCGCTTGCCGATAGGTTCTGACCGTATTGGTCTACCCCTTCGAGCACCTCGTTGCACGCACGGATGCGGCTGTAAGGGTCGTTGCTGATGTTGGTAGCGAGGTTCTTGCCAAAATACGTTTCGCACTCACTGGCTCTGGTGAACTGGTTGCTGGCGTCGATCTTGGACTGGATGCCCCACTTCTCTTCGGTATAAGCGGTATAGTCGTTCCAAGCACCCACCAATCCGTATGATTGCGTGGGGCTCATGCCCGATTTGTAAAAATAGGTATAGTAGATGTTCTGTATGTATTGGTCGAGATTGGTTTCAACACCGAAGGTCATTTCGGGCGAATATTTGTCGTACGGACTCATCTCTTTCAGAAAATCGTCGCTACAACCGCTCACAGAGAGTCCGGCTGCCAACAATACACCGTATAGTATATTTCTCTTTTTCATAATTACTATTTCTTGTTTTGTTTTTTGTTAGAAAGATACATTGACACCCAGCGACCATGTTCTCAAAGTAGGATACAGGCTGGTAGTAGTGTCGTACATCGTGCGGTATTTTTTGGGATAAGGGTTATACAGATCCCACAAATTGTTGCCGGTTACACTCAGTCGGGCTGTCTCGATCTTCAACGGAGCGAGCCATTTCTTGGGCAGTCCGTAGCCGATGCTCAGGTTGCGGATGTAGCAACGGAAGGAGCTGATCGACCAGAAGTCTGACGGGCTATCGACCGAACCACCGATTCTCGACTCATTTCCGATATTGGGGTATCTGCCTGCGGGGTTGGCGGTTTCGTCGTACATATCTTTCCAGAACGAATCGGGCGACCATACCATATCACCGCTCGATGTCTTGATCTGCGCCACATCGATCTGACGGTTTCCTCCCCAAGAGGTAGAGATCATCATGTTAACGTTCAACCCTTTCCATTCGGCACCCAGTTTGGTGGTGAATCCGCTGGTTTTGCTTCGTTTGCACAATTTGGTGTAGTCTTCCGTTTTCACGATGCGTCCGTCCTTTCCCTTCTGACTACCGTCGCTATTGAGCGATCCGCCCAAATCCTGATAGGCCAGCATACCCGGTTTCAAGTCGCTCATGTTCTTTTTGCCGAGGTATTCGGGGCTGGTTCCGGCGGCAGTTGCATTCTCGGTCAGGTAGTTCCAGTAATTCTGAATGTCGTTTTGATCGCGCAGAATACCGTCGCCCGTTTGTGTTCCTCTCCATACGTTGAATCCCCAATCCGGGAAGATAGTCGATACGCCGGCTCTAACCGTATTATTTGCTTCCAAGGCCATCGGCATATCGGGCCATTCTTTCACTTTGTTGTCGTTGAATCCGAAGTTTACGCCTACGTTGTAATTCACCTGACCGATTTTATCGCGCCAGTTCAAAGCCACCTCGGCTCCCCAAGCGTCGATCCGGCCAAAGTTCACTTCCGACAAAGCACCACCGGCAAAGATCGGTGTTCCGAGCATTCCGCCAATGTTGCTATTGAGAATGTTGGAGTTTATATCGTAATACAAATCGACCGTTGCACTTAAGCGGTTGCTGAGGAAGCGCATATCCAACCCGACGTTGTATTTATTGGTCGTATCCCAATGTGCTTTGCGGTTGGGAGTGGCCTGTGGTTTGATACCGGTTGTTTGCGTACCGCCGTTGGGTCCGAAACCATATCCTTTGTTCAAGTCGATTTCGTAGAGCTGTTTCCAACGCCATGCTTTCAGGTTGTCTTTACCCGTTTGTCCCCAAGAACCGCGCAGCTTCAGGTACTCAAACCACGTAGGAATGGCTTTCTTGAAGAATGACTCTTCGGACACGATCCAGCCCACCGATACGCCGGGGAAGAAGCCCCAATAGTTTTCGGGAGCAAACTTGGTCGAAGCATCGCTACGGAACACGAATTGGAAGAGGTATTTATCAGCATAATTGTAGCTGAAACGTCCTAAATACGACAAAGAACCTTGTTCGTACTTATAGGTTCGCGAGTTACCCACATCCAATGTTCCGGCGCTGGGCGACGTGCCCAAATAGCTGTCGGGATCGGGATTGGTATAAATCATCTGCTTGGTCGATTGATAGGCTTTCATCTTCTCGGCAGCAACCATACCCGATACGCTGTGCTTGCCGAACTTGCCTTCGTAGTTGATGTAGAAGTTCATCTGCTCGTTCTTCGAGATGGCATCAGTATAGGTAACACGTGTGTTGCCCGTGAAGCGGTCGAATTTATAATCGGCCACCGAAGGGTGTGCATCGAAGAAACGGTTGCCATCGGTGAGCGCATTGCTCGCATTGAGGTATGCCAGCGTATAGGGCATAAATACCTGCTCGCCGTCATTGGCGCTGCGTTGCAAGGCGTAGCTCCCTTTCAGGGTCAGTCCTTTTACATACGGAATGGCATAGGTAAGCGAGAAGTTGGCATCGTAGCCAAAGGAGCTGTCGGTCGAGTAAGAGCCGTCGCTGTTTTCCATTCCGAAATAGTTCCAGGTTCCTATTTTATTGTTCGACTTGGCATTGCCCGCACTGGCGTAGCTCGAAATGAGTGGAGAGGTATAGTAGGTTCTTCCATCATCCAGCGTCACCTCCCATGGTTGGTAGGTAGGCATATGCGATAACAAAAGATACTCGCCGTTCTCGCCCGGCTGAACTCCGTCGTATCCGTTGATCGAGGTCAATCCCTTGGAATAGCTCTTCTGAATCTCTTGCTGATTGCCGGCAATGGTAGCCGAGAACTTCAAGTCGGAAGTAAGGCTGACGTCGATACCGGCACGGAAGTTCAAACGGTCGTAATCCTGCTTGCCCAAGTTGGCACCTTGCGTAAAATAGCTTGCTCCGGCAAAGTAGGTTGCTTTCTCGCTACCACCGCTCACATTGACCGAGTGGTTCATGGTAGTAGCCGAAGACCATGCCTCGTCGAGCCAGTTGTAATTCAGGTTGTCCATCGCAGCCAGTTCGGAGTCGCTATATACTTTGTTTACCCAGTCTGCATTGGCGTTGTTAATCTTTCCGTTGGCCAGGTTGAAGGAGTTGGCAAAGCGTCCGTAGTCCGAACCTGTCAGAATTTTGGGATGGCCAACGGCATCGTTGATACCGAATTTTCCCGAATAGCTGATTCTCGGAGTTCCTGTCTTGCCGCGTTTCGTCTTCACAATAATAGCTCCCTGCGAAGCACGCGAACCGTAAATGGCCGCACTGGCATCGCGAAGCACAGAGATGCTTTCAATCTCAGAAGGGTCTAACGCATTGAAGGTATCGAGCGTAGGCAAACCGTTGTTCGGATTGATCTGAATCACGTCGTCAATAATGACCATCGGGTCGCTACTGCCGCCATCTTTAGAGTAAGAGAATGATTGGCGGATGGAGATGCTGGCTCCTTCGCCCGGGCGGCTACTACCACCGCTTACGTTCAATCCAGGAATCTGTCCGGCCAGTGCAGCACCTAAGTTCGATACCGGCAATTCTTCAATCTCTTTCGGGGTAATAACACCGATCGATCCCGTTACATTTTTCGCTTTCTGTGTACCGTAACCTACCACCACTACCTCGTCGAGTACTTTGCTGTCTTCCTGCAAAACAATTCGTAGGGGCTGTCCTGCCTTCGGAGTTACAAACTGACGCACATAACCAATGAAGGATACAACGATTTGACTACCGGGAGGTACGGTTAGCGAGAAATTACCGTCGATGTCGGTAATCGTACCTACTGTTCCACCCTTGATCGTCACACTCGCACCGATAATCGATTCGCCTTGCGCATCGACCACGACTCCCTTAACCAATCCGTTTTGCTGTACAGCATTGACCGCAAGCGCATGAGCACCGCTTGCCGCAATAGTCTCTACCGGAATGAAGAAAAGGAATGAGAGACAAACCATCTTCGCAGTGCTCAGATAATTGTTTCTTGTCTTCATAGAAAAGATTCTTTCTTTTTCCATCTGTTTACTAATTAAAATTAAGATAATTATGTTACTTCTACTTTATCTATTTCTTACGCCATCTGCCTCTTGGGATTATTCCGAAAATATGCGTTTCAGGTACTCCACGTTCGTGCCGAAATTCTTCTTCACATTGCGTGGATCGTTCTTGTCGCGCGAACGCTCAACGACCAGCCATCCACTCCATCCCATCTGCCGGAGTGTCTTTTTCACCTTTTTCATATCAAGGCGTTTATTGTATGGCAGGGTTACATCATCGGTATCGGTACAATGAATCTGGCAGATGCGGTCTTTGCCCAGAATACGCAGCTCCTTGTATAGATCGCGTCCGTTTTGAAGCGGGTTTTGAAAATTGTAGTAAATTCGAATACCGGGAGAGTTGATTTCGTTGAGCAGTTGCACTTCACCGCGCGCATCGAGAGAAGTTTCGATACCGATCACCAATCCTTGGCGGGCAGCAAGTTCGCCGACCGTGCGCAGACGCTGAACGAGGATAGGACGCAGCTCCGGGTATTTGTTTAAATCGCATTGAACACCCAACGGAAGAAAAGCGACCTTAGCACCCATTACCTGCATCGTACGCAGACAATCAGCAACCAAGGCTTCGTAGTCGGGGCGTTCGGCAAAAGATTGTGCATAAAAACCGGACATGGCTACGGAGGGAACTTCCACAGCATGCATTTCAGCCGTTTCACGAAATAGTTTCTGAAAATGGGGCTGACGAAGTTTGTTATCAAAAGAGTCTCTTTTGCCCAATCCGCCCATATCCATTTCCAGTCCGTCGGCATTTAATTCTCGTGCCAACTGAAAAGCACCAATTTTCTGGCGCTTCAATATCATCCAGTCACAGACAGCTATTTTGAAGGAACGATCTTTTTGTTTCGAGCCTGCATAGACCGAAAAAGAGCAAAGTTCAAGCAAACACAAGGTCAGCAAGGCGTAAGTAAAGCAATTGTTTTTCATTGATTGTCATTTTGTAAGAGAGACGAATGACAAAAGGAATTGTAATCACTTCAAACAAAAAAAGATAAATTTCATAAAAAAAGAAATAACTATCGCCGGTTCTAACCCTTTCATTGAAGAAAACGGTTGGAACCGGCGATAGTTATAGTAGAAAAACAGATGGTGCTTCGGTAAGAAGCGTTGTTATCTATTTCAGACGGAAACGAAGTGTGCCGCCATGTATCAATTCATCGTGTGTAATCCGAAAACGATTGATCTTTTTATTCCCTAATCGAACCTCCTCGATATACAACGATTCAGGACGCTTGCGATCTGTTTCGATGATTAATTCGGTTTCTTTATAATATTCGGGGCTTAAGCGAATGGTTACCTTGTCGAAAACAGGGGTAGTCAAGGTGTACTCGGGCGAGCCGGGACAGTCGGGATAGAAACCAATCATATTAAATATAGCCCAAGCGGACATGGTTCCGGTATCATCGTTGCCGGGAATGCCATCGGGTTTGGTCGTAAAGTGCTTGGCCAGCAATCGTTGGGTTTGCTGTTGCGTACGCCACTCTTCGCCCTTGAAATAAGAGAAGAGATAGGGATAGGCAATATCGGGCTCATTGGCGGGGTCGTACAAATCTTCGTCGAATACCTTTTGAAGCTTATTGACAAAGGCTTTCTTGCCTCCCATCAGCTTAGCCAGACCGTACACATCGTGGGGTACATAGAATGTATAATTCCACGCATTGCCTTCATGGAAACCGGGACTCGGCTCAAAGTTCTCGCCTTGCTTCGGATCGAACGGTGTGTAGAACGACCCGTCGGGCAGAAGCGGACGAAGCATACCAAACTCCTTGCTGTAATAGTTGCGATAGCCCAACGAGCGATTGTAAAACAGCTTGGCATCGTCTTTCTTGCCCAGTGCGGCAGCGAAACGAGACAGGGCATTGTCGGCAATGTAATATTCGAGTGCATGAGAAACCGAATTATCGAACTGCTCGCGCAACGGAACATAGCCTTTTTGCAGGTAATCATCGTTATCGGGGCGCATCAGGTTATCCGCACCTGCGGTAGTGGCCGATTTGTACATAGCCTCGTAAGCCAGATCGACATCGAAATTGCGCAACCCTTTCAGGTACGTATCAACAATGACCGGAATGCTCGGATCGCCCTCCATGGTCAGTGTTTCGCGACCGTAAAGTTCCCACTTGGGCAGCCAACCATGTTCGCGATACATATCGAGCATCGTACGTACCATATCCATCTGACGCTCGGGATAGACCAGCGTGAGCAACTGATGCACGTTGCGATAGGTATCCCAAAGCGAGAATACCGTATAGCGATTGCCCTCGGCGGTTAGAATCTCACCACTCTCCATGGCGGGATACTGTCCGTTTACGTCTTGCAGAATATTGGGATGGATAAGCAGGTGATAGAGGGCGGTGTAAAACACAGTCTTCTGATCGTCCGTACCTCCCTCTACGCGAATGCGAGAGAGATCATCGTTCCAGCGAGCCACAGCTTCGGCATGTACCTGCTCGAAGTTCTTTTTGGCCTGCTCCTGTTCCAGATTCAAGCGTGCATTCTCCATGCTGACAAATGACACACCCATCTGCACTTCGATCTGTTCGTCCTCTTCGGTATCGAACGTGAAGAAAGCACCGATATCATCGCCAGCCAGCTCTTTGCTGTACTTGGTGTAAAGTTTGAGCTTGCCGTTATCGGCATCCCACTGTGCTTCGACACCGGTCATGGGGCGTTGTCTTTTCCAATAGCCCGTGCGCAGAGGTTTCTTGTTGACCCGCATCACAAAATAGATCGGGAATACCGCCTGTGGGTTGTAACAGAAAGTGCCCAGCACCTTCATGCCTTCTACCTCGTAGTCATTGACGCGTCGCAACATTGCTCCCGTTTCATTGGTCAGCCCCTCGCCCAGATTCAGCAAGATGTGGCTTTCTCCTTTGGGGAAGGTAAACCGTGAGATGCCGGTACGTGGAGTAGCCGACACTTCGGTTTTCACCTGATACTTGGTCAGGTAGTTGGTATAATATCCGGGCGATGCCTGTTCGTCTTTGTAGCGGCTGCCGTACTCCTTGTAGTCCACATTCAGTTTCCCGGTAGTGGGCATCAACAGCAAAGAGCCCAGTTCGGGGCAACCTACCCCACTGAGGTTTACGTGCGCATAGCCCGTAAAGAAACTATTGTGAAACTCGTAAGGAGTCGACCACCAACGGGCGTCCTTATCGTACTTATTGTCCGAAGAGCCCATCACATTGAAGGGCACTACAGACATCATCCCATTGGGGCATACGGCTCCGGGGTTGGTCGTTCCAAAGTTCGTGGTTCCGATAAACGGATTCACGTAATTGGTAGGGATGAACTCCCCTCCTCCCTGCCCAAAAACGGAGCAGAGAGAAGCAAGGAGGCAAAAAGGAAGTGTTAAGAAGAATCGTTTCATCAAATAATGCTGGTACGTTTCGTAAACTCAATAATCTCGGGGATGTAGCCAAAAGCAAGTCCCGTTACCGTATCGGCACAACCGTAATAGATAGCGATGCGCCCCGTTTCAGAGTCATGAAGGGCAGCACACGGGAAGCATACGTTGGGAACATCGCCCGTGCACTCATAAATCTTCTGTGGAGAAATCAAATAAGGACCCGAACGGTATTTCACCTTCCAAGGTTGTTCCAAATCGAGCAATGCCGAACCGAAGCTGTACACAAAACCATTGCACGAAGCCAACACACCGTGATAGATCAGCAACCAGCCTTCGGATGTTTCGATCGGAATCGGGCCTGCACCAATCTTGGTACATTGCCAGGCACTCTGTTCAAACGGAGCAGGCGACATAACATGACGGTGATGTCCCCAGAACTCCATATCGGGCGATTCGCTATAGAAGATATCTCCGAAAGGCGTATGTCCGTTATCGCTCGGACGACTCAACATGGCAAAGCGTCCGTTGATCTTACGAGGAAACATCACTCCGTTGCGGTTAAAGGGAATGAATGCATTTTCGAGTTGGTGGAAGGTTACGAAATCATACGTATAAGCCACACCAATCGTTGGGCCATGATAGCCGTTGCACCAAGTTACATAGTAGCGATCTTCGATAAAGCACACGCGCGGATCGTATCCATATACCCACTCGCCTATCTCGGCATCGTTGCACTCGAACTTCAACGGTTCTTCATTGATCTCCCAGTTGATGGCATCTTTACTAAAACCTACGTGCAAACGCATACGACGGTTCGTATCATCGCAACGGAACACACCGGCATACGCACCGTTGAAGGTAACCACGGCACTGTTGAAGATACTATTCGATGTAGGCAACAAATCGCGAGGGATAATGGGGTTGGCAGAGCAACGCCATACTACTTCGTTCGAGCCTTCGGGACGATCTTCCCAAGGCATAGCGGGCAGGGCTTGGCCTGCAATTTTAATAGATTCAGTCATTTTGAGTTAGTTGTTTTTATTGGTTTATTTTTTTTCGTCTTTATACGTAAACGGAACCAGCCAAGTGATAATAAAGGCCGGAATGGTAGCAATAAGCACATAAATGAAGAAATCGCGATAGCCCAACCAGTCACTCAGGTAACCGCTCATCATACCGGGAATCATAACACCCAGATTCATAATGCCCGAAGCAAAGGCGTAGTGTGCCATTTGGTGTTTGCCGGGAGCTACCTGCTGCATCATAAACAGGGTAAGTCCCACGAATCCGAAGCCGTAGCCGAAATACTCGAACGCAATGGCACTACCGATGAGCACGATGCTATCGGGTTGATAAATGGCAAGTAGCGGATAAACGGCAAAAGGAATATTAAAGACACAGCAAAGCGTAAAGAGTGTTTTCTTCAATCCGCGTCCGGCAATAAAGTAACCGGCCAAGAAAGAGCCTAACACAAATGCACCTGCACCAAACGAACCGTAGTAGATACCAATCTGCTGCTCGGTCAGTCCCAGTCCACCATCGGCAACGGAGGCTTTGAGAAACAACGGCACAATCTTCATCACATATCCTTCGGCAAAACGATACAGAATGATGAACGCAATGTACCACACAATGTATTTCTTGGCAAAGAACGTACAGATAACCTCCCACAGCGCGCGCATGGTATCACGGAAAGACTTCACCTCTTCGACCGCACCACCACCCGAAGGAAGCATACGTATGTGATACAATCCCAGCAGCACCATGATAGCACCGCAACTGCCCATGATAATCATCCAGGCATTGGCTTCGCCTACGATACCGATCAGGTATCCGGCCAGGTAAACCAGTCCGCCGGTAGCCACAATCTTTGCCAGGTTATAGAAAGCCCCCTGCCAGCCGATATACTTCGCTTGATCGGCTTTGGAAAGCACACTCATATATACACCGTCGGTAGCCACATCGTGTGTGGCTCCACTAAAGGCAATCACTGCCAGTAGGGCAATGGAGTAGCAGAAGAAATCGGGCAGATGCAACGAGAGCGCCACCAATCCAAACATCACACCGGTGGTGATCTGAGTAAGCACAACAAAGTACTTCTTGGTTTTGTACATTTCGAGGAAAGGGCTCCATAGCGGTTTCAAAGTCCACGGAAGCATGATAAGCGATGTCCAGAAAGCAATCTGAGCATCTGATACTCCCATGCCTTTGTACATTAAAACAGCCACCATATTGAGTACCACAAAGGGTAATCCCATGGCGAAATAAACAGTAGGTACCCAGGTTACCGGGCTTTGGTTCAATTTATGTGTTGACATTTATTTAGTATTGTTCATTGAAGTTTCTTAGCGAATCACAATCTCATCGGTAAATATAAATCCACCTTTCTTGTCGGTATGAGCCACGTAGCGTACATAACGTGCATTGATCTCTCCTTTCCATCCAAACTCGCGGAAGATCAGCCTGTCGTACTCGCGCGATAAGTCATTATCGATGCGGCACAACGGTGCAAACGTCTTTCCATCTTCCGAGGTTTCGATCTCGACATATTCGGGCATCCATACCCACGGTCCGCTAATCTGCATCCAATCGGCACTGATTGAGTGTATGGGAGTAACAGCACCCAAATCGATAGTCACATCCATGCCTTGCTCCAAGAAGCCTTGCCAGCGCTGATCGCCATACGTCCATCCGCCTCTCAGCCCGTTCACCAAAGCCTGATTGCCTCCGGCGGGATATTGGGGTGAGAAGGGTGTGTTGTAGGTAACGGGCTTACCTACGGCCAAGTGTTCAACAGGTTGCAGGCTGACGGCTCTTTCGCCTTTTTCTTTCGACAGATCGAAAGGATGATATCCGCGCCCTTTTAAATCCTCTACAGCTACAAGCGCACGACGGTGGAAATCGGGCCATGACTTTTGTTCGAGCGGCGTCCATGCCACCTCGGCCAATGCCAACAAACGGGGATAAAGCATGTATTCGGCATATTCGGGCGTACCGATGTATTCGGTCCACAGATTGGCTTGTACGCCCAGAATCAGTTTTTTCTGTTCCGTAGTCAGTGAATCGGGAACCGGGTTATAGCTGTACACCTTCTTCAAAGGCACATAGCCACCGATGCTTTCGGGTTCGCTCGTCGGATCGTCTTGCGAATGGTCGAAATAGCAATATCCTCCCGGTGTCATAATGGCGCGGTGTCCCGAACGGGCAGCAGTAATGCCTCCCTCTTCGCCACGCCATGACATCACGGTAGCATCGGGAGCCAATCCGCCTTCCATAATCTCGTCCCAGCCTAACAGTTTACGTCCGTTGGCATTCAAGAATACTTCGATGCGGTGAATCAGGTAGCTTTGCAGTTCGTCTACATTTTGCAGTTTCTCAGCTTCCATCCGTGCCTTACACTTCGGACAGGTTTTCCAACCACCCTTGCCGGCTTCGTCTCCACCGATATGAATGTATTGTGATGGGAAAAGCGCCATCACCTCCGTCAGCACATCTTGCAGAAAGGTGAATGTCTGCTCGTTGCCGATGCAAAAGTCCGAATTGACATAAGGCTTCTCTGCACACGACAGCTCGGGATAAACCGCCAACACCTCTTCCGAGTGTCCGGGCATCTCTATTTCGGGAATCACCGTAATATGACGGGCAGCCGCATAGGCTACCACCTCTTTGATGTCTTCCTGTGTATAATAACCGCCTTGGGCTTTCGGGTCGTCTTTCGAGCAGTATTTACTGCCTCCTTTCCACCACTCTTTCCAAGATTCGTAGGGACGCCAGGCAGCCACATCGGTTAGTAGCGGGTACTTTTTGATTTCGATACGCCACCCTGCCCCATCGGTGAGATGCCAATGAAAGCGATTCAATTTATAAGAGGCCATGGCATCGATCTGCTTCATCACAAACTCTTTGCTCCGGAAATGACGCGACACATCGAGATGCATACCGCGGTAGGCAAAACGAGGCGTATCACTCACTTCCATAGCAGGAACAACCGACGGAGTTTCGGCCAAACGAATGATCTGCAACAACGATTGTACCCCATAAAACAGACCCGTTTCGGTGGGTGCGGCAATCGTTATCTTCGATGCGGTAACCGACAGTGTGTAGCTCTCTTCGGTCGGATAAGCATCCGACGGTTTTACGAGCAGTAGGCTGATGGTCTGCTCTTTTCGTTCCTTTTTCGTTTGAGGCAAGTCCAATGCCGACCCTTTGAGCAACACGAGTAGATTCTCGCGTTGCTCTCCTGTTAGGTTGGTATACAGACGTGTTTTCTGACTCAACGAAAAACTGCCTTGCCGCCAGTCAACCTGCGAAGGTTGAGGAATGAGGTTCAATACCGGCTTCTGTCCCGACGCATCCCATGCAAGGAAGCCGAAGAGCAGTGCCATAAAAATCGTACGACAGTGTTTCATAGATATATCTGTGTTTTTATATGAATTATTTTTTTACGGGTGTGGGCCCCATTACAAACTCTAACGTGCCTCCATTCACAATATCCTGATGGGTGAAGAAGGGAGTCTCCAACGGCTTGCCGTTCAGGGTCATCGACTGAATGTATTTATGAGCGCGGCTGTTGTTTTTAGCGATCACGGTAAACTTCTTACCTCCCTTGAGGTTGACCGATACTTTATCAAACAACGGACGACCGATCGAATACACCGGTTTTCCGGGACATACCTGATAGAAGCCCATCGCATTCAATATGTACCAAGCCGACATCTGCCCGCAATCTTCATTGCCCGACAATCCGTTGGGATCGTTAAAGTAAAGGGTCTGCAATACGCTATCTACCAATTGCTGTGTTCTCCAAGGTTGGTCTACATAATTATACAGATGCGTAATGTGGTGACTGGGTTCGTTGCCGTGTGCATATTGTCCGATCAATCCAGAGATATCGGCCGAGGTAGCATCGCCTTCGAGAGCCGAATCGGCAGTAAACAAAGAGTCGAGTTTACTGATAAAGCCCTCGCGGCCACCCATAAGCTGTACCAAACCGTCTACCTGATGAGGTACAAACCAAGTCCACTGCCAGGCAGTGCCCTCGCAGTAATCATCATTGCGGTGAGTCGATGCACGGGGACTGAACGGAGTACGCCAAGCACCTTTGCTATCGAGTCCGCGCATAAAGCGGGTTGAAGGGTCGAAGTAAGTCTTGTACCCTTCGGCAAATTTCATGTATTTATCGCGATTCGGTATATCGCCCAAACTGTCGGCCATGGCTGCAATACACCAGTCGTTGTACGCATATTCCAATGCTTTGGCTACCGCCTCATTGTCTTTATCGCATGGCACATAGCCTATTTTATTTTTCCAATATTTAGCCTGTGGCATCAAGTGAGGCAGTACCAATGGCGGACATTTGATACCGGTCGTATCGTATTCGGCCACGCGCAAACAGGCTTTATAAGCCTCGTTCACGTCAAAATTGCGATATCCTTTCATGTACGCATCAGCAATCACCGACACGGCATGGTATCCGATCATGGTTCCGGTATAGTTTCCGGCAAGCTCCCACATAGGCAGCACACCACCCTCGCGTTGTTTTTGAATCAACGAGCGAATGAATGCCTCGTTCAAATCGGGGTCGATGATGGTCATAAGCGGATGATAGGCACGGAACGTATCCCACAAAGAGAAGATGGTGTACATCGGCTCGTTTACATCGCCTTGATGCGCTTTGAGATCCATGCCCAGGTAGCGACCGTCGGCATCGGTAAATAAGTTGGGCTGCACACCTGTATGGTATAATGCCGTATAGAACATCGTCTTTTGGTCCTTGTCGGCTGTCTCTACATCGATTTTCGACAAGTACTCGTTCCACGATTCTTTGGCTTGCTTGCGAACGCCCTCAAAATCCCATTCCGGAATCTCGGCCTCTACATTGCCTTTGGCACCTTCCATATCAACTGCCGAGATACCCACTTTCACCAATACCTCTTCGCCGGCTTTGGTGTTGAAATGCAGCAATACTTTGGCAGTGGGCAGCAACTCACCATCCTTGTCGAGTGCCACCGAATCGGTAAGCAACGTATAGGTAAAGGGTTTGGAGAATTTAGCATAGAAGTTGATATACTGATCGAACGCCCAATAAACCGTTTTCTTATGACCGCGTATTTCGGTATCACTAATCACCTCGATTTCCATCTCTTCGTTCTTCTGACGTTGCAAGCTGTAATCGAAGTCGAGTATAAAGCCTGCGTCGGTACTCTCGGGGAAGGTATAGCGATGAATGGCTGCACGCTTGGTTGCCGTTAGCTCGGCTTTCACACCATAGCGGTCGAGAAATACCGAGTAGTAACCCGGAACTGCCACCTCGTTGGCATGCGAAAAGCCCGATGCATAAGCCATCTGCTGACTCTCGCTTCCCATCGGATGTGTTTCTTGTTTGCCTACGGTGGGCATCAACAGCACATCACCGTAATCGCCGCAACCGGTACCGCTCAGGTGGGTATGCGAAAATCCGTTGATCGTACTATCGGCATAGTAATAGCCCGAGCAGGCATCCCACTCATAGATACGGGTATCGGGACTGGGTTGAATCATCCCATTGGGAACAATAGCACCGGGAAACGTGTGTCCATGTCCGCCTGTACCAATAAGCGGATTCACATAAGTCGTGTAGTCGGGAGGACTTGACATCTGAGAGCAAGAAGCAGCCCCCAGCAACAATGAACATCCCAAAAGTGTAGTAATCAGTTTCATATATCTGTTTTAAGTTAGTACTAGATCGCCTTACCACTATTTACAGAAAAAGTGGTATATATATAATACAACTGAAAGGAGAAATATACTACTCCTCTTTTAAAAAAAGTTAGAATGGTAACGGACCATCATTCCCTATTCCGCCAAACGGACTAGCCGCTTGCGGTGCATAATCGGGGCTGGGAGGCGGTACGCTCGAAGCATTGTTCATGCGCGAACCAAGTACCGGTATTTCGCCTTCGGTAGGCATCGGAATCACCATGTCATCATCGGGATTCTGGAAGCGTGCAAATTCGCCCTTAAAGCGCAACAGCACATCCCCCGTGGCACCGTTACGATGCTTGGCGATGATGATCTCGGCCATACCGCGCAAATCGTTTCCACGATCATCCTGATAGATTTTATAATACTCAGGACGGTGGATGAAGCACACCATATCGGCATCCTGCTCGATGGCTCCCGACTCACGAAGGTCGCTCAACTGCGGACGCTTTCCCTCCACACCTTCTCGATTCTCAACACCACGATTCAACTGCGACAGGGCAATGATGGGAATATTCAACTCCTTGGCAAGCCCCTTTAGCGAACGTGAAATGGTACTTACCTCTTCCTGACGGCTACCGAAAGCCATACCACTGGCATTCATCAGCTGAAGGTAGTCAATGATGATGATCTTCACGCCATGTTCGCGTACCAGCCTGCGCGCCTTGGTTCGAAGCTCGAACACCGAGAGCGAAGGTGTATCATCGACATAAAGCGGTGCATCGATAAGGTCTTTTAGTTTGTAGTCGAGCTGTTGCCACTCGTACGAGGCCAACTGTCCGCTCTTGATTTTCTCACCGGGAATTTCGCACACGTTGACGATCAAACGGTTCACCAGCTGTACGTTACTCATTTCAAGCGAGAACAGCGCTACGGGATGTTTAAAGTTCACAGCAATATTTCGTGCCATTGATAGTACGAAGGCTGTTTTACCCATGGCGGGACGAGCGGCGATAATAACCAAGTCGGAATTTTGCCATCCGGCCGTCATCTTATCGAGCTTTGTAAACCCACTCTCCAAACCACTCAAACCATCGGTTCGGGCAGCTGCTTTCTGCAACAACTCATAAGCCTCGGCAATAACGGGATTAATCTGTGTATAATCCTTCTTCATGTTTTGTTGCGAAATCTCGAACAGCTTTCCTTCGGCCTCTTGCATGAGGTCGTCTACGTCGAGTGTTTCGTCAAAAGCTTTGCCTTGAATGTTGCTGGTAAAGGTAATCAGTTCGCGCGCCAGGTATTTCTGTGCAATGATACGTGCGTGATATTCGATGTGAGCCGAAGAGGCTACCTTGCTACTGAGTTGTGTGATATAGAAGGGGCCGCCCACTTCATCGAGCTCGCCTCGTTTGGCCAGTTGCTCTTTCACCGTCAGGATATCGACCGGTTTTTGGTTTACTGCCAGATCGGTGATAGCCGAGTAAATCAGTTGATGCCTGCGCTCGTAAAAGGAGTCGGGACGCAGAATTTCGCTCACCTGCGAATATGCATCTTTCTCGATCATCAAAGCACCCAGCACAGCTTCTTCAAGTTCGGGAGCTTGCGGTTGTATGCGCCCGTAATCACTTACCGGTTGTGCCTTGGGTTTACTGTTACTGCGACTATTATATTTTCTTTGTTCGGCCATTGTCTATTTATTACGAATTACGAATGACAAAGATAGAACATAAAAATGAAGAATGAAGAATGAAGAATGAAGAATTTGTTAACTTTGCACCGACTATCTATCATTCACCCTTTAATTGCCCAACGAGCATGATTTCATTTCCGAATGCCAAAATAAATCTGGGACTACACATCACCGAAAAGCGTCCCGACGGATACCACAACCTCGAAACAGTCTTCTACCCCATCCCACTCGAAGATGCCTTAGAGATTCATCCGTTACCCAACGCCAACGGCCGCTCGTTCGCTTTTCATCCCTCGGGGCTCGAAATTGCCGGACGCGTAGAAGACAACCTCGTTGTCAAAGCCTATCTGCTGCTCAAAGATACATTTGAATTACCCCCCATCGACATTCATCTCTTTAAGCACATCCCCTCGGGTGCAGGGATGGGCGGTGGCTCTTCAGATGCTGCTTTCATGCTCAAACTACTCAACGAACGTTTTTCATTGCAACTCACCGTTGAGCAACTCGAAGACTATGCTGCTACATTGGGTGCCGATTGTGCTTTCTTTATCCGCAACAAACCGACCTTTGCTTCGGGCATCGGCAATGTATTCTCGCCCATCGACCTTTCGCTATCGAGCTATCAACTCATCGTTATCAAGCCCGACGTCTTTGTTTCAACGCGCGATGCCTTCTCGAAAATCACCCCACAACAACCTGAATTTGCATTACAGGAGGTAATCAAACGCCCCGTTAATGAATGGAAAGAGTATTTAGTCAATGATTTTGAGGCGAGTGTATTCCCGCAGTTTCCGGTGATACGGGAGATCAAGGAAGAGTTGTATCGCCAAGGAGCCACCTATGCAGCCATGAGCGGATCGGGTTCTTCGGTATTCGGACTGTTTGCACCGGAGGTAACATTGCCCGAATGGAACACCTGTTACCAGCTTACTCTATAAAATACCTTTACCAGAAAGCCAGATTTCAAATTTCTGCGTATAACAAATCTATTTTCCCCCGTTTGCAAGAGTAGTATATTAAGGGCGCGTTAACTACGTACTCTTGGTAGGCAAAAGTACGTATTCATTGATACCAGAAGTACGTACTTTTGCTTTGAAGAAGGAAAAGGAATTAACACTGTTAAAAAATCCATTAAAAAAAGGCTCCCATTCCATTATTCTCAATTACGAAGAATAATAGAATGGGAGCCTTATAATAAAATAGTTATGCCTGTTCCTTATTTCGCCAGTTCCGGATTGGCAGCTATCGCTTCTTTCGGAATGAGAATGGTATAACGGTCGTCATCTTGCTCTAAAACAAACGTTTCGCCTTTCAATACCTTCTCGATACGCGGACGAGTGGTACGACGAAGATCGAACCAACGATGACCTTCGAAAGCCAATTCACGGGCACGTTCGTTAAGAATTTCAGCAATCAAGGCATCTTGAGTCAATGCGTTCACAGCCGACTCTTTAGCGGCGTATGCCTCGGGGGTATAGCGTTTCTGCATCAGTTGCAGCAAACGGGCACGGGCTTCGGGCAGCTTATTCAGATGGGCAGCAGCTTCGGCAGCAGTCAGGTACAGTTCACCTACACGGAAAGTAGAGGAAAACTCGCTTGCACCTACCTTCAAGCTCTTACTTGCTCCATCGGCATTGGGAGCCGAGAAGCAAAGTGCCAAACGACGATCGCCTTGCTCGAACATTGACAAGAATTTGGCCGGTGCCAATGCAGCATTGTTATCGCTACTCTCCATTCGCTCCAAAGCAGTGATGTTCTCGACCGACTTGAAGTTGTTGGGCAATACAGGAGATGCGGCATTCAAATCTTCTAATGCCGATTTATGACCGAGTACAGATTGAGCAGCATCGTAAGCCGACTGCCAGTCGGCCTTGTACAAGGATAGACGAGTCTGAAATGCTTCTACCGCATCTTTGGTAAAGCGATATGAAAACTGAACTTCCCAACTCTCTTTATTCATCAAAGCACGAGCAGCGTCGACATCCGACTGGATAGAGGCATACACCTCTTCGACCGTATTGCGGCTCAAAAGCCCTTCGAGGTCATTGTCCAACTTCAACGGAACCGATTTGGTGGTAAGTGCACCGGGCTTGGTGTAGGGTTGGCCATGCAGGTTTACCAGCATAAAATGCATATAGGCACGAAGCAGGTAAGCCTCGGCAGCTAGTTGATCGATCTCGGCGGGAGTACCCTCGGTAATCTGCTTTTGATTTTCAATAACATGGTTGGCTATGAAGATGACATTATAAAACCCACCCCAGTCCAATTGGTTGGTAGTAGGCGCAGGAGCTACATCGTTCCAACGCTCCCAATCGGCATATCTTTGTTGATCCCAGTTATTGGCAACAACTTGCATCTCGTCGGAACGAAAACCAACAGTTCCTCTCTGCATCGGAACTCGTTTGTAGGCACGTGCCAACAATGCCCGATATTCTTGTGCCGTAGTAGGGATGACACTCCCTACCGGCTTTATCTCCAAATATTTTTCGCAACCCGAAAGTGCGAACAAACAACTGAGTAATACAACTATATATATTTTTCTCATGTATATCTCTTATCTATTAATAATTAAAAACTCAGGTTCAAGCTAAAAGTTACCGATTTGGGCATAGGTGCGGCATACGTATTGCCCATCGACTCGGGGTCGAGGAAGTTGTTATAGTTAGAACCAAATACAAACAGGTTGCGTCCTTCGACTGCCAAAGAAGCAGTATTCATACCCAACATACGACTTACCTTCTCGGGTAGACGATAGCCCAGACGTAGGTTTTGAAGGCGCATATAGTTCACCTTCTTAATCCAGATATCGAGGTTGCGATACGCACTGTAAGCATCTTGGCGGTCGTAGAACATATACTCATCCAAACGATCGTTGGGTGTAATCATAGCCGGAAACTTGGTATCGGTATTCGTGGGTGTCCAACGGTCGAGTACATCGCGATTGGAGTTTTGTCCTAAATCGTGATTGATGATATTGTACGAAGGTGTAGTGCGCACATATCCTCCGAAATTGAAAGAAAGATTCGCGCTCAGTTCCCAGTTCTTATAGGTAAAGGTATTGATCAATCCACCGGTATAAGGTGCATCGGTCGAACCTACATACGTGTACAAGTCACGGTGCTCTTGCGTAGTCAGTTCCGACTCGCCAAAGCCCCACTCTACCAATTTGAAGAACTCTTTGCCCGATACGATTTCGCCTTCTTTGTTGTAGTATCTCAGGTAGCCTTCGTCATCAAGTCCGGCCGTTTTGAGTGCATAAAGTGCACCTACGGGACGACCTTCACGACCGGGTATCATCGAGTTCTCACTCAACGTTTCCTTCAGTACGGTATTCTTGTTGTAAGCGAAGTTCAAGTTGGTGTACCACGAAAAATTCTTGGTGGTGATGTTTCGGGTAGTCATTGCCACCTCTATACCTTCATTGCTCATACTTGCCCAGTTGATGGCAGTAGAAACGAATCCGGTTTCGAGCGGAAGCATTTTTGATCCAATCAAATCGACACCTTTGCGGTAATAGTAGTCAACGCTTAAGTTGATCGCTTGATTCAATATAGCAAGGTCAAACCCGGCGTTGTACGAATGTGTCTTCTCCCAACGTAACTTAGCATTGGGGGCTCCATTGATATTGATCATATCTTCCGATCCACCAGGCAAGATACTTTCGACGCTGTAATTACCCAATAAGAAAGGCGAAGTATTTTTATCAATATTTCCCTGCAAACCATACGACGTACGCAGCACGAAGTTATCGACCCAACGAACATCTTTCATAAACGGCTCCTGAGAAACACGCCACAAAGCACTTACAGAGTAAAGAGGTAGAAAACGGTATTTCTTATCGACACCAAAGAGATCGGAACCGTCGAAACGGATACTTCCACCCAAGGTATACCGATTCATCAACGAGTAAGAAGCGGTTGAGAAGAACGATGCGTATGCATTCTCTTTGTATGTGCGGCTATAAAGAGGGAACTTCTTAGCTTGTGTTTCGTCGGGGAAGATAACCGGTTTAGAGGTCAACGTCTTACGATCAAAGCCATAGGTAGCAGCCATCAGTGTTTCGTACCATGTTTTGCGCAACTCAGAACCGACCATTACTTCGAGCTCGTGAATATCTTTGAAGCTATCGCGGTACTCTCCCATCGCTTTCCAAGTAATTTGAGAGTTGCTGTTTTCATACGACTTCTGCTGACCACCTTCGGGCAGGAAGTATTTGTATCCACCGTTTACCTTATCGGTATACTTACTACTCTTCATATCCGAACGCATCGTGTAACTATCCTTGTCGGCAATCTGCTGCTTAGAAGTTTTATCTAACTGCAAACCCAACTGAGAAGTAAGTTTCAACTTATCATTGAAACGCAACTCGGCATCGAAAATAGAAGAGAACGAATTGATGGTTTCTTCGTTGGTTGTATTGCGTCGCTCTTCAAAGATATTGAAGGGCAAATCGTTGTCCGTTGTATTCTGAATATCGAAATCGTATACATAGTTACCATCCGCATCGAAAGGCAATTGGTAAGGATTGGCCTTGCGCGAGTACATCAATGGATTATTCAATCCGTATTTATCGGTCATATACGTAGAGTTGTTGCGTCGGTTAGCAAACAACGAAGCACCCAATTTCAACATTCGGTTTACCTTATAAGAGGTTTTACCTACAATGTTGAAACGATCCATGCTTACACCCGGTACATTGCCGTTCTCTTTCATATAACCTACCGAGGTATAATAGGTCACCTTCTCGGTACCACCCGACAGGTTCACGTTGTACTCTTGGTTGAATGCATCCTGAAACAGAATGTCGTTCCAATCGGTATTGATCCCTTTCAGGTTGTTGATATCACGTTGTGCATTGGCACTCAACGCATCCCAACCGTTCTTCTTAAAGGCATCCAACTCATTGTAGCCTGCAAGGATGTGGTTAACCCCGCCTTTTTTATTCTCGGGCGAGTATCCACCCCGAATCATATCAAGTTCGAGAGCTACTTTTTCTTCGGCAGTAAGCAGGTTCAAGCGGCTGATATCTAATGTAGGGGTATAGGTCATTTTGGCCGAGAAAGAGATTTGAGGCTTGCCCACTTTACCACTCTTTGTAGTGATAACAATGACGCCATTGGCAGCACGAGCACCATAAATAGCGGTTGCGGCAGCATCTTTCAAGACAGTGATATTCTCAATATCGGCAGGATTCAAGCCGGCGATAGAGGATTGACGCATATTGGTCACATCATTTAAATTGTCCATTTTAGGAATATCGGTACCTTCGAGTGGAATACCATCGAGTACCCACAAGGGGTCTTGTGTGCCATTGAGCGAAGCTGTACCACGAATACGAATCTTTGCAGGAGCACCGGGAGCACCCGAGATACTATTCACCGAAAGTCCGGCTACTTGTCCGGCCAATGCCTGGTCAATGCTTTTCACACCCCCCAACACATTGTCCGATATCTCCAGTTTCGATACCGCTGCCGTTAGCTTGCGACGCTCTACAGTTTGATAACCGGTTACCACTACCGCATCGAGCATATGAGCCGAAGGGTGTAGGGTAACCTGATAGCTATTCTTGCCCGGTACCAACTTTACTTCGAGGGCATCGAAACCAACATAGCTGCAATAGAAACGGGTAATGCCATCGGGAACAGTGATGGTAAACTTACCATCAATATCGGTGATAACGCCTGTTGTGCTAGAGGCGCTTCCGGTTTTCTTTATATCATCGGCCAACACGTATACCGTGGCACCGATTAAGGGTAGGTTATCCTCGGCCGAGAGAACTACTCCCTGCACGGTGCGACCAGCCGCCACAGCAGAGAAAAAGGTTCCCATAAGGGCGAGAAAAAGAAGGATGAAATGTTTTTTCATTCGTTAATATGGTTTATTAAGTGATTTTTTACTTCAGACCCAACGCGGTATTGATGCGCAGAATCATATCTTTATAGTGGTACTTTGTAGCTACGTCTGTAGTACCAAGACGGCTTTGTAGCAAGTCCTTCACACGCAACAGTTCGCCACGTTTTACCGAAATGGCATCTGATACACGGCTGATCTGTGAACCGTAGAAGTTCAGTTCTCGACGAGCTCCCATACGGTCGGCCGATGCAGAACGATGAGCGTGTTCGTCGCAACTACACAAAGGTGTCTGATGGTCGAGCAAGAAATGGCTATCGGCGAGTTTCTTGTTGATCTTCACCCCTTCGGTTTCTGCTGCAGCAGTAATGAGGGCATCTACAAAATTCTTTTGCAAGGCACGAGTCATCACATCGGGCAAGGCTCCACGTTCGGTAGTAGCGAAAATACGACGGTGCAAGCCATCCATCAGTTCGACGGCGGTGAATGCTTTCTTACCGTTGACCGACTCGTTTTCGAGCATACGCATCAAACGGTTGTTGCCTAGCAAATCCCAAAGAATATACGATTGTGCATTCTTCAATACTTGCGTCGGTGCGTTTTCGACTACACCCAGCGGAGTGTTGCGCAGCAAATAGGTGTATTCGCCTACCTCAGTATCGAACAACCAAGTAGGATAAGTCAATACCTCATCAAGTAAAAACTGCAAAGCAGCTTGTTGGCGTTCGCGCTCTACAAACGTATAGGTTTTGGTTCCATCGCCTACAACGGTATTCTCCAGATACATACCGCCAATGTTGGTCAGTACGTGGTAGAGGTAATTGTTCCACTGATTGATAACGGCATAGTACAGGCGAGAAGCCTCTTCGTACGTTTGTCCCGGTTCGCCCGTAGTGGTCCATTGAATAATCTGAGGCACAATGCGCTTAAGGTTGGCAATGCCCAGTTGCGAAGAACGGATGGCATCATCACCCAAGTCTTCGTTTTGGGCACGGGGATCTACTGCATCGCGTACATCCTGTGCTTCGCTATATTTATAAAGGCGATCCGTGTGACGGCTGAGCAAGTCATACAATGCTTTCTTCTCGTCTTCAGGTGTCTCCTTACCGTACCAACGGTAACCGTACTCAATGGCAAACATATCGTAGGGACCGATGTTCGGCGAAAGGGCAGTAACTCCATCACCCGGCTGAGCCACATAGTTGAAACGGGCGTAATCCATGATCGATGAAGACGTAGAGTTCATCTTATCGGTAAACGTCTTGGAACGGAGCGAATCGGTAGGGAAAGCCCATGATCCCATCATGTTATGACGCAAGCCCAGCGAATGTCCTACCTCATGGCAAGCCACGAAACGCATGGCATCTCCCATCAACTCATCGGGCAACTCTGTTTTACGGGCATCAGGACGCACCGTACCTGTTTGCACGGTAATCCATTCCTGCAGCATCGACAGCACGTTGTGCCACCACATGATGTCAGCTTCCAGTATCTCACCCGAACGGGGATCGAGAATAGAGGGCCCCATAGCATTGGCTTTGGCCGATGCAGCATAGGTAAGAACGGAGTAATTCACATCGTCCATATCAATGCTCATGCTGTCGGTTACCTCACGTGCCTGAATGGCATTCTTAAAGCCTGCACGTTCGAAAGCTACCTGCCAGTCTTCGATACCTTGTTTGATGTATTTACGCCAACGATAAGGTGTAGAGTTCTCAATATAGAACACAATGGGCTTCTGCGGTTCGACCAGTTCGCCACGCAAATAGGCTTCGCGATCTTCGGGTTTGGGTTCTAAACGCCAGCGGGTGATGAAGTCTTGCTTCTTCACGCGTTGCTGTCCGTCGCTAAAGCTTAGCAATGGGTTCGTGAAATAACCCACACGAGGATTATCCAATCGGCCGGCCATAGGATGCTCGGGCAACAACAACAGAGAAGAGCTTACCTCTACGGTAACGTACACACTGGTTGTACCCTCAGTTACTTTCGTAGTGAGTTCCGAGGTGGCTACCACGTTATTCTCGAATGTCTTAATGGAGAGAATACGAGACAAGTTTTTAATAGACGACGTGCCCAGATTGATATTGGTAAAGACGTTGTTGATACTCGTTTCCGTACCATCATAAATATCGGTTACCTTAACGACCATCGCAGTCGAATCATTGTTCCATGCTTCGATCTTGAATCCGGCAATAAGCGGCGAGATAAAGTTATCTTTCACCGACCGGCTAATAGCGTCATTGGCAGGCGACAAAGGCAACGGACGGCTCTGACGAATGAGCAATTTGCCCGTAGCACGGTCCAGCTCAAAGCGCACCATTTGGTTTTCGTAGTTGGTACCACGATTCACACCGGCCTCATTCAACTCGGAAGGAACACGTTGCAGTTTGTTTACGACCAACATATCACGTCCAAGCAGACGGGTAGGAACCTCGAAGTAATAGTCATTCTTCTTCTGGTATATATTAAACATACCTTTTCGAAGAATGGCATCGCCTCCGGTCAATTTCTCATAGTCGGTCTTGGATGGAATACTGTCTTTTGAATCACTCT